>TARA_R110002096_G_scaffold33917_4_pt1 | contig 12276 bp, 5 predicted proteins | sample TARA_R110002096 | Tara Oceans TARA_R110002096 (sample SAMEA4397295) | marine metagenome | biome: Polar Biome; feature: [DCM] deep chlorophyll maximum layer (ENVO:01000326); material: water (ENVO:00002006), including particulate matter (ENVO:01000060) such as... | depth 35 m | reverse complement strand
ACTAAATTATATAATTAACTCAGGAATTAATGATGGTATTGATTTTCAATACGCTTACAATAAGTCATCAAATATAAGTGCAGGAACTTTAATAGGTGATTTTTTATGGGGACCACCAGATACATCTTTTGGCTCTGAGGTAATATTAACTAATCACGCTGAAATTCCATACGAAGGATATCAAGATGAGCAACTAGAGCAGTTGTTAGTCGTCGGGCAACCCTTAATTATAGCAAACACACAACTCGTTCCTGGTGCGCCTTTAGCAACATATGGTACATACGCAACCACAACGACTACTACAACAACTACTGGTGCTGGTGCCGCAACAACTTCTGGCCCAACAACTTACGCTGGTGGTGGTATTATAGGCCAAGGTGGTACGCAATATACTGGTTTTGTTGGCACATCATCAATAACCACAACAAGCACTTATGCCGCGGGAGATCCGGGCAGCGCTTTTGTACCAGCTACTTATGATGACGCAAATGGAAGTTTAGCAGATGACGGTTGGTGGTACGATCCAAGATTTACAAGTGTGACTGCTGATTTATTTGGAGGAAGTGCAACCAATTTAGCAGACGCGCAGGTATATAGTACTATTAAAAGGGTTATTGGAGGAATTAGTATATCTGAAAGCAATGATATTGGGTCGAACAATGGATATCCCAACTGGAGCTCAAATATGACCTATAACGCTTCTATAGAAAAACCTATAAAACAGAGTTGGGGAAGTGGTAGTTATTCAAATCTCCTGAAAATATCCCAAGCTATCACTAGAAATGATGGTACTTATGACGGGACTAATGATGCTATTACTTTTGACAGACCAGACCCATTTCCAGCCGCAGGTGCGTATTCTTATGTTGAGTTTAAGAATATTGGTTCTAACGGCACGCCAAGCGGTGCTGGTATAAATCAAACTTATGTTAATAACGGTGGAACTCAATCTGGTAATATTGAACACGATTCTTTCTTCAACGGTGATGAATTGCATATTCAATTCGAACTCACATGTTATGTTACTTTGGATGGGATTTCGGGGAGTGAGGCTTATTATGGCTACAACTATATTATACCAAAAATAGAGTTATTTGATGGGAATACGTTAGTATCATCTAATAAATTGACAGCTACAAGCACTGGTTTAGGTGGTACTGATCCGTATTCTGATCGTCAAACCGCTCACTCTGATATGGGGGGAGATTTTGAAGATGAACACAATTTGTCATCTGGGTATATATACTATCAAGCTGCTCTTGCAGATCTGAGGTGTATTCCCAAATATTTTAGAACTTCTGCGTCAGTTTTATTTCCAGATACGGAAACTGGTTCAGTTACTTTGTCTGGGACTCATTCCAGCCATGCTGGAACAAAAACAGTTATATGTGGTGCAAGTTTTAAATTTATAGATCCAACACAACAAAATGCTGATGGAACTCCTATTGCTTCTGGGGCTGATATTACAGAAGTAAAGGTTATAAATGATCTTAGAATACGAATAAGCAATGCTAATCCTAAGGCTACTTCCGGATATGATTATCCCACTACGTCTGGAGGGTCAAATAAACCTCTAAGACATCCGCTTTGGGAAATAAATAAATTATTCATCAAAAAAGGATTTGGAGTTGTAGCGCCTCACGAGGATGAAGTAACTGGAACATCTGGAACTACTGGCGTCTCTTTTTATACTACGACAGTTTTGTTTACCGCGGGTCTTCAAGCGCAATATTTAGCCGCTCAAATATTTATACAAGGGGTTCCTTATCTACCTTATCTAGCTCCGATTCCCCCGCATACGATACCAGCTTGGGTGGAGGTTGATCATCAAGGAATGGGCAATGAGTGGAGTACCCACGCCGCATCCGGTGGTACGGTTATATTAGAATCCGTTGGAAACCAAGCTTATGGACCAGATTTTCCTGGGCATTTAGAGACTCCAGCCACTGGTAATCCAATTGGATATTCATATCTTGTGCATGATGAATATGGAACACAGTCGCCATTAGCAGGTAATCCAAATCTTGCTTATAACTCATCAACATCAACTGCTACTTTTAACAATGGCACCGCAACACCAGATGTAAATCCTACCCCTATTCCTGATCAATATTTAGAGATTGACGGATCAGGTAACACGAACACCTACAATGGATATCTTGAATGTGATATAACAGGTAGTGAGTGGGAGGATAATAAATGGTATTTAGTTGACATTGAATATGATTCCGGTTTTAATGCTGACACGGGAAATGACGGAGGTGATGGGGAGATTATGGTTTATGGTGTATCACAATGGAACAGTATCGCTAATGGAAACGCCATAAATCCTGAGGGGATTGGGTATTACAGTGGTAGTGTTAATGCAAGAAATTGTGGGATGATCCAGACTATGAGAACTGAATATGGTAGTGAAAGAATGGTATTAAGAGCGATATTTAAGGTTGATAGTACTAGTTGGGTTAACCAAAACTCTATAAACAAGAAAAGATTTCTAATTGCATTTCAGGGTTTCCAAAACGCTTCGCGCCTTACAAAACTAATTGTTAAAAAAATGGATGTACCAGCAAGTGGTGGTGCTGCTACGAGTTGGGTCCATTCTTCAGATGTTTTAACGCATTCTTTTTCAAAAAAGGAACTGTATTATAAAAATGGTAAATTAAATTGGGATATAGAAGCTCCGGGTAATAGTCAAAAAAATTGGTATCAAACGTTCCCTAGCAACTCTTTAGTACCAACACCTGCTGGTTATACGTTAAAATTTACTATAGGTGATAATCCAGATACAGGCGATCACACTGGTAACTTACGTGTTTTTTGCAACAATGACATAGGACCAAATGGTTTTGAGGGAATGTATTATACTGGGATAACAGATCCTGGGGAATATGAAATAAACTTTAATTTTAAAGAAGGTTCTACCGAAATAAGCGATGGTGTTGATTGGAGTATTTATCGTGATGGTAGTTCTTATGGTAGCGCATCATATTTTAATTCCAGCACAGTAACATCTTGGATCTCGGCTAATGTTGGAAATAGAATTTGGTTTGGGCAAATGGATGGTACATCAGACGCTTTCAGAATGTCAATTAGTGATTTATCACTTATAGACAATACCTTAATATTTCAAGGCGGTACATCTGGATCTTGGAATTGGGATGGCTTTTTCACGTCTTTAGAATCATATATATCATGGGATTATGATAATGGCAGAATTCAGTTTGGTGAACTTGATCCAAATGACCCAACAGTCGTTATAACACCGTGTCCATTTGTTGATCCAGATTCAACCGCAACGCTTAAAGTACCTATTAGCGCTAATCAATGGCTCAATAGAACTATAAATAGATACGAAACGTACAATATAGAATTCACACACGGCATACACACGGGCGAATTAGATATATATTATTTTAATAGTGAAGGTTATGGGTTTAGAATAAAAAATATAAACCATTTAACTTCAAGTCCATATACGGTACAGGTTATGATAGGGGCTGATGATGATGGTAATATGAGTGAAAAACGATTAGCTTCACATCCTGCTAGCCAACCATATCAACCAGAATTAAAAGAAACGTTTGTTATAACACCTTCTGCTTTTAACGATCAAGGTAATGATATAACGGGGTCAAACGAAGTAGCAGGTCACATTGATGATATTACAATGACCAGGGTTTATAATATTGAATTAGATGAAAATGACGAACCTATATTCCAAGAGAAAACAGTTACTTTTAGTGAAGATGTAAATGGTTGGACAAGTTTTAAAAGTTTTGTCCCAGAAAGTGGTGTTAGTTTATCTAAAAAATATTTTACTTTTGATGAAGGAAAGTTATTTAAACACTATGTGCCGCTAACGTACGATAAAACAGAACAAGAGTGGATAGATTCTACTGTAAAAGACGCAGAAAATTATAATATATTTTATGGTAATCATGGTACTGATTCGAGTACAGGAGATATTTTTGTTTCAAGTGATGCGGCATCTAAAATAAAATTTGTTTTAAACAACGAACCTTCGGCAGTAAAAATGTTTAACACATTGAACTACGAAGGAACCCAAACCCACATAAAAAAACCAGGACATGTAGATTACGTTACGGTTAATAATGCGATTGCGTGGACAAAAGATATGGATATACAGGGTTGGCAATGCACGGAAATTAAAACAGATTTAGATGCGGGTAGTGTAATTGAATTTATAAAAAAGGAGGGTAAATGGTTTAACTACATAAAAGGTAAGTCAACGCAGGATTTAGACACTAGTCGCTTTAGCGTGCAAGGCATTGGAATTAGTGATACCATTAATTTATAATTAAATATGAAAAATATATATAATTTACAGATAGATACATCGGTAATGCCCACGGCTACAACTTCTAGAAGTTTTACGGTTAATGGAGAAACTGGAGCTAAATTTATTTTACATATCGTACAAGACGGTACTCTTAAATACTATAATTTTATTGATAGTGTTTTTGAATTAGGCCATAACAGTAAAAATAATAATTTAGAAGTAACAATGAGTAATAAAAATTATTACGGTAGTATTGAGTTTCCTTCTGGTGGTGGTACTTATACAATTAAATTGTTAGCTTCTAGCGATACGGAAATCACAGGGTCTAATAAACATATTATTAGTAAAAGTATAAGTAAGCAAACTGCTAACGCTATAATAACTTTTAAAGCTGTAACAGCTAATACTGCTAATTATGCTACTTTTCCAACGACAACTACAACGGGTGCTCTTGGTGACCAGGCTAACTTCGGATTTGATTGGGATATAACGAACGAATCTACAGATGCTGGTGGTTTTGGATTACGATTGACTGGTCCTTATCAAGAAATAACTGAAAAATATTGGTATTTCACAACAACAGAAACTGTTGATGGAGCAATTTCACCGAGTGATAGTAACGGTGGTTTTAAAGTTCAAGTTGATGATTTAACAGACATAGGTATTGGTTCGTATATATCAGCTGTGAGTGCTGGTAGTTTAACTGGAACGCCGTATGTGAATAGTATAGATACAACTACAAAAACATTAACATTGAGTGTTGCACAAACATTTGCAGATGATATAACCCTAACTTTTATAGCAAGGGGAACAAAAAACATATTCAGTGCTATTGGTTCAACAATTACATTTACCCAGTATCCTGAGGTTACTCCTACAACGCTTACTCAAACAACTAGAACAGATTCAGATGGAGATCTTACTACTTCAACAACTATTACCTTGAAAGATACTCACGGTGTAGCAGGTGGAGATCTTATTAGTTACAGTGGGGTTGGCGTAGATAATAGCGCTTCTAACTTAATAACATCTGTTACCCCAGATCCAGGTGGTGGTGATGGAGATGGTCTTATGGTTGTTGAACTCACTCAAATATTAAGAGCTGGAACTGTTCTTACTTTTAATGATGTTTTTAAAATAATAAACTTTACAGGTAGTATAAAAGTGAATGGATATCCATCTGCTAATAAAACTATATACTTAGAACTAGATCCTTTTATAACGGTAGGAGCGGCATCATAAATAAATAAAAATATGGCACACATAGATTTTGATACAACAATAAATTCATCTTTACAAGTTGGAGATATGTTATACTACACTTCAATAACACAGGCTATTAATTCAGAGCATACAAGCGCTAGTGGAATTGCTGGAAAACCCTTGATAATGGGTGAGGTAACGAGTATTTTAGCACCTGAAGGGAAAGTTTATTATACACCTAACGGGACTACAACACCATTTAACGGTGATTTCATTTTATTTTCAAAACCTATACAAGTAAATGAATCTAGTTTAAAAGGGTATTATGCGGACGTAACACTTACAAATCGCTCAAATAAAAGAGCAGAACTATTCGCAGTTAGCTCAGAGATCGCTCTTAGTAGTAAATAAAGCACAAAAAGTGTGACTATATAATCACACTTAAATTAAATTAAATGAATGATAATATAAACTTTAGATCTTTTAAAGAAGGAGATTATGAAGTTTGTTGTGAATGGTGGAAATGGTGGTGGAAACACAACGAACAAGATCCTGTAAGAAGAGCCTTCTTGCCTAAAGACGAAAGATGTTTTATTATAGAGAAAAATGGAGTTCCAGTTGCTTGTTATTTTTTATTTATAATGGAACCACATATAGTGGGTTGGGCAACATATTTAGTGTCTAATCCAGAGTATAAAGAAAAAGATAGAAGAGAGTTAATAAAACTCTTAATACAGAATGTAGAAAAAGAAGCAGAAAAAATAGGTATAATGCAATTATTTACTGTCTGCGGAGACAAACACATGTCAAATATACACGATAGTTTAGATTGGATAATGGTTCCAGTAGAATACGAAGGGTTTAAATACTTAACAAATAATTTTAGAAAATAATTATGGGAAAATCAGCAAAGAAAAAGCAGACCGCGACTATGAACGAGATGAATACTCAGGTTCAAGGTCAAGTTGATGAATTCAAAGGACAACAGCAGATTGCTCAAGATAGAGCAGACAAAACTAGACAGCAATATGAGGATTTTGAATTTACTAATCCTTATGCTGGCGCTAAAAATGTTTACGCTGGTGCACAAAACGCTTACGCAGGTTTAACAAACCAATTTGCTGGACTGGAAAATAAGTATGAAGGTATGGAAAACCGTTTTGAAGATATGACGGTTGATATGCGTGCTGCTGATTTTCAAACTCAACAAGGCCAACAGCAAAGAGCTAATATCATGCAAGGTTTAAAGGGTGCAGCTGGAACATCTGGAGTCGCTGGTTTAGCTCAATCTTTAGCTAATCAAGGTTCTATGCAATCTCAACAAATAGCAGCTGGTATTGGTCAACAAGAAAGACAGAATAAAATGCTATCCGCGCAAGAAGGTTCTAGAATAGATATGACACAAAGAGGTGCTGGAATGCAGTTACAACAATTACAAGCTACAGGCGCTCAACAACTTCAAGGACAACAAGCAGCTGGCGCTATGCAACAACAACAAATGCAAATGGGTGGGGCAGCTCAACAACAAGGAATGATATTAGAAGGTGCAGCAGCACAACAAGCGGCTCAAGCCGGACAGCAAGCAACATTATTAGGTATGGATTATGGTGCTTTAGCAGGAGCAAGCGCAGGTTATCAACAAAGTTTAGCAAATCAAATGTCTGGATTGGGTATGGAAGCAGATATGTATGGGTCACAAGCGGCAAATAATCCGTTTAACACGTTAGTAGGTGCTGCTGCACAAGTTGGCTCTGCTTATGTTGGAGCTAAGTTTGGGGTATAGAGTAAAAAAGATAAAATAAAAACAAATAATATGGCAACAAATTTAAATCCAGGAGCAGATGGAACTTTAGTAAGTGTAGCTTATCAAGCTGCAATGGCTAATGCGCCTCGTGATTACAGTCGGACGTTTGAAAAAGCTGCTGAAAGTTACGGTAAAACAATGGAAGCGCAATCGAAGATGTGGGGTAATATCGGTACATTAGGAGCAGCTATTGGTGGTGAAATGACAGCAAATGCAAATGAATTATCTGATTATGCCGCTAAAGGTAGTGGTTTAGATTCTGAAGGTTCACAGTTTTTGGTAGACGAGATATACGCAAATAAAGAAGCTCAAAAAGATTTAGGATTATTTGGCGGTGCTTTAGGTGATAGAGATACTAGACAGAAAAGAGCAGAATTAAAACTAAAACAAAAAGAACTTTTTGCTGAAATTGATTTAACAGCAGAAAGTATTAACGCTGGCGCACAAGCTGTCGCGGCAGGTTTGTTTGATGCGAATTTAAATGAAACTGAAGCTGATATGGTAAACGCTATTATTAAAAGTAACTTAAAAGATAAAGTTACGGAGAATGGGAATATGGCTAAACTTACTAGGGATGAGAAAACTGGAGAACTAATGTATACCATGTACAAAGAAAATGGTGAACTAGCTATGATTAACGGAGAATCCGTAACTATGACTATCAAAGAGTTTAACAAAAGTATAGCTACCAATGTAGATGATAAGGGCGCGATGCAAGGAATATTTAACGAGTTAAATAATAATGTAGCAACTAACGGATCAACAAGTACAGATGGTGTTTACGACCCACAAATGAAGCAAATGCACTTAAACCAATTAGATAACATGCTTCAAACTCCAACTGATTTAAAAAGGGCTATGAGAACAAAGTTTGGTTATTCAAACACTTCTTTTTTTGATGACATACAAAATCCTAGTACTTTATCGGCTGATTTATATAGTACTTTACTTACAGCTACTGGAGGTGGAGATGAACTTGCTTTAGGTGGTATAACCGAAGGTATTGAAGATGCAGACAATAGTGGTGGTATAAGTCAAGCTGAACTTGCAAACGCCACAAACTATGGTATTTTATCTGCTAATATATTAGGTATGAAAGATCCGGAGGTTAGCAAAGCATATTTTAAAGAATATACAACTAAAAAATTCGAAGAGGCTTATACGTATGGGTATAGTAAAAAACCACCTACACCTGGAGGAGATGGGGATGCAGATAGTGGTAGTGGTGGTGGTGGTGGTGGTGGTGGTTTAGATCATACCAACGCATATGCGGTATATAATAGCTCGGGAAAGGTAAATTATAAAAAAGCAGATAAAGATTATGCCGTTAGAGATACTCAAATTTCTAGCGAGATGATGGCTGATATTATTTGGGGGATAGATAGTGAATTTGTTGGTGACTATATGGAAGAATTTAAATTAAATAGTGATGGCCAATTAATGTGGAGGTTTAAGGAAGGAGCTAAGGATTCTGAAGATTATGCGAGTTACGCGGGATACCACGGGCATTTAGCATCTGATAAATGGAAGGAGCATCCACTCTGGCAATCAGATTCAAAATCTAAAGACGGTAGAGAGGAGTATAATACAATAATTGAGGCGTTAAAAGCAGAGGGGATTAAAGATCTTCCAGGGTATGCAACTCCAATAATATTTACTGGTACAAATAGAGAAAAGATCGTCCAAGAACATGGAAAAGATGTATTTAATGTTGGGAATACATTTAAGAGTTTAAATATAACCAAAGAAGAATTTGGTAGAAAACAGGGTGCTCAAAGTATCGCTAAAAAACTTAATAAAAAGTACGGCCCACTTGGTTTTAAATTTTGGACAGATAATAAAACTTCTGATGCTATAAAAATGACTTACACAAGAACAGGTGAACATGAATCTATAAAGACTAATCGTAAAACCTACTATGGGGGTGAACACCACACTAGAGATGAATACTCTTTTAATGATACGATAAAATGGATGGATGATAGAATTAAAGCAGATAAAGGGCATTGGAACGAGACCATAACAACTTACGGAGACACACCTAGTAATGAATTTTTATAAAAAATAAATGACTGAAACGTATCAAACTCCAAATGGATTAACGTGGAATGTAAGTGAAGCTAAAAAGGCTAGTTTTATGGTGGCTCATCCAAACGCTATACTTGTATCAGATGAGGTAGAAACTTCTAAAGCTGGGGTTTATGACGTACGCGGTATGAAGTTTAATGTTTCTGATAAAGGATGGAGTGACTTCAGAAGAGAACATGGACAAGATGCTGTGCGCGTTGGATCGTTATTAGAGGGGAAAAAAACAAAAAAACTAAGTTTAAAAGATCTCCAAACACACAAAACGAGTTATCAATGGGATTTATTTGACGATGCAGAAGATGAAATAGTTACTAATCTTTCAGCAAACGACCTTATTACAAAATTAAATATAAAGGTAGAGGGTCCTGATGATGACCAAAGATTAGATAGATCTGGAAGACATGATGACGTTAGGTTAACTAATGAATGGGGCAAAAGTATAATAATAAATAAAAGTAAATCTGATTATATAAAAACGCTAAATGCTTTTGTTCAAAAAACAAGTGATGCTAGAGAGCACAGTAAAAGTGATTATCATAAGGACAAAGCTTTTAAAGATTGGGGTGTTGTAACGCCAAGAGGTGGGGAGTATGGGACAGAGCAGGTTTTGTCTCACGCAGATAAAATACGAGTAAATGAAGAAAGACAAGGTATTTCTTTCGAAGAATATAAAAAGGAAAAAGAAGATAGGATATTAACTGAAACTAAGGTTACAGAAGGTGTTATGGGATTTTTTAGTGAATCGATGGATGTTATTGGAGGTACTGTTTCGGATGTTTTTGCTGGTAAAGCCTGGAGGGGTTTGGGCCACGAGAATATCAAGCGAGTAGAACGAGAACGAGATGTTGGGTATGAAGATAAATTAAAAAAAGAATACGAGCAATGGAAAAATAGATATTCTCCAGAATTGCTACCACTAAATCTTAAAAATGCAGATGGTATAACGGAGGAAGAGTATATTAAAAGTAAAGTTTCCCAGGAAGTTTTTGACGACTATGCAAATTATGATTTGAGCGTGGGTTTCGATGAGTATTACAAAGACAATGCTGAAGTTATGCGTTACCAGTGGGAGTATAATAATAAAAAAACAAGAGCTGTATTAAACGAAAACAAGGGGAGTATAAAAAGGTATTTTGGTATTGATGTATCCGACGAAGTAGCTAAAGGTGATTTTAGCAAACTAACAGAAGAACAATTAAAAGATCCTAAACTTAAAGCTTTTATTGATTTTAAAAATAATATTAGTGACGAAGACACGGAAACATTTGATAACTATAATAATGAAGTTGAAAAATCAAAAAAATCGTTAAGTGCTGGTGGAGTATCTAGAGATATAATTACTACAATATTTGGTAATAATGTTGGTGAGGTTGGTAGAGATGACTTTTTAGAATGGTTTGAAAATGATTCTGATATGCAAGGCCAGTCTAATATGAGATTTAATAAAAGCTGGAATCCTATACTTGGTGAATATGAATATATAGTCAAACGAGAAGTGGATGGAGATGATTCAGATTTAGGTATTACTGATGAATATAAAGCCAGTGTAATATCGGGTTATTTATCACATAAGTCAGAGATAATAAAAAGAAATCAGCAATTATATGAAAATCATGGAGTAGACGAGTTGATTAAAGATATAAATGGATTCCAAAAACAACGCGAGGCTTTAGAAAATGAATTTCTTTTAAAAAGAAAAGAATTAGAAAACTTGCAAAAGCAATTTGAAAATGGTTCTTTAGAGAAAAATGAAAAAAATATAAACAAGTACAATAAAATACTTAAACAAACAAAAGCCCTACAAGTAAAAGCTGACAATGCACACCGTTTTATGCAGGAAAAATTAACGCCAGCAAATAGAGAATTAATAGATGGGTATGTTGCTTTAGGTGATGATATAACAAGTTTGCGAGGTGCTCAGTTGAGATTTCTAAATAATACTTCGTTTGGTAAAGATTATGCTGAAAAGATGAAGGATCAAAAAGCTACGGACGAATGGTATGAAAATAGTGCGTGGAATACGTTTGGTATAGCAGAAGGAGTGGCGGAACTTGTAAATGTAATTCCCCGCGCTTTAGGAGGGTTTAAGGATTTAGTGAACACAGTAAAAGGTGGAGTTGTAACTATTGGAGACAGTAAAGAAGATAAGGATTTTTACAAAGAGTCAATGATGTTAGCTCGTGAAATGCCACAAAATCCCATTTTTGAAGATGGATTTGGGGTTATTCCTATGCACTCAGCCCAACCCTTGACGGATCCTTTAACTGGACAGATTGATTACGGACAACTTCTTCCTCAAACCTTACGTACCGTGGGTGATATGGCTGTAATGATTCTTGGTACAAAAGGTTTAGGAGCGGTAACAAAAGGAGCGGGAGTAGTTGTTAAAAAAGGATTATTAAAATACGGAACAAAAGCTACAACGCTTGGTAAGCTAGAAAAAGGATATAAAGGACTTACAAGCTCTAGAGTATTAGCTGTACCGGCTAGTTTACCGGTTATACTACCGCAGAACTTAGATGCAGCATACGCTCAAATTAGTGAGGATTTTAGCGCTTCAGATGCTTATGAATATGCCGTACAAGCGTCTGTAATGGAGGCGATGGTTGAAATGATTAATCCTGATATTGGAATGGCTAAAAGAAGTTTGGCTAAAATAAGAAAAGGATTGAACAAAGGTGAAAGTGTTGTAGATGCTTTTAAAGGCGCCACTAAGGCTGCTTTTTTAGAATCTCTAAGTATGGTACCGATGGAAATACTAGAGGAATTTATTCAAATAACTCAAAGTGGCGTAATAAATAGAGCATACAATCAAGCTTACGGAACTGATTTTCAAATGCCAGATGCAAGCGAATATAAAGATACAGCTATATTAACAGCT
>TARA_R110002096_G_scaffold93211_10_pt1 | contig 12290 bp, 11 predicted proteins | sample TARA_R110002096 | Tara Oceans TARA_R110002096 (sample SAMEA4397295) | marine metagenome | biome: Polar Biome; feature: [DCM] deep chlorophyll maximum layer (ENVO:01000326); material: water (ENVO:00002006), including particulate matter (ENVO:01000060) such as... | depth 35 m | reverse complement strand
GGGGATTGACCTCGATCAGGTACACCACATCATCCTTGACCGCAAACTGGACATTCATCAGACCTTTGATGTTGAGCGCGAGGGCGAGCTTCTTCGTCTGCTGGCGGATGTCCTCCATGACGCTTTCCTTCAGGGAGAAGGGCGGCAGGGAACAGGCGCTGTCGCCGGAATGAATGCCGGCTTCCTCGATATGCTGCATGATGGCGGCGACATGAACGGTGGTGCCGTCGCTGAGCGCATCGACATCCACTTCTGTCGCGCCGCCGAGATAGCGGTCGATCAATACCGGGCTGTCCCAGGAGACGGATACGGCTTCGGTCATATAACGTTTGAGGGAGGCGGTGTCATAGACGATTTCCATCGCCCGGCCGCCGAGGACGTAACTCGGGCGGATCAGGATAGGATAGCCAATGTTTTCGGCAATCTCGATCGCCTGTTCCGTGGTGGTCGCCAGGCCATTGTCCGGCTGACGCAGATCCAGTTTATGGACCAGCTGCTGGAAACGTTCGCGGTCTTCCGCCAGATCAATGGCGTCGGGGGAGGTGCCGAGGATCGGAATATCGGCCGCCAGCAAAGCATGGGACAGTTTCAGCGGGGTCTGACCGCCGAACTGAACAATCACGCCGAGCACTTCGCCGGTTTCCTGTTCGCGGCGGATCAGCTCAATCACGTCTTCCGCGGTCAGCGGTTCAAAATACAGCCGGTCCGAGGTGTCGTAATCGGTGGAGACGGTTTCCGGGTTACAGTTGACCATGATGGTCTCATAGCCCTGATCGCTGAGGGCGAAGGCGGCGTGACAGCAGCAATAGTCAAATTCAATGCCCTGGCCGATACGGTTGGGTCCACCGCCGAGAATGATGATTTTCTTCTTATTCGTCGGGTTGGATTCACATTCCGCCGTGCCGGCCGCATCCCGTTCGTAGGTGGAATACATATAAGGCGTCTTGGCTTCGAATTCCGCCGCACAGGTATCGACCCGCTTAAAGACCGGATGCAGATTGAGGCTGTGGCGCAATGTGGATACTTCGGCTTCCGTTTTACCGGAAACTTCGGCCAGACGGGCGTCAGAAAAGCCGATAGATTTCAGGCGACCGAGCGTGTAGGCATCCGTCGGCAGGCCATTTTCCTTGACCTCGGCCTCGGCGTCGACAATCATTTTGATTTGGTCGATAAACCAGGGATCATATTTGGCGATGGCATGCACATCTTCCGGGGTCACCCCGAGACGCAGGGCCTGGGCCATGATCAGAAGCCGGTCATCGGTCGGGCTGGCCAGGGCGGCGCGCACGGCATTGATGTCGCCATGTTCGGGATCATAACCCGGAATGTCAATCTCGTTGAGGCCGTTGAGCCCGGTTTCCATGGAGCGCAGGGCTTTTTGCAGGGATTCCGCGAAATTGCGGCCAATGGCCATGGCTTCACCGACTGACTTCATGGCGGTGGTCAGGGTCGGTTTGGTGCCGGGGAATTTCTCAAATGTAAAGCGCGGGATCTTGGTGACGACATAATCGATGGTGGGCTCGAAGGATACGGGCGTCGCGCCGGTGATGTCATTCTGTAATTCGTCCAGGGTATAGCCGACCGCGAGCTTGGCCGCGACCTTGGCGATCGGGAAGCCGGTGGCTTTGGAGGCCAGCGCCGAGGAGCGACTGACCCGCGGGTTCATTTCAATGACAATCAGCTCTCCGTTTTCCGGATTGACCGAGAATTGCACGTTCGAGCCGCCGGTTTCCACGCCAATCTCGCGCAGAACCGCGATCGAGGCGTTGCGCATGATCTGATATTCTTTATCGGTCAGGGTCAGGGCCGGAGCGACGGTGATGCTGTCGCCGGTATGAATGCCCATCGGGTCGAGATTTTCAATGGAGCAGATGATGATGCAATTGTCCGCATGGTCGCGCACCACTTCCATCTCATATTCTTTCCAGCCGAGCACCGACTGTTCCACCAGCACCTCTGTGGTGGGAGAGGCATCAAGGCCGCTGGTGACAATCTGCTCATATTCTTCCCGGTTATAGGCGATGCCGCCGCCGGTGCCGCCCATGGTGAAGCTCGGGCGGATGATGCTGGGCAGCTGGACATAGTCGAGCGCCTCGAGGGCTTCCTCCAGAGATTTGACCACACGGCTGCGCGGGGTGCCGAGGCCGAGCTTGTCCATGGCGTCGCGGAACAGCTGCCGGTCTTCGGCTTTATTGATGGCCTCTTCGTTGGCGCCGATCAACTGGACATTATATTTGTCGAGGATGCCGCGTTTGGACAGTTCCAGCGCCGTATTGAGGCCGGTCTGGCCGCCCATGGTCGGCAGGATCGCATCGGGGCGTTCCTTTTCGATGATCTTTTCGACCATCTGCCAGGTGATCGGTTCGACATAAGTCGCGTCCGCCAGGTCGGGATCGGTCATGATGGTCGCCGGATTGCTGTTGACCAGGATCACCCGGTAGCCTTCCTCTTTCAGGGCCTTGCAGGCCTGAGTGCCGGAATAATCGAATTCACAGGCCTGACCGATAATGATCGGGCCGGCGCCAATGATGAGAATGGAGTGTATGTCTGTACGTTTAGGCATGTTTTGCGATCAATTCCATAAAGCGGTCAAAGAGATAATGGCTGTCTTGGGGGCCTGGGCTGGCTTCGGGGTGGTGCTGGACAGAGAAGACGGGCTTGTCTTTCAGCTCAAATCCGCACAGCGTCTGGTCGAACAGCGAGATATGGCTGATCCGGGCGCTGTCGGGCAGGCTGTCTTTGTCGACCATAAAACCATGGTTCATGGAGGTGATCTCCACTTTGTTGGTATTAAAGTCCATCACCGGGTGATTGGCGCCGCGGTGGCCCTGGTGCATCTTGCTGGTTTTGGCGCCGATGGCCAGCGCCAGCATCTGGTAGCCGAGGCAAATGCCAAACATGGGGATGTTGCTGTCCAGGAGTTTTCGGATCACCGGGATGGCGTATTCACCGGTTGCTGCCGGGTCGCCGGGGCCGTTGGACAGGAAGATGCCGTCAGGGTTCAACGCGAGAATATCTTCGGCCGTGGCAGTGGCCGGCACCACGGTGATGCGGGCGCCGACGGTCGCCAGGCAACGCAGGATATTACGCTTTACACCGTAATCAACGGCGACGATATGGGTCTTGGGGGTGTCGTTATTCTGATAACCGTTCTCCAGCGTCCAGCGCTTTTCGGACCATTGGTAGGTTTCAGTACAGGAAACTTCGGCCGCAAGGTCCATGCCTTCCAGACCGGGCCAGCTTTGCGCCTGTTTCATCAGGGCGGGAATATCGAATGTGCCGTCCGGGCTGTGACAAATGACGCCGCTGGGGGCGCCCTGTTCACGGATGCGGCGGGTCAGACGGCGGGTGTCGATGCCGGAGATGCCCACCAGGCCACGGGCTGTGCACCAGTCCTGCAGAGTGGTGCGGTTGCGGAAATTCGAGGGGGCGGTGATGTCTTCGCGGATGATCAGGCCGCGGGCGGCGGGAACGGTGCTTTCCAGATCCTGGTCGTTGGTGCCGACATTGCCGATATGGGGGAAGGTGAAGGTGACAATCTGTCCGGCGTAGGACGGGTCGGTGAGAATTTCCTGATACCCGGTGATCGAGGTGTTGAAACAGACTTCCCCGACGATGGTGTCTGTGGCCCCGACACCATAGCCCCAGAAGATGCTGCCATCGGCAAGCACAAGGGCGGCCGTGATGTTCTTGTGGGGCGGTATATGGTCTTTATTTTCTGTAATCATAACAACTGTTCACTTTGTGGCGCATTTTCACCCTGGGCTGCAGGGGCGTGTGTCTGATCGAGGTCATAAGATTGGCCTGAGCAGACTATACAGGATCGCGGGCATTTCGGGAACAGACTTTCGGGACGGGAGTATCCGCCTGGAACCGCCTGTCAGAGCCAACTGACCTACACGTAAATTGACGGGAAGATAGGGGACGAGGCCCGAGAGGTCAAGTAAATCTTTAATAAATAAAATCGTTTAAAATCAAAGAGTTACCAGATAATTAGCGGTTGCAATCTCCTGCGGTTTGCGATAGAGTCACTGCTTCCTGTTAGAAAGGCGGGCTGTGGGATAAAGCTCTGGGCCGGTAATCTTAATAAAAAGGATGTAAAAACAAAATGTTGCGACAAGATCTGACCAGCGCCATGAAGACGGCGATGAAGAATAAGGACAAACGTCGTTTGACGACCATCCGACTCATTCTGGCCGCAATCAAGGATCGGGACATTGCTTCCCGCACCGGAAATGGTTCTGAGATGGACGAGGATGCGATGATTATCGAAATCCTGTCCAAGATGATCAAGCAGCGCAAGGAAAGCTTCGTCGTATACGAAGAGGCGGGCCGTCTGGAACTGGCGCAGCAGGAACAGGAAGAGATCGAAATCATCTCTGAATTTCTCCCCCGTCAGATGCCGGATGATGAAATTGAAGCGGCCGTGAAGGAGGCGATCGCGGAAACAGAAGCCACCGGCCTGAAAGATATTGGCAAGGTGATGGCTATTCTGAAAGGCAAATATGCCGGCCAGATGGATTTCTCCAAAGCCAGCGCACAAGTGCGGGCTGCCCTGAGTTAACCGGGCGAGGGGACGGTGCGGGGTGAAAAAAAACACCGTCTGCACCAGATTGGATGTGCATCAGGTTTTAAGCAAAGTGTGACACAGAACAATGGGGTTTACACCCGACTTTTTAGACGAAATTAGAAACCGGATCCCGGTCAGCGATATTGTCGGTCGCCGGGTCAAGCTTACCCGCAAGGGCCGCGAACACGGCGGTCTGTGTCCCTTTCATAACGAAAAAACCCCCTCTTTTACGGTCAATGATGACAAGGGATTTTACCATTGCTTTGGCTGTGGCGCGCATGGGGATGTGATCAAATTCATCAGTGAGACCGAAGGTCTGAGTTTTCCTGAAACCGTTGAACGGCTGGCGGAGCAGGCGGGTCTGGCATTGCCGGATTATTCACCGGAAGATAAAGAAAAGGCCAGCCAGAAAAAATCCCTGTACGAAGTGATGGAAACCGCGGCGAAATGGTTTGAAACCCAGCTGGTTTCCCAGGCGGGGACCGAAGGCCGGGATTATTTCGATCGTCGGGGACTGACGGCGGCAACAATCAAGACGTTTCGTCTGGGATTTTCGCCCGAAGGTCGGACGGCCCTGAAAGACGCCTTGTTGAGCCGGGACGGCATTACCGAAGATATGATGGTCGAGGCCGGCCTGCTGATCCGGCCGGAAGCCGAAGGGGGCGAGCCACGTCCCAGCTATGACCGGTTTCGTCATCGGGTGATGTTTCCGATCACGGATCGGCAAGGCCGGGTGGTGGCGTTTGGCGGTCGGGCGTTGAACAAGAACGCCAAGGCGAAATATCTCAATTCCCCGGAAACGCCGTTGTTCCATAAAGGTCGCCTGCTGTATAATCTCGCCGGGGCGCGCAAGGCCGCCTATGACGAGGGCCGGGTGCTGGTGGCGGAGGGCTATATGGATGTTATCGCGATGGCCCAGGCGGGTTTCACCAACGCGGTGGCGCCCTTGGGAACGGCGGTGACCGAAGAACAGGTGCTGGAATTGTGGAAGCTTGCCCCGGAACCGCTGATGTGTTTTGACGGCGACAAGGCCGGGGTGCGCGCCGCTTATCGGGTGGCGGAAAGAGCTCTGCCGCTCTTAAAGGCCGGCCATTCCCTGCGCTTTGTGCATTTGCCGACCGGCGAAGATCCGGACAGCTATCTTAGTGGTCAGGGCGAGGCCGCTTTCCGTGAACTGCTGGAACAGGGGCGGCCGTTGGTCGATCTGTTATGGGAAATGAAAACCCGGGGAGTGGACAGTGACACGCCGGAACAACGCGCCGGTCTGGAACAGAGCCTGTCGGAAACCTTGGGCGATATCAAAGACAAAACCATTCGTGGTTATTATGACAAGGCTTTTCAGGAACGCCTGATAAAGTTGCTGGGAAATGCCTTCGTGCCGGATCATTCGCTTGCGGATATGGGGACGTCCCGTCGGCCGGGTCCGATGCACCATCAGACGGACCAGAGATCGTCCCGGGATTCCGGCCAAAGATCGCCCGAAAGATATGCCCAGAGACCGGCCCAGAGACCGGCCCAGAGACCTTCTTCGGCGTCCTATAAAAAGAATCAGTCCGCTTATGGGGCAAAAGCTTACGGCAAAAAAAATAAATACGGGGCGGCGGAAGAACTTCCGGGGGTGAAAAGGCTACAGGACACCGGGATTTTCAGGGCCAGTGAAATGGCCTCGACAAAGCGGGAAAGGCTACTGATTCTCACGGTTTTGAACCATCCCTGGCTGTTGAAAAAGCATGATGAGGAATTTGCCACGACAATTTTCGAATCGGCAGAGCTTGACAAACTCCGTGGGGAGATAATAGATGTATGTCATCGCGAATCGGACCTTGAAAACGAACGCCTTTATAGCCACCTTGAAAGAAAAGGTTTCGGCAAGGCATTGGAAGTCATATTTAAACAAGGTGAATTTAAAGCCGAATGGTTCGCATGGCCTGGCGCTGCTCCCGAAGATGTGGAGCAGGGGTGGTTCCATGTGGTCAATCGGTATCGGCGTGTTTCAGACCTGGAAAAAGAGCTGAAGGCGGCGGAACTGGAGCTGGCGGAAAATATGACGGAAGAGGTATATGCCCGGTTTCTGGCCCTGAAGGCAGAGCTGGAAAATGCCAAGGGCAACGAAGCCAGTATAGATGGATATGGATTAGCCTCAGGAAGAGAAAATCTTTCTTGAGAATGGATCACTTGTTGCACCGGGCGCTGCCCGATGAACAGGTCAACGGGATTAGAGGTTATATATAATGGCGGAAAACGCGGCCAAGACGGAACTGAAGTCTTCATCAAAGCAGGAAGAGGCGCCAGACCGTCCTTTGATTGAGTCGTCTCAGGATGTTGTCAAAAAGATGATCGCCGCCGCGAAAGAGCGCGGTTACATCACCTATGAGGCCCTGAATGAGGCTCTGCCCCAGGATGAAATGTCCTCCGAGAAGATCGAAGACATCATGACCATGTTGTCTGAAATGGGCATCAATGTGGTAGAAGAAGGCGATACGGATGACGCCGATGAAGCCTCCGAACAGGAAACATCTTCCAAAGACGACAAGGACGATGACGAGGAAAAGCCCGCTGCCAAGGTGGCGGCGGATCGTACCGATGATCCTGTCCGCATGTATTTGCGGGAAATGGGCAGTGTAGAGCTGTTGTCCCGTGAGGGCGAGATTGCCATCGCCAAGCGTATTGAGGCCGGTCGCGAAACCATGATTGCCGGCTTGTGTGAAAGCCCGCTGACCTTCCGTGCTCTGGTCGAATGGGCCGAGATGCTGGAAGAAGAAGAAATTCTCCTGCGCGACGTGATTGATCTGGACGCCATGTATGGCATTGATCCGTCCGATGAAACCGTGATCGCGCCGAAGGAAGACAGTTCCGCAGACACGCCCGCCAAACCGGTAGAAGAAAAACCGGCAGTCAAAAAAGTTGAAGGTGACGACGAGGACGGCGAAGAAACCAGTTCCGACGATGATGATGACGACGAAGATGATGATTCCGATGATGCGGATAACACCGTATCCCTGGCGGTGATGGAAGAAGCCCTTGGGCCGCAGGTGCGCGAAATCTTTGACAATATCCGTAAGGTCTACAAGAAATTCGCCAAATTGCAGGAATCCCGCCATGATGCGAGCCTTAAAAATGAAGAGCTGAGCGCCACTCACGAAAAACGCTACCGCAAGCTGAGCGATGAGCTGATCGTGCTGATGAAGAGCCTGCGTCTGAACAACAATCGCATTGATGCGCTGCTGGAACAGCTCTATTCCCTCAGCAAACGCCTGATGGCGTTGGAAGGCAAGATGTTCCGTCTGGCCGAACGCTACAAGATCAAGCGTGATGTCTATATTACCAATTATCAGGGCCGTGAGCTGGAGCCCGGCTGGATTGATACCGTGGCGGACCTGCCCGGCAAGGGGTGGTCCGAATTCGCGGCCCGCGAACGCGACGTGATTACCAATATGCGCAGCCAGGTCGTGGATATCGCCCAGGAAGTCGGCCTGTCGGTCGGCGAATTCCGCACCATCGTCAATATGGTGCAGAAGGGCGAAAAAGAAGCTCGCATCGCCAAAAAGGAAATGGTGGAAGCCAACCTGCGTCTGGTGATCTCCATCGCCAAGAAATACACCAACCGGGGTCTGCAGTTCCTTGATCTTATCCAGGAAGGCAACATCGGTCTGATGAAGGCGGTGGATAAATTCGAATATCGCCGCGGCTATAAATTTTCGACCTATGCCACCTGGTGGATCAGGCAGGCGATCACCCGTTCGATCGCCGATCAGGCCCGCACCATCCGTATTCCGGTGCATATGATCGAAACCATTAACAAGCTGGTGCGCACCGGCCGTCAGATGATGCATGAAATCGGCCGCGAGGCGACGCCGGAAGAATTGGCGCAACGTCTGAGCATGCCGCTGGAAAAAGTCCGCAAAGTGATGAAAATCGCCAAGGAGCCTATTTCCCTCGAAACCCCGATCGGCGACGAGGAGGACAGCCATCTCGGCGACTTCATCGAGGACAAGAATGCGATCCTGCCGGTGGACAGCGCCATTCAGGCCAATCTGCGCGATACCACGACCCGGGTTCTGGCGTCTCTGACGCCGCGGGAAGAGCGGGTGCTGCGCATGCGCTTTGGCATCGGCATGAACACCGATCACACGTTGGAAGAAGTGGGGCAGCAATTCTCGGTTACCCGCGAACGTATCCGGCAGATCGAGGCGAAGGCCCTGCGTAAACTGAAGCACCCAAGTCGCTCGCGGCAATTGCGCAGCTTCCTGGATACCTGATACTGTAAAAGGGGATAAGACATGACATTATGGTCAATGATTGTGGCGGTGGTGGCGATCTCTGTGATTGGCGGCATCATCATGCAATATCTTAAAGGCAAGGAAAAAGGCGTCGATTACGATCTCGACGGTCTGGCGGAAAAGCTGGGTCTTGGCGATGGGGGTGGTATGAGCAAGAAAGCCCTGAAGCCTTATCTCGAGCGCATTGATCAATTGGAAGAGCGGGTCAGGGTTCTGGAACGCATTGCCACCGATAAAGGCCGCAGTCTCGCCGACGAAATTGACCAGCTGTAAGGGCGATTTGGCGGCGTTCAAAAAAAAGTGGCTGATCGGGCATTCTTCGCTGTATTCTTTGAAAATAATCTGGTATTTCCCTTATGTCTCCTTCGAGAAGGGTCTGTAGCTCAGTTGGTTAGAGCTAGCCGCTCATAACGGCTCGGTCGTAGGTTCGAGTCCTACCAGACCCACCACTTGTTTTTTAAGTTATTGATTTTATTTCTTTTTTCGCTCCGATGCTCCCACCTTAACTATAGGTGGGAGCATAGCGGTTTGGTTTTCTCGCTTTTTTGAGGCTTGCATGGACAAGTGTTTTCGGTCCGCCGCTCGGGTATAAAGTTGTGATTGACGCTCTGAGCGCCATCCGAAGGCCGCTTGCAATTCTTTCTCGGTTCCGCCAGCTTCCGCCAATACGCTTGCCGCGAGTTTTCGAAGCCCGTGCGCGGATTTAGAGACACCCGCTTCTGTGCAAATCTTTCTGAACCAATTTCCAAAAGCATCCTTATTCCTCGGATTGCCTGATTCTGTGGAGATAATGGCCAAGTCTCCGGTCGGGCTTCGGTCAATCAATCTCTGTAGGTCATTGGGAATGGTGAGATATAGTTGCTCTTTGGTTTTCTCCGCCACAAGCATAGCAACACCATCTTTAATATGCTGGCGCCCTAAGCGAACAACGTCACTACGGCGAAGTCCTGTCCAGAACAACAATTCCATTGCCAGCCGCTCCCGCGTTCCAGCGGGCCAGCAATCCCTAAATTGATCAACTTCATCCATCGTCCATGCTGGAAATCCTTTGCTTTGATATTGAAGTTTTTTCACCCCCGCTGTCGGATCTTCCTTTATGTAATCCGCATCAACCGCCCATTTGAACAGCGCCCGGACAGCCCGGAGGTAGTTATTAGCCGCCCCAGGCGTTTCTTTTCTTTTGTCGATTGCGTTGATTATGTGAATTTTTTGAATAGCCGAATAAGGGACATCCCCCGCAGTTTTTAAAAGGCCCTGATAGAAGTGATCTCTTTGTTTTTTCGTGCCGGGACTTGATAACGCCCATAACGCTGATTCTTTGTACCTACCTATCAGCCACGCCATAGTATGTGGTTGAAGTTTTGTCTTACTTTGAACTGGTTGTCCTGAGATGGCCGCATTATAGGCGTTGATAAAATCAGGTGATCCATATTCGCCTCGTATTCGTATCTTAGGGCCCCGCCCGATTCTGACATACCAGTTCACCCGACCATGTCGACTGGTGTGTTTCTGTAGATATGGCGGACGACGTTTCGGCATGTCGGGATTAAAGGACAATTTCTTTATCCCAGTCAAGAATTTTCGTTTCGGCGGGCGTCAGGGCCGCCCCTCTTTTTGCCAAAGACGGCGGCACGATGCACAATGAACCGTCGCGGGCAATCTCAATCACCATTGGCACACCCGCCTTCTCCACGGCCTTGATGGCGCGCACAATAGACGATTGCGGGATTGCGACGGCTCTGGTCATTTACTCATTCTCCGCCAGTTCGGGGTTGCTGTTTTTCTCAACTTTTTCAGACCAGAAATATTCGCCTTCAGATTTGATAATTTCGTCCTTACATGGGCACGGTTTGCGGAACCTTTCTTCAATCGCAAGCCAAAATTTACGCGCGATTCCTGGCTCATGGTTGTCCTCTTCAAAATTTTCCATATCCCAATCTTTAAGAATCCATTTCAGGTCTTTATTACTGACCCGATGACGGCCCATTACTGAGAAGCTAATCAGCCACTCCCAATGTCGCTCTGGCTCGTGGTCGTCATTCACCCATGCGACGCTACTTATGGCGCAAATTCCTTTGCTGTGCCGCCACCCTGCACCCGCCTCGATGAGACCAATAAATTTCCATCCTGCTCCGTTTGGTTGTCTTGATGGCGGTTTATCGCTCATATTTCACCTTCCACATATTCAAATTCAATTCTGTTGATCAACTTGGATGGTTCGGCTCCATAGTGTTCCACCAACATTTGGATGAACTGCACAGGCGTCCAATCTGGAAAACCTTCCTTGATCACGTCATCTTGAGTAATGCGTTCCAGCGGTTCCCAGCGGATGCTGATCACTCTGATTTGACAAAGGCGCTTGATCTTCTCGCCCTTCTTCAGACCCATGGCCTTTTCAACGCCATTGAGGATATCGCCGGGCTTGAGAAATCCCCACCCATAGCGGCGGGTGACGGTTTTTGTGCGGTTCTTGATCTGCTCGGTGGTCATGGCAAATGAGATGTTACGGGGCATTATTCGTTCTCCTTGTTCCTGAGGCCTTCATTCCCCATGAATTTTTTAATTTCGATTTGATATTGCCCGATGAACTTGGCGGACAGCGACGTTTTATTCATCTCCCGCAATTCGCCTAAAATCTGGCGCAATAAAATATTAGTCTCTGTGTTGCCGTCCGTTATGGATTGCATCGGTAAATATTCATCGAATCCAGGGTGAAATCTGAGAGAAGGTGCGGGCATTATTTATCTCCATACAGTGGGTAAAGAGGGGCAAGAGATTTCGCCATTTTTACACCATCCTCTCAAACCAGAATACCACATCATTACCAGTTGGCCTGATAAGTCCAAACCTTTCGGCAACACGAAAATTAACAGAGCTTTTTCTAGTGCGTTCTACTTGATAGGATATCTTTCTTCGAAAACCTTCTAGCGAATAAACGCTTTTGAACAGGTTGCAAGGTACACAAGCGGGTGCGAGATTGTCGACGTTGTGAAGGGTATTGAAATTCTTTGATGACACACAGCCGCCGTCCCCACGGCGTATAGGCTCTATGTGATCGCAGTGCCACTTGGAACTTAAAACATCACCACAATACCAGCAGTGGCCTTGCGATTTCTCAAACACGGCCTGCCGCATTTTTTTAGATATTGTTGGGCGGGCTTCTTTCAGTAGGCTTCTAACTTCGGCAGGCATATTATCACTCATTCCTCGCTCTCCACCAGTTCGGGGTTGTCGTGGATGTTGCCGATAATTCTTGCCTTATCCATATGCAATAAATATGTGTTCCAAGGGTAACCACGATTTACATGGTTTTGGACGATGAACGTTTTTACCCCCCCCGTTGAAGACGGTCTGAAATCTTGATATACTTCTAAATTATCTCCATCGAATATCTTTAACCCGTACATGTCCTTCCGTCCGGTGTATTGGCCAACCGTTTC
>TARA_R110002096_G_scaffold26518_3_pt1 | contig 12297 bp, 5 predicted proteins | sample TARA_R110002096 | Tara Oceans TARA_R110002096 (sample SAMEA4397295) | marine metagenome | biome: Polar Biome; feature: [DCM] deep chlorophyll maximum layer (ENVO:01000326); material: water (ENVO:00002006), including particulate matter (ENVO:01000060) such as... | depth 35 m | reverse complement strand
CCGTTCACGTTTGATGACATCAAGACGATCGCAGACCACGTGCACTACCTCGGAAATATTCGGGCGCTCAAGGATGTCCGCGGGGGCCGCCTTTCGGAAGAGCAGGCCGATACGGCCGCGTTGGGTGGTGGCCATGCCCACTGTGGGCTGGCGATCTACGATGCGCCCGAGTTTCCCGCAGCGTTCCGTGGTGAAGCGTTTTTTCACAATCTTCACGGGCATCGCCTGGTCCGGGAACAACTGGGTCACGACGGTTCGGGGTATCTCGCCAGGCATCGTCCGGATTTTGTGCTGACCAACAATCATGACTTTGTCGGCGTGGGCGTGATGCAGGGGCCGGACGGCGCGCTGTATTATTCGGACTGGGTCGATCCACAAACCTGTCATCACCGGGATGTCGAAGTTTGGGATCGGGCGAATGGGCGCATTTTTCGGGTTCGATACGGCGAGGCGAAAACGACGGTCACCAACCTGCTGGTCCAGTCCGACGTGGAATTGGTGGCGACATTGGGGCATGCGAACTCGTTTTTCGCGCGCCAGGCCCAGCGTCTGCTTCAAGAGCGGGCGGCCGCCGGGACTTTGGATGGGGAAGCGGTCGATTTGGCCCTGACACAGTTCGAAAGCCGTCACTCGGGCGATGTCCCGATGCGCCTGCGGGCGTTGTGGGCCCGCCACGTCACCGGCCTGCTCAGCGGGGAGCTCCTGATGGCGGCGCTTGCCGACCCGAGCGAACATGTTCGCGGCTGGGCCGTGCAGTTGGCTCAGCCCAACACAGCGATTCTCACTCAACTCGCCACCCTGGCGAAGCATGATGATTCATTGATCGTGCGCCGTTATCTTGCATCCAAACTGCAGTTCCTGCCGCTCGATGATCGTTGGGACATCGCCCGGGGCCTCATCGCGCATTCCCGCAGTCAATTTGATCGCAATATTCCGTTTCTCGCCTGGTACGGAATTGCGCCGCTGGTCGAGGCGGACCCTGCCAGCGCGCTTCAACTGGTTGGTCAGACCCCGTGGCCGCAGCTCAAGGATTTCATCACCCGGCGTGCTGCCGTTTTCCCGGAAGGTCGAACGGCGATCACGGTTTCGCTCTCGAGGGCTCCCAATGCCAAAGCCTTCAGTGCCCAGTCCAATCAGCTTCTGCTCGCGCTTTCCAACTTGCCTCCGGTCGAAACTCCGGATGCCTGGGACAAGGCCAAAGCGAAGGGAAAATCGTTTGGGAAGAATGCGCAGGTTGAGGCGGTTCTCAGCCGTATGGGGGCTCGGTTTGGAGATGAGGAATTCTTTCCCCAGTGGCGTCGCGTGGCGAGAAATAGTAAGCAGAAGATGGAGGCGCGGATTGAGGCCTTGAAGTTGCTGACCGTGGGCAAGGATCCCGAGATCGGAACACTCGCCCGCGAAGTTCTGAGTGTGCCAGCTCTTCGGCCCGTCGCCATCGCCGCACTTCGTCAGGATCCCGGCAAAGAGACGGCGGACGCATTGGTGAGACTGGTTCCGAATCTCTCATTAAAGATGCGCAACGAGGCGATCAATCTTCTCGGGACGAGACCGGAGATGGCGTTGGTTCTCCTGCGGGCGGTTGATGAAAAGCGCCTGGAGGCGTCCTTGATTTCTCCGGTGATGTTGGATCAATTCGACCGATTCGAGAACGAGGAAATTGATGCGATTCTGGATCGGAACTGGGTGCGAGGAGGTGGGGGGATTGATTTGGCCCAACTCACCGTGGCGATTGGCCAATGGAGGAAAAAGCTCAATCCGAGAGTCATGGCAAGGGCGAACGCGCAACGTGGTCGGCAGACCTACGTCATGACCTGTGGCACCTGTCATCAGCTCTTTGGCGAAGGAATCGCGTTGGGGCCGGACCTGACCGGATCGAATCGTGCGGACCTGGGCTACATTCTCGAGAACGTTCTCGCGCCAAGCGCCGTGGTGGGGAAAGACTACCTTCTGAACATCTTTACGTTGAAGGATGGATCAACCGTCAGTGGAATGATCGAGAAGGAGACTCCGGAGTTCATTCAAGTCTCGATGGCGGGAGGCACGAAAACCGATGTTCAGGTTACCGAAATCAAGGAACGCCAGGAAGTCGCGCAGTCGCTCATGCCTGCCGGTCTCTTTGATGCGCTGCCGCTGGGGCAGGTTGCGGATTTGGTGGCTTATCTGGCTAGTCCGACTCAGGTTTCCCCAACGGGGAGAGGGAACGTCGCGGCTTCTCCCCAGAGCGCAGTTCCTGCTCCAGGCAACGGTGTCATGCGAATCGAGGCGGAGGATCTTGCCGCGAAATATCAGCCTCAGGGTGGAAACGGGAAGCCGCAGAATATGGAACACTTTCAGGATGCGTGGTCCGAAAATCGGCAGTTGTGGTGGGTCGGCGGAAAGCCCGGTGAGGTCTATACGTTGAAGCTGGATGGCGTGGGACCGGGGATGAAGAATCTTACCCTGTTTCCCACCACCGCGCGAGACTACGCCCAAGTGAAGATCGCCATCAATGGCCAACTCCAGGAAGCGGACTTTTACTCAGCAGATGTTCGCCAGGGCACGCCGCTTCGATTCGAAGGTGTGAACATCAGCCCGAGCGAACCCTTGCAAATCGACATTCACATCACCGGCAAAAACGAAGCGGCGGTTCCCCGTTACATGGTTGGGATCGATCGGATCGAGATTGAAGGCGCAGACTAGAATTGAACGTATGAATTATCGAAAACCCCTATTTACATCACTCGCCATGTTTGGCCTCCTGCCCATTCCGCTGGAGGTGAGCGCGGAGGACGTCAAGCTGATCGATTTGAACCAAGCGCGTCTCGAAAACATCGTTGAGATGGATCGCGACGAGGCGCTGGAGATGTTGGTAAGCAAGATTGGGAAGAGTGACGACCCTGCGATTCAAGCGGCGCTGCTGAACGGCATTCTACTGGGCCTGGAAGGACGACGTGACGTTGCCGCTCCTTCGGGGTGGGGAGAACTCAAAGCGAATTTGCAGGCCAACCCGGATTCACGGGTGCCGGGGCACGTTCAGAAGTTGAGTCAGGTGTTTGGCGATGAGCAGGCAACCCAACGAGCCATCGCGACGTTGAAGGATTCCACTGCGGATCCGAGCGCTCGCAAAAGCGCCCTTGCTTCGCTGTTGGCGCAACGCCGGATGGAACTGTTGCCGATCCTGGAGAAGTTGATCGATGAGGAGGCGTTGCGGACGGAAGCGATCCGTGGATTCACCACGATCGAATCTCCAACGGCTCCCGCGTTGCTGTTGAAGCGCTTTCCCAAATACGACGTGGAGACGCAACGCACTGTGATCGAAACGTTGGCGACTCGAAAGCCGTATGCAGAAGCCTTGTTGGCAGCGCTCGATGCCAAGACCGTGCCTCGGGATGCGATTCCCGCCTATGTCGCACGCACCATGAGCACACTTCTCGGCGAGAAGTTCTCCTCCAAGTATGGCGTGCAGCCGTTGTCGGAAGACAAGGAGGCGATGATTGCCAAGTACAAGTCCATGGCGACAACGGAAACCTTGGCCAAAGCCGATGCCTCGGCTGGGCGCGTGGTGTATCAGAAAGTCTGCATGGCCTGTCATGTAATGTATGGTGAGGGTGGTTTGGTAGGGCCGGAATTGACGGGCTCAAACCGGGCGGACCTGAACTATCTGCTCCTGAATATTCTCTATCCCAGCGATGACATTGCCGATGCCTACAAGATGGTCCTGGTGACGACGAAAGACGGACAGACGCTCGCGGGCAGCATTGCGGAAGAAGACGGTCAAAAGGTGGTTCTCAATATGGTGGGACAGAAAACGACCGTCTCGAAAAGCGACATCCAAAGTCGTGAAACTTCGCCGTTCTCGATGATGCCCGCCGGGCTTCTTCAAACTCTGAAACCGGAGGAGGTCGTGAACCTCTTCAAATACATGCAAACCAAAGCTCAGGTCAATCTTCCCAAATGAACTTGGACTTTTCTTCAATCCAGATGACTTCTCCTTCCCATTTTCGATTTCTGGCATGCGCAGTTTGTGCGCTTGTGAGTGTTCCGTTCGCCCATTCCCAGGATCGAGGGAAGCAACATCGCATCAGTGATGCGCCGTTTCTGACGCCGGAACAGGCGGTTGCCAAGATGAGCGTTCCGGACGGGTTCGAGGTGTCGGTGTTCGCCTCAGAACCGGACATCGGCGAGCCCATCGCTTTCACGTTCGATGCGCGCGGTCGCGTTTGGGTCGTCGAAAACTACAACTACGTGAACCGGCGTTCTCACAAGATGGAGCAGCTCAGCCGAATCCAGATTTTCGAGGACACGGACAGCGATGGTCGTTTCGACACGAAGAAGCTCTTTCATGATCAATTGACCTTTGCCTCGGGAATCGCGGTTGGATTTGGCGGTGTCTATCTGGGGGCGCCGCCCAACTTTGTCTTCATTCCGGATGCGGACGGCGACGATGTTCCCGATGGCGAACCGGAGGTATTGCTCAACGGTTGGGGAATCCAGGATCGGCATGAAACGTTGAACAGTTTTATCTGGGGGCCGGACGGCTGGTTGTATGGATGTCAGGGCGTGTTCACCCATTCGTTGATCGGGAAACCAGGCGCCTCGAAAGAGGAGCGCACGTTCCTGGATGCCGGAATCTGGCGCTTTCATCCGGAGAAAAAGGAGTTCGAGATTTTTGCGCGCGGGCTCTCGAATCCGTGGGGCTTCGACTTCAATGACGTTGGTCACGGCTTTGCAACCTGTTGCGTCATTCCGCATTTGTTCCACGTGGTTCAGGGGGGCGTCTATCACAAGCAATCCCGCCCGAACCTGAATCCCTACGTTTATGACAACATCAAGACGATTCGGGATCACACGCACCTTTCGGCGCACGGCGGGGCGCGCTTTTACCTCGCGGACGCGTTTCCCTCGGAATACCGCGATCAGCTTTTTATGTGTAATATCCACGAGCACGCGGTTCTCGTGGATCGGATGGAACCCAACGGGTCCAGTTATATTGGAAGACATGGAAGCGATTTCATGCCGACGAATGACCTCGCCTGGGTGGGGTTCAGCATGGAGATCGGGCCTGACGGGGGCGTTTACATTCTCGATTGGCACGACACCGACATTTGTGGCAACGCGATCAACTTTCCCGACAGCGGCCGCATCTATCGCATCTTGCCGAAGGACGCGAAGAAGATTGAGCGTCCCAACCTTCCTGCGATGAGTGATCTCGAACTCACGAAGCTTCAGAATCACGTCAACGATTGGTATGTCCGTCAGGCGCGAGTCGAACTTCATCATCGCACCGTGGCTGGGAAACTCGATCAGGCCGCCGTTCACGCCGAACTGGATCGCTACCTGGTTGCGTCAACCACTTCGCCCATACGCCTACGCGCGCTTTGGGCCATGCACGTCACCGGTCGATTTGCCGGAGCCGGTCAGGAAAAGCTTACCAGCTTGTTGTCCCATGATGATCCTCATGTCCGGGCGTGGGCGGTTCAGTTATTGTGCGAAAACGGGAACCCCAGCGAGCACTCGAGGCGGCAGCTTGTGGAGATGGCCAAACGAGATGCATCGCCTACCGTGCGGCTGTATTTGGCTTCCGCGTTGCAACGCCTGTCCTTTGATCAACGTTGGGAGATACTCAGTGAACTGGCCAAACGTGAGGAAGATCTTCAGGACCCCAACATACCGCGCGTGCTTTGGCTGGCGCTCGAGCCGATGGTTCCGGAACATCCTGAGATGGCGCTGACGACCGCGATTCACGGTGCAATGCCCTTTCTTCAGGAGAGTGTTGCGCGACGCATGGTCAGTGGAACCCCAGGCTCGTTCAAAAAGCCGAGTCAAGCCATGATCGAGAAGTGGAACAACGCGCTTCAATCCGTCGCGCCGGGGTTTCGCGTCCTTTCGGTGGGAGAAGGCGGAGTTGTTGCTCTGGAGAGCTTCCGGAACGAGAAGGCGATTCAAACCCATCCCCTCGACCGGAAGAAAGCCTGCACGTTGTTGCGCAATCTCCGGATTCCGGATGGCAAGGAGACGAGGCTCAAGGCGCGCGTTAGCTATCATCCCCACGGCGATTGGCAACTGCGGGTGATCGCGGCGAGAGAGGTTCTGCTCGACCAGATCGTGAGTTTCAAAACCGTCCAACAAGAGTGGCTCGAAATTGATGTCGACCTGTCAAAGTATGCCGGTCAGAACATCGAGATCGCGCTGGAGAATCGGGCGAACGGCTGGAGCAACGAGTTCGGATTCTGGGGGAAGGTCGAAATCGTGAGCGAGGAGAATTGAACGTCAGATGCTCTTGTAACGGACTTTTTTTCCGTCTTTCCCGATTGGGCGATCGTCCCGGCGGGGTGCATCTGGCGACGTCAAATCGTCGGTCAAGGTGGAATGGTTATTGCGGGGTGGGAGCGTGTTTCCGCGATCTTCAGCCTCGTTAATGCGGAGCGTGCGGCCTTCCCAATCCTTCCCGTCTAGGGCGGCGATGGCTTTTTCTGCGGTTTCCCGGTCGGCCAGGGTCACAAAGGCAAACGCCCTCGGGGCACCCGTGTCCCGATTCATGGGGCGGTGAAAATCGAGGATGGGCTCGAACTCGGCGAACAATTCGCGGATTTGAGCGGTGGAGGCGTCCTGGGAGATGTTTCCGACAAATAACTTCATGGATCTTTTTCTGGTTGATTGATGGTTGTGGCCAATTCACCCCGCATTGCGCTTAAGCCAGCTATCCAGAAGACAAGATCCAACAAACGACCAACGCCCGGTCTCGGGCCTGTTTTTTGTATTGTGAGGCGGGGAAGGTAAGCGCTGAAAGCATTATTCCAAATCATATTCGCGGGAGTGTTTGGACGGAGCGCGATTTCACGTCTGAAATGAATGAGGAGGTAGGAGCGGCCGGGCTGAGAAGTCCGCGGAACGGCGGCGATTCCCGTCCAATTTCGCGATTGGTGCAATTCCGCGCTCGCATTTTCAGGGGTTCGTTGCACTCTTTGCGGGGATATGACTCAGGAATCATCCTTGCGGGACCGAATCGGTTTTTCCCAAAACGGCGCAGCTTCGGCGGACGAGAAGCAACGCATGCGGGAATACATCAATCTCAAACTCGCCTCTCGCGGGTTTCCGATTGTCGGAGATCGAAGTGATTATCCGTTTCTGGAGATGGGAAAATCGCTGATCGCGAATTTTCAGGAGCGAATGCGGTTGTTGAGCGATTATTTGTGTCCGGCCGATCAATACATCCAGGATTTCTTGGGAAATTATCTGGGCCAGTTCAACACATTCGAGACCGGACAGGCGATGATTCCAACTGGCGCGCTCATCATGGAACGCCACGGAATCGCCCGAACGCTTTCCTTGCCATCGGATAGCGATGTCTTCAAATCGGACATTGTATCCTCGTTCCGGGTTGCCCAGGGCGTCTGCCACAATCCGGTCAACGATCGTCGAACCACAAAAGGCGTTTTTCATGTCGCGGAAGGTGGTTACCCAATCCCAGACGATAAAAAGGCGGTTCCCAAAAGCACCTTCGCGCATTTGTTGAAGTCGGCCCTCAATCCTCCGGATGATTTGATGACGCTGCCGTTCACCGCGAACGAACCAACACCTTCCAAGACGTTTGTGAGTCTATTGCTGCGTCCCGTGGTTTGTCCGGCGGTGGAAGGTTTTACCCAGGAAAAGTCGATGGAGATTCGCTTTTTCGCGCCGGGTAACCTCGTGAGTAACCTGGATTTTGTGGAGTCGATTTTCGGGAATGCGGGCGATCCGTATTTGCCGGAGAATGATGCCCGATTGGATGTCGATCACTGGACTGGCCATACCGGGTGCGTGATTTTGGCGCCGCAATTGACGAAACTGCGCAAGAAAGATGTCGGGCTGCCCCATCTGAATGACGCGACCGAGCGCCAGAAGCGGGATGGAATGTGTTGGGAAAGTGAGGACGAACTCTACAACGATGGCGGCGCGTTCAAGGTGACGTGTCGCGATCAACGCGGGGTCATGGTCACGCTGATTGCGGACAACTATTTTGGGTATTGCAAAAAGGAGGTGAAAACGCAGATCAGTTTCGCCTCAAACCTCTTCGGGTTGGTGGAGGAGGAACACGCCGGTGGCGCGATCGCGTTTCCCGGTTTCGATCTCGGTGAAGACTTTGAGTTGAGCGGCTATCGAACCGAGGTGGACCACACGTTCGAAGGCGTGGTCGAAAAATTCGGGGATCGCATTGATGTGGCGCCGGAAGGTTACGCGATCGACAAAACCTGGGACGACATTGTCTACCTGCCGGAGAACGTTCACGTCAATCTGCATCATCAGCGCATCACCTGGAAGCAGGGCGATGAGGAGCGGGAATTGAAGCTTCAGCCGGAACGAACCTATGTCCTGCCGAGTGGCTACAAGATCGAGATGGTGAAGCCGAGCGAAGGCCAGCGCTGGCGCTTGATCGGGACGAATGCGGAAGGAACGCTCTGCCACAAGCCCTGTACGGTTTCAGGCGGCGGCAAGTCGGAGATTTCGAAGTCGCTGGAGGATGCGATGGAATCCGGATCGGTCTTTCTGCCGGACTTTGCGCGCGACCTGGAGAAGGCGATCGAAGTGGTCCATTACGACTTCAGCAAGCGTTGGATCAATCCGCACGATCCCAACAAGCATGGCCGGGCGTTGCTCGACCCTTCGCGTTCGCTTGGTTCAACGATTCGATTGCTGGCGACGAGTCCGGATTACACGGATGAATTCAACAACTGGGTTAGTGAAATTCCGCGTTCGGTTCGCGAGCTGGTCTTCATCATGAAGCGGTTTTGGAAGCCGGATTGGGGTGATGATTGGAAAAAGCGTTTCCGGGTCGATACCATCAACGGGCAACCGGGCTTTGAGCTGAAATATCGCGACTCCAAGATCGTTGCACGTTATCTGCGAATTGGATATCACACGGATGGAAGCTGGCGGACGTTCGGACTCCGCAAGGACTTTCACCAGGCGGCAAAATTGCAGCGCGAAGACGACATCACCTCCTCCATTGTCGTTCCCAGCGAGCAACTGACCGGCCTTCATCCGGACACGAAACGTCCCTCGTTCAAGTTCGTTCAGAACTGTGAATTTCGCCTCTTCCAGCGTCCTGACGAAGCCATTCATCGTGGTTATGACAAGACGACCGAGCTGGACTTCAGTCGCCAGGGCAATTTCTTCAGTAACTACGAGCCCCTGACGCGGGAGCAAGCCCGGGAGATGGTCGAGGACACGATTCGGTTTGAGCAGTTCTCCGAGCCGTTGAAGAAGACGATTCTCGATTTCGTGGAAGCCGATGAACCGGAGTTTATTGTGTGTTCCGCGAATCCGCGACTCGTGGACGGCAAGCCGACCAAGAATCCGCGTTATCTTCAGGACCGCCCGGATTTGCATGCGGCGCGGGACGAATACCTGGCTGAGCTGGGTGCACATCTGTATCGCCGAATTCCGTTTGGTGAGCCGGTGCCGAATCCGGTGAACGCCGTTCTTCCCGGCCGTCGCAACAATCCGGCCGATTACGATGCTGGGATTCGTCCGCTCGCCGTGTTTGGGCCGATCCACTACCAGGAACTGCCGGAGTTGTTCATGGACTTCATTTCCAGCCTGACCGGAAAGTCGCCCTCGACGACGGGGGCGGGAAGCGAAGGCGCCCTCACCAAGGGGCCGTTCAATGCGCTGCTGCCGATCGTGGATCTGAACAACGCGTTGGTGAGTTATCTGTTGACCGACTACCCGGTATATTCATCCGCGGCCGGTTACATCGGGAGCAAGTATCGTGTGGACCACGACATCAGCCTGATCATTCCGGAAGTCTGGAGCCGGATGTTCATTCACGAGCGCGATCCCAAGTATCTGCTGGAGCGCGGACATTTGGAGAAGGTGGAAGATGTCGAGCATCATGGGAATCAGGTCCTGGCGAGCCGGTTGGGTTATCGGATCACGGAAAGTTTCGTCCACACCTACTTTGGCAGGGTCTTCAACGATCCGGCGACGTTGTTTCCCGATGACATGCTGAGGCCGGAGCGACAGAATTTTGACGAATATGTTGATGGGGTGAACAACATCGTGGAAACCCAGCAAAAAGTGGCGAAAACCTACTTTGCAGACGAATCGATCGAAGTTGCCTGCCCGCCTCTCAAGGCGTTGCTCCACATCATGGCGCACGGGAACTTTGAAGGAAAAGACATTCACGATCCCGAGATTCGGAAGCTTTTTACCCGCGAATCCCTCGTGGAGAGTGATTGGTATCAGGATCGCCTTCAGGCCAAGGTCGAAGTCGATCGGGAACTGTTGGAACGCCAGGCATCGCACTTGGAAGCGTTTCTCCGGAAAGACCACTATGCCGAGGAAGGGGAACGGCTGGAGATTCGGAAGAAGCTTGCCACCATCAACGAACAATTGGCCGCGTTGAAGAAACGCCCGAAAGAAGCTCTCGACCGCCTCATCGGAACACTGGGAGCTGATCCGTCGCTGCTTTAGGGCATCTTAGGTGGAGATGTCGCCAATACTGCGAGGAGGTTTGCCTTCCCGGCTGTTTGCTAACGGGACCGGGGTTTGTCCAAGTCATCCGCCTTGGAAAGGGCGGGTTGCTGCAACCATTTGATTCCGAAGATGATGAGGGTGAGCGCGACGACGGTGGAGATCCCCGTGGGAAGAGCGAGCGCCTCAAGATATCGGGAGCGTTCCTCGGGATCCTCGAGCGCGCGGGATTGAAGGATCGCGAAGATTCCGATTCCGGCCGCGACGGATAGCAACCCGCCGAAAATGAGAAGAATGATGCCGATGGGAGCGGCTTTCGTTGTGGACATTGATGCACCCTATCACGATTGCAGCGGAGGCAACGATCAATTTCCTGAAACGGAGCGGTTCCAACCTAACACAGTTGCCACAAGCCACTTCCCGTCTAGAGTCGCCCCAACATGGCGAATCGGCTTTTTCTTCTCGATGGCATGGCGCTGATTTATCGCGCCCATTTTGCGTTGATCCGTAATCCGGTGTTCACCTCGCGCGGATTCAATAGTTCGGCGGTTCTCGGGTTCACCAACACCCTGCTCGAGATCATCGAAAAGCGGAAACCGACACATTTGGCGGTGGTGTTCGATACGTCCGCCCCGACCCAGCGCCACGAGGAGTATCCCGAATACAAGGCGCAACGTCAGGAAATGCCGGAGGAGTTGAGCGCCGCGATTCCCCATGTGAAGCGCATGGTGGAAGCCTTCCATATCCCGGTTCTGACGTTGGATGGCTATGAGGCGGACGACATCATCGGCACGCTGGCGCGCCGGTTTGAGAAGGAGGATCCCGGGGCGGAAATTTTCATGGTGACGCCGGACAAGGACTTCGCGCAGCTGGTGACGGAGCGGGCCAAGATTCACAAGCCGGGCCGGCAAGGCAGCGATGTCGAGATTCTTGGGATCGAGGAGATTCGCGAGAATTGGCAGGTCGAGGAACCGAGCCAGGTCATCGATATTCTGGGGTTGTGGGGCGATGCGTCGGACAACATTCCGGGCATTCCCGGGATTGGAGAGAAAACCGCCAAGAAGTTGATTGGTCAGTTTGGGAGCATCGAAAATTTGATCGCGAACACGGACAAGCTGAAAGGCAAGCAGAAGGAAAACGTCGAGAAATTTGCCGACCAGGCCCTGCTTTCGAAACGGCTGGCGACTATCATTCTCGATGTTCCGATCGAGGTGTCGGAAGACGCGCTCGTGCTCAGCGAACGCGATGATGAGGCCTTGAAGAGCCTTTTTGTTCAATTCGAGTTCAACGCGATCGGGAAACGGTTGTTTGGAAGCGATTTCAAGGCGGGACGCGGTCACATCAAGCCGGCGGCACCCGGCGAGGATCTGGAGGAAGGGCTTGTCGCGCCCGATCTCAAGACAATGGAAGAGGTTGAGCACGACTACACGCTTGTCGAAACGGCGGACGCGCGCGCCAAGCTGATCGCAGACTTGAAGAAGCAGAAGTCGTTCGCCTTTGATACGGAGACTTCGGCGCTGAACCCGCACCAATCCGAGATTGTCGGCATTTCGTTTTCCTGGAAACGCGGTCAGGGTTTTTATGTTGCGTTAACCGGCGATCTCACCACGAAGATCAAGACGTTGGCGGAGTTTCGCGAGGTTCTCGAGAATCCGGAAATCGAGAAGATTGGCCACAACCTGAAGTTCGATCTGGTGGTCCTGCTCTGGCACGACATTCGGGTTCGCGGCCCCTTCTTCGATACCATGCTGGCGCATACCCTGGTCGAGCCGGAGCAACGTCATACGATGGACTACATGAGCGAGGCGATTCTGGGCTACACGCCGGTTTCGATCAAGGCGCTGATTGGCGACAAGAATGACG
>TARA_R110002096_G_scaffold422105_4_pt1 | contig 12303 bp, 11 predicted proteins | sample TARA_R110002096 | Tara Oceans TARA_R110002096 (sample SAMEA4397295) | marine metagenome | biome: Polar Biome; feature: [DCM] deep chlorophyll maximum layer (ENVO:01000326); material: water (ENVO:00002006), including particulate matter (ENVO:01000060) such as... | depth 35 m | reverse complement strand
CTAACTTATTGACATTCAGTCGGTTACCATCGGTGAAAGTTAAGTCGGCATCCCCGCCGAAAGAGCCCCCGTTATTAAACTGGACAGAATCAGTAGGATTAGCCGGAGTTCCTCCCCCTCCTCCTCCAGCAATTTGAGCCCATGGATCTATGGTATAACCAGTCTTGACAAACGATGTTTGGTTCCCCGAATCGATGAGAAAAGCTCCCGGCATAACCCCTGTCGGTTTAGTGTCCGTTGGAGCGACTGTGAATCTATCGCCTGCATATCTTGTAATCGCCATAACTCTTTAATCGACTAAAGTAAAATAAAAACCATAAAAAGCCCCACTACTCCAAGTTCCATCTACCGTAGAAGCGCTTATTTTAATTTTGTGAGTGCCTAATTGTAAATCAGAGGCTGTGAAAGTCCCTACTCCGGCCGATGTAGTATAGGTGGTTCTCGTCTCTTGATTAATGCTTTGTGTGGAATTTGCTCGTATTGCTCCACTAACCAAATATCTTCCCCATGAACGGGCCTCTCCATCTTCCCTTTCGCTTCCAACTCCATGTTCCTCCGGAGTTCCTCCAAGTCCAGTTTGGCTCCATCCTACGGGAGACATTGACGGAGAAGTATCTTGCGCTGTTTCATTTGCGGGGTCTGCGTTTGCCGGAGAGAATATATTGCTACCTGTATACAGCTTTACCTGCTGCATATCATAATTTGCATTCGAAGAGGGAATTCCCATCGTATTACGCCCATCCATTGGCGCAGCCCCAGAGCAAATAAAATCGTCAGACTCTACGCTGGGACGATCCAGATAAAGGCTCATAACATCATAATTCTGAGCTCCCAAAACGTACGCCTCGTCTTCTCCTAACCCTGAAACTTTTATTACTAAATTTTTACCTGCCTGAGCGCTACTGATATCAAAAGTTCCTATCGCCTCTCCGCTTTGAATAAAACTATTGAAGAAACCATAGGGAACCGGTTCCCCATACTCTCCCCACCCATTCCATAAAGAGGTCATTACATCAGATTCAAAGAAAATATGAATTTCGTTCTGTCTTCCGAATCCATCAATTATCCAAGGATTTGATTGATGATATCCGGGAGAAAGATCGTAAGTATTACCATAGCTATCAGTACCCCCGTTACGGTACCACCCGAAATAAGGAGTAGAAGAAGCATCACTAAGATCTCCTTGCCATGTGGTCTCAGGGTAATAAAAATAAAAATCACTGAGTCCATCGCCTTCCATTACAGCAAAAGGAAAATTATGATTTGTTAAATCATATGAATTACCCACGGGGAAAGAGAACTCGGAAGGGGGAGTGGTTTCATTATCTCCGTAGCTCTGAGCTAAGCTAGTTGTCCATGTTATATCAAAATCTTCCGCCGCAGGGACTGCATCAGTTTTCCAAAAGGCTGTGGGAAAATTTAATGACATTAGTATTCATATCCGGTTATAGCTGAAGCGAAAATACCTGTATGAAGGCAAACAAAAGTATAAATATTAGTTCTATCCGGCTCAAGCTGAGGAGGGCCGCCTGTTCCCCCCCATAGAACAGGGTTGGGGGAAGTTGCCCCTGAAACAAAAGTGGGAGTAGATACAACACTGTTAGAGGTGTTCTCCACATACATCGTTAAGGTTTGTCCGTTTCCTGCTCCTACAAAATCGAATTCAGGGCTAGCTGTATTTACTGTATCATATTGAATATTAGATTCAGTCCAGTAAACGTTCCCAAATCCGTCAATATTGTAAGGTTCATGTCTTGAAGCCCCCTCTATTACCAAGCTGCCAGAATCATTCGTAGCCGTACCTCGAGCTACTTTTATTTCATTTACTATTAATTTATTCCCCGGATCAATTTCAAGATCACCTCCCGTAATGGTAACATTCCCTGAAATTGGAGTACTTGCCAAATCCAAAGCTTGACCGCTTATGCTTACGTGTCTTGTTCCCGATAAGGTAAGATCATCAGATCTAATTTTTAGTACGGTTAATTGAGGGCTTCCAGCGTAATATGAGTAATCAATAACAGCATAATCTTGAGCCTCCGTTCCACCAAAATAAATCTCATTAGCTCTGATAATGTTAAACCCCTGCATCTTAAGATCCTCTGTAGCTGTACAGTTGCCCATTTGATCCCCAAGAGCCGCAGGAACTGCCACTCCACTGCCCGTTATCAACCGTCCATCAGATAAATTTACTTGCAGATAAGGGTTAACTGCTACATTTGTACTCGCATTATCCCAGTTAGTTTTTTTAAAGTATATGTTGCTATTACCAGTGAAACCAATAGATTCCATCCCGGGTTGACCCACGGGAATAGGATTAAGAACGAATTTAGCTATATCAACAGCAGTAACTTTCGAAGTTTGATAATTGGAAGAACTGGTACCTGAGACCATAGGGAACACCGACTCAGTTCCGATACCAACAGAAGGGTCTACTGCGTTTAATTGAGATATTTTCTTATTTGCCATTTTTCCTTATACCTTACTATAATATACACTATTTAATACAGGGGGATTAGATTTGTTACTAATAACTCTTTCGTTTCCGCCTGCAAATAAAATTTATCATCAGCCCCCATTTCGGGGTTGCTCCAAATGCCTTTGTCCCTATAACCACCTTCTCCATCGACAAGACCACTAGAACTACTCAATCCGACTGAAGACACGATTGTCGTCGCGTTTTTTACCGCTGCAGAAGTCAACAAAAATTCGTCACTACCGGGAAAATACAAAATCGTACCTATTGGAATATCTGAGGCGAGAGGGAGAACCGTCATCGAAGTTGCTCCAAAAGAATACCCCGCAGGGTTATTGATAAAGACAGCAGGCTGCGGCTCTTCTAAAAGAATAAAATCCTCCACCTTTTCAGCGCCCAAAACTCCACTCATGAAGAACCCGTTTGTTTGATCGTCTGGGTCTATCTCGACATTAAAAGAAGCATCAAAAACTTTATTGTCTCCAATTGCTGTATTGTAACTAAAATTATTTAGCTTTGCCCCCACGAAAGAATACCGGAGTGCTTCGTCCTTCCTCTTAATCGGAATGGCTCCAGCATTTATTGGAGCCGCCGTGCTTCCGGTGCACCCTTTAGGATCGACTTTTATTGTAAAATCATACCCGCTATTGATACTAATCAAATCAATAAGGGATCCAGCGTTGCCTGACTCTACTATTCCATTCAGGCTTAAACTCGCAAAAACTGGAGAATTAGGCCTATTGTCCACGGGGAACTTATAACCTAAATTATTCAAAGGCTCTTTATTTAGGCTAATGTCAATATTGTAACTTTGAATATACAACTTATCAAAATCGACGCCCAACCCCGAAAAAGAATCCGTACTAATAGTTATATCGCCCGGAGACAAAGCCGCATAACCTTCTTCCGCCAAGACTCTAGGAATTACCACGTCTTTAGAAGGACTAATGGTTCCGCTCTTAGTTTCTATGTTTGAATCTAAAAAGCCGCTACCGCTGGAATCAAAATTAACATTATAAGCCGTATAAGAAACCGAGGCACCCGGAACCGTGCCCACTGCTCCCCGCGTAGAGTAGGAATTCAAATAACAATTCCCAAAAGATATAACATGATAGTTAGGAGCGTTATCATCTATTCCTTGGTAAAGGTCTGCCTGAGTGAAGTCTTCTTTATAATAACTTTGATCAATATCGTTTCCCTCCGGGTTTACCGCTACATAAATATTCTTGCAATCCCGATATGAATTCTCGGGAAAATCCTGCCACCATCTTCTTGTTTTAGCGTTTTTATTAGGTTCAAAGAAACCGCTCAATAAGGAGACCGAAGAATTGTTACTATAATAAGGAGCCCCATCGAAAGGAAAATTAAACAACGGGTAATTTACGTTTAGACCCAAACGTGCTTCGTTTTTTGTTCCACACAATAAATAGTCGAAATTCAAATTGACCGTTGGGGGATTTATAATGGGTCGATCAACAATCCCCCTTTTGTTCAGTTGGTTGATATCAGTATGAGGAATACTGATTTCATAACTGATAGATTGGATTCTATCGACACTATGTAGACGGTTTATCTTTGTGTGAAGGTCGGTGTGATCATTAGTTGGGACTCCTCCTCCGTAATTTAAAAAATTATATTCGGTTTCCGGCGCAGGCCCGACGTACAAAGCCTGACAATTGTAAATTACATTTTCCCTCGCCATTACTTTTTCCCTTCATAAATACTTGCGTACAATATACCCGCTAAGAAATCGTCTACCTGATGTTCGTAAGCGACATCCTGTACGTGCTTAACCCTTTCATGGTTTCTGTCTGTTGGTTCAGCGGCATATCGTCCAGCTTTAGCTAGCCAATTCGGCGGGTCCTCATTAGTGATAACTATATTAGTTATTTCTCTCGCTACTTCTTTTTGCTGCTTGCTGAGTCTCTTTCTCTTATGAATACGCCTTAAAGACGCCTCCACTTCTAAATTTAATTTGTCAGAAAGGGTTAAGTGCTCCTGTATTTTAGCCAGACTAAAATTAAGCGTAGCTTTGGTTCCTACCGGAGTTTTCTTGTCTTCCTGCTTAGGCGTTTTCGTCCCCGGTGGACGACCCGTCATTTGTGCCATCTTTGAGCCACCTATCAAGGGTTCATATAACCCTTCGCTCTTCAACTCTTGGAACCTTTTTTGCGATTCAATAGACTCTTCTGGGGTAGGAAAACGTCCTGACTCGATAGCCTGCATTCCCTCTTCAGGGGTGAGAACGCCAAGTTCAATGAGTCGACTATATATTCTAGAATAGACAGACGTGTCTCTTAGGTCGACCTCTTCAAAATGAGCGTCAGGATAATTCTTGAATCCCATTTCCTTCGAGACCCTCCGAATTTCCGGCATCAAAAAGTTCTCCAAGAAGACTCTCCGTCCCTGCTTAAGTCTTTCCATAAAAACCTGAACCTTGATGCTCGTATTGGCAAATTTCTCGTCACTCAACAGAATGTTATTCAACCCCATTTGAATGTCCTGATTGACTACATCATATTTTTTGGGATCTAAAATACTGCCAATGTCGGGAATAACAAATTTGGCGTCGGTAGTATAGTCAGAGATTAATACGCGACCCACAGACTCGTTTTCAAAGAGCTTCTGCATCGCCATTAGATTCTTTTGGTTTATTCCTCCCTCTTCTGGCTTGGTACCCATGGTTATAAGAAGAATGGCTTGGTTAGTGGTTCTTGCCACTGCCATGTCCATTTGTTTCATCTCCTGTTTCCAGTTGATGTCTTCCAATACGGGATACCCCATAGGTACGGCAAATGGTTCATAATCTTGCTTCTTATAGAAAACAGCCACGAGCCTATCCGTGTTAAGGGGAATGGTAACAGCAGCCATTCCCGTGCGGTTAGTCTCCTTTATTAGTTTTTTTGTTTCTTCCGGGAGGCTTTCAAAAACTTCCTTTTGTTCTTGCGTTTGAGGATTCCGCAAAATTTGCAGTTCATAATCGGTGACTACTTTATAATAGACCCCCGAACTAAACGCAATGCTTCCTTGGAGCTGAATATCAGAAGGATTAAGAATTATATATTTAGATGGAATTTCAATATTTTCATTAGCCTCACTCAACCCAAACGTTTGATTGATTTTAAAAGCGTCAGACTTGTCCATTTTAGCATTAAATCTATAGACGAAAACATTGCCAGACCTATAGTATTCACGGAAAAATCTACTTTGAAGATCATCAATATTTATTCTCCCGAACAGGGTTTCAAAAAACTCTCTAGACTTACGACTTCCCCCGGTATAGTACAAATTACTAATGGAAAACTCGGTCATTAAATCTATAGTGTTTCGAAAAACTGAAAAATTATAATAAGCTTTTTGACAGAGAATTATAGTGTCCCTAACATCAATATTTGAATTATTTGTTACTCCTCGAGAATACTTAAACGGTATCATACCGTTTTCGATATTCCTAAAGCGGTCGGTCCTAATAATGTCAGCAGCCTTGTTTCGCCGTGTTCTCGTAGCGCTAGCTACGGTTTCATGCTTAGCCATCAAAGGTTCCGCACCTTGTTCTGTTTTCTTCCTTACTGCCATGTTTTACTTTAATTTTACACCTAAGCGATCATTCTGGGAGTAAACGTGTGACTAACTTGATCAACTTTGGTATTTTTAATATCATTATAGCATTTAACGGCCCAGTCCCCCAACATTAAAGTGGTATAGTTATCCTTTCTTGCCCTATTCGCCGAGGTGCTTCTTTTAAGATGCTGGGGAAGATCGAAGGTTTGAGTGCCTTTTGCCGTTGTTTTAACTTCTACGAGAGCACATTGTTTTTTAGATTGGTATATTATGTTGTCTTGAAACTCTATTAAATCCCCTTTGTTTTCATATGGCATCAGTTTTATAGGAATTGCCTGAGCGGAGACTTTATCGAAAAAGCTTCCGCAGGCCGCTGTACGAGAGGCGAACCAGATTCTCTTGTGGTCAATAGATGCCTGAAGATACTCGTTGGCTTCCCGAAGGAAAGTAGAAGAAAAGAGCTGTTTGAAGCAAATTACGTTTTCTTTTTTGTTGTATTGCCGTTTGGCGGCTATAAGTACCTTTTGGTACTCTACTCCTTCCTTATCGCTATTAAAATCAAAAAATTTAATTTCGGTACGTGAACTTTGGAACAGCTCGGATTCGTTAGCACTATCTATAAATTGATATCCCGCGTTATCTATAATGATCATTGAGAAATTGAAATAATTTACTAAATAATGTAGGTATTTGATATGATCCTTTAAGTTTCCTCCCGCGACAGCATAACCATGAACCAATGTGGAAGAAGTGGGTTTTTCTTCGTCTAGCTCCAGCACAGACATGGCAAAGAAGTCAGAAGATGGGCTGTTGCTGAAACTTGGGTCAATAGCCAAAATATATTCTTTGTCTCTCTCTCCTTTTACTAAAGTGTGTTGTTTCTCCCCGTCAGGGATAGTGCATTGATGCATTTTTTTAGCACTGAAATAACTATCGCTTCCATCAGTAAACTGGGCTGCATATTCCCGCAAAAACGATGAGCTGGACGATCCTCCCGTTCGCGCGTCGTCGATAACAGTACGATCAATCATATCTTCGGGAATAGATTCGAAACCCATTTGTGAAATAAAATAATTAGATTGCATAATGTCTTCCGAATAAATATTATTCATCCAATCCTTATATGTTCGATAAAGATTTTCGAAGCTATAGCTTGCCGAAGATAACGCTATCATCTTAGAGTTATTTGTAAATACAATCCTATCTTTCTCCTTCATTTCTCCTTTTTCGATAAGGTCGTCTTCCATCTCCCTTATCTTTATTCTTTCTGCCATGTCTTGAGGAGCCACCAAAAAAGGCATCAATACTGTTCTAATAGTCTCTTCTGGAAGTAACATGAACTCATCAAGAACCAACACGTTAGCGCGAAATCCGCGAATCTTTTCTCCGCTTAACGGAATAGCTGTTATTGTCCCCTCATTGATTTTCCACTCGAACTGATCGTTACGTTTGGATTTGGCGCCGAAAGCGTGAGCTAACATTTGCGCTTCCTTCGATTCGACTATTTTTTCTATATTATTAAAAATAAATCTAGCTGTACGGAAGGTGGGTCCAGCTATCAGAATTTTAGTGCGGGGCTCGAAAATGCATTGAAGAAAACAATAAACCGCCGCTATGAAGCTCTTACCACAACCACGACCCCAAACGCACATATTGAAATTCCTGTTGAAGAACGCCTTGAGGGTTATCTCTTGATAAAGGGCTAATTTAATCCCTGACAAAAGCTCTGTCGTAAACCCGAGATTAGACCGCATAAACTTAGCTAATGAAATCTTCGCCTGTCTATCCCCAAGCGCCCCCTGTAGATCAAGGGACTCCTTGTTTACGTTTACGATAGGTTTATTATATTTCTCTGGACAATACCACATGTTACAATAATTTTAAATCGTACGCTAACTGCAGATCGAATTTGGTTTTTAATATTTGGGTGAGTAAGAGCTTCTTAACTATCCTTACGCACTCTACTCTTCCATCAACAAATAGGAATTGAATATGTGAAAATTTTTGAATTAACTCTCTGACGTTATGAAAAATAAAATCAGGAGTTACTCGAGTATTTTTTTGGTATACATACGGAAGCCTGTTGAACGCCAAACACTCCTCCAGCTTTCTTTCCACCAGAATAACCATATACGCGTCTTGCTCCTCGGCTCGTTTTATTTCGTTTTCAAATCTTTCCAAACCGGCGCTCAAAGTCCCAATAAGATCAGGAACAGACTTTCTCTCAATATAACAGTTTCCGGTTTTCTCCTTGTCATTAAGGCAATAGTCTCCGAACTTCAACCCTTTAACTTCTGTGGGAAAGTCCTTTATTTTAAGTGGGTTTTGTTCTCGCGAGTCAATGTAGATAAGATGTTTTTTATTAAATTCCTCCTTGAATTTTATTTTCCCGTCTGAATCTTTAGGAGGAAAAGGGGAGAGCTTATTCTTCAAGCCTATGTCTTCGCATAACTTGTAGTAGTCTTCAAAAATTATCTGATAATAAGATATAGGAGGAGCTAGAAGTGTTCGAAGTTCTACTTCGGTTGGGGTATACTCTAAACCTTTATCTCTCTTTCTTTTTATTAAGAGTCCTTTGCAATATTCTCTAGCTTTTTCCAAAGAGACCTTCTTGAGCCAGCTTTTTAGATTTCTCTTATTGTTGAAGTCGGTAGAAAAATACTGCTCTTTATTTTTAAATTTTATTAGCTCTTTTGTATGGAGATCGTGTCGAGGAAATTGAGTTTGATAGTAATCCCCTATAGAAAGCTTGTGGGCCTTGATATGAAAATGAAGATTCCTTTGCTCTTCAAATTCTTTTTTACAAACATTACATCTAACCATTTAGAATCTCCTCTTCACTAATCCCCATAATGCGAGATTTGATTTCTTCCATTGAGCTCAGCCTTTCTATCTCTTTGGAAACGTTTTTCTTCCGAAGCTCAGCTATCTTAATCATTTTATGTCTGGACTCTTCATCTTTCCAAAGTTCCACGAGGTTCAATATAGAAGCGGATTCCTGCATTATCTTGCTCATCCGATGGCTTCGTTTCTCCTTCAGCTCGTTGAGCAGTTTCGTCTGTCGGTTTACGCACTGGTTGTATTCTGTTTGCGCTGTGTTGATAGCTTCCACCAAGCTCATTGCCATTCGTCGGCCTTCCGTATCTTCTGCGTTTTGATCTAATAGTTGTTGAAGTCTTTCGACGCGTCGTTGAATGTTGGAGGCAATAACAACTTCCGCAGAGAGCACAATATACTGATCGACCTCCTCTTGAGTAAGGTCAGGTTTGTCCCACGTATATCTGACAAAACTACTCTCGAACAATTCTCTATCTGTCTCAATATTATAAGTACTTATCTGATGAAGAAAACGGAACGTATGCATGTACCCGATTAGGGTAGCTAGATTTCTTTTTATTTTAGGGGTGACTTTGCTTTTGTCAATACCGTGATATACGTATTTGTTTACGCGCACCATCGCTCGAGCTTCTGACTTAGGAGGAGTATAACCTCCCTCCACGGCCTCTTCGCTATTTACGTCGGAGTATTTGACCTTATTGTTGAGTGTCCCCAAAAATTCCAACATAATCTTATATCTCAAATCTAAAGGAGAAATTCGCGGATCCTCGAAAACCAATTTAACCATATCCATAGGTTTCATAGCTCCACAATTATTTTCTATAAATTCTTTTTGGTTATCCGTTAGTTCTATCTTTTCTTTAGGATAATATTTGTGCGAGACTTTTGCTTCGAGGCTATTTTCTGAAAGGAACTTTTTCACCACTCTTCCATATTTTGAGCGACCATCTTTCATGTCCTCGGGGATGTCAGGAAAAGCTAATTCAATTAATTCTTTAATATAAGGGGGATCATCAGGCCTATTGTTCCATTCGTTAAGTAGAGTCAACTGCTGTTCTTTAGTGAGTTCTATATTATTTGAGCTCATATAATTTCTATTTCGCCGTCTTCCAACATCTTCTTGGCCTTTTTAATAATTGACTTTTTTACGTTTTTAATCTGCTTGTAACCGGGAACCCTGTTCTTCTCATTTGTTTTGTATCCCATTAGAGAAGCCGCGTCTTCTTCAGACATGTCATCAATATAAAGAGCCTTGTATATTTTCCACTCGGCAGGCTTTAAAGTGGTTTCCATTTTTTTATTTAATTTTGTCATCATCCCCATAATGTCCAAATCCATATAGACCGCCGCATTTAATTCGTGAGCATGATCATTAATAGAAACTGGAAGTTTAGCATTGTAGGCTTGTTTTTTTGTCTTCTCCCAGTTCGCATAAAGTGGGCACGCTGCAGATTGTTTTCCATAAATATAACATAAATCTCCAGCTTCCGCAGCTGCGCATTTAAGACAAGGCCTACAGTAATTGCCGTAATTGTTTCTAATTAGATTTTTAATCTGATTAGAAATGATACGATTTATCCATGGATTAAGGGGCTTTTTGGTATCGTATAGATGCCATTTTTTGAATATATGAATTCTTAGAATTTGAGAAACGTCATCGAAATCCATCCACGATAACGCAGTTAAATTCCATTTGGATTTTCTTTTTTTAATTTCTAGATCTATTTGTCCAATAAAATCTTCGAATTTAGGTTTTTCGCGTTTGCTCATTAGTTCTGGATGATGATCCCGCGTCCCTCATAAAATCTTCAACAACGGACTCTGCTGCATAAGAAGAATCTGCTTCCCTTATGAAACCATCATCATGGTCGTTCGGAATGGTTCCAGCTATTTCTTTAAATGACATAACATTAAATGCTCTGGAGACATTAATATCCACATCAAGTTTATTCATGTCCGGCATTTCAAATTCTTCTTCTACCTCTTGCTGAACTGTCGCAATAGGATTCTTGGGGATAGCTTTAAATACTCTCTTAGCCGGAGTTTTTTCTAATGCCGAAAAAGTTCCCCCACACGAACTACAAAATTTAGGCTTCACCATGCTGTAACTGGTGCCACACCCACAAGTTGAACAATACATTTTCATTTTCTTTTATTACACTATTTTACTGAAAATCCATGATTTTTCAAAAAAAGTGTAATATCCGTAAGATATGGAAAATGTTAAATTCAAAAATTCTGACGGCATAGAATACGAGCTGCTATGGAAAAAGCCCCATTACAGTTATAATGCGGATGGATTATGCTATTCCCCAGAACTAGATAACCCTAAAATCCTAGTAGACCCAGATCTAAAAAAACGCAGAAAACTTAGCACCTTAATAGAGGAAGTGACACATGCCTTCTTTTGGGACAAAAGCGAACGAGAAGTAAGAAAATTCTCTTCCGTTCTGGCCGGATTAATAAATAAACAAATTAAATAGTTTCTTGTTCTGCGATTTTGGTGACAATAAATTTAGTTAGTTCTGAACGCACTATATCCTCATTACTAAACTCAAATGTCTCTATTCCCATTTCTCGGCTTTCTTGGTTGTCGAAAATATCGAAGATTTTATTGAATCCGCCTCTGTTTCCATTTTTCAGGTCGGTCTGCATAGGATCGGCTAATATAAAAGCTCTGGAATATTTTCCTATTCTGGTGAGGACAGTAATAATCTCTCTAATAGAACTGTTTTGAGATTCGTCCATTACTACAGCTTTTGAATTCCAGCTCATTCCCCGTGCAAAATTTACGGGATGTATAGAAACTCGGTTCTCTTTTTGTAGCTTCTTAACCGTGACGTCACTTAACAACTCATCTAATTTATCCATAAAAGGAAGATTGTAGTAGTGGAGTTTTTCGTCAGCGTCTCCCGGAAGAAAACCTAGTCTTGAGTCGGAGCTTTCAACTGCTGACCTCATATAAATAATATCAGATACTCTGCTTAGGTTTAAGAGATTTAAAGCCGCATAAACAGAAATGAGAGTCTTAGAGCTCCCCGCCGGACCTTTGCACAAAATGACCCTAGTCTCTTTTCTAAGGGATAATTCTATGAATTTTTTCTGTTTTTCTGTCCAGTTAAGTTCATCTATGTAGAAGGTGTCTTTTTGTCTAAGTGTTTCTCTTTGGTGAACTTTTACCTTCCCGTCCAAAATCTCAAGAGACTCAAGGTCCCTTGTGCTTTTTACTTTCGGCATCAATGTAATTTACACCAAATTAGTGTATTTACAGAAGTAAAGTTATGAATGAGATTACAAATGCTGCTCCCCAGATTGTTGGTATAATGGGAAAAGGAGGAATAAACCCAGAACAAGCCGAGAAAGTGGCTCAAGATTTAGTAGGGGAATACGGATGGTTTGTCCTCGCGGCTCTAGGAGCTATCCTTGCA
>TARA_R110002096_G_scaffold428319_2_pt1 | contig 12309 bp, 10 predicted proteins | sample TARA_R110002096 | Tara Oceans TARA_R110002096 (sample SAMEA4397295) | marine metagenome | biome: Polar Biome; feature: [DCM] deep chlorophyll maximum layer (ENVO:01000326); material: water (ENVO:00002006), including particulate matter (ENVO:01000060) such as... | depth 35 m | reverse complement strand
ATCCTAAAATTTGAAGCTCATAAAGATTTATAAAAAGTGCGAGGCTCGAGCCTGATTATGCAATCTGTTGAGAAGCAAATTTTATAGCTTTCGCTGGAAAAGTGATTAAGGAAACAACTAAGATGTTATTTCCTAATTTTGAATAGTAGTTCAATTTGTGCGTTGGCTAAAAATACTGGTTGTGGTAATGAAGCATCTGTCCGATAGGCAGGCACGAAATTGGACATAACTAGTATTGCGCGGAACTAGAAGCTCTTACTATTGAGTGAATGTAGCTTTTGCGGAATGAGGGAATTAGTATGTGCTGAAAAGTGTGGATTTAAGCTAACAATATCTCCAATTTATTCTTCCATTTCTTCCATTCTGGAAACTCCCTTTGCTGTAAATCAAAAAATGCTTTCGTATGATCTCTATGTACTAAATGGCAGAGCTCATGAATTATTACATATTCTATGCAAGCCTTAGGTGCTTTAATTAGTTCTAGGTTTAATAAGATTCTTCCTTTGGTAGAGCAAGAACCCCAACGATTTTTCATTTTTCTTATTTCTAATTTGTTTGGCTCTACTTGATATTTTTTAAAATGCTCAATTAGAGGCTCTGCAATGTTGTGAAACCAAGTTTTTGATTTATCTAAGTACCAGGTTTCTAATAATTTTTCTGCTTTACTTGTATCATTAGTTCTTACCTCAATTTTTCCTCCTATATGTTTAACTTTTTCTTCATCGCTTTTAACTAGTAAGAGTTGATATTGTCTGCCGAGATATAGATGTGATTCTCCAGAAACAAATCTGCGTATTGTTTTTCTAGGCTCAAATGATAAAAAATGATCTTGTTGTTTTAATATCCATGATGCTCTTTTATGAATTTTCTCTTCAATTTTTTCTATACTATTACCTATTGGTGCATTAACGATTATAGAACGATTAGGAAGTACAGTAATCCCTAAAGTTTTTCTTTCGCGAAAATGTAATGTATAGACTATTTCCTCAGAACCATATTTAAATATGCGCAGCATTACTTGTATCTTATTTTAGCAACTTCTACAATACGTTCGGCAATTTTATCAATATCTTGAAAACTTAATTTTAGGTCATATTTATCTCGAATATGATCTATTATGTAATCGCCAATAAGGAAAATCATTTTTTTAGGAATATCTACACTTTTTGACCAATCTACTTGTTTGAGTTCTGAAATAATACCATCCGCGTTTAATGCTAATTCCTCTGCTATGTTCAGAACCATATCTTTATTTTCAGAAAGCATACTAAATTCTTCAACGCCTATTCCAAAAAATGCCCTTGCCACTTCTTTGTCTTCTAATGATGCTGGTATGCTAGAATCTGTTCTACTTAATACAGAATCTCTTACTTCTTTAATTCTTTGTAGATAAACCGTTTCATCAATTCTACCTTGCAAATAATCTTCAATGGTTTCTTTAATTAATTGCGAAAAACGTTTGTAAAACGCAGGATCCTCATCCATTTTTTCTGAGATATGCTTAGCTGTTCTAGAAGCGATCATATCTGCTTTAGCCGCTTGTCCTGTGGCTTTCTCGATTTCTTCCTCGAATGCTTCTTTATCAAAAATATTGACAAGTTCTGTAAGTGTTACAACATCTGAAGTAGGTATATGAGTATCGATTAATTTTTGAATTTGTCCTTCATATTTTTTGTAATCTATTTTGTCAGAATACCTCGAAGCAACAGCTGTTCGAAGTTTCATGAAAAACGATAAATCTTCCTTATATTTTGAGATACGTTTTTCTTCTGTCTCTTTATGAAAAACAATAGACGATAAGGCTAATTTTAAAATACGTGCATACTTTGCTAATTGGTCATAAAACTTGTTTCTTAATGCTTCGTCTCTCAATAGTTGTTGATATCCTTCGGCATCTTTCTTATTAGATATAGAAGAAAATAACTGCCATAAATCACTATGGATTTGTGGTAATTGTTCTATTTCTTCACTAATATTTGTGAGTGTACCTTGCAATTGTTCTTCGTCAAAATCCTCAAATGTAGAATAGGTTTTTAATGCTTTATCTAATTCCTCTAATACACCGTAATAATCTATAATGTAGCCATAATCTTTATCTGGACTAACTCTATTTACACGTGCAATTGCTTGTAATAAAGTGTGTCCTAAGAGCTTTCTTGTTAAGTATAGAACTGTGTTATTTGGTGCATCAAAACCTGTAAGAAGCTTATCTACAACGATAATGAGCTCAGGCTCATTATCGTTTTTAAATCGGTTAACAATATTCTTCTGATATTTTTTTGGAGAACCATGTTCGTCCATCATTTTATGCCAAAATATCTTAACTAAATCATTAGTCTTGCCATAGGCAGAATCTTCCCCTTCACGTTCATCTGGTGGAGATATAACTAGAGCTGAAGTTACGCGCCCTATTTCATCTAAATAGTTTTTATATTTTACTGCAACTGCTTTCGATTGACAAACAATTTGTCCTTTAAATTTTGTGTTTTGAAAATTTTTTTCAAAATGCTTTGTGATATCCCAAGCGATTGCAAGGATTTTTTGGTCTGCAATATTGAGTTGGTCTGCGCGAGAAAACTTCTTTTTAAGATCTGCTTTTTCATAATCACTTAATGGTTCTGATACCATATTGAAAAAGTTGTCTAAAGTTGCTGAATTTACATCTTGTAGTGCATGCCGTCCTTCATATAATAATGGCACTACTGCTTTATCTTTAACAGCTTGATCTACTGTATAGCTATCTATGAGTGTACCGAATTTAGACAGCGTACTTTTGTCCTTTTTAAATAATGGTGTTCCTGTAAATGCAATGAAACAAGCATTAGGAAGTGTTTTTTGCATTTCAATATTAAATGTACCATGTTGAGTACGATGTCCTTCATCTACCAATACAAATATGCTATTGCTAGTCAAAGGAATTTTAATTTTTTTAACTGCAGTTTCAAACTTATTAATGATGGTTGTGACTACAGCATCACTTTCTGTGTGAAGTAATTCGACTAATTGCGAACCTGTTTTCGCATTATCAACGTCCATTCCGCATTTTCTAAATGTTCCTGTAATTTGTGTATCCAAATCTGTTCTGTCAGTAACAAGAATAATTTTTGGATTTATAATACTTGACTCCATAGCAATAGCCTGTGCAAGCATTACCATTGTTAATGACTTACCACTTCCTTGAGTATGCCAAACTACACCACCAGTACGTTGTCCATTATTTAATTTTTTTATTTGTTTCATTGCCTTTTTAATGGCAAAATATTGCTGATAACGTGCTACTTTTTTAGAGCCATTATCAAACAACGTGAAATTATAAATGAGGCTTAATAGGCGCTCTTTACTGCATAGGCTATATAAATACTTGTCTTGTGGTGTTGCTTTTATGTCTTCTTTTTCAATAGCATCAAAATGTTTTCGGACGTAATAGAAGCGTTCATTAAACAAGCGTTGTTTTATATTATCTGCTAAAGGTGTATTTTTTAGTTTAAAGATATTATTGTGATAACGTGATTCTTTTTCTTTATCAATACCTCCATTTGGTTTTTTGAAATCCTCTTGCCATTGTGCCCAAAATTTCTCTGGTGTACCTGTTGTAGCGTAACTGCCCTCATTTACCGTTACAGCCATAATTAACTGTGCCATTGCATAAAGTGGTCGAATACCATCTTCGTGCTGATTGCGTAGGTTCTGAGATATTGCTTGTGTTAAAGACTCTTTCATATCTGGTCTCTTACACTCAATAACACAAAGTGGAATACCATTTACAAACAGTACAATATCTGGTCGATAATGTTCTTTTAATCCTGAACGTAGTACGCTAAATTCTTCAGTAACATGAAAGATGTTTTTTTCTGGATATTTCCAATCTATATAATGTAAATCAAAACTTTTACGATCGCCTTCAATGCTTTGGTCTAAAGAAACACCTAATGTAAGAAGCTCGTATATTTTTTCGCTAGTAACCATGTAGCCATCTACCATAGGAATATCCCGTAACGCTGTGATTGCGTTTTCTATATTATTATCAGTAAATGGAACTGCTTTATTTGAAGATACACGTGCCTTATTAATTTTATGTAATTGTTTGCGTAAAATATCTTCTAATAAAATACTTGATGTTTTGTTACCTCTTTCCTTTAGAGCTTCTTCTTGATTAAGGTAGTTATAACCCATATTAATTAATAACTGCAACGCAGGTATTTGTGAAATATGATCTTCTTTGAAGGATGGTGTTTCCATAGTTTTATGCTTTACAAAGCCGCTCTAAGCGAAGCGGTATGATTGTTGATATTTTGTTTATAAACAAAATTTAGTTACTTTTGTAGTGTCATTACCCAAAGGGTACAGGACTTGGCTTAGCACTTGTTGCATCGTTCGTATTGCCTAAAGATACGTTCCTCACTTACGAAGTGAGGTTTTTTTTTGCCTTTAATTAGGGTATTCATTGTGCCAATTTTGAAACCTTCTTCTCTCTATATCATCTACCTTAAATGCTGTTACTAACTGTAAAGAATGGGTTATTTCTCTTATAATAACTACATAATCTTTATCGTGTAACCAATAATAATGTTGATTTTTACCATTTGCGTGTATGCGTTCAAAATAACGTACTCTTGCATCTTCTTTATAATTCACAACAGGTTTTATCCAATGAATTTTATTTGCTCGTTCTGGATCAAAATTGCGTTTTTTAGAATGTTTGCTCTCTCTCGTGCAAACATGTTCAAAACCAGAAGGCTTACCTCTAAATAGTGGATGCCTTGACTTTCTTTTGTCATAGGCAACCTGGATCTCGTTTATATAAATAGGCTCATCTATCATATCCTTTTTAAAAACGCCATAAAGCGTATACATTTGATCTGATGTTGGTTCGTCTAAATCTAAATACTCAAATAGATCTTCCACGATATCTAGCTCGTGTTCTTCCTCAAAATAATCTGTCATATCTTATTTTTGAGTTTGAATTTGAAAATCGAAAATATTAAACTTCTCTTCAAAAGGCGGTGTTCCATCATGTATAGCATATCCAGATTTTTCTTCTAAATATTTTATAATTTCTATTTTTACTTTTGAAGCATTTTCGTGCTTATGTAATTTTCTTGCTTTAAAGGTTATTGCGCCAATAAAGAAATCAGCCATTTGCAAAAACTCGTTTTCATCAGATCGAATATGTTGAAAAAAATTAAATGGAGAATCTCTATCATACTTTTCTCTGTACTCAGCATTAAGCCTTGTATCCAACTTATTTAAGCGTTCCTTACCTCTTGTGTCTTTTATATCTAAAGTTACTTTATGAGGTGTTTCTAAGTAATTTACCCAAGGATTACGCAGTAATAGAAAAACTAATGTGTAGTAAAAAGAATTATGATCCCCTTTATTGTATTTAGAGTGGTCTAACTGATTCTTGTTTTTAACCAAAATAGCTCTAAACTGTATCTCATTTTCAAAGAAAAAATCAATATAATCTTTATATAAACCAATTCTAGAATAAGAGAGTTTGTTCCATATAATCTCGGTAGGAGATTTATGTTTTAACTTTAAACCCTTTATAGCTTCCTTGTAAGCGATGTAATTCTCTGACGCTATTTTAGTATAGCCAATACACATTAAAGGCTGTTTGTCATTTTCCAAATGGCAACTTTCGTCTATGTATATGTTGTATTCGTAATCGTTCATTATATTATTTATTAGGCAGATAAAAAATTATGCTCGTAGAGTTAATTTAATAGTTTCATCTAGACTACCATCCATTTTTTTGACCCGTCTCCAATCTCTACCATTAATTTGTTTGGAAACTTTGAATAAAACATTATCATCACTAGTGATTTTATAAATATTTAAATTTTTATGTGTCACTAAAATAGAATCATTTTCCTTACTATAACTAGGAAAATCTCTAATTAGTTTATTTGTGTCTGTTAGTAATTCTGAAACAGTATTATATCTTTTATTATCATCAGGATGGCATGCTTTTCTAATGACAGCTTTAAATTTTGCAGGTAAATATGCAGGAAGACTGTTTAGGTCTAACAATTTGCCTTTCAAAATCTTATTATTAATCAGCTGATCCAGTTTTTGATTCCAAAAAAGGCCTCTATCGACTTTATTAAGTTGTTTTTGTTCTCTATCAGTTAAAAACTGAACGGGAGTTTCTAAAGGAAAACAACCACCAAGCAGTTGATAAATTGTTATCCCAATTTGATAAATATCCGATTTTATAGAATACAATTGTTTTTTAATAGATTCTGGAGGCAAGTATAATGTAGTGCATCTTGAAGCACTAGTATATCCAGATAATTCATCTAGCCTTTTTACAGAACCAAGATCTGCAATTATTGGATTATCAGATTCTGAACAAAATAACAGATTTGCAGGCTTTAAATCTCTATGAACTAAATAGTATTGAGAATGAAGCACGTTTAGACCAAGTAGTAACCCTCTAGTTAATGAAAGTGCTCTTTCTGTTGGAATATGTTCCGTTTCTATTAAATTTTGTAAATCGCCTCCTGATATTAATGGGCTTAAAAAATATGTATTAAAAGGTGGTAAAAATCTAATGTCGTCAACCCTTAAGATATTTGGATGCTCAATTCTCCTTAATATTAACGCTTCTTCAGAAGCATCAAATTCTTCACGCGCCAAATAGAATTTCACTACGACATCCTCTTTCATTTTAATACGTGTGCCAAAATATACAATTCCGTTAAATCCACGATCAATCAAATTTGTAAATTTGATATGTTGATGGTCTCTAACAAATTGTCTTATTTCTTCAGGTGCTTCACGATCATCTAAGTCTTCTCTAATCATTTTCTATTAAATATGTGGCTAACCTTAAAGCTTTGTCTTGGTATTTATACTTTTTAAGATCCTTATAATTGTTTTTCTTATAGAAAGCACTTGTTGTTGCTGGCCAAAATGATTCTACTTCCAGTCCAGGATATAACTGAAGGATACCTTCAAGTTTAAACGAGAGTGGAGAGGCAGATTTTTGCCCTTTTGGGTTTCTGGCTACATATGCTATTCTAGTTGCTCCAATGATATCTAGCGCAGAATAAAGCTCGTCTTTAAAATTTCTAACTTCTGTATTATCAAGATGATTTAAAAGTTCAAGCCTTCTAGATAACTCGCTCAATTCCATATTACCATCGTCGTATTTTTCAATAACTCCAATAGTCATTTTGTTTCCATCAATTTGTATTCCTACTGTTTTCATATTTTCAATCTCTTTTTACCAGTAAGTAACTGTTGCATTAAGCCTTTTTTTTGCAATTGCAATTGGTTACGTTGGTTAGTTAACAGGTTTATTTCTTGGTCTGCTGTGTTGAGGACTTGTGCTATGGCTGTTTGTTCTTTGTAATTTGGTAGCCTGATTTTTAATTTATTCAACTCTTTTTTACTGAGTACACGGTTTCTGCCAGCGCCACCTGGAGAAATTAATTCTAACTGATACCTGAACCATTTAGACTGAATAAATTGTTTGAAAAATGCAGAGTTACTGATTCCATCAATAAACTCGTAAGTCGGAAAACGATGTGAAACTAAAGCACCTTCATCTTTTCGTTTTACAATAGCCACCGCACCTTCCCAAGCGAATGTTATATTAACGATTAGGTCGTTTGGTTTTACTAGGTATAAAGTATCGATTGCTATTTTGCTGGGATGGAAGTTTTCATTCTGAAACGTTCCTTTACAATGACTTCTAATTCCTAATTTTGTAAAAGCCGTATCAGGCTTAACTACTGGTCTTGGCGAATAATCTAAGTAATAATCAAATCTGTTTGTAGTCCATTCTTCATCAAACTCAGATAACCTTTTTTTACCACTAAGCAATTGTTGCATTAGAGCTTTTTTGAGTAGTTGTTTTGCTGTTATAAGAACATCTAGTTTTGAGATAGCCGTATCCCAAGTGCTTAAGCAAGCTGCTATTGCTTTTTGTTCTGAAAGAGATGGTAAAATTAATTTTAATGGATTTATATGCTTATTATTTATTTGAGGTATTGTAGATGTATCTGCAATTTTAAAAAGTTTAGTTCTCAAAATATAATAATAAAGGTATTCAACTTCTATTAAGCTGTTCTTGGGTGTAATTGCCATAAGGTTGCTATCCATAAATAATTTTTTATTAGAAATTCTAACTTTATTATTCATAATAGCAGCACCTCTTTTAGGGAATATTACACTATTTGATGGAATGTAGTCATTAGTTTTATCGACCAAATATTTTCCTTTACTCTGATATTTAAAGCAGTTATTTAAATCGTCAACTTTTATAAAATGAATTCCTTCTCTAGATTCATTAAAAGAAGTTGGGCTATTCCCACTTCTAATTTTTATATAGTTTTCTAATCTTTCAACCTTCCAATCCTCCGGAATCCAACCAAGTTTGGTTTCTTTAAACCCCTGTTTTTTTTCTATTATATCCATCATTATTTACAGGTTTAGTTCTTTAAAGTATGCTTGCATTTTTATTTGTACCCTTTCGAGTTCTGCTTCCAGCTTTGCAATTTCTGTTTGTACTTGTATAATATCTATTTCGGCATCCTCTTCAAAAGTGTCAACATAGCGTGGAATATTAAGATTGTATTCGTTTTCTTCCATTTCTGCTAGAGTAGCAACGTAACTGTATTTGTCTTCTACTACACCGAAGGGGATTCCACTTTCCCGAAAATCTTTATAAGTTTCTACAATATGTTCTAGGTGTTTTTCTGATAGTACATTTTGGTTTTTACCGCTATCGTATTCTTGACTTGCATCTATAAACAACGTGTCTGTATGTTTGCCTTTGCCTTTATTAAAAATGAGGATTGCGGCAGGAATACCTGTGCCGAAAAACAAGTTGGAAGGCAAACCAATTACTGCATCAAGAAGATTGTCTTCTATGACACGTTTTCGTATACGTCCTTCTGCACTACCTCTAAAAAGCACACCATGTGGCACAACCACACCAACCATACCTGTATCTTCATAGGCACTTTCTATCATGTGGCTTATAAAAGCCCAGTCTCCTTTACTTTTTGGAGGTACACCACGATTAAAACGGTTGTATTTATCATCTTCTGCTTCTTCTTGTCCCCATTTGTCGAGCGAAAATGGAGGGTTCGCAACAACGGTATCAAACTTCATAAGGTTGTCGCCTTCGGTATGTTTAGGGTTTCGTAATGTATCTCCCCATCGTATGGATGCATTATCAAAACCGTGTAAAAACATATTCATCATAGCCAATGCCCAAGTACTTCCGTTGGCTTCTTGTCCATATAATGAAAAGTTGGCATCGCCTACTTGTTGTCCTGCTTTAATTAATAATGATGCAGAACCACATGTAGGATCGTAAATACGTGCGCCAGATTTAGACTTTGTTAATCGCGCTAATAAGGTTGAAACTTCTTTAGGTGTATAGAATTCTCCTGCTTTTTTACCTGCATCACTTGCAAAGTTTGAGATTAGAAATTCATATGTGTCTCCTAATACATCTTGTCCATCTAATGACGATGGTTTTACATCGAGCTTATTAAAATCTGTAAGTAGATTTTTAAGCCTTGCATTTTTGTCTTTTTTGTCGCCTAGATTACTGCTGTTGAAACTGATGTTTCTAAAGATTCCTGCACCATCACTACTAGTTAATTTTTCACGATTAGCATCTTCTAAGTCAGCTAATGCTATATCAATTAATTCTCCAATATTAGGCTCATTTCGTTTGTTGTAAAGTGAATTAAAGTGACTGTGTTCTGGCACTATAAAACGCTCAGAAGCCATAGCACGTTGTGCTCGATCAATATTATTGTCATACTTTTTAAGGTGTGCCTCGTACTTTTCAGTATAGGTGTCTGATACATATTTTAAAAACAACATCACTAGGATGTAGTCTTTGTATTGACTAGGATCTATAACACCTCTAAAGGTATCGCAGGCTTGCCATATAATTCTATTGATGTCTTCGGATTTAATTTTATTGCTCATTATGATTGAATTTTATTTTTTAATAATAATTCTAAGTGGGTTGTTTTTAAAAGGTCTAATTGATTTGTTAATTTTGATTCTTGTTTTTTAAGATCGTCTATGGCTACAATGTTTTTTTGAATGCTTAATGATGGTACTTTTATATCTAAGTCTCCAAGTATGGTTCTATTAATTGCAGGTAATGCAGTACCACGACTGTAACCACGTAATTCGTTTTGAGTACTTTCTAAATTAATATACCATGCAATGTATTGTGGTAGAATAGAGGAAACAACATGACGTAGCACCATAAAAACAGAAGATGCAACCATAGATTTTGAATCATCCTGTATCGTGTGTGCAATGAAACCATGATGACCCTTTGCTAAAACTACTATATCATCTTTAGCCAAGTAATGCTTTTCAAATTTTGAAGAAGGTATTAGGCTTGGTTCAATAAGTGGGTCAATCGTGTGTGCTTTTATAAAATCGCTAGCACCCAAGTAGTAGATTTTTCCCTGAGGATTTCTACGCTCATTGATTCCTGAGGATATTGAAGTGATTTCTTTAAGTTTCATTTTTATTTATTGTTATCTGTGTACAAATGTAAAATGAATTATCTTATCATCCTAAATAAAATTTGATTTTTTATATTGTTATTTGTGTACAATTTTAAATGAATTGATGTTAACGTCATATTTCACTAGTGTTTAAGTATAAAAATTATTTTTTGAAATTTTATAAAAATCCTATTTTAATGTTCAGCTAATAAACAGCAATCAAAGACAACCGAAGATTACTTTGCATCAAAGTTTAGCAACTATGAATTTTTGAGTGCTGGCACAAATACTAAGATTTGCAGAAAAAAAAGATACTTTAGAATTGAATGAGGATTTATTAAAATGTGCAGATAAAGTTTATATGATGGAACACATATATCATAATGGCTCTAAATATTATTCTAAAATTAAAGTACTGGATATACCTGATATATAAATATTATGATACTTAATTGATACAGATATTAAATAACAATGTCGTGTTATAATTCTTGTTCATTTCTTATTGCTGTTCATTGTGACTGAACAGTCCAAAATAATGAACATTAAAATAGCTATTCAAAAATCATTTATTTATCCCTACTAAAAAGTTCATATCGACTTAATAAAGTTTCTTTGTAATTATTTTGCATCTCCTCTCTTAAAAAAGAGATATCAATTAGGTCTAATGCATTATTTTTCAATTTCAAAAAACGCTCTAACACACTATTTATTTGCTTTTTAGACAACTCTAAACCTACTCCGAAATCAAGAAAATTTTGAAGTGTTATTTTTTTCTTTTTCCCAGTAATGGTTAATGCCATTTCTTCGGTATCTTTTGGATTTACTATTTTAACATTTAACAAATCATAAGCAGGCGATAATGCCCATCCATAAGATGTTTTAATCATCGAAAAGTTTTTTAAATGCATATCGTTATTTCCAGTTAAATAACTAAAAATAGTTAGCTCAAAAAAACGAAGCTTATCCAAAAGCGTGTTATCAGCATATGTTTCAATGGCTTTTCCAACCCTTTCCATGGAGCCTCTATATTTGTCAAATGCTTCTAATACTTGAAACATATCTATCATGTGTATTTTAGAGCCATCTTCTGCCCTATCAATACGCTTGGTAATATATGACAGCTCGCCAGAAGCTAATTTAATAAGCGAATGAGGTACAACATCGATACTATACAGGTTAGCCATCTTCATAGTTAGATGCTCATTTGCTGGCATTTCCGCATAATCTTTTGAAGGTGGCTTAAAAATATAATTCCCGCCTAACGCACCAACTACAGTTAATCTGCTATCTGTTTTATTATCACTCAATACTGACATTGATAATTTGGGTTGCACACCAGTAACTGAGACACTTCTCTCAACGACCTGTAATGCCAAGGTGTTCATTTCATCTAATGAGTATTCAATTTTTGGTGGTGTTTCTGTACCAAAAAAAGATAAACTACACGCCACATGAAAATCGCTATCTAAATCAATATCTTTATAGCAATACAAACACTTATTCATGGCTTTCATTTATAGGTTCAACACTTACCGCACCAATACAGTTTTTGCAACACGCAAGTAACAAACCCATACGGTCATTTCTGTTAATCTTCCAGCTTTTTGAAGCAATATCTAACAGCCAACCTTCAGGTATTAAACCTTCAAAAAACGGAAACAAACGCTTTTCTTTATATTCTTTTGTGCTAACAGGCATTGTAAAGGTTATAAACTGACTAGGATATTGTTTTATATAATCGCTATCATAATTAAAAGTAAAGTCGCCATCATTAGTCTCTGTTAAAAAACCACAAAACACGTTATTA
>TARA_R110002096_G_scaffold27885_4_pt1 | contig 12314 bp, 13 predicted proteins | sample TARA_R110002096 | Tara Oceans TARA_R110002096 (sample SAMEA4397295) | marine metagenome | biome: Polar Biome; feature: [DCM] deep chlorophyll maximum layer (ENVO:01000326); material: water (ENVO:00002006), including particulate matter (ENVO:01000060) such as... | depth 35 m | reverse complement strand
GCTGTCATCGACGCCGTAGTCAAACTAAAGAGCACCTAATGCTAAATCTTATGAATTTCATAAGGTTCTATTGGAAGGAGATCGCGATAGCTTCGTTGCTATTTGTGGTCTCCTTTTTCTGGTGGCAAGATCACAAGGGGTTAGTAAATGCATACGACGCGTCCGTGGAGAGCTACGAGACAAGATTAAAAGAGCTTAAGGAAAGCCACGAGCGCGAAACAGAACGCAAGGCCGAAGCTCTAGAAGAATATAGAGCAAAGCTCGAAGATCTTGAAATGGAGTATATCGTATACCAGCAGGCAGTAGGAGAGGCTAAGTCTGAGAGAGTACAAGATTTTGTAGCTCTCCGGCAAGAAAATCCAGATCAGCTAATTCTGGAAATTGAGGAAAAATTTGGTTTTGAGTACACTGACTAAAACATTCGTATTACTTTTTATCTCTATTTGGGTATCAGGGCTCGCCCACAGTAACGAGGGGGGTAGATTCACACTTGTACCCCAAGGCGGTCTTGTGCCGTTCGAAGCAACCTGCTTCGATACAGAAGCTACAGCCAAATTACTAACTTGGAAAGAATTCTTAGCGGAAGAAATGAAGTCACAATGTGAATTTGAAAAGAAGACTCTGCTGCTCGACTCGGGGTTGGTGATTAAAAATATGCAAATCACTCTTGACGAAACACAAATCCGTTATCAGGTTGAGATTGATACGCGAGATAAAGAACTAGAAGAGCTTAGAAAAATCATTAAAAAGAATCGCAAAGTAAATATGCCAGCCGTCATAATTTCTAGTGTGGTTGCGGGTGTCGCAATCGGCATCGGCGGAGCTTATGCCATAGAACAATTATTGGATAAATAAATGAAACAATTCGAGGATCCAAATTACCTGATTAAATTAGAGAGGGCAATATCGGAAAAATATGGTCCTGAAGCTATCGTTAACCCAAGAAATGGGTGGGACGAGGGTAAAGAAGAAGAATATAAAGAACAAATTAAGAAATGGCAGACGAAACAAGATACATTAGAATACAAAAATGAGAAAATAGAACAAGATGGCTTTTTTATTTCTAAAAAACTACTTAATAAAGAACCTACTGTCAGAACATGCCCACTATGCGCCGAGTATTCTTTTGAAATAAAAGACGACGTTTACATGGCAAAATATAATTGTTGTTATAAATGTTATCTCGGTCCCTATTTTACAAATCAGGTTACTCAAAAATTTAAGGAAAACCAAACATGGAAAGGAAAATTAAGGAAGCTAAAAAGGAAGTTGCACAATCTCCTACAAGCGCTAACCAAGAAGTTGTTACACTTCTGTCGGAAATGAATGGGCTACTTCGCTCAATGAACGGACACCTAAAATCTTTAGTATATTATCAAGAGCCCTCGCGAGGGTTCTCAGCCGGCATTGACGCCGCCATCGCACAGCCTTTTGTAACGGAGAGCGCAGATATTAAGCGAATGGTCAGAGAAGAGCTTAGAAACATGGGAGATAAATAAATGGCTACAATATTAGACATCACTAGAGGAATTTCACAAGTTGTTGGTAACACCTACGATGGCGCCCATGATGAAAACGGAGAACCAATTAAAATTGGGCTAAAGCGCGAAGAAGGCGACCCAATTAATGATTCTCGGGTGATGGACGGCTTTAAGGTCTCTTTCCGCGGCGATCAATTAGGCATACATTACCACTCTGAAATTAAACTCAAAGACGCACACGATAAGAAATTCGAAAGCGAAACCGCCCAAATGATTGAGGATATCGCATCTTTTATCAAAAAAGAATATAAGAAGATTACTGGCTCCGCACTCAAATTAAAGAAAGTAGGAGAGCTAGATGCTATTATCCAGAACACCTCTCGCATCCGAACATGGGTGCAGGCTAAGTGTTATTATGAAATTGGCGGAGCAAATCTTGACCCAGTTAAGGGAGAGAGTAAAGATAGCGTCGATTCTAATTTTAAGTCTTTCTTGGAGCAGGGTGACTGGAAAAATGATGCCAAACCACAAGGCCAGCCAGTGTACAAGGGAAAAGGCAAAGTTCAAGCTCGCAAGGATATTCACAGCGCATATAAGGCTGAGTAATGTCATCCCCGCTGACTAGAAAAGAGGCTCTCAAGGAGATAGTCAGGTGTGGGAAAGATTCAACATACTTTATTAATAATTATGCTAGGATTTCTCACCCCCTAAAAGGCCTCATCCCATTTAAAACTTATCCATTTCAGGATGAGCTTTTAACTGATTTTAACGATTATCGTTTTAATGTTATCCTCAAGGCTAGACAGCTAGGGATATCTACTATTACGGCCGGATATATCTGCTGGCTGTTATTGTTTTATAGAGATAAAAATGTCCTTGTTATTGCGACTAAATTCCAGACGGCAGCGAACCTAGTTAAGAAAGTAAAAAATATTATGCAGAATCTTCCACCATGGATTCGCATTTCAGACATTAAAATTGACAACCGAACATCTTTTGTCCTTACCAACGGATCCGAAGTTAAGGCTGCATCAACATCGGGTGATGCCGGCCGATCAGAAGCCCTATCTCTGCTCGTAATTGACGAGGCCGCCCATGTCGATGGGTTGGAAGATTTATGGACCGGCTTGTACCCTACGCTATCAACTGGTGGTCGATGCATCGCGTTGTCCACGCCAAACGGTGTCGGCAACTGGTTTCACAAAACCTATATTGAAGCCGACCGCGAAGAAAACGATTTTCACCCAACCTTGCTACCTTGGGATGTACACCCAGACAGAGATCAGGACTGGTTTGAGAAAGAGACCCGCAATATGTCCCGTCGCCAAATCGCGCAGGAATTAGAATGTAACTTCAATGCATCCGGCGAGACCGTAATCCACTCACAAGATTTGGAGCGCTTAGTTTTTGCAATCAAAGAACCAGTCTATAAAACTGGCTTTGACCGTAATCTGTGGTTATGGGAACAGTATGATTCGGAGGCCACTTATTTAGTGGTAGCTGATGTGGCCAGAGGCGATGGTGCCGACTATTCTGTTTTTCATATTATCAAATTAGAAACCATGGAAATTATCGGAGAATATAGAGGCAAACCAAATTTGGAACAATTTGCTAGTGTATTAGATGGTACAGGAAGGGAATTTGGTAATTGTCTTCTGGTAGTCGAAAACAACAGTTTAGGAATCTCAATTCTAGAAAAGCTACAGGATAGGCAATATCCAAATCTTTACTTCTCTATCAAGGGTACGCACGAATATGTCGAACAAATACAAGCTGAAGCCTTAAACAATTCGGTGCCGGGTTTCACGACATCTTCAAAAACACGTCCATTAATCATTGCTAAAATGGAAGAATTCATTAGAAATAAACTAATTACGATATATTCTTCACGTCTTGTCGATGAATTTAAAACTTTTATATGGAACAACAATAAAGCTGAGGCTATGAGAAGTTATCACGATGACTTGGTTATGGCTTTGGCAATCGGATGCTGGGTCCGAGACACAGCACTTACAATTAATAAAAGAGATTTAGAATACAAAAGGGCATTACTAGGTTCTATGATTACATCGAAATCAGAATTCGCGACGACCATTCCGGGCATGGCTAATCACCAAAGAGAAGTCGGCCTTCATGATCAATTTAATCAAGCTCAAGATCTCTCATGGCTTCTCAAAGGATAAATAAATGGCCGATAACACAAGAAACCCAAGAAACCCCAGATCAGACTTATTTAAAAGTTTAACAAGAATTTTTTCTGGTCCTATTGTTAATAGGAGGACACAGGCCGGCCGCCGACTACGGCGCCGCGACCTAGATAAGTACGCAACGAGATTCACATCCGCAAGCGGACAACAGTTCCAGAAGAGCACATATCTGCCATTCGGCAATATGCAGCCTCAAATGATGAATCAGCATAATCGAGCGGAGAGGTATGTTGACTTCGATCAAATGGAATACACACCAGAAATTGCTTCGGCTCTTGACATCTATGCTGACGAAATGACAACACATTCAGTGCTGCAACCAATGCTAAATATCAAGTGTCATAACGAAGAAATAAAAGCTATGCTTAATATTCTTTATCACAATATTATGAACATTGAGCACAACCTTTTTGGGTGGTGCCGCTCTATGTGTAAGTATGGGGATTATTTCTTATATTTAGATATTGATGAGAAGGAGGGAATTAAAACATTTATTGGCCTCCCTAGTCAAGAAGTCGAACGCATGGAGGGAGAAGATAAAACTAACCCCGATTATGTACAATACCAGTGGAACACGGCCGGCCTCACACTAGAAAACTGGCAAATGGCACATTTTAGAATTTTAGGAAATGATAAGTATATGCCATATGGGACTTCTGTCTTGGAAGCTGCCCGCCGAATCTGGCGTCAACTTGTTCTGTTAGAAGATGCAATGATGGCATATCGCATTGTCCGCGCTCCCGATAGAAGGGTTTTTTATGTCGATGTGGGCAATATCCCCCCGACTGATGTTGAGCAGTACGTCCAAAAGGTCATGACCTCTATGAAGAGGAATCAGGTGGTCGACCCCAAGAACGGCCGCGTTGATTTAAGATACAATCCTCTTTCTATCGAGGAAGACTACTTTATTCCAGTCCGCGGCCAGACCTCTTCTAAGGTTGAAACTTTGCCCGGGGGCTCGTTTACAGGCCAGATCGATGACGTTAAATATTTAAGGGATAAATTATTCTCAGCACTCAAAGTACCAGCTTCATATTTATCTAGAGCCGAAGGCTCAGATGAAGATAAGACAACCCTTGCCCAAAAGGACATCCGGTTCGCCAGAACAATTCAGCGATTACAGAGAGCAATCATATCGGAATTGGAAAAGGTTGGAATTATTCATTTATATACTTTAGGGTATCGGGATGATGACTTAGTTAGCTTTTCATTATCTTTGAATAATCCATCCCGAATCGCAGAAATGCAAACCTTGGAACACTGGAACACCAAGTTTGATGTTGCTGCCGCCGCTACAGAAGGCTTCTTTAGTCGACGCTGGATTGCCGATAAATTATTTAATTTGTCAGAAGAAGAATTCCTTCGTAATCAACGAGAAATATTCTATGACCGTAAATTCGACGCGCAACTGTCAGCCGTTGCTGAAGCTATGGCCGAAGAGGCCGCAGGCCTTGGTGGAGGTGGAGGAGGCGGCCTTGGTTCCGGAATGGAAGGCATACCTGATGAGGAGGCCTCCGCAGAAGACCCTCTGGCTCCCCCTGATGATGCACCCGCGGAAGATGCACCGCCCGAAGAGGCAGGTGGCGAGGAGGATGTCCTTCTCTCCGCACCGGCCGAGGATGCGCCCCCCGGCCGCCGCCCAGACGGGTACTATACTCCCGGATCTAAGGAAAAAGCCTATTACCCAACAAAAAGAGACCGCCGCAAGTCCGGCGGCAAACGTCGCAATCTAAAATCGATTGCCGGCGTCGGACCTTCCCCCTCGGTGTTCCCCGGCAAATCTGGCCATGGAGGATTAGATTCACTTTCAATGGGGGTATTTGAAAATGAAGAATCTAATTATAATGGTAAGGAACAATTAGAAGAAGATAAGATCCATTCCCTTAATAACGAGGTTCTTGATCTCCTGAAGGGCCTAAAGTATTCGGAGTTAAATAAAAATGAAACTAAAGCACAATAAAAAACGAAATACTGCTTTTTTGTATGAAGCATTAATAAAAGAATTAACAAAATCTATTATTAATAAAGATGATCAAGCAAAAGCCAGTATATCAGAAATTCTAAAAGGAAATTTTGCCGGCGCATCAGTTCTGGGAAAAGAGTTGCAACTTTATAAAACACTTAATGAAACCGAAAACCTAGATTTATATACAGCAGAAAGGTTAATCACTGAGACCCGATCTGCCCACGCGTCCCTCAACAAGGAAAGCATATACGAAAGCCAGACAAGGCTGATCAATATTATCAATAAGAATATTTCATCAGGCGTTTTTTCTAATTTTGTACCAAACTATAAGAATTTGGCAACGATATCCCAAATTTTCAATGATGATTTAAGTCCTAAAGAAAGGGTTTTATTAGAGAGGGGCTTAATCTCCACTATGTCAGACAGGAAGGAAGAACACAAGTCCAAAACAATGGTGCCGATAGATAATCTGGTATACAATAAAATTATAGAAGGGTTTAATAACAAATACGGCTCCAGCCTGTTAGAAGAACAAAAGGAACTGTTAAAAAATTATATTATCTCATTCTCAGATAATGGGTTATCTTTAAAAGTTTTTTTAAATGAAGAAATAGGAAGATTAAAACAAAAAACACTGGAAGTCAAAGCCACACAAGAAGTTTCAATTGATACTCGTATGCTGGAAAAAACTAATTTGATTTTCGAAAAGTTAGAATCCTTTAAAAAGGGAGCTACGATAGATAAAAATATGATTGAGTTTGTTTTAAAGACTCAAGAATTAGTTTCGGAGGCCCTAGAAGATGTCGATTAATATTTCCGTTGGGGCCCCTGAGCAGAAAAACGCATTCGCAGCCCCACCAGAGAAGCCTGAAAAGACTGTTGGCGTAAAATTAAACATGCGCCGCAGCTTAAAAGGCGATCTGATGATTTTTGATCATGCAGACATTGATATTATACTCGATGGGGAAAAGAAAATTATTACAGTATTTCCAAAAGAGGTTTTAAATGATATGGCATACGGCGCGCAAGATCGTTTATTCAAATTTCTGGCAAGGAAAGGAGTAATAACTCCGGAATCAGTGCAGGGCGGAAATGTGTTCGGCTCAATGGAAGCCTTGATTATGCCCAGCAGCGAACTTTCATCAGAAAGAATGGCCCTCATCAATATCGCTAAGTGGATTGATGAAGAGAGGCCATATTTTGAATTCATAGAAAAACACGAAGATTTAGCCACGGACAGATTCACCGATCCAGATGAAGAGTACTCGACTGAATTAGGGGAGGTTCCCCACGAAGACCAAAAAGGATCTCTCCGCCCCGGCTATAACTTTGGCCCTTATTGGCAGAACTATACCCTTTAGGAGTTAATATGGAATTATTATGGTTTGCGCTTGCTTGTTATGGCTTGACCTTTCTTATCGTGTATGCGAGCATCTTTAATAGGATTAGGCCTAGCAAACAGTGGCTTTGGGGCTTTGGGAAACTTTTCCATTGCCCTTTGTGTTTCGGATTCCATTCTGGTTGGTTTTTATTTGCCATAAACGAGTGGACAGAACTATTTACTTTTGACTACACCGTCGCGAACTTTTTTATTTGCGGTTGTGTGGGAGCCGGAGTTTCTTACATTCTTTCAATGATTGTTGGGGACGAAGGCATAAAGATTAACAAGGGAGTTTAACAATGCGACGTAGAAATATACCAAGAGTTCGACGCTGTTGCAGCGGATCTTAACTCGGGCGGGTAGCGCCCGCCTACATTGTTTATGGAGATTAATATGGGAAAACAACTTTTAAGAGAATATTACGCCCTTTGTGACGGAGGGGTATGTCAAGACATGCTGACTGAGCAAGAAAAGAAACTTATGGCCGATGGCAAGAAGTTTTTTATGACTGGCTGTATGCAGAAATTTGACACCCCTAACGGAAATGGACGCGTCTACAAAAAGAAAATTCTTCAACGTGAAGTGGAGAATTATTGGAAACTTGTTAAAGAGCGCCGCGCCCTAGGAGAACTAGACCACCCGGAGGATTCAGTAATCAATCTTAAAAATGCTTCCCACCTTGTCACCGATATGTGGTGGGACGGAGAGGCTCTTATGGGAAAAGTTGAAGTCCTCGACACACCATCGGGTAGTATACTAAAGAAGTTGGCACAAAACGGTGTTACGCTTGGCATTTCATCTCGTGGCCTAGGGTCAACCAGAGAAGAGAGGGGCAACACGATTGTGGAAGATGATTTCCAACTTATTTGTTTTGACTTTGTTTCAGAACCATCAACGCCCGGCGCCTTTATGATGAAAGAAAGCAAGAATCCCAATATTTTTACCAAGGCAGACAAAATTAATCGTATCATGAACGACATCCTGAGAGACAAATGAAAAAATCAGATTTAAAAAAACTTATCAAGCCCCTCGTCAAGGAGTGCATGCAGGAGGCCCTTATCGAAGAAGGTCTTTTGTCAGATGTTATATCCGAGGTGGTTAAAGGTCTGGGCGCTGGGTCCATTATAAGAGAATCTCAAGCCCGCTCTGCCCCCACAACGACCCCTATTGCACAAAATTCTAGGGTTCAAGAAATCCGGCAGCAAATGGAAGAAGATAAAAGAAAATTGATTTCTTCCTTTAAGCAAGAGACTATTAATGGTGTGAATGTTTTTGAAGGCACCGAACCATTGTCGAATTACGAGGCCAGTTCATCTAAAACACGTCAAGGTGGCGCCTTGTCGGGTATCTCCCCAAACGACTCCGGTGTAGATATCTCAGGTATTATGGCTTTGGGTGGAAAAAACTGGAAAGCTTTAATTAGCTAATACTATTTATTAGGAGAGAGGAAGAAAAATGCCATTTGACGCAGCTGGAAATTATTATCATCAACAACAGGCCGTTGGATCGAAGTTCGCTTCGACCGGTCGCGCATACCCCGGTGTAGGTCTTAACCACGTTGGTTCATATCAAGCGAGTGCAAGACCATGGGTAAACTCCGTAATCGCAGTCCCGGCATCGGGCGCAGTGGCCACCGCCAAGGTTATAACATTTCCTCAAGTTAGTAAATTTTTTACTATTGTAAACAATGGTAACGATGAGCTAGCGACGGCTGTTGCCGCAACAATTAAAATCGCCTTTTCGGCCGAAGGGCTACGAGACGATGCTCCCGATGCAGGCGCCGTTCGCAACTTCATTGAACTTCAGGCTTCTCAATCCTTCTCAGCCGACTTTCGCATTACCAAACTCTATGTTATGGCCTCGGGGTCGGACGCCAATACTCACTGTTCAGTCATCGCCGGCCTAACTAATATTTACGCTGGCCACTTGTCTGGATCTTGGGCAGGCGAGATTGGCGTCGATAATACAAACCATGATGGATAATACAATCTAAGGAAATAATGGCTTATAAAAGAAAAAGCAAGCATCGGCCCCGGGAGGGACACGAGAACAATAGAAATAGACAGAGACACAATACCCCCAAAGTAAACACAAAAGGTAATAAGCCTTCTCATGTCACCATTGTCGCTCGACCGGGCGAACACCCGGAAAGAACAATAAAAAGGTTCCTAAAAAGGTGCAAAAAGATTAAGATTGTCGAGGAATTTCGTAAACGTCAGTATTATGAAAAGCCCTCGGTTGTAAAGAGACGAGAGAAACTTAGACGGAAAAGAGTCATAGAGAAAGCTGAAAAGGATAAGTAGGCTATTTTTAGTCGCGATCTATCTTTAAGATAATAGGATTTTGTGAATTGTGGATACTATTTATTTTGTGAAAACGGACTGTAGAGGGTAAATTATGTCTTCCTTGCTTGAACAAGCTATAATTGATGCTAATGATTTGAGAGCCGCGGCGCTAAAAAACGCCGAGACGGCTATATTAGAGAGGTACTCGGCTGAGGTCAAGAGTGCTGTTGATTCTTTATTGGAGCAGCCAATATCTCCCGAAGAAGAAATGATTGCCATGGCAACGGAACCAGACGATCTGTCGATGGATCCCGAAGCCGCCGTTGCAATGGGCGCCGCAGAAGAGCAGCCTTTGTGCCCATGCCCGGACGACAAGGCAAACATGGAAGTAGAATTTAAATTAGAAGACCTTTTGGCGGTTGCCGACGAGATGGAAATGGGCGAACCAACAGCCCAAGAAGACTTGGCTATGTCTATGGACCCAACATTAGGTGGGGAGGCTCCAATGCCTATGCCCGGAATGCCTATGCCCGGTGAAGAAGAAGAAGAAGAAGAAGATTTAATGAATATGCTTGGAGAAGACCTCGATATTGATGATGACCTTCTGGAAGCGGTACTGCGCGATATGAGTGCCCAGCCAACAGGGTGGGCTGTCCATCCCGGTGACGCAGTACCAACCACAACAATGGAATATGAAGAAGATCTGGAGAAAGCAGGCCAGATGGATGAGGAAGAAGAATCCGATCCAGAAAAAGATGCTTTAGACCATCGTCTTGCTGAGAGTCTTAAAAGATTCCAAGAGTTGGATCAGGCATCCAAAACTCTTGTCGAAGCGAATAAGAAGCACAAGACACTAATTTTACAAATGAAAGAGAAGCTTGAAGAAGTTAATCTTTCAAATGCACGTTTACTCTATATAAATCGAATATTGAATAGTCCCTCCCTGAATGAGCGACAAAAATCAAAAATTGTCGATTCTATTCAGAAATCAGATTCTATAGAGGAAGCGAAGGTCATCTTTGAGACCCTTCAAAGTGCAGTGGGTTCTCCCAAACGGAGACATGAATCACTGAACGAAGCCATCAAAAGACCTTCAACTACCATGCCGAGAAGAAGAAGCGTGAATTCTAAGCGGGAAACTGCTGTGAAAGATCGTTTCCAAAGATTGGCAGGTATTTCTCAAAAGTAGAAAAATGACTATAAATCCAATTAAAATTAAAAAGGAGGTGATTTAAAATGTCAGTATTAAATAAACTAACTGAAGGTATTGTCCATCGTGACCTTGCCAAAGAAGGCGATGCATTACTGTCCAAATGGGAGAAGACTGGTCTTCTCGAAGGTCTTGAAAAAGACTCGTCGCGCCAAGGAATGGCACGACTTCTTGAAAATCAAGCTAAGCAGCTTCTAAAAGAAGCTTCTTCCATGGCAGGCGGTGATGTTGAAGGATTCGCATCCGTTGCTTTCCCCCTTGTTCGCCGTGTATTCGGTGGACTTCTTGCTAACGATATTGTTAGCGTCCAACCAATGAGTTTGCCCTCGGGACTCATTTTCTTCCTCGACTTTACCTACACGGACTCTCGTGGTATCGGCGGCGCTGTCGCTGGTGACTCGATTTACGGTGGTAAGGTTGTTGCTAGTCAACTCACAGGTGGTGTGGATCTTGGAGAGGAGATTCCTAACGCGTCTCTTGAGACCGTTGTAGGCGCAGGTGCCGAATCCGGCTTCTATGGCCTGAATAATGGTTACTCGTCCCCAACAGGTTCATTCCTTAGCTTCACTCCAGCCGTCTCAACCAACATTGCCGCGGCAGATGGTTTTGCAGGAGGCTCGGCTGATCTCAATACCTTTACAGCTATTGATTCATTCAGTGAAGGACAGAAGAAAGCTATCCGGTTCGACCCTGATATCATGGCAATGTCTGGATCCTCAAACGGCACCCTGAAGATGATTCAGGTCGACCTCACGGTCTCTGTAGCCCAGCGTGCATTCATGAATTTTGAAAACATGACGGCATTCGAGTTGAGAGAAGACGCAACCGAGACAGTTCCCGGTATTGTTTCTATTGGTGGTGGTAATGACGATATTCATCCGGTTCGCCGCTTGACTTTCCGTCCACAAATCGACTTGATCCGCTTTACCTTGCTCGGTACAGCCAACTCAGCTGATGGAGATGCAACTGCCGCTACATGTGACTTGATCTATCCAATGGTTGATCAATTCGCTGTTGGTGGTGCACTTGGATCCGTTAAGGGTACAACCACTTGGGGTCTTGAAGGCGCTGATAATACCAGCACTGCCGCTTATGATTCCATCGAGCGCGATAAGATTCCCGAGATTGATATCAAGGTGGATAGTATCGCTGTGACCGCTATCACTAAGAAGCTGAAAGCTAAGTGGACTCCTGAATTAGGTCAGGACCTCAACGCATACCATAACTTGGATGCAGAGGTTGAACTCACTAGCGTTCTCTCTGAGCATATTGCTCTTGAGATCGACCGTGAAATTCTTAATGACCTTGTTAAGGGTGCTACTGCTGAAACTTACTACTGGTCTCGTTCTCCCGGTCTCTTCGTGAACCGTGTAACGGGCAAAGAAGTTGGACAGGCATCAGCCGCTCCTGACTTCACCGGTACTGTTTCCGAATGGTATGAAACCTTGATCGAAACCATCAATGATGTTTCGGCTCAGATCCACCGTAAAACTCTTCGGGGTGGTGCTAACTTCATCGTGTGTTCACCTGAAGTTGCTAACATCCTTGAGTTTACAAGTGGTTTCCGCGCTTCCATCACTGGTGATGATGACAAGGGTACTATTGGTGCTGTTAAGACTGGTTCTATCTCGAAGAAGTGGGAAGTTTATGTCGACCCATACTTCCCTCGTAACGTGGTCCTCGTTGGCCGTAAGGGTGGAAGCTTCCTCGAAAGTGGCTATGTCTACGCTCCTTATGTGCCTCTGCAAGTCACACCTACCATCTTTGGACCTGAAGACTTCACA
>TARA_R110002096_G_scaffold373678_1_pt1 | contig 12323 bp, 20 predicted proteins | sample TARA_R110002096 | Tara Oceans TARA_R110002096 (sample SAMEA4397295) | marine metagenome | biome: Polar Biome; feature: [DCM] deep chlorophyll maximum layer (ENVO:01000326); material: water (ENVO:00002006), including particulate matter (ENVO:01000060) such as... | depth 35 m | reverse complement strand
AGTTACCAGAAACTGTATGCGATATTCGTACAGCAAGACACGGAGTTTGAGTACATCTTAAACCCTAACGAGTTCGCTAAGAACTTAACTGGTCGTGACATTAATATCAGTACATACCTTGACAAGGGTAGAGCATTCGTTACCTCACCTGCATATGTAAAGCAGGAAAGAACTAACAAAGGCGTAGAAACAGCTACTCGCAAGAGTGCTAGAGGTCTCTGGTCGTAACCAGTGTGAGTTGGGTGTCATCCGTGGCACCCTCCTTTCTTGTTCACTATCATATGCAGGGTAGCTAGACCTATACAGGGTAACTATACAGGGTATTCTATGAAGAGTATAGTTCACGTACAGAATATGTCTGTCTATGTGTTAAGGTGGAAGTGTTCCAGTACGTATGCATGACACTTTATTAGGCTTATATATTGTTTAAGAGTGTCTATTTACTGTTTGATTACCTATATAATAGTTATATAAGTATGTGTGTTTCGTAATAGGTAGAGTGTAGTAGAACTAAGTGAGAGTCTATGTTGTTGTGTTCTTGTTGGAGTGTTTGTGTTGCGTGTTGTTGTGCTTCTGTCGCTATCGCTCCCTTCTTTTCTTACTTCATTATTGTGTTGTGTGTGTTATTCTAGGATATTTAAGTGTTTAACTACGCTGCTATGTGATTATCCACTATCCCACCAAAGATACACTTTAAATACATCAAAGTCAAGCACTATTTGTGAGTATTTATGATACATGTTAGTATTATTTAGGTATTCAATCATATTGGTAATAGATATGGTTGTTATATGTGGTATTCACAATTATTAGTTAAAGAATTACGAATACGACAACAAAGGGAAGGGGAAAACTTAGTAGAGTACCTATTTGTATTAAAGACTAAAACTCGTGAAGACTAAGATAGAAATAATTGAAGAGACCGTTAAGTTCTACACTACAGAGCGAAATCATAGATCAATGAATAACGGAGATTGTGTTTACAACGGAGAAAATGGAAAGCATTGTGCTGTAGGTAGGTGCTTTACACAAGACTTAAAAGATGAAGGGAGTAGTTTTACCTACAACGATTCAGTAGGTGTATGTGAATTAGACGAAATGGAATGCGGTTTAGATTCATTCTTGTCAGAAGAGTATAAAGGTCATGATCTTAAGTTTTGGAGTCAATTGCAAAAACTACACGACATGAATCGCTTTTGGGATGCCTATTTCACGTTATCAAAAGAAGGCGAGGAACACGTTAATAGATTAAGAGAAGAACACTCCTAACCTAGAAATAAGAACATAATAACTGAAAGAGTTAGTAGGATAAAGCCCCGAAAACTCTGAAGGTTATATTAATTGAAACAAATGGTTAACGAGAGAGGTTCGATTCCTCTCTGTTTCACTAACTAACAACTAAATAGAAAGCAAAATGGCTGGATTAGTAAATGCTCGAAGAGAGAGAAAAGAAGTGCTTAGAGAAGAAGCACAAGAGAGACAAGCTTATTACAATGAGCTTGTAAGCACAGAAGCAGGTATCCGTAGTGTTATGGAAACTTGTGGAGCAAAGCAACGCGCTAAGCTCGTTAAACGATTAAAGACACTATAATGGCTAAAGCTATAATCACACCTGTAATGGTGCAATCAAGAATCGTATCCAACCTTATCAAAGGAGGAGTGTACGTCATTAGAAAGGGTAAGAGTATTATACCTCATAATATAGACGACTTACCTCCAAAGATGCGTAGAGGATGGGTAAATGGAGAAGCTACTCCAGAATACGTAAGAGCTTACGATCAACTGTACTATCAGTTAGTAACTAAGCCTAAGAAAGCACAGAAAAGTGCTGAAAGAAAGAAGCTTAAGGCTGAGCTCTATCAAGTGGAAAAGAATAGAGCTATTAAGGTTGTAGAAGACGAAGAGTTAAGCCAGTCAAATAAAGATTGGAATGAACCTGAATCTTCTTTCTGGTCATTGCCTTCATTGACTAAAAAAGAGCTTAAAGCTAAATCTAGTATAGACTTAACGAAGAAGCCTAAGAAGGGTATCAACTTAAGTAAAGATCCAAATCAAGAGGAAGAGACTTATGTTAATAAGATTGTAGTTAAAATGTCTGAGACTATGACATGTACAATCTTAGCTAACGGCTCTATTACAGTAGACTTTAAGTAAGATTGCTCACAGTGAGGTGGGGAGTAAAGCAAATGTGTAAGGGGCTCACTACCCGACACACTACTAACTTTAAATTAAGAAAAGATGAATAATATTCATTCGAATTTCCTAAAGATATACATACTATGTTTCATGCTAACACTATGCGTGGTAGCTATAGGTTTCATAGCGTATGTATTAGGGGTAATGTCCACTATCATGGGACTATGTATAGGAGTGCTTGGATTTCTTGTCTATTCATTATATCAAAGAATTGGAGGTATTAAAGATGAGATTTAGAGTAATAACAAAAGAGGAAGGAGAAGCTAAATATGGCCCTGACTACCAAAATGATATGGGCTTCAATGATGATGGTCTTATGGCTCATGTATTTGGAATGGAGTTAGATGAAGATGCATTAAGAACGTGGAAGACATCTAAGAATAAAGGTCACGATTCCTTTTGTGCTAGATTCTATGGAGGTGTTGGAGATACGGCTAGCTCTTCATGGTCTGTAGGCTGTTCAGATGTAGTTCCAGTGTCAGAGTATCTACGAGTTAAAACAGTGGAGGAATTCGCTTCTCAGTATGGAGATAATGATGTATGGCTCTACGACAATATGTTCGCGCCTGGGATGGAGATGTTTATAGGTCTTAGATTAATGCCTGATGAGATTAAGAAATTCATGAGTTCAGTTGTCTGTGGAGGCACCGACTTCGGAATGAGAGGCTGGACTTTCGAGAATAGTTGGATTGCTGAATACGATGGTAAAGTAGTGAAGGAGGTAGTTCTCAATTCAGCAGACTTATCTTCAAACATCATAACCATAAATCGTGGAGATATTAGAATAACTATTTCTAGATGTCGTAAAGAGGGAGAGGAAACTGTATTCTTTGTAGATGGAGAGGATGGAATTTCTTACGAGATTGATAAGTCTATGCTAAGTAAGACCGAAGAAGGTACTAACTTTAAGCTAATGGCTGTAAACATAATAACAGGTGACTGTGTTATAGATCAATTAGCTGTAATATTCAAGAAGGTATATCGACCTAAAGTAGTATTCAATAGAGGAAGTGTAATAAGTCCTAGTTTAGATACCCTTCTAAATATGGCTTACTCTGAAAGTAACTTCCATGAAGCCTATAAAGCTAGGATGATGTTTCTATTAATTAGGGATAAGTACAAGACGTTATGTAGTAAAGAACTATTAGAGATAAGAGATGAAGTTAACGGAATTGAGAAAGACGCTGAAATCTTTTAAGTGGAGGCCTAAAACTTTTACAATAAAGTCTAAAGACAGCAAGATATACCTATTCTTCAACCTAAAAAGATACGAAGTATCTGAGAACGAGGAAGGTGTAGTATTAACGTCAAGAGACGGAAGAGAACAGAGAGCAGAAAGACTGTTCTATAAGCATAGACAATTAACATAAAGAAGAAAATATTATGTGTGGAATTACTGCATACTCTGGTAAGAGTATAAACATTGCAAAGATGATGTATCTATTAGGAGACAACGACAGTAGAGGTGGTCATTCATCGGGGTTATACCTTGAAGATGGAAAGACTAACAGACTATACAAGACTCTTGAGACATCAACTAATATCAATAGACTTATTGATGTAAGCACACTTAACCTAGCAATTGGGCATACTAGATATGCAACTCACGGAAAGAAGACCGCAGAGAACACGCACCCTTATGCAATCGGTAACTATATCGGATGCCATAATGGTGTGTTATCCAATTACGAAGAGCTAGCAACTAAGTACAAGTTTGATTCCCCCGATGTAGATAGTAAAGCTATCTATGAGGCGTTGAAGGCCACTAATGATTACCAAACACTTGGTGAGCATGGTGGTTCTATCAACGCTGTATGGACAGAGAATGATGGTAAGCTATACGTGTATCGTAGAAACAATCCTTTATTCAAGTTAGATACAGGAGAAGGAATCTATTTCTCTTCTTTAAAGGAAGGGTTGGTAGCTTTAGCAGTTGAAGGACAGGTAGTCTTAGAGGTTCCGTTGAATGTAATATCAATATACGAAGACGGACAGCTAGAGAATCAAATACCTGTACCAGTTACATTCGTACAAGCTTCCACTGGAACGCTTAAGAATTGGACTGACTACAAAGCTAAGGATAGTTACAACGATGACTATAGTGATGTTTGGAATAAATGGGATGCAGGAGCTGACCACGAGATGGCTTCTTACAATGCATCGTTCGCTTCGAAAGAGGATAAGGAAGATCATTATGTAGGCCTTACAACTAAAGAACTTCAATGCGAAGCTTTACAAGACTTACTATACAATGGAATTATAGACTCAATACAGGAATCTGCATTAGATTTACTAGTAGAGGAGTTATACGACCAATCTTACTTACCTGTTGAATCTTTAAAGATCGAAGAGAATGTATAACCTAGAGAAATTACTGATATTCGTATCAGACAAGCAATTAATGGATGAAATGATAACCTCTTTACAGGGGTTATCAGATCGTTCTAAGTATTGCGATAAAGTTGACGTGAAGAAGGTAGAGGACAAACTAAAAAACATTAGAAAGTTATGCCTAGAGAAACAATAGATTCAATATTGGATCATGAAATAGAAGAGGAGGCTTCAAGAACTATTGAGTTTGACTTCATATTAGAATGCGGAATAAAGGTAGAAGTAGACTTATCGGAGTTTGATATATTCTCGATGGAAGATTTCTACGGCTCCAACAAGAAAGATGACGCTATAGATGTTTTAAGAGATCAGTATGATATATACGAGATACATAACGGAGACTTCTATGGTGAAGAGGATACTTTTATGTGTGTTGTATCTGATGAGAGATTCCACGTGAATCAAGAAAGAACTGTATATGATCGTCGTGGTTATGAAACTTCTATTCATGAAGATGAAGACTACATTTATAGTGAAGACTCTGATTATGGGTATCTAGATAATCAGTCAGCTAACGAAAATGACGTATTCTCATGCAGTGGATGTGACGAATATAGACATAGTGATAATCACGACTTCGAGGAATGTAGAGGAGACAACGACGACGAAAACCAAAGAATGTTTGAAAACTCATCAGTACCTAGTAAGAGTACAAAGAACAACGACTACAATAGAAAATTAGGGATAACCTCTACAACATTCTCTAACATGAACGGTATGAAATATACCTTCGGAGTAGAGATAGAAACTAGCGGAGGAACTATAGACCATTGGAGTGACTTAAACTGTTCAGCAGTTAATGACGGATCAATATCAGGTAAGGAGTTTGTAACTGGAGTTCTTGTAGGAGATTCAGGGTTAAGCATGCTCAAGAAGATATGTGAGAGGGTTAAAGAAAGTTGTGTAATAAACTCTTCATGTGGGATACATGTCCATATAGGTGGAGCTATCTTTAATAGAAGGTTCACTATCATGGCTACCCACTTGGGGTTAATGCTTCAGGATGAGGTGTTTGCAATGTTACCTTCATCTAGAGCTTCTAATTCTTATTGTAAGATGATACCACCTAAATATAGTAATATGAACTTTCAGAATTACAAGGACTATTTAGGTGAGTTGATTTACGATACAGAGTTGGGATTAGGTAGAAGTTATAACAAGAAAACTAGATTAGGCAGGTATCCTTCTAAAAGGTATTCATGGTTAAATATGGTTGGCTATAGTCAGGCTAGTGGTCATAACACTATAGAGTTCAGACCTCATAGTGCTTCAATGAGCTATGAGAAGATTCGTAATTGGACTCTTATTTGTATGTCGTTTACAAGTTTCGTTGAGAATCATCAGAGAAGGATTTGGGAAGCCAAAGACTTACCTGGTGGAATCAAACTAGATGAGGTGCTACGCACTAGTCTAGGGGATGATCTAGGAGGTCAAGTTTCTAGATATGTTGAGAGTAGAAAGAAGGAATTTAATGGGGCGAGCTAGCCCCGTTATTAAAGAAGTTAATTATGAAGGATAATAAACTAATTGCAGAGTTCATGGGCGTGTATTCGGAAGAAAAGGGCTATGACTATTCTAAGATAGGTAATAAAGGAGTCTATTACCACACCTCGTGGGATTGGTTAATGCCTGTAGTTAAAAGAATAGTTAGAGACGTTGAACTTGACGTTGGTTATGAAGACGAATATAGAGAACACTTGATGGATGTTATTCCTTTCGTAAAGATTGAAGATGTATACGAAGCGGTAGTAGCATTTATTAAAAACCAAAAGAGGTAGGAATTATGGAAAGCAACAGATTAATAGCAGAATTTATGGGATTAAAAAAGTATGGATACAAAGATGAGAATTATCTTGTATTGAACAACCACTTAAGCCCTGAACAGATGCCGTACCACACCTCATGGGATTGGCTTATGCCTGTATCACAGAAAATAGAAGCTTTACTTTCTGATAGCATAGGAACTATAGGGTACTTTGATGAATGCTTAACCAGTAACGACTTGGAAATTAGATACCAGGCAGTAGTAGATTTTATTGAATACCAAAATAAAAAGAAACTATGAAGCACATTAGCAAAGAAGATTACATTCTATGGGATATGGTTAAGAACGAACCTGTAGAGGGTTGGGATATAGTATACCATTACACGTCTATTATTGAGTATGTTAATATAGATGGGTTTGAGGTGTCGGAAGGTCAAGAGCTTATATGTGTAAACGAATTAAGTTTACATTTTAAAAGAGAAATTTCTCTAGCGATAGAGTTAACTAAATAAAAGAATCATGGCAGAACCTAAGAAATTCTCTGAACTCTATAAAGAGAGCTCAGAGTTTAACGACTTAAGGATAGGTGCTTTACTTAACACCTTAAAAGAGATTAAGAAAGACATATCAGAGATCGAGAGACACGCTAAAAACTTAGTAGATAACTACATAAACTTTGAGGGCGAGTACATACCAGAGGAGGACAACGAGTTACTCCGATCAATTATTAAACTACGCAAGAGATTGCCTAATGAATAAATAGTATGGGACACATGAAAGAACTTGCCATAGAGCAAGCTAACATAGAGTTAGAAGAACTGTATAGCGGTTATGCTATGGAACAGAACGTGCTAGAGAACGAAAAGCATCAAGCTTTTTACGAAGAACACAGAATTCAATTAATTAAGGACAACCAAAATGAATAGACAGGAATTTTTAGCTGATGGAGGATTAGATTTCTCTGTCAGCAAACAAAAGATGTACAAAGAATCATCTAATCTAAGAGATTATGACGAGACGCAGTTCTTTGCTACAGTGAGAAACGATACTAAGGTGTCGTTAGGGTGCGTTACAGACAGATACGTAGTCAAACAGAACGACGAGTTGCTAGATATTATCTTAGATAAGATAGGCGATGAGCGGTATGATTTAAGCCAGTCTAAATGTGGGCAGTTTAAGGGAGGTAAGAAGATATTCTTCTTCGTGAAGATAGACAAGAAGATGGACTTCGGGCAAGAGATGGCGGATACCTATGTATATGCAGTATCATCTCACGATGGCTCAGCTAGACTAGCCTTTGGTGTTACAGCCAAGCTACATAGCTGCGACAATATGTTTGGATTACTTATGGCGGACAAAGAAAACCAGCACATAATTAAGCACACCAAACGAATGGAAGGTATCACTGAGCACAACAAGCTCGATGAATTGATACAGCAAAACACTTCAGGTATAAGTAAAGTAATGAAGACGCTAAGCTCAGCAAGCCCAAGCTACGAGTTTATACAGGAAACACTAAACTTAGTGGGTAGAGTAGACGGAAAGAGAGTCCTACAAGAGACTAGAGACAAGAGAATAAGGCTATTTACTAGCATTACTCAAGAGATGGGAAGAAAAGGAAACTCTTACTACGGCTTATTCAACGGTGTAACTCACTATCTAACTCATAAAGTTAAAGAGATTGACACCGATGAATGGTTTGATTTCAACCTTAATGGTAAGGGTTCTGATGTGGTATCAAAAGCTCTTAAGTTAAGTGTAGCTCAGATGAGAAAGGATGGGCTATGGCTAAACTAAACAAAGCCTGTAACAATTTCTTAGTTGAGTTTGAGGATAATAATCTAGGCATGAGCTTACTTTCATACCTAGTATTAGATTGGCATGTCAATACAGACAACCATGAGTCCTGGCACAAAGCATTAAGAGAATTCTACGGCTACACACACAGCCAATTAGGAGAATGCTATGAAGAGTTGGAGTTTGATGGATACTTGCTATTGAAGTATGACTTCCTTAGCTTTACACCCAAAGCCATGAAGCTATTTAATGTTAATAGAAAAAAGGTTACTCCAGCTGACAGAATCAAGCAAGAGGTTAAGTTTAATTCATATTGGAGCTTAGTGCCTCACAAGATAGGTAAGAAGAAAGCCCTATATGAATGGATGAAGATTATGCCTAGCGACGAGCTATGCAAGGTTATCATAGAAGCGGTAACAACGCAGTTAGCTTACGTAGTTAAAATGAAATCACTAGGGAAGTTCGTACCCGAATTACAGAGTCCAGAAAGGTGGATAAAGAATGAGAGGTGGACTGACGAGGTAGAGAAAGAGAACGCGCCTAATGTATTAACCATTAAAAGAGATAGAAAAGGTAGAGATGAGCGATAAAGAAGAGATAGAGAGAGCGTTGCTATGGTGGCTAATGAATAGACCAAATTCCTACTACGATCAGCATCAATTACTAAAGAAGGAACTATTCTCATCAGTACACAGAATAGCAATATTCGAATGGATAGACAATCAATACCAAAATGGTGATAAGTTTGACATGCTTAAATGTATGACAGAATTAGGAAACCTAAAGGTGAAAGGAGTAGACTATGAACTAGGCTTATGCATGACACACGGTGATGCATACACACAGAACATAGGAACTATAATAGAATACCTAACCAACGTATTCAAGAAGAAGAATATAAAGCGTTTATGTGAAGAGGTGTTAATGAATATTGACAATAAGGAAGTGGAAGCTACCATATCCAAGATAGAAACTATCATGACTTCTATAAACTCTGAATCAAAAGAAGGTATAGTAGAGATGACCGACAGATTAAGAGACGTCATCAAGATGATTGAAAAGAATGCAGCCTCTGAAGGTTTATCTGGAATACCTAGCGGGTTCGCTAACATAGATAAGTTTACAGGAGGATGGCAGCCACAAGATTTAATTATCATTGGAGGTGCGTCGTCTATGGGTAAGACATCGTTTTCACTATCATTAGCCTATAACGCTTCTGCGATGAATTACCCTACAGTTATATTCTCCTATGAGATGTCTGTTAATCAGCTTATGGCAAGACTTGTTAGTGCTGAGTCAGAAGTTGATAACAAGTACATATTGAAAGGTACTCTAACTTCTGAGGAGTGGAGTAGTATCCATTCTTCTACTGGTGTTATTGAGCGGACTGACCTGTATATAGATGAGTGTGCCAATACATCTTTGAGATACCTTCTGAATAGGATTAGACAGTATGTAGTTACTAAGAAGGTTAAGTTGGTTATGGTAGATTACCTTCAGTTGGTATCATGTCCAAGTAAGGGTTCTTCTAGAGAGCAAGAAATAGCTAAAATAGCTAGAGCTTTGAAGAATATAGCTAAAGAGTTAGACATTACTATACTAGCCTTGTCACAGCTATCCAGGGGAGTTGAAAGAAATGAAGCTTCTAGACCTATGTTATCTAATCTTAGAGAATCAGGAGAGATAGAGCAAGCTGCAGATGCAGTTATCCTAGTGTATAGACCAGAGTATTATGGATTCACTGAAGACCAAGAAGGGAACAACACTGAAGGCCTTGCAGAGATCATATTTGCTAAAGGAAGGAACATAGGAGTAGGTAGTAAATGGCTAAAGTTTATAGGCTATTTAACCAAATTTGTAGAGATAGAAGACAAGTTTTAATTGTTGAAAACTTTGTATCTCTCGGTGTATTACTGTATATTTGTGGTAATGAAAACTACAGACGATATAGTAAATAGGATAGCTGATCGGCTACCTTATTCAAAGAAGACAATCAAACTAGCTATAAGTAAGACATTCGAAAGCTTAGAGGAGAGATTCGCTAAGGAGGAGAAAGTTATGCTTAGAGGTTTTATGAAGTTTGTTTGTTCATCGAGAGAGACTTGGAAGAAACCCAACAAACTAAACATGAAAGATTACTTAAAACTTAAAACGAAAGACAAATGAAACCAAACATCATTGTCGTAGGAAAGAGTGGCTCCGGAAAGAGTACATCACTACGAAACCTTGACCCCACAAGAACAGCGGTCATAAACACAGAGAGAAAACAACTACCATTCAAGGGAGCAAAAGACTTCCAGAATGTTCCTGTTGCAGATCTAGCTACATTCAACAAAACCTTAACGCAAGCATTAGCCTCAGAAAAGATTGATGTTATCGTTATAGAATCATTCACATCTCTTATCGAAATGATATACAGAGAGGCTGACATAAGATTCAAGGGCTTTGACGTGTGGTCATTCTACAACAAGGAGATAGATAGAATCCTGAACATAAGTAAGAACACAGACAAGTACATTGTGTATATAGCTATAGACGCTGCATACGACAGCGGAGAGGGTGTTGAAGAACGATATGTTGCTGTAGATGGTAATAGATGGAAGAAGCGAGTAGAGAAGGAATTTGTCCTATGCTTGTTTACCGACAATCACTTATCAGACGAAGGAATGAATCACAGATTTAGAACTCAATCTCTAGGAAAGGACTCAGCAAAGAGCCCTATGGAGATGTTCGACAAGCTACACATAGACAATGACCTGCAATATGTTATTGAGAAGTGTGAAGAGTATTACAAATAATTAACTAACCAGTAAAGAAAACAATTATGTTTCCAGATTTAAAACAAACAGAAGTAAAGGAAGTTGCAAACTACCTACAAGCGGGCGTTCATACCGTAACAGTAAATGAAGTGAAGAGTTCAAATTCCATCGAGGGATATACAGGAACACCTTATGTAGAGTTTAAGGTGTCTAATGAAGTTGGAATCCAACAATTAAGATTCCAGGGTGTTGATGCTAATACATCAGCAGCAGCCGCAAAAGTACGTACAGAAATATTTAAGGCATTTCTACAGAACGCAGGAGCTAAGAGCTTCGATGTATTCCCTACAGCGTGTAAGGAGATCTTAGGAAATAAGGTTAATGTTTGTCTAGCTACGAGAGAGTACTGGACTAACGACAAAGAAACAGGAGAGCCAACAATTCGTCAGTCAGTAGACTACAAATTCTCTAACACTCAAGATAAGACTATCACATGGAAAGATAGTTACAACAAAGTCTTAAATACTGCCGATCAAGCAGCGTACAAGGCAGCGCATGAAGCACATGTTACAGCTTTAAGTGGAGGAACAACCACAACTGAATCCCCATTTTAGTAGTTAACTATAGTATTCTTAATGACGAGTCTCTTAACGAGGCTTGTCGTTAATGAATATTTAAAGCAAAGACATGAAAGGAATATATATACACGGTAATGTCTCCTCTAGTAAGAATAGCAAGCAATGGACAGGTAAGTATCTGATAAATGGAAAGGCTACGAGAGAGTACATTAAGAATACAAAGCAAGGGTACATAAAGGGAAAGGTTGAGTTTAAAGAATTAGTAAAAGGATTACAACCACCATACCACATATCATTCTATTTTATAAGAAGCTCAAGAAGAAAGTTTGACTACATAAACCCAGCTCAAACAGTTCAAGACCTTATGGTTAAGAACTTCTGGATAGAGGATGATGATATAACAAACATCGTCCCGTACTTCACAGGCTACGAGGTAAATAAAGAAAGAGCAGGTGTAGTGATAAACATTGTACCTGAAGATCAAAGAATTAAAGGAAAGCATAGTTAAAGTGCTTTCTTTATTGGGGTGTGGCGGAGCGGCTAAACGCTATACCCAATGGGTTAGAGGCAAACGAAAATAAGTCCTTCTTGCAGGTTCAAATCCTGCCACCCCAACAAAGTATAAACTAAAACGATAACGAGATGAAGCAATTTAAAGGAACGCAGGGAGAATGGAAAGCTGTTAACTTACGAAACAGCGATGAAACAAAGATTGTAACTAGCACGCACAGAATAGCTGAAGTTAAACACTACGGTTGTAAGATAAGCTATACCTTACTAGAACCAACAAAGGAAGAAGGAAAGGCAAACGCTAAACTAATAGCAGCATCAAAAAAG
>TARA_R110002096_G_scaffold45640_5_pt1 | contig 12328 bp, 2 predicted proteins | sample TARA_R110002096 | Tara Oceans TARA_R110002096 (sample SAMEA4397295) | marine metagenome | biome: Polar Biome; feature: [DCM] deep chlorophyll maximum layer (ENVO:01000326); material: water (ENVO:00002006), including particulate matter (ENVO:01000060) such as... | depth 35 m | reverse complement strand
GAATTGTCAGTGGTAAAGGTTGATCCAACAGAGAGGGTGTTTCGTCATGTGGGGCGGACTAAATCTGAAGTTGAAAGGTTTATGTTTATGGAGAAACAGGTTGATGTTTTGTTACAAACTCCAGGAGATATTCAAAAGTTTGTAAAAGAGTATCCAGAAAAGTGTGACAAAGCTTTAATTGCGCATAAGAAGTATGTAGATGCTGTAAATGAATTAAAGATGCCTGAAGGCTCTGGTGCTGAACTTAAAGTTGCCAAGGAACAATATCAACAGGAATTATGTGAACTTGGTGTTATTTTGAAATCGGAAATTCCTTCTCCGGTGTTACAGAATATTGTGATTGATACAAAAGCAATGGCAGAATATGCATCTGAGAAAGGACAAAGACATTGTGGTACATCTGGATTGTTGTATTTGATGGCTGGAGTGTACACTGGGTTAGATGCAATGGGGTTGATGGATACTTTTCATCTGTCAGAATTTTCGTCTGTCTTGAATAATATAACTGCGCGTAAGATGTTTGTTTCAGAGATTAATGATATTCTTATGGATTCAGACGATCCTGGTAGGATGCCTGCGTTTGCTCGTTTTGAAGATATTAGTTCATTTTCCGTTCGAATACATACACCAGCAAATATTGATCTTCCTGAGAATAAGAAATTACAATATTCTGTGTTTGGGCGGTTTTCTTTGGTTGACAAAGAAGTACAACTTAACAATTCTCGTATGGTATTTCGTTTAATACCGGAGATGCAAGAAATTGTATATGACAAGGTTATGGAACAAGCAGAGAAAGATGGTATTTGTTTTTTGCGAGAAGCAGTGATGAGTGGGCAGGAATTAGGATTAGAAGCGTGCTTGTTTAGAGAGACTGTTAATATACAAGCAGTTGCAAATAAGTACTTGCGTATTGGTGTTCATGATATGCTCATGCGAAGTGTCGATGGGTTTGAAGCAACTAGAATTATGGAGTTTGGTACATACCAGAACGATAAAGAGAAGATGCTTCGTATTACTGATCCTCAGTTTGATGAACCTGTTATTTCTGTACGTAGAAATCCAAATGTTCCTATACCAAAAGGGTCGTATTTTGAGTTGGATATGAACGCATGTTATCCAGCTTGTATGGTTGGACTGTATGATCATCTGTTACCTATTGACTTTTCAAATGGAAGATGGCATGTGGATTCATTGAAGCGGCCTTCTTATCAACCTATTTCATATGAAAAGGGTGATTATTTATGGCACTACAAGGCTGATTGGGGATATGTAATGATGGGGGATGTGGATTGGTGGACATTACAAAAGGATTTTCCAAAACGATTTACGCCAATGTCTCCTTGGTTTCGGTATAGGAAAGACACGGTTGATGGAGTTGGGGCAAGACAAGTATCAACACAGTTAGTTATTGCAACGTGTTTGAGTATGTTGGCTGATGAGAATAATGCACGTATTGCTGATAACAAATCAATGTTGTCGATAGAAGATCGCAGAACTTTTTTTATTCGGATACAAAGGGATCTTTTTCGTATTAAATGTGGGACGTTTAACTTGTCGCAGGGTGAACGTAATGCCGTACATTGTTCGCTTACAACTGGTACATCTATATCGATTGATAGGTTTAATAGTATTCATTTGGAAGGTATTTTACCAAAGAATGATTTTGCATTAGAGAAGATGCGTGAACAGTATAACGAGTCGTATAAACAATATAGGAAAGCCGCAGTGGTTGCTGGTATGAATGACAAGAAATCGTATAAACATGTAAAGACGGATTTGAACTTGCAAATTGGTGGATCTAAAACAGCTAAACCTGGTGGGTTAGTTATGACTCGTTCTGCTGACATGCATAAGCTAGAGAAGACAACACAAGGTGCACGTTCATTTAATGTTGGACCGACAAATTCTAGTTGTGTTACTGGTGTATCTACGCAACAAATGCATTTTTGTTTGTTGCCCATTGCTGATAAAAATGAAGATAATTCAATTGCATTGGTACAGACTGTTGATATTTCACCTACGTTTGAACAAGGAACAATGCGAGATATGAGGATCAATGTGTTATCGACGACGACTTTTGTTATGGCAGAATTGGCTCTCAAATGTAATGCGTTTGCTATGAAGACAGATGCGATCTATTGTGAAGATATTGATCCTGGCATTGAATGGCTCAAGCATGTGTCAGATCAGTTTACATATCCGACTACAAAGACTGCTACAGCTAGTGCGAAGAAGTGTCTTGAAGCGTATTGTTTTGAATTTTTTGGGTGTGAACATTGTGATCAACCTGAGCCATGGGATTCTATTAATGGGTTGATTGATATGCCACTTGCAAAGGCTGTATACAAACCGAGTATGAAGTACTACAAAGAAGATGATGAGGATATGCCATCAAATCTTGATATGGCGTATAAATGCATGTTGAAAGATTTGCGAATGAATAACTGTAAAGAGTTGGAGTGTGAAGTTATTCGGGAGATTGATAGAAAACTTTCGACGGATGGCGACAAAGTAGTTAATGAATTGTATGGTTCAATGGATCCACCGGAACAGACATTAGCTTCTTCATTTTTACCAGATATTTATAAAGAAGGATGTGTTGGTATTGTTATTGCGGAACGCGATGGAGAACCATTGACGAAGATCCCGGAAGGGTTCCCGCCTATGGTTGGAGAACATTTCATTTTATATGGAGATGAGAAAGTAGTGACTGAAACCCATGTATACATGTTTAAACCTGGTACTGGTAAATCGGAATACTATGCCGAGTATTCTAACTTGTTATGTGCTTATATCGAATCGGAAGAGACTTCTGTACTATTAGAAGGTCCACCAGGGTCAGGCAAGTCAACGATACAGAAACGATTGATCGAACGCAACCAAGAGGAGATGTTTTTATATATTACAACTGCTGTACACAGTTCCTTGAATCAGTTCAGATCTTACAACAGTCATGATAATGTATGTGTGTCGACTTTTTTCTCCTTTATTGGTGTACACAAAAACATGCGTCAAGCGTCTATTGATCCTAGTAGATGGTTTGGGCCACCTACTCGTGATGCTAATGGTAAAGCGTCTAATTGTATGTATGGTGGGTATTATACTAATAGAGGTAATAAATTGACTCCTATGTTGATGATCGATGAGTATGAGATGCTGCCGTTGTCTGCGGAAGAAATGTTGTTGTTTATGGAAAGAAGAATGAAGATTGTGTTGGTGGGTGATCGGAAACAAACTGCACCAGTCGGAAAGGGTATTCGTTGTGGTGGGTCGGTGATACGTAAACTCACCAATAACAAGACGATTGTGTTTGATGTTCCATTTCGGTTTGCAGATCCAGAGGTGTTTCGATTACAAGAGAAAGCGAGTTCAGAAGACCCAAGACTTTATTTGGATGCAAAAGTCACGCAGTATGAACGACTTGATGGTTTACATGATCATACGCTAGATTCTATGATTCAAATGATTGCATCAAAGTGGATTGTTGCAAGAAACAATGGAGAACCATACTTGTCTGTTGGTGTGTCGGCTATGAATCATAAAGTTGCAGGATGGTTGACTTTGAAAGTTGTGGAATGTTTGGATAATACTATTGATGGACAGACATTCGAAGAGTTTGTGTATACGGGGACGGATTCGAAAGCAAAGAAGGGGAGTAGTGTAGTAGACGATAATACATTTGACCTTGTTAGAGGAGAGGTAGAAGAAGAAGTGCAAGAAGACCGCAACAAGAACACCGCAGATATATTGTACGTTAAGGATTTCTATAGACACACCGATGTTTCCAAACGTGCTCGTGATCGTAAATGGTCGAATGTAGATATTGGTCGTTTTAATGTGGCATGTGTTGGTAATCCCAAGTCTGTTGGTTTTTATGTAGGTACAAAGGTGCGATTGTTTGTGCATGCTACATATAAAGCAATGAATCATTTCCTACCAAGTAAATGGGACGACACGCCAATGAATGAAGAAAGGGTGAAGAAAGGAACCTTGCTTCGATATGTTGGGGCGGAGAGAGTGAATTCTACAGAGTTGAAGTTAACATCAAGTTTGTCGAGATTGGAATTAAATGATTTATCGGTAGAAAACAGGAAGAAGAAGTGGAATATAGTTGGTGATAAGAAACCTGTTCGATTCTATCGGTTTGTCGATTGTTCTACCGACTCAACCTTGTACATGTCTGAAGCTTCTATGCGCGCCAATGTGTTTTATCCTTTTGCAGGGTATTCTGGTAGTATTGTTGGACACACGTATGATAATTTCTTTGTTGTCAATTTGTTTAGTCCTTCGTGGTATGATTTTCATTATACTGGGATCAAGGATGAGTTAGAGTATGCATACCAACAGATGGGCAAACATGCTTGGATGTCTCCCAATGTGAAGAGGATGAATGTTGCGACGACGCGTGTGACCAAGGGACATAGAACGGTAGTGTATGATATTCCAGCAAAGGGAGCAGATTTTTGGCGCAGTGATTATCATAGTACGGCTCATCATATTTCGGGTGAGGAAGATCAAGTAGATAAGTTGTTAGAATGTCGTAAATCTGCTTGTAAGGCGAGTGCTATGTATAGTACTAAGAGAGCTAATAAACGTAAATGTTATTAGTGTAAAATTTTTTATATGTGATGTAATATTAAATTAATAAGATGTCTTCTAATTTCAATGATCTTTATCGCGACCTTGTAAACGAGAGTGGTCATTTTGGGCAAGACAATTTACCTTCTGTTGCTGAAAATGCTGAGCGTGATGCAGGTGCTGCTTCTGCTATCTTTGACGAGACTAGCACAGCGATGGCTGATGCACAAGTAGAAGCGATTAGAGAACAAATAGGCCAGATACGAAATTCTGCTGCTAAAGCACGAATATATGTAGAGGAAGGTGTATTAGAAAGTGAAGTCGGATTGAGACAAGCTGAGAATTTAGAGGGGTTGGCAGATAAGTTAGAAGAAGTTGAAAATAAAGCGATGAATGTCCTTCGTCGATCGAATGAAGCAGTTCGATCTGTGTTTGAAAATATGGGTAAAACAGTTGATAATATAATTACATCTGGGCTTGCTGGTCGTGCAAAGAATATAAAAAAGAATGCAGAGACTCTTGATAAAGCAGCCACAGATGCATCAAAAGTTGCCAAAGACGCGATTGCAGATAATGCTGCAAAACAAGAGGCTTGGATGGAAGATCAAACAAATGAAACAAAAATGAAAGAATGGCAGGATGCAGCAGAAAAGGCGAGGGAATCAATCGCTGAACGTGAAGCTGCTGAAACGGCATCTAGGATAGCTACAGATGCTGCTGATGTAATCGAAAAGGAAGTGATTGGTCTTACTGGATCGGATGTGATGTATCAGGCAAATAAACTAGTTAAAGCAATGGGAGTAGATATAACAGCAGCATGGGCGGAAGTAGCGAATGTCGCAAAGGCTGCAAGTTCATCTGTTGAGTTGATCACGGATGGGTATGCTAAGTATTATGCAAAATTCTTGATAGATGAAGAAAACGGGTCGGAGCTTTGGGTTAAGATGAGAGCGACCTCGAAGAAAATCACCGCCGGTGAGAAGAAACGATTACAAAAAGAGGCTAAAGTACTTATGGATGCTGCAAAGACAGAAGGAGATGAAGCATTCATGGAGGCTGCAGCACATTTTAATGCTCCTTCTATGAGACAGATACAATTGATTGCAGATGATCTTGCAGATGCACGAGATCTAGAACTAGGGTTATATTCTGGGTATAGATGGATTGCATTTGTTGTTAAAAGTGCATCTAGAGGAGGTCTAATAGCAGCGTTTGCGATCGTCGAAAAGGTGATTGGAAAAACAGCTGCTGCTGCAATATACGATACAGCACTTGTAGTAATCGAATTTGCTGCTAAATTTCTAGGTAAATTATTTAGTCCAGAATTGATGGCACTTAAAGTTGGAATAGAAGTGGTTATTGATTTGATAAAACATGGGTTTACATGGAGATTTGTAGATGATTTATTAGGATTTGTTGGGTTGAGTTTAACACAAATTGATCCATATAAACAATTACAATTGTATCCAAAACGATCACAGATAGCAGGCAAGAAGAAAGTAAAAGAGTTAACAAATCCTCTTAAAATGAACGAATTTGATTCAATTGAATTGGCAACAATGCTCGATTATTGGGGTAAGATTTATATTGATGAGTTGAATCATCGAGGTAGTAAATTACCAGTATACCAAAAGCTGAAACCGTTTGATGCGATTAGACGTGTGTCTGGACAGTATTTGAAAGAAGGTGATACATCTTTGGATTTACAGTCTGAAATTGACCAATGTAAACAAATCGAACGAGATCTAGAGGAGGGGTTTATAGTTGGTAAAGATTCTAATGGAATAGGTGGGTCGTTAACAGCTAAATGGTTTCCTAGGAAGGATGGACTAATTCGAAATCTATTAGCATTTCCAGCATATGAGACTAGTTTCCATTGGCCAAATGTAAATGGAGATATTATTCAAAAACATGGAATATTTAACGAAGCTAGTTTAGATCCAACATTATTGCGTGCATTCAAAGGCTGGCTTGATGCAGGAACATATGGATCAGTATATAACTCAAATCCTCATGATAAAGCTCGTAATATAGCAATTGCAACAAATAAAAAAGACCTCGCGCAATGGCTTGATCCAAAACAATCTCACCCAACATGGAAAATCGAACTGGGTGATTGGATCGATTCAAATCGTGGAGGAACAGCTGTATACAGTGCCGAGATGCTGTTACTAGCACCAGAAATATTTGAAAAGGAATTTGGACAAGTTGCTCCAGTACCTTCTCGAAAAATATTTGATTTAGAGAAAGAGTATCAACCTGGAACATTAGAGTATTACATGCACGAACATGACAAAGCAGGACGATGGCTGTTTTATTTTGAAAATATTCAATTTTATAAACAGGTATTTGAACATCGTATTATGAGAATAACAGATCATTATATACTACATGGCCCTTCAAGACTTCGAACTGCAACTGCAGAAGAAATCAAATTTTTCAAAGATGTGTATGATCAAGGTATTCGATATAAAGCATACATTGCTACTCGTAAAACTATGACGGAACAACAATGGACGGATATTGCATACGATGCAATATGGCCAATATATGTCAAGACAGAGAAACCATTTCGAACTCATTTTGGATATATTGCTCGATGGCAGTCATTTTTTAAACAGGATCTGATTGCGATATGTAATGTTTTATTGGGAGATAGAAGAGCAAAGGCATGGGCACAATATACAAAAATTAAAGCACGAATGCATGTCCCTTTGAATATGAATTCTGCTCATCGTGTGTTGTTCATGGGTAAATTTACACAGTTGGCATTTTCTACTAATGTCACAAAAGAAAAACAAATAGAAGATGTACTTAAGAAACAGTTTGGGAAATTGCTCGAGAATGATTTGGTTACTACCGCGCCAAAGAAGAAAGGGTGGATGCCATCTTGGATGAAATTAATTAAAAACGTGATCGAAATGGATCCAAAGTTTTTGGACAAAATACCAGTTACTTGGGGTCATATCAATTGTCGTACGTTTGTACTTGAAAATCCAAAGGTGATTGTGGTTTCATTTGAGGGGACAAATCCTATCACAGAATGGAAAATCGATGCTAAGTTTATGGTTGCAGATTTTGTAACAGCTACAAACAACAAAAAAACAGGTGATGTTGCATACAAAAAGGCATCAAAAAATTTACCATTACCAGGCGGATTTGCTGCACTTATAAATCACCCTGACGTATTGATGATCAATAGAGGGTTTATGGATGCTTATAGTTCGATTCACAAGAGTTTGGATAAACTATTAAGAGGATACATGAAGAAGTATGATATCGAAGATGTGTTTTTAACAGGGTATGGTCTTGGTGCTGCATTGGTTCAAATGTGTGCATTACGAATCCCTCGATTGAAATATACTGATCCAATAACAAAAGAAGTAAAGTTTAAACCACCGCATTGTTATATGTTCGCTAGTCCAAATGTAGGAGATACACGATTCCAAGATAAGTTTATAGAGATGGCTGGTGAAACAGCAAATATATGGAATGATGGAGATATTTCAACGGCTGTCCCACCATTTTTGATTCCTGCTGAAGACGTGACTCACCAAGGATATTCAGACGCATTGAAAACATTTAGATCTATTGGCAAGAATCCTATAGACAATCCGTTTATAGGAATCGCATTTGGACTAGGAAGTGTGTTTGAGAACTTGGGTGATTGGTCTTCCTTCTTACCGGGTTTCGCACAAGGAGTTAAAAATTATACACGGGAAGACTTGATGCAACAGGCATCCAAGATATTCCATGCAATGACAAGATTAAGACCAGGAAGAGGTGGCGGTTTATTTTTTAGATTGGATTACAATACAAAGGGAAATTTCGAAGAGGTACCGGAAGATCCTGGAAATTCGAATTGGTTAATTCAATTATTGGCAACATCAACAGACCCAAAAGCATTGATGAAAGACGTGCATTCAATGGACAGTATTATGACAAATTTTGCATATATTGCCCAAAATGATCCGGACGACTTTTCATTGAATAACAAAGATTTACCAGCATGGGCTGGCGGTGGTGGTATTAAACCACATAGACATCCACATCGGGTATTTAAAGATAGTACGATCATTGGATTCGCACACTCGAAACATCATCACAAGTCGTACACAGTTATTAAACAGTCTGACATAGACGAAACAGATATGTTATTGATTCCACAGAAAATGAGCGTAAATGTGGGCAGAGCAGCAAAAAGACATAAACACAATTTAAAAGATAGTTCATATCATGGATCGCATTATTATTAATAATTAAAGAGTAGTTCTAGGTTTAATTTTAAATTGTAATACTGCACATACAATCATGTTTGATGGAATGTGACAACCTGATCTTGCTGTATCTGGATATAATTTTACAGTTCCATCGTTGTTACGGTATGTAGTAATATCAGTATCAGCGAAATCCTCTACAAAACGTGCCTGTCTTTTGTTCTTAGGCCATGATCCTGCAAACTGTATATCCACTCTAAGTTTTTGTTGCATCTTGACTCGTTCTAATCGAAGTTCTGTTGGTGGACCGTTTTGTTGTGAAGATCGAACACTTAATACACCATGATCTGTTGGAACAATCAATGATAAACTGTTGTCCGTGAATGAATCATCACGCAAAAATTGACTACCATCCGTCATTCCTTTAATTTCTACATTTGCCCAACCATGATTCAAATGAGGCAAATGTGTCACTTGGTTTGTACCTTCTTCACCGTATAATTTACTAGTTTCACTACCACCTCTGTTCATACCAGTGTATAAAGTATTGATGGTACTCATGTATCCTCTATGTTCTGCATAATTAAAATCATCATCTGCAGGGGTACCTGCTTTATTTGCGGCATAATCTCTACCATTATTCACATATCCTCCTGCTCCTCCTTGTCCTGTTGCGCCACGATATCCTGGTTCACCAACTAATTCGATACTACTACGAACTAGTTCGATGTCCACTAATTGCAAGTCGTTTGAGACTATAAATTCTTGATCTTTTCGAGTTACGTATAAAGTCAGCAATTTTTCCTGATGTGTCTGATACCGTTCCGCAGTTGCATTGTCGAGCACCATTTTAAAATGCTTTATATATGATGGTACTGTAAAGAAGTTCTTTATAATATAATCATATATAACGTTCAAAATATGGCACCTCCATTGATGCTGAAAGATCAACTTAAAAGGAAAGAACCAGAACCAAATAAAAAGTCAAGAGAACAACCTATACATCCGAAAAGAAATCGCTTAAATATTGCACCATTGGCGACTGAAGCTAGAGGTAATGCAACCAAATCTATTCTCAAAGACAAGGCTCTTTTTGGGGTTAACAAAAAAAATGAATTAGTTGCTATTGCAGCACAGGTTAAAAATAGTGCATCATATGTATATATGGCACTAGGAGATGATGATACATTAACTAAATTATCATTAAGTAAAGTGAAACTTAGCATGCGAAAAAAAGGAGCAGTAAGAGCTCTTCGTAATAAAACCAAATTATCCAATGTTCAATCATTTGACATAGAAGATAATTTTACTGGAAATGCAATTGCAGGTTTTGACGAAGTTGTGTTTGCCCCTGCTCCTGAACCACTTGCAGGTTCTAAACGTAGCACAGAAAAAGAAGACGATGAAAATGAAGCTCCAACAAAATCTGCAGATACTCGGCTAGTTGAAAAAGAGAATCAACCATCTGCTATCGAAGAAGAGAATCAACCATCTGCTATCGAAGAAGATACTGAGTCACCTGTTATCAAAGACATTGAACCACCTGCTAGCAAAGATGCTGAGTCTTCTGCTGTGATAGAACCTTCATCAAGTAATGGTACAGGTGATACAGTTGAATCAACTGAGACACCAGACGAAGCGATTCTAAAGACACAAGCAGAAACAGTAAAGGAAATAGATGATAAAGTTGAAATTACTGGGGTTGAATCTGAACCACCAGCAGCAGATGTTGCAGTTGCCGAAGACATAACCACTTTAGTAGTTAGACCTGAAATACCTGGGAAAACTAGAGATGAAGAGAAATTAGATCGTCTCTTACAAAACTTAAAGACACTTGCTGATCATAGTACAGATTTTCTAAAAGAACGAAATATTAGTGACTATGAGAAAATAAATAAAATTTTAGATAAAAAGACCGAAGAGTATGACACGTTCAAACTATCATTAGAACCTAATGAAATACAAAAGAAAGTTGCAAGTCCTGAACAATTAGTAATAAAAGATGTTGATAATACAATGTTATTGGAAGATGAAAAGAATAGTGATAAACAATTAAAAGAACAGTTGACACAAGCAGAACAAAATGAAAACTCGGTAGAGAATAAATTATCTGGAAATGAAGTTGGACATGGAACAGAAGCAATGGACATAGTAACTGGTGCAGGAGAAGGACATATTGCTCCAGAACATGCGGTTGATCCATCTGATGCAGCAGGTGCAAAACCAGGTGCACAAACCGAAGGTGATCATGTTATGGAAGACACTGCGACTCCTAATCAAACAACAACAGATGGAGATGTTCTAATGGGTACAGAGGTAGCAACAATTGAAGATGCTACCAAAAATGACACCACTGCAACAACCAGTGCAAATCTAATGGAAACAACTCGAATGGATTTAGTAAACAAAAGTGATGCGGCTAACGATAGACGAGAAGCAAAACAAAAAAAAACTGAAGAAGATGCGCGCTTTAAAGAACAATTTACTCCTCAACCAATTCCAGGAAGTGAATCTACAATTCCAGATCTTATGCTAGAAGGTGCTGATACACCAGCAAGAGATGCGAGGAATCTAGATATAGATACTATTTTAAGTGGTATGCAAGACATAACAAGAGGCACTGAATTCGGAGAGAAATTGACGTCTGAACCTCAATTGGCAAGAATGGCGGCTGAGAATGAAGCACGTAAATTATATAAACAAAATAATGTTGATATATTTACAAGTGGAGAGCTTATCGCAACTGAAATTAATTCATTGGCATCTCGTGTAGCTAAAAAACAAGCAGGTGGTGGAGCGATTGGTTCAATCCCTGTGTTTGCACCACAGGCTTCATTTGGAGAAATTGCAAGTCTACAAGGACAACATGTATTATCAAGTACTGGTGCAGAGAGACATATGCTTTTAGAAGAACTTGCACCATGGTATAATGAGTTTCGAACAATGAAGGTTAACAGAGCAGTGCACGAGATGGAAGCAATGCCAACAAGAATCATCAATTCTGTTACAGGTTCAGTGCAACATGGGAGTAAAGTACGAAGTGATGTAAGTCAATCAACCGTGGCGTTTGGTGATTTTATGTTTTGGGTACTTCGAGATAAATTACAACCATTGCATTCTGGTGTAACATGGGATCGTTTTTTCAAATATACGGCCGCTATGGGATACACATCACTTACCCAAAGTCAAATTAATTGGTTTATCACTGGTAACCCAGATGGAGATATTTCTAAGTCAAGTGATGAATTTTTTGGAAGTGGTGATATTCGATTTCATAAAGGAGCAGAACGAGAAAATATTTCTCTAGATGGTCCTGGTCATATTGATGCAATTCATTATCATATTGCAAATGCTGCACTAGTTGGGATACCTACTTCTGGTACTCCATTCCCAGGTAAAGATGTTTCCCCTTCTGCAATAGGGGCAGGAGCAAAAAGAGAATATCGTCTGGTAGATGGACGATTACAAGCAGTAGTTGCCGAATCTGCTTCTGTCGAACAACAAGGACAAGAAGATCTACAAGGAATTCCAAG
>TARA_R110002096_G_scaffold53317_5_pt1 | contig 12329 bp, 8 predicted proteins | sample TARA_R110002096 | Tara Oceans TARA_R110002096 (sample SAMEA4397295) | marine metagenome | biome: Polar Biome; feature: [DCM] deep chlorophyll maximum layer (ENVO:01000326); material: water (ENVO:00002006), including particulate matter (ENVO:01000060) such as... | depth 35 m | reverse complement strand
GAGCGTCTCGCGGAAGTGGCCGAGTTCGCCGAGCTTTACGAGCGGGGTCGGCGCGTCGCGGATGCCGCCGGCGTCGCGCACTTTCGCGATCCCGGGGCGCCCCTTCACGTGAAACGCGTTCAGTTCATCGGTGGAACTGCGCTCGCTCAGCGGCAGACGCAACACGAGTGGCAGCGGCGCCTTTTCCGTCGGGATCTGCAGGTAGCCGACGACTTCGCCGGCCGTGCCGAGCGCCACGGTCTGTGCGATATCGCCGGTTGCGATCCCGGACAGCGCCGCTTTCTCCTTGTCCGTTTCGAACACGAGCTTGCGCTGCGGCGCCTCGACGGTGGTGTCGACGTCGACGACGAGCGGTTCGCGACCCAAGCGCTCGGCCACCCGCCCGGCCGCGTGCTGCAGCTCGCTGTAGGGCGTGGTCTCGCCGCCGTAGACTTCGGCGACTATCGTCGCGATCACCGGCGGACCCGGCGGGACTTCCACGAGCGCGACGGTGGCGTCGTGTTCATGCGCGATCGCTTCAAGCGCTGCCCGCAAACGCAACAACATCGCGTGTGACTGTTGTGTGCGCGCGTTGCGTTCGGCCAGGGTGATGCGCAAGTCGGCCATGTGTGGTCCGGCCCGCAGGTAGTACTGGCGCACCATACCGTTGAAATCCATCGGCGACGGGATGCCGACGAAGGCGGCGATCTCCTTGATCTCGGGCACGCTGCGCAGGTGGTCTGCGAATCCGCGCACCACCGCTTCGGTGGATTCGAGCGTCGTGCCTTCGGGCATGTTCACGACGATCTGGAATTCGTTCTTGTTGTCGTAGGGCAGCAATTTCAGCGGCACGAGACGAAACAGCGGCATCGCCGCGGAGCCTAAAAACGCGATGCCGACAACACCTAGAAACAGCCACGCACGGCCGCGGGTGGCAATGAGCGGACGCAGCAGCGCGGAGTACAGGCGATACGTCAACGTGCGCGTGATGTCGTAGGGTTCGGCGGCACCCGATCCGCGCAACAGTTTCCGCGCCATCCACGGGGTGACGAGGAACGCCACAACCGTGCTCGCGATCACGCTGAGCGGTACGTTGAACGCCATCGGCGCCATGTACGGCCCCATCATGCCGGTGATGAAAAACAGCGGCGCGAACGCGATGACCACGGCGACGGTCGACATGATCAGCGCTTCGCGAATTTCCGTCATCGCCGCGATCACCGCCTCGCGCGGTTTGCGCCCGCCGATGCGGAAAAACCGCTCGATATTGTCCACCCCCGTGATCGGATCGTCGACGAGCAGACCGAGCGCCAGGATCAGGGCAAACAGGGTGACCCGGTTAATCGTGTATCCGCCGAGCAGATCCAGCCCGAGCGCAATGCCGTAACACACCGGCACCGCGAGTCCGACGACCACGGCCGCGCGCCAGCCGAGAAAGATACCGATGAAGATCACGACCGTGAGCACGGCCACGCCGAGGCTGCTGACGAGATCGTTCACTTTCTGATCCGCGGTTTCGCCGTAATCCCGGATGATGCTCACGTGCACCCCGGGCGGGAACACGTCGCGTTCGAGCGCGGCGAGACGTTCGCGTACGTCGCGCGCCACCCACACCGCGTTCGAACCTTTCTGTTTCGCGACGGCGATGTACACGGCGGGATACGTAGTGCCCTGATCGACCGGGCCGGCGGCGGCCGGACCGAACGCGATCCAGGCGTAGTTGTCGGGTTCGGCCGGGCCGTCGATGACGCGGGCGACGTCACCGAGTTTCACCGGCACGCCGTTCACCACATTGACGATCATCTCGCGTACGTCGGCGGCATCGGTGAAAAACGTACCGGCTTCGATCGCGATCGATTCGTTGCGTTCGATGATCGCGCCGGCAGGCACCTGGCGATTCGACACCTGGATGGCCCAGGCCACGTCGAGCGCCGCGGTTTGCCGCGCCGCGAGTGCATCCGCATCGAGTTCGATCCGGATCTGGCGCGGTTGTCCGCCGCTAACGGATACGCGATTCGTCGCCGTGATCGACTGCAGTTCCTGTTCGATCTCTTCGCCGAGGCGGCGCAGATCGTGCGCGTCGAACTGTTCCGGGTCTTCGCTCCACAACGCGGCGACGACGATGGGCACGTCATCGACTTCGTTTGGTTTCACCACCCAGGATTCAACCGCGGCGGGTATTTGATCGGCGTTCGAAAAAACCTTGTTGTAGATCTTGAACAGCGACTCTTCCCGATCCTCACCGACGTAGTAGCGTACGGTGACGACGCAGCCGCCGTTGCGGGACGTCGAGTAGACGTATTCAACACCGTCGATCTGGTGCAGCAGCTTTTCCAGCGGCACCGCCACCTGACGCTCCACCTGCTGCGCGCTCAGTCCGGGGGTGCGCACGATCACATCCGCGATCGGGACGACAATTTGCGGCTCTTCCTCGCGCGGGGTGAGCCACAGGGCCGCCGCGCCACTGGCCAGCGCGAGCAGCAGGATCATCACCGGCAAGGGGCTGTCCATTACCCGTCCGACGATGCCGCCGGCGCGTGCGTTCGTGTGTTCCGGTTCCGTCACGGTACGGGTCTGCGAGTTGTCATCCGGCCTCGCCACGTCGCGCGCGACCTGCCACCATCTGCAAGCAGGCGCGAATCGCTCGCAGGCAACGGCGGTAGCAATAGCGAACAGTGCGATGTCATATGCGGGGCAATGGCCTCTAACGCGGCTCGTAAAGTATATCCATCCCGGCCGCCGCGGTCTGCGGCGAACGCTGTTGGCGATCGTGACGTCACAGAGATCGCTCACCCGACGATCTCCGATCACGATACCCTTGAACGGGCCCCGGGCCGCGAACGGGCGCCGCGGGCACGGCCCGAGCCCAGCCCTGCCCCGCTCGTGTCTTTACCGTCCGGCCGCCACGCTGTGATGTGCGCACGCGGCGGTTTGCCCCGTCGAACCGCCGCTGCAAGAACCGCGGCACGCTGCTACGGGAATCCCCTAATGCTGCCGCACGCACGAATTCGCGAACATACACCGTGTCGATAATGACCATGCCCGGGTGATGATGCGGCCCGATCCCGGACGGGTAACACAAGACCTTGCGTGCGAGCGATGCAACCGATGACGGGATCACACACACGACAATGCGTACGAACCTGACAAATCGCCGTTGCGATGCGCACATTGCAGCGCAAAGCGCTCGCGGCATGATCCGGCGGCTACGCAAGGCACCGGTGCCGCCGCCCGGATCATCGCGCGATACAGTTCCGCCGGACGCGAACGTTGTTTTCAGGCACCACACGCACGCTGCGCGCTACCCATGAGTGTTTTCGCCTGGATCGTTCTCAGCGGCGTACTCATGAGCGCGCTCGCGCTTTCCGGCAGCCTCACCCTGTTGCTGCCGTCCGCGACGCTCGACAAACTGTTGCTGCCGCTCGTGGCGTTTGCGGCCGGGTCGCTGATTGGTGGCGCGTTCTTCCATATGATCCCGGCGGCATTGGCTGCGAATTCCAGCCCGTTGCAAATGGGTATTGCCGTGGTCAGCGGCTTCAGCGTTTTTTTCGTGCTTGAACAGCTCCTGCACTGGCATCATTGCCACCGCGCTAGCGCCGAATGCAAACAGCCGCTGACCTACCTGATCCTGATTGGCGACGGCCTACATAACTTTCTCGGTGGCCTTGCGATCGCCGGCACGTTTCTCATCGATATACGCCTCGGAATTACAACCTGGCTGGCAGCCGCGGCGCATGAAGTACCGCAGGAAATTGGTGACTTCGCCGTGCTCGTGCATGGCGGATGGTCGAAGCGGCGCGCGCTTGTATTCAATGTGATCTCGGCGCTCACATTCCTGCTCGGCGGCTTGCTCTCCTATGCCTTGTCGTTCCGGATGGACGTCACGTGGCTCGTGCCTTTCGCGGCGGGGAATTTTCTGTATATCGGCGCCTCCGATCTCGTGCCGGAAGTGAACAAACACGGGAACACGAAGACGAACGCGATCCATCTGCTGGCGTTCGTGGCCGGCCTGATGCTGTTGCTGGCAGCGAGCCTGCTCGCGGACACCGGCGCGTGAGCGCAGCGCACCCGCGGAATCGACCCGTCGAGGCGCGGCCTGCAATGACAAAATCAAGACCGAAATCCCTCGATCCCGGGAACAAGGCGCCCGGGAATCGGCAGTCGCCGCGGAGCCAACGTTGTCGAGGCGAAATCGCACGAACCCGCCGGCGTCTGTTTTGGCTGCATTTCACGCGCTCGGCGCGAACCCGAATAGTCGCCAATCACCGCCAGACGACGCGTTGCGGCGTTTGATTGCCGGTACCGATCCGTGTGCCCGCACGGCGCGGACCGGGGACGATTTGGCCGGGCTGTGAGCAGGCTGCCGGGTCGCGGCTCACCCCCGATCCTACGACTTCTTACTATCACCAACGGTTACGCGTGAGGTCTCAGGGCCAACCAGGTGCGGGATTGTTGAGCCAGATCAGGCTGCCGATCGACGAAAAATGCCAAGATGAAAAAACCGTAGCAGTGCGCTCCCCGTATGTTCGCCGTACCTCGCGAGAGCTGCACCGTGCACCCATTCTCCCGCCGCTGCGTCACCAAGGAGGCGATCATGCGAAGGCTTTATTTTCTCGTACCAAATGTTGCGAGCGCGCGAACGATCAACGACGAATTGTTGCTTGCGCGCGTTGAAGAAAAACATATCCACGTCATTGCGAAAGAAGGCACGGCGATGGAAGATTTGCCGGAAGCGAAACTCGCCCAGCGCAGCGATCTGATCCCCGCGCTCGAGCGCGGGATTGCGATTGGTGGCGCGACCGGTCTCGTCGCCGGGATCGTGGCGGTGACGTTTCCGCCCGCGGGTCTCGCGCTTGGCGGCGGCGCCGTACTCGGGATCGGGCTGGCCGGAATCGGTGTCGGTGCGTTGATGTCGACGATGGTCGGGGTCGACATCCCCAACAGCCGCATCGAGAAGTTTCATAAGGCTATCGAGGACGGCGATCTGCTCATGATGGTCGACGTACCGACGGATCGCGTCGACGAAATCGAAGACCTCGTGAAGAAACACCACCCGGAGGCAGAGATCGAAGGTACGGAACCGACGATCCCGGCTTTTCCGTAACCTCACACCCATGGTCGTTTCGATCGTCAACGACACAATCGGCGTTGCGCTCATTCACCTGGGGTGCGGGAGTTTGCGCTCGGCGGATTGCGGTGAAAAGTCGTTGCATCGCCGCGAAACGAAAACCGCCCCGGCGCGACAAAGTCGCGCGCGGCGCGTGAAAGCCCTGACACGAGCGCGTTGGGGCCGATTGGACAGACCGTCGCAGCTGCCAGACGACATGCGCGGGCGGAATCCTTTGAACGGACGCCGCTCACACCGCGGCGCGAGGACAGCGCGACATGCATGAACAGACCATCGCCGCATTAACCGAAGCGCTCGAGGACGAATACAAGGCGCGCGCAACGTACCGCAAAGTCATCGAAACGTTCGGCCCGGTGCGCCCGTTCATCAACATCGTCGAAGCGGAAGACCGGCATGCAGAAGCGCTGTTGCGCCAGTTTGAACGTCTCGGAATTCAGCCGTCGCCGGATACCTGGGCGGATCGGGTAGCCGCCCCCGAATCGATCGCTGCGGCCTGCGAGGCCGCCGTCGCCGCCGAAATCGAAAACGCGGAGATGTACGAACGCCTGCTGGATCTTGTCGACGACCCGGCGGTCCGCAATGTACTGCTGAACTTGCAGGACGCTTCGCAAAACCGCCACCTGCCGGCGTTTCGCCGCCGCCTCGAGCGGCTACAACGCTAGGCGGCCTACAGGCGGCACAGCTCGGCCGGTCCGGGGGAGCGGCCCCGGTTCAGACACCGCGCAGGAGTAAATCCTGGATCCGGAAAATCCGGGACAGTCACAAAACCGGTAAATCCGGGACGAAAATCCGGGACAGTCACAAATCGGAAAATCCGAGGCGCAAGATCCGGGGGCGGAAAATCGGGGACAGTCACTGAATGCAGCAGCAAAACCGGCGGTGAGTCCGGGACAGTCATTAAATGCAGCAGCAATACGGGACGCGTAAATCCGGGACAATCACTAAACGAGTTGACCAGCAGCAATGCGGGACGCGAACGCGGGCTGCCCTGATTTGCATCGCGTGTTCAAAACTGACCATCACCGACCGTTCGCGCTCGAGGACCGATCAGCTGTTTCAGCATCTCATGACAAATAGATTTATATAATTGATATATTTTAATTAATTCATTTTATTAATTATCCGAACAACCCTATCTTGTCATCCGTCAGCAGGAAAACTGCTTCCTGCATCCATTGAAAACCACGACGGAGTAACCCGACATGAAAAGATTATCCGCTTTAGCCGTACTCATCGTTGCCGCCAATTCCGCGTCCGCAGCCGGGTTTCAACCCTGGAGCGAGCGGTCGGTGGAAACGAGTCCCGACCACGTGCAGTCGCAGATCCAGCCGCGCTCGTTCTACCGCTCGGATGTCCCGCAACTAAACGTCAATGACGCGGTAGACGCCGAACAGGCGGACGTTGTTATCAAGCCGTGGTACACGGGTGGACGCGTCTGATGCGCCGGGATGGACGCGGCGGGGGCTGATGCCTCCGCCGCGTTGGTTACAGGCCGGGAGCGGATCGGCGCGATGCCGTCACCGCCCGGCGATCCGGGTTGTACGAGCGCCGGGAACACGCAGCCGGCAAACCGAACATTTGACCGACGTGATCTGAGTTTTTTTGCGTCGCGCCGAGAACAGCGCCAAGGGCAATTCAGTATAATCAGTGGGGCAAGATTGCCGCGGCGTTCGGCATCGAAATGCGCGGACGGACGGGAATCCTGGCGCACGAACCGGGTGAGAACGCGGCGCAAGGTCTGCACGCGTCTGCGTCCCATACAAGCGGTTCACCGCAGCCAACCGGTAGCCCGCACGTGGCGGCAATATCAGGGGGTTTGGTGGAGCCAGGCGGGATCGAACCGCCGACCTCTACAATGCCATTGTGTTACATCTGTTTGTAAATCAACGAGATGCGTCTGCGCTGGCAAAACCAAGACGCGCATTCTAACGGGTTCCTGCGCCTTTCACTAGCCCCGAAACGCCGGGGCTCCTGCCTCGACGTGGGTAACGCCCCCGCGCGTGGAGTAAAAGCGTCTCGACCAACCGCGCCATCATCATCTAAGCAATATCAATGTCGGTTGGTGGCGGGCGATGCTGAAACGGCGGTGGGATTCTGAAGCAACGCATTACGAATGCGGTTTTCGAACTCTAAATTCCCTCTAAATTTCAACGTGTTGTGTCGGACCATTGGGGCACAAAAATCGCTGATAGACGGTCGTAACGTGTTGATTTGGCGTTTTTCGTACGTGCTTATGCCCCAACTTTCTGACCGGTTTTTTTGCCCGCTCGGCTCCGCCGTCGAGCCGAAGTTTGCAAGTTAGAACCCTAGGGCGTAACTAATTGTATAGACAAAACTTTTGGTGGAGACGCCCGTTGCATTTTTCACCACCGCGCATAACCGTGCAGGACTGAATCCGGCAAAACTTCGGCACGAGCGAATGTCTCGAAACCGCTGGATTTCCGACGTTCATTACAAGGCGACGAGCTTCGGTTGCGTGCCGACATTGCCCGGCGCCGTCTGGAGCCAGCGGCTCAGCTGAGCGGCATAGCGAGTCATTGTCCACGAATTCGTCGAAAGACATTCCTGGCTTGCGTTTCCCGAGTGCAATCGCCTTGATCATGCCAGCGCCCCCTAAAGATTTTGTGTTGATGCTCGAGTTGTCCGATGCTCGTATGCCTCACGCGCGTCCGCGGTCGTCCGGATCAGCGGCGCCACTCATTTCCCCGTTCGGATAATGGACGGCGCGGCAGAACATGACCGCTTGAATGTATGCCGCGGCGTAGCGATGCGCATACCCTCTCAGGGACGATCCATCACGAATATTTCGCCGAGCGTGCCGTAATTCATGTAGCCGAGGCGCGTGAGCGGTGCGAGGCGGCGTTCGTCCACGAGACCATCGACGATCATGTCGTCATCGATATGAATGCCGACGACCTCGCCGATCACGACGTGACTTTCGCGCGCGTCGGATCCCACGGGGAGACTGACGGTTTCGTAAACGCGGCACTCCAGTGAGGCCGGCGCGGAAGCCACCGACGGGGGGCGCACCTGGTTCGAGGCGCGCTTTTCTATCCCGCAGGCATCGAACTCGTCGACATCGGACGGAAAGGTCCCCGAACTTGTATTCATCATCTCGCCATGGGATTCGGACACGAGATTCACGACAAATTCAGGCACCTCACGGAGATTCACCAACGTGTCCTTGAGGCTGCCCGGACCCGCGGCGTTCGGCGCAAACATCACGAACGGCGGGTCTGCCGAGACCGCATTGAAGTAGGAGAATGGCGCGAGGTTTGCGATCCCGGCAGCGCTCACGGTACTGATCCACCCGATCGGGCGCGGCATTACCAGTGCGTTGAACGGATTACGGGTGAGCGGCGCGGGCCGCATGCCTTCGGCGGTTACGAAATACATCACATGCTTCCTGTTGGCGCTGATTGGTTTGCGCGGCATCGCAACGCGCATACGAGAGCCGATTCGACGCTCTATTTGCATGCTGAATGGTACAGAGTTTGCCACCCGGATCGAAGCATGCCGCCATCAGTTTTCGCACGTTGCCGATCATTGCACGGCCACGAACTGCCCGCTGTGCGACTCCCGGTCGGACACACGGGCCGGCGCCTGTCTGGAAAATCCAACCGCGCCGCGACATACTCCAAGATCACATATCGGGAATGCATTCAGGCTCCCGTGCGGGCCGGTGGGAGGTGATTTTTGTCAGAATCGATAGCAGATAATTCCGGCGAACGTTTCGACTACATTGTCGTCGGCGCCGGCTCTGCCGGATGTGTGATGGCAAACCGCCTGAGCGAAGATGGCGCCACGGTCCTCCTACTGGAAGCCGGCGGCTGGGATCGCGATCCGCTCATTCACGTGCCGCTCGCGATCGGCAAGATTTTTCCCGAACGTCTGCACGACTGGGGATATTTCATGGAGCCGGACGATGGCATCGATTCGCGTGCGATCGAATGTGCCCGCGGCCGGGTGATCGGCGGTTCCTCCTCGGTGAACGTCATGGCGTATGTTCGCGGGCACCGCGCGGATTACGACGGCTGGAGCGCCCAGGGCCTCACGGGCTGGTCGTACGACGAGGTCCTGCCGTACTTTCGTCGATCGGAAACGTGGGAACTCGGTGCGGATAACTATCGGGGCGGTGACGGTCCGCTCAAGGTACGCCTCACCCGCTATCGCGATCCCTTGCTTGCTTCGTTCATCGCCGCCGGGCGTAGCGCAGGGTTTCCGGAGACCGCGGATTACAACGGCGCCAACCAGGAAGGTTTCGGCTATATCCAGCAGACGATTGACCGCGGCCGCCGTTGCAGCGCCGCGGACGCGTACCTGCGTCCCGTTATGAAGCGCCAGTCGTTACGCATTGTGGTCGACGCTATGGTTTCTCGCGTCGTGATTGAGAACAAGCGGGCCACCGGCGTGACCTATTCGCGCGCCGGACAGCAACACTTTGCGAAAGCGGAACGCGAAGTCATTCTTTGCGGCGGCGTAATCAATTCACCGCAGACCCTGATGCTGTCGGGGATCGGCGACCCCGATCAACTCGCCGCACACGGCATCCCGGTCGAAATCCCGTGCCCTGCCGTTGGCCGCAATCTTCGCGATCACCTGTCGGTGATGTTGAGTTACCGGCGTCGGGACAAGGGGCCGTTCGAGGCGGCGATGCGCTACGACCGACTGGCCCTGGCCATGGTGAAGGCATGGCTGGGCGTAGAGAGTTTCGCAAGTGACGTGCCGACGGGCGTTACCGCGTTCGTGAAAACGCGTGCGGACGTTACAGTGCCGGACGTACAGTTTATCTTCCTGGCTTCCCCGTTGCCGGCGCATCCCTGGCTGCGCCCGTTCATCAAGCCAGCAATCGATGGCTTCGGCTGTCGCGCCATACTGCTGCGCCCGGAGAGTTCCGGCAGCGTGACGCTGGCGTCGGCTGATCCGACGACCGCGCCGCTCATTTCCCCGGATTTCCTGACCTCCGAAGCCGATCGGGCCACCATCCGTCGCGGCGTCAGCATGCTCCGCGATGTGATGGCCCAACCGGCGATGGGCGCGCACGTCGAGACCGAGCTCGCACCCGGCACTCAGGTCATCAGTGACGAGCAAATCGACGCATTCATCCGCGGCACGGCCGTAACCGTGCACCATCCGGCCGGTACGTGTCGCATGGGCGCGGCCGACGAGACGAATCGGGTCGTCGATCCGGAACTGCGGGTGTGCGGGGTCGACGGCTTGCGTGTCGTCGATGCCTCCGTGATGCCGGGTCTGGTCGGCGGAAACATCAACGCCGTCGTCATGATGATTGCGGAAAAGGCGGCGGATATGATTCGCGGACGGGCGCCGCTTTCGGCGGCTGCACCGGATCTCGAAGCACCCGCGGCCTGACCATCTACGTATCGGGGCCACGCAGGTGGCCACCGGCAACAAGAGAATAAATTTATGAAATCACTAGGCAAAATCGGAAGCATCGAAATCGCGCGGATATTCGACAGCTCGCTGCTCGGATTCACGGCCCAGAAATGGTTCCCGGATTTTGATCGCCGGTTGCTGGAGCCGCACGAACACTGGCTGTGTCCGAACCATTACGATGCGGAATGCGGCCGTATCCCGATGCCGATCCACAGCTGGCTGCTTCGCGTCGGTAAATACAATGTCCTGATCGATACCTGCCTCGGTAACGACAAGCAACGCGACGAATTCCCCGAGATGCATCATCTCAACAACCGCTACCTCGAACGCATGGCGGCGGTGGGCGTCGCGCCCGGCGACATAGACTACGTTCTCTGCACCCACCTTCACGTCGATCATGTGGGCTGGAACACGCGGCTCGAAAACGGACGCTGGGTCCCGACGTTTCCAAACGCCAAGTACGTGTTCTCGCGCCGGGAGTACGAAGCCGCGAAGGCAGAAGCCGCGGGCGCCGACGCACCGGGATTCATCAAAAACACGTTCGCGGACTCCGTATTGCCGGTGGTGGAGTCAGGCAAGGCCTGCCTCGTCGATGACGTGCATGAACTACTCGACTGCCTGACCTTGCGCTCCGCCCCCGGCCATTCGCCTGGGCACGTGCGAATCGAGCTCGCTTCGCACGGCGAACAGGGCGTGTTTGCCGGCGACATCCTGCATTCGCCGCTACAAATTCCGTTGTGGCAGTGGAGCAGCGTCGTTTGTTGGGACGGCAAAATGGCGGCGCAGGCGCGCCGCGAGCTACTGGAATTTTGCTGCGACGAAAACGCACTTCTGATCCCCGGCCATTTCGAAGCGCCTTACGTCGGTCGGATCCGGCGGGCCGACGACACGTTCGCGATCGACTTCGGCTGGTAGCCCGGGTCGCGTCTTACACGGGATAGATTATCGAATTCGGAACCAACGTCGAATCGTATACGCACACACGTTCGGTGAAACGCCATGCGCCGTCGGCTTCACGCCGCACCCGGTCCCGATAGCGGCCGCACATGAGAATTCGAGGCAAGCCGTCCGGTAGCACTTCGATGACGGAGAAATTGGCGGTCGCCTCGACCTCGTCCGCCATGTCGTTCAGTATGCGCAGGTTCGTGACATGGTGGCGCAGATAGCGTGGCTCATACACCATCGTCTCGTTCACCGCGGTTACCCGGTCTTTCAGCATATCGCGGCTCTCGCAGCGCATGATGGCGAGCGGCAGTTCGCGCTCGTAATTCTCACGCGGAATGATGAGATACAGGCATTCCTCCGCGAAGCACTCCGGCCACGCGTCGAGCGGCCCGTCGTCGAGCGCCTCGGCATAGCGTGCGTATAGATCTTCAAGTTCTCGGTACAGGGCAGGGTCGGCGGTACTCACGTCACACTTCCATTACTTCGCGGTAGTATTTATAGAAAGCCCGGATCGCGGTTTCCGTCACCATGTGATCCTCATCGTGCGTATCACGCCCGCCCATCTCGAGTACGGCGTCGTCATCCGGGTAGGGTACGAGGCCGTCCTGCGCGAGCTTGATTATTTCGCTGTCGTCCCCGGAAACGAGTCCCGAGGCGCTCATGAGGTTCGCCTGGCGCAGCCGGCGCCGGGTCATCGCTTCGTCGTCGTCGGCATAGCCGAAGAACGTCCAGGACAGCTCGAACGAACCCGCGTCGCGTGGCTGGATCTGACGCATCGCGATGGTATTCGACTGTTGCTGCACGATGAGATTGGGCCAAATCGTCTGCATCACCACGGTCGCCGAATCCTTGAACTCCCGCACCGGGTCGAGCAGACGCGGGT
>TARA_R110002096_G_scaffold122204_23_pt1 | contig 12338 bp, 16 predicted proteins | sample TARA_R110002096 | Tara Oceans TARA_R110002096 (sample SAMEA4397295) | marine metagenome | biome: Polar Biome; feature: [DCM] deep chlorophyll maximum layer (ENVO:01000326); material: water (ENVO:00002006), including particulate matter (ENVO:01000060) such as... | depth 35 m | reverse complement strand
CTGGACTCAATTAGGAGGTTGAATTGGTGAAGTGGGGTCATGATGATGACCCCACAAGAGTGCCATTCGCAATGCTGCCATGTGCCGGTGTCAGCGCCTTATTTGAGATCCTGATATGCAGCCGGGACGTTGAGGCTTGGATGCACCCAGCCAAACAGCGCGTAGCCCTGGTAATCAGGCAGCGCGACGCGGGCGACGGTGTCCTCAAGGCTCAGCCCTTCAGCGATTGCGGCGCCAACCTCGGTCTCAACTGCGGTCAGATAATCCACGCCAAATTGAATGGCCGCAATATCCGTAACCGGACCATGCCCCGGAACGACTTTGGTCTGCGCGTCGAATGCATCATAGACCAGTTGCAGCGTATCCCGGGTTTCAACCAGATGACCGTCCAGCAACCAGGGTAGTTCCGGGGCTTGCGCGACGATTGCATTGCCGGTCCAAAGAACATTGGCTTCTGGCACGGATACAAATAGATCGCCGCCGGTTTGAGCAAAACCGTAGTCTTTGATATTAACGGTCATGCTGCCCAGGTTGATCGTCAGGCTGCTGCTTTCCCCAACGAGAATATCAGCTTCTGTCGCAACAATCTCTTCGATGCCGCGTCCCTGGCCGAAGTTCTGCATCATGAAGGCTTTGTCGGCCTCCAGATTACTGCGGATATAGGCGGCTGTGTTGACATGCTGGATGATGTCGATGCTGTCCGGAAGGTATTGATTTCCGTAAGAATGATCGCCGTGAAAGCTGGTGTTCACCAAATAGCGTATCGGTTGATCGGTCTCTTTGGCGATGAGGTCGAGCAACTGCCCGGTGAGACGCTCGTTGAGCATCGATTCCACAATCAGGACACCGTTTTCACCGATGACAAATCCACCAGTTGTGGCGATCGGAACTCCGTTGGCTGCCATATCATCAGCACCTGTCGGGATGACTGCAAAAACGCCTTCCGCCAGTTTCTGGCTTTCCAGCACGACGGTATTGGCATCCCATACCGGTTCCTGAGCATAGGCGCTGCCAAAAAAACTGGCGGCAACTATGGCGACGGTGAGTGACATTTTCATTTTGAATTCTCCCTGAACTTGTTGATTGGCTGACCTTGTTGACTGGACACAGATCATACATTGTTCTAAAAAATAGAAGAAAAATCATAAATTAGGCTATTTGGTTCTAAGAAAGAGAACAACATGGGTCAAATTGAGGATCTACGGCTTTTTGTCGTTGTTGTAGAGAATCACGGAATTTCGAAAGCCGCCGACAAGTTGCGGATCGCGAAATCCGCGGTCAGCAGACGATTGAGCCTGCTGGAAGAGCGCTATGGGTCGCGTATGATTGATCGATCTGCAGGTGTTTGGAGCCTGACCTCTACGGGCCATGAGCTTTTTCAGCGCGCCGTCAATATTGTGGGAGACGCTGATGAGATTGAAAACGACTTTTCCAGCACCTCCGCAGCTGTGGAAGGGCCCTTATCAGTCACGGTTCCGCGCGAATTCGGGCTCGCCTTTTTGCACAAAGCCCTCATTGCATTCATGCAGAAGTTCCCCGAGATTCAGCTAACCGTGGATTTCGATGATCGCGTCGTGGACCTGGAACGCGAAAACTATGATTTTGCAATCCGTATCGCCGAAGACGGCGACGAGGGCCCCGCCGCCACGCGTATTGGCTGCGTTCGGCACCAGCTGTTTGCGAGCCCAAATTATCTTGCTGACGCGGGAATGCCTGATAGCCTGGACGAGCTGCACAACCACCCATTGCTGTATTTTGGCTCGGCCAGGCGCGCGACATGGGAGTTTGTCGCAGCCAATGCTGCGCATGAGACGTTCGCGTTTAAGCCGTTCCTGAACTCAAACAGTGGCAGCTTTTTACTGAACGCAGTTCTCAATGATCTTGGTATTGCAAGGTTGCCGGATTTCATCACTGCAGAAACGCTTGAAAAAGGGGATCTGGTCGCTGTCCTTCCCACTCTGTCGATCCCGGATTGGGGCATTTTTCTCGTCCACAGCGAAGACAGGCGGCTCAATCGCCGAATGCGCCTGTTTGCCGAGGAAATGAAAATAGCCTGCGTGCCAGAGAAGGCTTCTTTAGCGTAGCCCGGCCGATGTAAAAGCGACTTGGAAGAATTCGCCCATGGCACGAGGTTCCGGTGCCGACTTATAAGGTCACGGACCGAATAAAATTCTGCTTCGGCGTACTCGGGTAAAAGACTAACAGATGCGACTTGCGCTCAGCAGTCCTTAGCGGCAGAACAAGAGATCGTGCCGGAGCCGTCGGTTTGTATGGTAAAGCTGATGTTTCCTTCTGATGATGCATCGGGTCAGGGACAGAATCCGTAAGAATTCGGGCGGCAACTGGCTGCGTGTTCTGACGGGTGTCTGCGGAGGAAACGCCACCGGCGTCTGGGGGCATGGCATCTAACCCATCTTTCGTGAATGGATAGGGCTCACTGTTCAGGACAGTCTTATATCACTATGAGCGAGAAGCTTGGGAAGGCCTCATGGGTGACCAGACCAGCGGATGATTTGGTCAAAGCTCATATGCGAAGTCGCCACACGCTGGAAAGCCAGATCGAAAAACTCCGCCGAATACATACCCAAAACTGCCGCATCCTTGCCTGTACCAATTGCTCTGCTATGCGCATGGCAGAGCAATCAGAACGGATGAAGTCAATCGAGAAACACCGTGATCGGGCGTGTCAACTCACATCGGGTTTATGGGTTTTGGTACGAAGCGGTAGGAACTACCATTTGGCATTGTGGTCAATTCCTTTCCATCTTCGCCGACGACCACTCTGAGGTGATATTGTTCGGTTAGCTTCCTGTCTGATTCACCGAGCCAACGATAACGGTTCATTTTTCCTTTTTCCGACCTGGGAATGAACTCATATTTTGCCTTGCCTTGCTCATCTGGTTCGATAGAAAATACCACTCTTACCAAACCGCGAAAAACGCCGACTATATGCTCCACCGATTCCGCTCGCTTTTCACTGACTGGCCAGTCTCCTAAAGTCCGTTGTTGTAGTGTTTCCTGATCATCCGCAAATTCAGGATAGGGTGGAAGCTTTCCAGCACCATTCCCATTCAAACTCACAATGAGGAAACAACCATTTATTTCTGATGATTTTATAGGATTGCTGTAACGCGCATTTAGGTATTTTGCTGAAAGCCAATAATCATCTGCGTGGTGACCAGCCCGAATATTCGTTAATTGCCAAGGCATTGCAATCAATATTGATTCTATTCGAAAGGCTTCGTCTTCAGTCAGGCCGTGGGCAATAATTTTGATTTCCGGCGCACAGTTTTTTCTATTTTTTATGTCACGAATACGATCATATTTTTCGTTTGGATTCCCTTGTGCAATAGATTCCATGTTGGCATGATTAAAGCAGCGATCTCCTGTTCCTTTCCCAATGTAGAAAAGTGAAGACGGATAATCTGTACCAACGCAGGGATCAATGAGAGCATAAACATAGAAACCGAGTTTCTCTTTTGTCGCTCGATTGAAGGCCAAACTATTTACCCTTGATCTAAGAATGGTTGTGACGGCTGCTTCGTTAGTTGTTTCGTTGTTCAAAGCTAATCTTAAGCCGTGTGCCCGTAGCTTCGGCAAATCGTTTCAATGTTCGCGTGGACGGGATTGATCCGCCACCTTCCAGCCGGGCGACCACGGCCTGCGTTGTTCCCATGGCTTTTGCGACCTGTTCTTGGGTCATGTCGGCCTTGGACCGGGCATCGATCAAGGCTCCCGCCAATGCGAACTCTTCTTCCATGGAATCATAATCGGCCTTAAAAGCAGGGTCTTTCGTCCATTGCTTTTTCAAATCTTTCAAACTGGTCATCGGGCTTCCTTTGCTCTTTCCAGAGCGATTTCAATTTCTCGGCGCGGTGTTGTCCGGGTTTTCTTGCGAAACACCCTGACAACCACAACGCGCTTGCCTTTGACGGCGACGTATGCGGCGCGGGCAATGCCATCGCGACCTTTCATCCGCATTTCCCAAATCGGACCGTCGAGATGCTTGACATAAGGCTCTCTGACGTTTTCAAGCCCTTTGGCTTCAATCAATTCGCCAATCCAGATAAACTTTGCACGCATATCTGACGGTAACTCTGCTAATTCGGCATCTACCCGTTCATCCAGTGTTTCGACCGTCCAATTCATATTCAAAATATACCATTTTTGCAATAATTTGCAAGTTTTGATTGATATCCGGGACTGGGTTTCTACCCTGTTTCAGTTGGAAATTTTTCACGAACCGCACGTGGCAATCGGTACTGTGAGCGCTGCAACCCATGGGATGCTATCTCCTCGGCAGAAAACCATTCAGCGGGTATTTTTGGTGCCCACAGGCCAACTAGCCACCCCCTTCGCCGTCGACCGCAGACCGCGTGGCCCACCTGTTCGAGCACCGACTAGGGGTTGACCTTCACGACGTGCTGACTGTGGCGCTATCGTCGCCTGCGCAAAGCGTCTTGGACATCATGGCAGGGGAAGGGCTACGCGGTACCGACCTTGCCGCCGTGGCCGTCTTGGCAGTACCCCTGTGGGCAATCCCTGCCGACCGACGGGCGACCGTCGTGGGCTTGTGCGAACACCCGTAACGAATTCCGCAAGAGTACCTACTGCCGCGTCTTCGGGCGCGGTCTTTTTTTACCCGGCAACCATCGGAAGCGTAATGAAAGCGAGGACGGCGTAAACCCCAACATAGATTAGCTTCCGAAACGGGAATGCTCTTGTGCCAAATTTACCTTGGATAAACCCGCCGATTAGTGCAGCGGGATAGAGCAATACAAACAGTAGAATCAAAGCACCAATCATTAGATTGCACCTGCAATTGTTGCCGCTTCTTTGCCCGCACGACGCCGTGCAAGAAGCCGTCCGACCGCGGACCAACCGACAAGCCCCCAAACTACGCCGATCAATACTAAGCCCGGCGCGAAGCGCGATGTAGGCGAAACCAAATAAAGAAAGATCACGTCTAGAAGGCCAAAGCCGATTGCCCAAATCATCGCGCGACGAAAGGACCGAGCGAATACACCGGATAGAAGGCCACCCACGCCCCCAAAGCCGAGGGACATTCCAAGGAACATAGCGAGCGCCTGCATTAGTTCTCGTCCTTTCTGCGCATCTTGCCGACGCGGTTTCCTAGCCTAGAAATGTCAGGGGTTGCTAAGAAACCGATAACGCCGCCGACCACGGCGAACACGATAAGCCCCGAAATGCCGCCGAACGCGCCTACGATACCAGTGCCAGCACCTAGGAAAGCACCGATGAATGCACCAATAATCGTTCCGACAAGTCTTCTGACCATGCTTACCTCTCAATCTTGTGAAGTATCTACATGCTCAAGAGGCGTAGGCCAATGCCGCAAAGCACCGGGTTCAAACTTGCAGTAGAATGCTAGTAGGTTTTGCGCCTTTCCAAATTTCTCAATGAAATCAGAGGTAAATGGCGGAGAGACAGGGATTCGAACCCTGGAGACAGTTACCCGCCTACACGCTTTCCAAGCGTGCGCCTTCGACCACTCGGCCACCTCTCCTTGAGGAAACGTGCCGGAGACCGGACCGTTTAATCAGCGCGAGAGCTTTATACTGATCACAAGGGCTTGCGCAAGGTGCAGGGCGTATCTTTTAGGCCAACGCGGATGTTTTTTCTCGCGGAACTGTGAAGAGGCTTGATTTGCTGATAAAAGGGCGGCGGCCTATATGCCAGAAAACCCAAACAGGACCTCATATGATACGCTTTATATTCCGCATTCTCGGCTTCTGGCTGTTTGCCGGAGCCTTCGTCGCGCTGGTGCTTGATGGCGCCCGCTCGATCACCAGTGGCTCCTTGATCGTCACGGCGATGGGCAGCACATGGTTTGAACTGCATTCCGGCTCACTGAATTTGGCGCAGGCTGTTATTCAGCGGAATGTGCACCCATATCTGTGGGACCCGGTTATGATCTCCATCCTGCAGGCACCGACCTGGCTGGTGGTGGGCATCATCGCCTTGCTGTTTATTCTGATCGGCAAGAAACGGCGCACTGTCGTTGAAGCCTGATCTGGGAGACCTTATCTGGAAAGGAATCAAGATGTTTTCATTCAATCGCCTGCAGAACAAGATCAGCATTCCGGCAAAGGATAATGCCCTGCCGGGACGCAGCGAGGCGCCGCCAACGGCAAGCCATCATTTCGTCAACGGCAATGTGCTGAAGGGCCCGTTTCCCGACCATCTGGAGAAAGCCTATTTCGCGCTGGGCTGCTTCTGGGGCGCGGAGCGGATTTTCTGGAAACTGGACGGGGTTTACACCACGGCTGTGGGCTATATGGCTGGCCACACCCCGAACCCGAGCTACCGGGAAGTGTGCAGCGGCCAGACCGGCCATACGGAAGCCGTGCTGGTGGTGTATGATCCTAAACTGGTGTCGTTTGACACATTGCTGAAGACCTTCTGGGAAAGCCATGATCCGACCCAGGGCATGCGCCAAGGCAATGACACCGGCACGCAATACCGCTCCGGCGTTTACGCCACGTCGCCCGAGCAGCTTGCCGCGGCAGAGGATAGCCGGGCCCTGTATGAAACAGCGCTCAAGAGTGCCGGCAGATCAACCATCACCAGCGAGGTGATGGACGCACCGGAGTTTTTCTATGCGGAAGCGGATCATCAGCAATATCTGGCGAAAAATCCGACCGGCTATTGTGGCATTGGCGGCACCGGCGTCAGCTGCCCGGTTCCCGGCCCCGGCCCAGTCGCATCCTGACAGCGCCCGATGACACTTGACGAGTATAATGCCTTCTGCGGCAGTCTCACTGCCGCCACCTATGTGGTGCAGTGGGGCGGCTCTCATGTCTGGAAGATCGGCGGCAGGATATTTGCCATTTCCGAACTTGGCAGCGGAGCGGGCCAGGCAGCGCGCGCTGAAGGCGCTGACATCGCGCTGGCGTTCAAATGTGCCGACATGTCCTACCGCATGCTGACCGAACTGCCCGGGATCATTCCGGCACCCTATCTGGCGCGGGCCAAGTGGGTGCGCGTTGAAGCGGATGCAGAATTCAGTGACGAGGACCGGAAAACCTATATAGCCGAAGCCCACCGCATCATCAGCGCCAAGCTGACCAAAAAAACTGCGCGGCAAACTGGGTCTTGCCTAATCATCAAGCGTGAAAACGCACTTGCCATCGACGAAAGTCTGGACAATGCGGCCACTGAAGCGGGCGTCTTCAAAGGCGGTGTTTTTGGAGCGCGAGCGGAACTGGTCCTCGCTGGCGATCCATGGCGCATCCGGATCGGCAATGGCAATGTCGCCAGCGGTGCCGACTTCCAGCGACCCAGCGGCAAGGCCGAGCAGGCGGGCCGGTGTGTCACTGGCGGCGCGCACCAGATCAAGCAGGCTCAGGCGCTCATCGTGGACCAGCCGCATGGTGGCGGAAAACAGCGTTTCAAGGCCGATGGCCCCGCTTTCCGCCTCGGCAAAGGGATGGCGCTTGGCCTCGACATTCTGCGGGTCGTGATTGGACACGATCACATCAATCGTACCGTCGGCAACCCCGTCGATCAGGGCCTGGCGGTCATCTTCCAGGCGCAGGGGCGGCGACAGTTTGAAGAAGGTCCGGTAGGCGCCAATATCAATTTCATTGAGCGACAGGTGGTTTACCGACACGCCGGCAGTGACCGGTATACCGGCAGCTTTCGCAGTGCGAATTGCGGCAACGCCTGCGGCAGTGGACAGTTGCGCGATGTGGCAGCGGCTTCCGGTCAATGCTGCGAGGCGGATATCGCGGTCAATCATGATCAGTTCGGCCTCGTGGGGAATGCCGGGCAGACCCAGACGGGTGGCGTTTTCGCCCTCATTCATGACCCCGCCTGCGGCCAGATACGGATCTTCGGCATGGTGGATGATTAAACAGTCAAAGTCGCGGGCATAGGTCAGGGCGCGGCGCAGAATGAGCGCATTCTGCAGCGCTCTGTGGCCACTGGAAAACGCCACTGCGCCAGCTTCCTTGAGCAGGCCGAATTCGGTCATTTCAAGGCCCGCCTGGGCCTTGGTCAGGGCCGCTGCCGGATGAACTTTGACGCTGGCTGTATCGCGTGCCCGGCGCAGCATGAAATCGACCAGCGCCGGATCATCGATCACCGGGTCTGTATCCGGCGTTGTGACTATGGTGGTGATGCCGCCGGCCGCCGCCGCCGCGCTGGCCGTGGCCAGAGTTTCCTTATGCTCTTGGCCCGGTTCACCAACATTGACCTGCATATCGACAAAACCGGGCAGGACAAGCTTGCCGGCAGCGTCGAGTGCTAGAATGTTCTCGTTTGAAACCGCCAGCTGTCCTGCCGGGCCTATCGCGGCAATGCAGCCGTCAATGATCAACAGATCACTGATCTCATCGCGGTTTTGCCGGGCGCAGACAAGGCGGCCATTGCGGATATGAACGGAGTTGGAGGACAGCGCCATGATCAGCCCCGCCGGTCGCGATTGGGCAGATGCTGCGCCAGCGCTTCCAGAACAGCCATGCGCACGGCGACACCCATTTCCACCTGTTCGCGAATGACGCTGTTCGGACCATCGGCAACCGCAGGATCGATTTCGACACCGCGATTCATCGGTCCGGGATGCATCACCAGCGCATCTGGTTTTGCCCAGGCCAGTTTTTCCGCATCAAGGCCGTGATAGCGGAAGTATTCGCGTACAGACGGCACGAAAGCCCCGGCCATGCGTTCGCGCTGCAGCCGCAGCATCATCACCACATCAGCGTCTTTCAGGCCCTGTTTCATGTCGCGAAAGACTTCCACACCCAGACGCTCGATCCCGGCAGGCAGAAGGGTGGACGGCGCGACAACCCGCACCCGGGCGTCCATGGCGTTGAGCAACAATATGTTGGAGCGGGCCACCCGGCTGTGCATCACATCGCCGCAGATTGCCACGGTGAGTCCTGCCAGCGAGCCCTTGTGGCGGCGGATGGTGAGGGCATCGAGCAGAGCCTGGGTGGGGTGCTCATGGGCCCCGTCTCCGGCGTTGATCACCGAGCAATCGACCTGCTGCGCCAGCAGGGCGGCGGCGCCTGCGGAATGGTGCCGCATCACCAGAATATCCGGGTTCATGGCGTTCAGCGTCATGGCGGTATCAACCAGGGTTTCGCCCTTTTTGACCGAGGAGAACGACACCGACATGTTCATCACATCTGCGCCAAGGCGCTTGCCTGCCAGTTCAAACGAGGACTGGGTGCGGGTCGATGCTTCAAAGAAAAGATTGATCTGGGTGCGCCCGCGCAGCACGGATTTCTTCTTCTCGACCTGACGGCTGATATCAATCTGCTGTTCGGCAAAATCCAGCAGAACGGCGATGTCCCGGGGTGACAGACCCTCGATGCCGAGAAGGTGGCGGTGCGGGTAAAACTGGGTTTTGGTTGCTGTGCTCATTAAAAGCTGAGCTTTAAGCATAAATTTTTGATCGTGCAAGCCGCTTGGCGCGTTTCAGGATACCAAGGTGAGAAAAAGCGGAATCGAGATGAAGCTGACAATTGTCTGGATTGCCACCACAGCGGCATAGAGCGGCGCATCACCGCCCAGTTCCTTGGCCAGAAGATAGCCGTTCATGGCCGTCGGCACGCTTGCGCAGATGATGGCAATAGTCAGCTCGTTACCGCTCAGGCCAAAGGCAAATGCCAACGCTGCGACAAGAGCGGGAAACAGGGCGAGTTTCAGACCCACGCCCGTCCAGACGTCGAGCGAAGGTTTCAAAGTGCTGCGCAACTGCAGTCCGGTGCCGACCAAAATCAGCCCGACGCCAAGAGCGGCACCGCCGAGAATTTCCAACACTGTCAGGACCGGCTGATAGACTGGAACCGACAGAAGGTTTATTGCAAGGCCGATGCTGCAACCCAGGATCAGAGGATTGGTGAAAACAGACCTGGCCAGCCTTCCAACGGATGGCCGCTGATCTGCCAGCAGCAATGTGACGATCGTGACATTCTGCAGATTTACCACCGGCACCATGACAGCCAACACCACGGCTACTAGGCTGACGCCGCTGTCGCCATACAGCTTTTCGACAATGGCCAATGCGACAAACCCGTTCCAGCGGGTGGCGACCTGATAGATGGTGGAATAGGCCGGTATATCCATATCGAGGAACCGGATCAGAACCGGCTTCAACGCCAGAATCACAAGTCCATGGACAATTGCTGCTACGAAGAAGACCAGCGCCAGCGTGCCGACCTGACCACTTTTCAGATCTGCGTTGATAAGTGTTTCCGCCAGAAGAGACGGAAAAAGGACCCAGAATCCAAGCCGCTCCGCACCCAGCCACAAGGCCGGATCGGTGACCAGCTTGCGGCGCAGAATGACACCCAGAACGATGACCGCAAACACCGGCAGCAGAGATTCAAAGCTTTCCAGCACCGCCGCTAAAGTCTCCGCAGGCGATCCAGCACGCCCTGTAATATCAGCCCCGCTGCCGTCGCATCGATGCGGGCGGCGCGTTTCTTGCGCGACAGATCCGCTTCCAGCATGGCGCGCTCGGCCGCGACCGTGGTCAGCCGCTCATCCCAGAACAGCATGGCACGGTCGATTTTTTGCGCCAGGTTGCGTTGAAAGGCGCGGGTTGCCTGGGCACGGGGGCCTTCACTGTTATCCATGTTGAGTGGCAGACCGATGACCAGGCCGCCAATGTCGTGTTCGGTGCAGATTTCCTGCAGCCGTTCCGCATCCTTGGTGAATTTGACACGGCGGATGGTCTCCATCGGCGTGGCGATGCGATGTTCGGCATCGCTGAGCGCAATCCCAATGGTCTTGGTGCCCAGATCAAGACCGATCAGGCGACGGCCGGATGCCGCTTGGGCAAATTCGGAGAGGTCAAGAAGGGGCATCGCAATTCTCTTTTTCCCTGCGTTAGCACCGCATCCGCCTGTGACGCTAGTGCGCAGCCGCAGTTTCAGCTGATTTTTCCGGATTTGGACCTGCAGGGCGGTGCGATATGCCCAAAACCATTGCATCGCCCACAAGGCATCTGCTATGGCCGGGGCACACTTCTCATCCGCACAGCCCCCAACGAATAAGGGATTTTCATGTCCGTCGATACAGACACCGTCAAGCGCGTGGCGCGGCTCGCCCACATTGCGGTCAGCGAAGAACAGGCCGAAACCATGACCGGCGAGTTCAATGCAATTCTGGGCTTCTTTGAACAATTGAACGAAGTCGATATTGACGGCGTGGAAGCCATGATATCGGTGCTGCCGATGGCGGCGAAACAACGCAAGGATATCATCACCGATGGCGGCAAGCCGGACGATATCGTGGCCAATTCGCCCCTGAGCGAAGACCATTTCTTTGCTGTGCCGAAAGTGGTGGAGTGAGCATCATGAATGAGCTGACCAAACTGACCATCGCCGAAGCGCGTGAGAAACTGGTGCAAAAGGAAATTTCATCTGCCGAACTGACAGACAGCTATATCGGCGCCATCGAGACCGCCAATGCCAGCCTCAATGCCTATGTGGCGCTGACGTTTGACCAGGCGCGCGCCATGGCCAAGGCGTCCGATGAGCGGCTTGCTTCCGGGTCCGGCGGTGCGCTGGAAGGCATTCCGCTTGGCATCAAGGATCTGTTCTGCACCAAAGGCGTTCACAGTCAGGCCTGCAGCCATATTCTGGATGGCTTCAAGCCAAGATATGAAAGCACGGTGACCGCCAATCTGTGGGCCGATGGCGCGGTGATGCTGGGCAAGCTGAACATGGACGAATTCGCCATGGGATCGTCGAATGAGACATCCTATTACGGCCCGGTGACCAATCCATGGCAGGCCAATGGCAGCAATCAGCCGCTGGTGCCGGGCGGTTCATCCGGCGGTTCGGCCGCTGCCGTTGCAGCGCAGCTTTGTGCAGGGGCGACCGCCACCGACACGGGCGGCTCCATCCGCCAGCCTGCCGCCTTTACTGGCACTGTCGGCATCAAGCCGACCTATGGCCGCTGCTCGCGCTGGGGCGTAGTTGCCTTTGCCTCATCGCTGGATCAGGCCGGACCGATTACAAGAACGGTGCGCGATTCCGCGATCATGCTGAAATCCATGGCGTCGGTCGATGACAAAGACACAACATCCGCCGATATACCGGTGCCGGATTATGAAGCCGCTGTCGGCCGGAGCATCAAGGGTATGCGGATCGGCATTCCGGCGGAATATATCGCTGACGGCATGCCGGATGATATCACCGCCATGTGGGAACAGGGCAAAGCCTGGCTGAAAGATGCCGGAGCCGAAATCGTGCCGATCGCACTGCCCCATACCAAATACGCCCTGCCGGCCTATTATATTGTGGCACCGGCAGAAGCCTCATCCAATCTGGCGCGCTATGATGGCGTGCGTTACGGGCTTC
>TARA_R110002096_G_scaffold174_3_pt1 | contig 12355 bp, 9 predicted proteins | sample TARA_R110002096 | Tara Oceans TARA_R110002096 (sample SAMEA4397295) | marine metagenome | biome: Polar Biome; feature: [DCM] deep chlorophyll maximum layer (ENVO:01000326); material: water (ENVO:00002006), including particulate matter (ENVO:01000060) such as... | depth 35 m | reverse complement strand
TTGGGATGATGATACTACTGTAATGAATATTTCATTAACATTAGGAATGGATTATTGTGTATTAAATTTCTAAAAGAAAAACAACATATTTTACATTTAAGCTTGGCATACGTCAAGCTTTTTTGTATATTATATATGTATAACAAAATTAAGTTATTAACAAATAAAAATTATGTCTGAAAATAAATTTAAATTCCCTACTGAAAAAGTAGATTTACCATCAAAAGGTTTACTATATCCTAAAGATCATCTATTATCATCTGGAAAAATAGAAATGAAATATATGACTGCTAGAGAAGAAGATATTTTAACTAATCAAAATTATATAGCTAAAGGAATTGTATTAGATAAATTATTACAATCTTTAATTATCACTGATGTAAAATTAAAAGATTTATTTATTGGGGATAAAAATGCAATATTAATAGCATCTCGTATTTTAGGATATGGTAAAGATTATCAAATAAAATATAAAGGTCAAGCACACACAGTAGATTTAAGTTTATTAGAAAATAAAACTATTGATGAAAATTTATTTAAAGGTGGAAAAAATGAATTTGATTGGGAATTACCACATTCAGGAACAAAATTAACATTTAGATTATTAACTGATGGTTTAGATAAAGAAATTGAAGCAGAAATTAAAGGTATTCAAAAAATCAATAAAGGAGCCTCCCCGGAAGTTTCAACAAGAATGAAATATTTAATTACTTCAGTAGAAGGTGATTCATCTGGTAAAACTGTAAGAGATTTTGTTGATAATTATCTTTTAGCTCGAGATGCAAAAGCATTAAGGGATCATATAATAAAAATCCAACCTGATATAGAGTTAAAAGCCACAATTACTAATGAGTATGATGAGCTTGAAGAAATAGATGTACCAATTTCTTTAAATTTTTTTTTCCCTGACGCCAACTGAAGCAGCTCAATATAGAAGTAATATTTTTTCACAAATTCACGAAATAGTCTTTAATGGTAAGGGAGGTTACGATTGGGATACTGTGTATAATATGCCTATATGGCTTCGTAATTTTACATTTAAAAAATTAGATGAATTTTATAAACAACAAGCAGAAGCTCGAAAACCTAAAAAGAATAATGATATAGATTTATCTAATCCTAATAAATCAAAACTACCTCCTAAAAGAACAGTTTCACCTCCTACTTATGTTACTAAAGCATCGAGAAAATAGTATTTTTTAATATTTATAATAAAATATCTCCATGGTTAAAAAGAGTAAATCCCAAATAGATGCTGAAAATTCAGCAAAAGAAACAGCTGTAGTTGTTGAGGATGCTTTAAGAAATATTGCTGATAAAGTAGGTGATATTTTTAAAGAAGCTCTTTCTTCAACTGATAATGTTTCTAAAGCAATTGCTAAAGATATTACAGGAACATTAAATTCACTAGCTAAAGTATCAAAAGATTTAGCAAGTGCTAATATTAAAGCAGCTGAAGGAGCATTTAGACAAGCTGATGCTGCTAAACTTATCCAACAAAGACAAGCTAAAATAAGAGCTATAAATTATCAAATTTTAGCTTTAGATGAAGAACAAGTTGATGCAAAGGGAGACTTAATTAAGGAATTACAAAAAATAGAGAATTATAATAATGAATTTGAAAAAGGTTTACAAGAACAGGTAAATTTATCCCAAAAGTTTAACAAACAAATGGGTGCTACTGGAGCTATTTTAGGTGGTCTTAAATCACTAGCAGGTAACTTAGGACTAGGAGCCTTAACTGATACTTTTGATAATGCTGAGGCAGCAGCTAAAGAGGTAGTAGATGTAACTGGAGGATTATCTAATCAATTTAAAGTATTAGGTGCTGGTTTAGCATCATTAGGTAAAAGTTTTTTAAATTTTTTAACATCACCTGTAGCAATGATAGGTCTTTTAGTAAAAGGCTTTCAATCATTATTATCCTTAGGTCAGAAATTTAATCAAAAAACAGCAGATATAGGAAAATCCTTTTTAGGAATGGGTAGATCTAGTGGGGCTGTAGTTGAAAATTTAAAAAGTATGACGACTGGTACTGATGGTTTATTTTTAAATTTTGAAGAAGCTAAAAAAGCATTAGAAGGAATGAATGCAGTTGCTGGAACACAAGTAATGCTATCAGAAAAACAAGTTAAATCATATCAAGAATATTCACATTTTTTAGGTTTAAGTGAAGAAGCTACTCAGGGATTATTTAAAATTTCAACATTATCAGGACAAAGTTTTGATACCGTAGGGGATAGTATTGGAGGAATAGTAGAAGGATTAAATATATCAAATTCTTCCTCAGTTAGTTTAAATGATGTATTAAATGAAGTTGCAGGAGCATCAGCAACTGCAATGGCTAATATAGGTAGTAATCCACAAGCATTAGCAAAAGCAGCATTTGAAGCAAAAAGATTAGGAATGACCATAGATCAAATAGCTGCTGCTGGTGAAGCTACTTTAGATTTTGAATCTTCTATTGCTAATGAAATGGAAGCTGAGTTGTTATTAGGTAAAAATCTTAATTTAGAAAAATTAAGATCTGCTTCATTAACTGGGGATGAAACTACAGTAGCAAAAGAAATGAATAGAATTCTTTCTGAAAATTATGAAGCTACTAAAGGTAACAAAATTGCACAACAAGCTTTAGCAAAAACTTTGGGTATAAGTGTAGATGAAATGCACGAAATGAACCAAACTCAACAACTCCAAAATAAATTATCTCATTTTGGTGCTGAAGATAGAAAAGATGCTGAAAAAGAAGTAATTAGATTAAAGGCATTAAATTACACTGAAGAAGAAGCATTAGCTAAAATAGCAAAAGAAGGATTAGAAACTACAATAGCAGAAGGAAAATCGGCAGAAGCAACTAAAAGACAATTAGAAAATGCAAAAGAACTTTTTCAAAATTCTTTAGCTCCTTTAGCCGAAAAAGTAGCATCAGCATTTAGTAAATTAGTTAATAATGAAGGTTTTAAGACTATGTTATCTTCAATAGCAGGTGTATTAAAAAGTATAGTAGGATTTGTAGCAGATTTCCCAAAATCAGCACTTGGACTAGGCCTTGGAGCTATTGTTGGGGGATCATTACTTAAAAAAGTTGTAGGAGGTGGAAAGTTAGGATCAGCTAGTAACCCAATGCATGTAGTAATGGGAGAAGGTGGGGGATTAGGTAGTTTAATAAGTAAAATTACAGGAGGAGGAGAAGGTGGAGGATTAGGTGGTATAAAACTACCAAAAGGAAAAAGTATGTTAAAAGGAGCAGGTAAATTAGCAAAAGGAGTACTTGGTAAGGTAGCAGCACCTTTAGCAATCGGAATGGCTTTATTTGATGGTTTTAAAGGATTTAATGCAGATAAAGATGCATCATTAGGAGATAAATTTAAAAATGCAGGATCTAGTGCTTTAAATGGTTTATCATTTGGTTTATTAGGACAATCAGCAGATACAATCTCATCAAATGCTGCTATTAATGGTAGTAATATTCCTTTACCATCTAATATTGCATCAACTACAACTGCTCCAACTGAAAATGAAGTTGTTACTTTATTAAAAGAATTAATAGTAACAGTAAAAGAAGGAGGTGATGTCTTTATGGATGGAAATAAAGTAGGAAAATCCTTAGTACTTGCAACCTCTAATATGGGATAATATTTATAATAAATTAATAATTAATAAAAAAATTAAAATGGCAGATTTACAAAAACAATTTGAAACCGGTGGTTCAACTTTAGCAGTACCTGTTTCTCCAAATTCAAGTCCATCAACACCTGATAATATAAGTGTTGTAGGCAATTCATTATTACATAATGAATATTCTAATATTGGTACACCAGAAACATCACCACCAGCTTATACTAATTTTGGAGCATCAGCAATAGCTTATTCTACACCAACTACATCACAATTAGGTGAACAAGCTTTTGGACAACAAGAGCAATCAAATAGATATGCAAATAATATACCTGATGGAGCTATAGGAGGAGTATAAATAGATAAATTATGGCTATTACTCCAACACCTGAAACTCGAGGTCGATTAATTAATTTAAAAACAAACTTAAAAAGTTTAAGATTTGGGGGAGATAGACCTGCTTCAGGTACCAGTAATCAACCTTATGAGATAGAACCTATTCCTAAAGGAGAAGAGTATTTAAGGGAAGGAATGCCTACCCTATCAGGTCCAGATTTTTTATTAAGAGGAGGTATAACAGCTCCTTTTAGAGCACTTAAAGATGTAAGTAGATTAGTTAAAATGTTTACTGATACTGATTCTCCTAGAGGAATATTTTTTACTTTAAAGGAAAATTTATTATCAAGAGCAAGTGTTAAAACTCAATCCTCTTTTGGCGTTGGTTATTTTGCCGGAATAATGAATCAAGGTGCTTATTTACCTATAGGTACTATACTTGATGCTGGTTTAGGGTGGGCAGGTGTTCATTTAAACAAAAATGGTATAAATCCTATAGGTTCATTAGGTGGTCCTTCAGGTATGAATAGAGGTGTAGATAATCCTTTAGATGATCCAAGTGATAACCAATTAGGAGTAGGTAGTGGTGCATTAAATCTTTATTCAGCTGTAGTAAAAAATAACCAATTATCTGAAATTAATAGATTAGTTTATTTACAACATTTTGTTGCAAGAGGAGAATCTGCAAAAAGTAGAGACGTAAGAGATGCAAATAATTTACAAGAAGTTAGTGATTTTATTAATAAAGGAGCAAGTTTCAAAATTAACCCTAAAGCACCAGAAGATAATTTAGTATTATATTCATATGGTGGGGGTCCTGGTTCTATATTAGGTATTGGTAGAACTAGAATTTTTAAAGAACAACCTACCTTTGATGCAATAAGAGGCTATGTACGTTTATCTGCTAAAGATCCAGCGTATAATGGTATTGGAACAGGTGATAGTAATTTTATAACCCCTTTATTAGTAGGTACAGATTTTTTAAATTATACTAATCCAGAAAATAATTATAAACCTTTTAAACAAGGAGGGGCATACCCTAGAAGCTTTAGTAATTTTGTAATTGAAAATGCTTTAGAAAAAACATTTGAAAAATCCAAAATAATTCATAAAGCTCCAAATTATAGAAATTATAATAAAGCAAAAAGAGTTGGTTTAGGGGATCCTGGCAGACATATTACTTACGCAGTTTCATCATCTAATGGAGAAGATGTAGTAAGAACTGTATTTAATTATGGAATTGAAGCTTCTCAAATGAAAGCTTTAGATAAAATAACAGCTTTAAAACCTTATGAAGGTACATCTGTTGATCATTCCTTACCTGTTAAGGATTTATGCACTTTTAATATTGCTGTTATTAAAAATGAACCAATGGAAGGAAGAAATGCTCAGTATCTACATTTTAGGGCATATATAAATGGTTTTACTGATACTTATGGGGCTACGTGGAATGATGTTCAATATGTAGGTAGAGGTAATAAATTTAAAAGTTATGGAGGTTTTACTAGAGATATAACAATGGGTTTTACTATAATAGCTACATCAAAAGCAGAATTAACTCCTATGTTTACTAAATTAAACTTTTTAGCATCCACTTTAGCCCCAGACTATAATTCAGCAGGATTTATGAGAGGAAATATGGTAAGAATGACTGTTGGTGGTTATTTATATGAAACTCCTGGAGTATTAACATCTTTAACTTATTCTATACCTGATGATACAACATGGGAAATAGGAATAGATACAGAAGGTAATAAAGATGAATCAGTAAAAGAATTACCTCATAGAATAGAAGTTAGCTTAGCGTTTACTCCAATAGAAAATTTCTTACCTTCAAGACAAAATTTAGGTATTTCAAGTAATGGTGAATTAGAATCTATGGGGAATGAAAGATTTATTAGTTTACAAGACACTAACGGAAGCTTATATGATGATATAGTAAATTATAATCAACCAATTAATGAATCAGAATAATGAATAGATATGCTACCTCAAAATTATTAGGAACTCGTAATAGTACATATACTAGAAATAAAGGAATATCATTTTATAATGTATCTAAATATCCTGTAATTCCTTTAAGTGATAATGATATATATGCTATAACTGAATGGGGAGATAGATTTGATAATTTAGCCTTTCAATTTTATGGTGATACAACTCTATGGTGGATAATATCAACGGCAAATCCTAATATAGTAATTTTTAATTCAATTTTTATTCCTGTAGGTTCACAAATTAGAATACCCCAAAACATTGGGGCTATACTTGATAATTATAAATCATTAAATAGATAAACTATGAGTAATATTATAGGTAATCCTTTTGATTTATATGTTACCAATCAAATAAACCATAGACAATCAGCTTTAGGAAGATATACTAATATTGATGCTGATGATTTAAAATATTATACTACAAAAACTCCATGGTTAAGATTAGCTAGTTCTGTTAATATTGAAGGTGAAACTATTAATGGTCAAAAAGACGGTAGTGTTTATTGGAAATTAAAAGAAGCAGGTTTTACTACAGCCCAAATTCTTGGGGATAATTTAGCTAAAAATTTCATACTTTTTGGAGGTACCACATCAGCATACGATGTAAGTAGAAAAGAAGATGGTGAGACTGTAACTATATCAAAATTTTATGGTGAAAATGTTGGGTTAAATTATGGGGCTACTAACAAAAATACAGGAGAAGCTACAAGAGCGGGAAGTATTGGAGATTCTTCTCTTCAAAGATTATTTACTGGTGCTTATGGTTGGGGAGGAGTTAGTGAAAGAGGTTATGTACCTATGCCAGGAATTGAATCTGCCCAAACTACATATTATAATAATGGAGCTTTAAGTAAAGCAACAATAAACATAAAATGTTATAGTAAAGCCCAATTTTCATTATTAGATGTTTTATATTTAAGACCAGGATATACTCTTTTATTAGAATTTGGTCATTCTGTTTATTTTAATCCTTTAGGGAACATTACTTCTTTTAATGAATGGACATCTAATCCATTAAATTTTTTATTAAACCCTGCTAGTTGGCCTGGAAGTCAGGATCAATATTATATGTTTGATTTAATAAGAAAAGAAAGAAAAGCATATGCCGGTAATTATGAAGCAGTTTATGGTAAAATATCTAATTTTAAATGGAGCTTTAATGCAGATGGTTCCTATAGTATTTCAGTAGAATTAATTGGAATGGGTAGTATTATGGATTCTTTAAAATTAAATGTAACTGATCCTAAAAAAAGCAGTGAAGGTGATAATTCATCTTCTCCATCTTCAGAAGCTGCATATTATGAGGAATTTTGGGGTGAAGAAACTGCAGCCGCACTTTTACAATCAGGTGCTGAAAATATAAAATTATTTAATTTTAATGATAGAGTTCAAAGTAGGATAAAATCTGTAAAAGTAGGTGGAGTACCAAAATTTAAAATTGTTACAAGTACATCTGATTCTACTGTTAAACAAGTAAAAAGTTGGACTAAAAAACAATATAATAAAAGAATAAAAGAAGATGAAGCATCAGCAAAACTTGAAGAATCTAACTCTTCAATAAATCCTTTATTAAATGATAAAGATGCTACTAGGTTAAATAAAAAATTCTATCAAATATATCAAAAATTTGTTACAATAAATCCTGAAACTGAAGGATTTTCAATGGCTTTTGTACCTAGAGTAGAAGGTGTAAAAAATGGAGGGTGTTACATAAATAATACTTACAATGGAGAAGCTAATAGAGATGGAAGTGGTTTAGCTTTAAAAAGTGGTTTTATAAAATTTGCTGTTTTATTAAAATTAATTGAAGATAATTGTAACTTATTTTCTAAAAAAAATAAAAAGAAAACCAAATTATTAAAATTTGATATGTCATATGGAGATGGAGTAACATCTGATTTAAATTATATGTTACTTATTCCCCCTCATTTATCTACAAACCCCCAAATATGTTTAGTTCCATTTACTAAAGCTGCCATACCAGGTATTATTACTTTTAAAGGTGGTGAAGATTTTGATCTAAAAACAGATGGTGCTATTAATACAATGTTAATAAAAAATTCTGATTTTGTAGTAGAGGGTAATCCTAATGCTGGTAGATTAGCTAATTTAATGATAAATTTAAGATTTGCAGCAGGAGCATTAAAATCAGCATCGAAAGATAGTAATGGAAATATATCTATTATATCTTATGTACAAACTATATTACAAGGTGTAAATGAATCTTTAGGTAGTATTAATAATTTTAGAGTTATATCTAATGATGAAAACGGTATGGTAACAATTTATGATGAATCACCTATACCTGGAGTAATATCAAAACCAAATGAGTATGCTACCTTTAATATTTTTGGTTTAAAAAGAGGAAATACACCAACAGGTGCTGATGGAACACCTGAAAATGATTCTATTAGTGGAGCAAGTCAAAATACTACTGGATCCTTTATTACTAATATTGGGTTAGATGCTGAAATACCTTCAAATTTTGCTACTTTAATATCTATTGGATCTCAAAACGCTCGAGATTCTGGAACTAATCTTCAGGGAAATGCATCATCTTTTGCTAATTATAATAAAGGATTAGTAGATAGAATTATACCTACAAAATTAGATGCTGTTGAAGCTAATAAAGATAATGCAAAACCAAAACCTGTTGTAGAAGCAAAAACTATTTTTAAAAATAAAATATATGGGTTTAATATGAATAGTCCATTTCAATCCGTTTATTCAACAACAGACCCATCAGGGGGAAATCCAAGTGGTGGGGGAGGTATGTATAACTTTCACCCTGATACAACAAGAAATTTTACTGAAAACTATTCAAGTTATTTAAAAATAATACATGGTATAGCAGCACAAAGAGGTAAAGTACCCCAACCTTTTTTTCTCCCGTTTAATTTAAATTTAGAAATGGATGGACTTTCGGGAATGAAATTATTTGAAAAATTTAGAATAACTGATGATATTTTACCTCCATCTTATGAAAAGGATAGTGTTGATATTATAATTAAAGGTATTAATCATAGTGTTGACATAAATTCATGGAAAACTACCCTTGATACTTTATCTGTTCCTAGATTTAGGGCAGAAACTAAAATATCTGGATCGAATGCAACATCAGCAGCAATTGATGACCAACAAAAACAACTAGAAGATGAAGCAAAAGGTGAAGAAGAATCAAATAGCGCATTTCAACAATATGTAAAAGATACAGCATGGAGTGCAGCTTTTATTAGTTATGTTATAAAAGAAGCAGGTGTAAACTTCCCATACCAAGGAAATCATGCTAATTATTCACAAGATGTTAGAGTAAAGGGAAAAAGTGCTGCTATCCCTTGGGCAGCTAAAAACCCAGAAACTACTCGATTAAGTGTAGGAGATATAGTAGTTTTTAATAGAGCTGGTAACAATTTAAATTATAATACTCCCGTTTGGAAAGGTTCTAGTCATGGAGATATAGTAACAGAGATAAATAAAGAACAAGGATATGTTAAAGTAATAGGAGGAAATGTTAGTGATACAGTTAAAATAAAAACATTCCCTATATATAAAAAAAATGGTAGATTAAAATCACCATCAAATTTTTATGCTGTGTTAAGAGCGGGACAATCAAAATGGAGGAAAAAAATTGCAGCAGGAGCTACAAAAGAACATCTTAATTTTGCTTCTAAAAAAGATTATAATCCAGAGGTTGAAGATATATTATATGCTTATTATCAAGCAGGTAAATTAGATGCCCCAAATCCACGAGCATAATGTATATACCTAAATCCCAAATAAAAGATAATTTATTTACTCCCGGAGGTGAATGGTTTTATGTTTCAAATAATTCTCCTTATACAGGGTTTTACTATCAATTGGCTAATGGAAAAGCTTACACAGGTAAAGATCAAAATACACCCCCAAATGAAGAAATATATCAAAATATTTCTAAATTTTCAACTCAAACAAATGAAAACTCTACTGAAATATCAACAAAATTTGTAGAATATAATCAATTTTTTGGTAGTAGTCCTGATTTAGCAATTTATGGGATATTAAAAAAAACAGATTACAATTTGTTAAAAAGTGTACCTGAATACTCTCCTTCTCTACCAACTCCTGAAGATTATAAAAAGGGTTCATTTATAAGGTATTTTCTTTGTAAAATAAATCAATTAGAGTATTTAGAAGTTAATAAAAAAACATATGATAATATATTTACTAAAAATAAAATATGGGTATGGGAAGATTATACTCCCTTTATTTTAGAATGGTATATAAAAGGAAATATTGACAGAGTGTTTAATAATAATAAAGGATCAATATTTGTAAAGGAAGAAGAATTAGAAAAAAAAGGTTTAAATGAATATTTAGGGAAAAAATTCTTACAATATTTTGAATATTCTAAAGCTAGTAATTTAATTACTACAGGAGGGGAATTAATAACTTCTTCTGGTCAAGATTATATAGGTCCTTACCACATCCATAAAACACAAGGTCCTATGGAAGGAGCAACCCATATACAAGGAGCTCATAAAAAATTATTTTTTAAAAGATTTTATCAAAGTGAATTAGTTGATACTTTAAACCAAACTGGAGTAATTGAAACTGGAGAAACCCAAAGAATAGAATTTGCAAGTGATTTAACTGTAGAATATGATATGCCTAATCAAATTCAAAACAACCCTTCAACTGGAGGTGGATATTAAATAAATTTTTTGTATATTAAAACCAAAAAGTTATGTTTTGGTTAGTTGAAAGTAAAGATCAATTTAAATTATTTGCAGATACTAATTGGGGAGAAGTTTTTATAGAAATAATCCCTAATAGTTATTTAATCCACCCCACACAAAATAATGTTTGTGCGTTGTATATTAGACCGTTAATATCAACTAAAGGATTTATTGTCCCACTATCACATAGTGAAACTTTAAATGTAAATACAACGGAAATAAACACGATGTTACATAAATTTGATAGCATATATGTACGTGATAAGAAGGAATTTTTACATTATCTACCCCTAAAAGATCTTCTTGACATTAATCAACAAAACCCTCCGTATATACCAGAATTATTACAAACTCATCATATTTTTAATAATAGATTTCCTAATAAAAAGGATGTAAATAAAATTATACCTATAGTTAAACATTATGAGTATTGTGAAGAAATATATAATAACCTTAAAGATAAAATAAATGGAAAAATCAATGAATTCTACAATAATAAATCTTCAATGGTATTCAACTCCATCGAACGAAACGGTTTACGAGTTAATAGAGAAAAATTTGAATCGCATTTTCACCCTATCGATGGAGAATACGTCTACACGCAATACAACTTTAAAACCCTTACAGGAAGACCAAGTAATAAATTTAATGGAGTAAATTATGCCGCACTTAATAAAGAAAATAATAGTAGAGAAAGTTTTATCCCCCGCAATGATATTTTCGTTGAGTTTGATATTGGGGCTTATCACCCTACTCTGTTGGCTAAGTTGGTGGATTATGATTTTGGTAGTGAGGATATTCATACTGCCTTTGCGAAAATGTATGGCGTTGAGTATAAAAAAGCAAAGGAATTAACATTTAAACAACTATATGGAGGAGTTTTCGATCAATATAAAGACTTAGAGTTTTTTAAAAAAGTTCAAGTATATACTGATAATTTATGGGAGGAATTTAAAGAAAAGGGTTGGATTGAATGTCCTATTTCAAAACATCGATTTGTTAAAGAAAAAATGAATGAAATGAAACCCCAAAAACTATTAAATTATCTATTACAAAACTTGGAGACCGCAATGAATGTTCATATATTATGGGATATAATTAAGTTATTAAGAAATAAAAAAACAAAAATAGTTTTATATACTTATGATTCGTTTTTATTTGATGTAGATAAAGAAGAAGAAGATGTGTTAGGTGAAATAAAAGAGCTATTTAATAAATATAAACTACAAATAAAAACATGCTATGGCAGCGACTACAATTTTAAATAAAACTCCTAATATGTATACAATGGACGATTTTTCAGATATTACTAACCAAAATTTAGGAGACTTGAATAATAAGTTATTTTGTACTTTTACAACTTTAGAGAATCTAGAAACTCTCCTAAGTACTATTACAGATAAATATAATATTATGTATAATAAAATATTTGTTTTGTATATTAAGTCAAATAATGAGTATGTATGTACCTATAATATAGACCAAGGCAATATATCAGATCTACCAGATAACACTATTCTAGTACATAGAAAAAAAGAAACAAATACACTTTATACTATTAATGCTTTAAATGAATTAATTAAAAAATTAAATGGTGGTGTAGTTGATACTAAGTTTCCAATAACTTGGGAACATTACAAAAATTCAGTACTTTTAACCCAACATGATGAGTTAAAACAATTGAAAACC
>TARA_R110002096_G_scaffold21690_1_pt1 | contig 12375 bp, 9 predicted proteins | sample TARA_R110002096 | Tara Oceans TARA_R110002096 (sample SAMEA4397295) | marine metagenome | biome: Polar Biome; feature: [DCM] deep chlorophyll maximum layer (ENVO:01000326); material: water (ENVO:00002006), including particulate matter (ENVO:01000060) such as... | depth 35 m | reverse complement strand
GGCGGGCTTGCCCCCAATCAGCGGCCGGTCATCGCGCGGCTCGGCCTGCGCGCGCTGGCCGCCGGATCGCTCGCCAATCTGATGAGCGCGGCGCTCGCCGGCATATTGCTGTCGCTCGCCTGATTCATCGCGATTGACAAAGAAACACGAGAGCGCATTTTAAGAACATGACCCAGAACCCAGATACATTGGCCGCCGTATCGCTCGCCATGGCCGACGAAGACAGCAACGCATTTGCCGAACGGATCGGCCGCAGCTTTTCCGACTGGGGCTTTGCCGTGGTTTCCGACCATGGCATCCCGGCGGAACTGATCGCACGCGCCGAAGCCATGTCGCGTGCCTTTTTCGCGCTGCCCGACGAAGTGAAGCGATCCTATCATATCCCCGGCGGCGGCGGCGCGCGCGGCTACACGCCGTTCGGCACCGAAAGCGCCAAGGATAGCAATATCAGCGATCTCAAGGAATTCTGGCATATCGGCCGCGATCTGCCGTCCGGCCATCCGTTCGAGCCCTATATGCCGCCCAATATCTGGCCCAGGGAACTCGACGGATTTCGCGAGACCTATCTCGAGATGTTTGCCGCCTTCGACAAGGCCGGCGCGCGTATCCTCGAGGCCATCGCCCGCTTTCTGGGACTGGCACCGGATTTCTTCGTCGACACGGTGCGCGACGGCAATTCGGTGATGCGACTGATCCATTATCCGCCGGTGCCGCAAGATTCGCCCGCGGTCCGCGCCGCCGCGCACGAGGATATCAACACCATCACCTTGCTGATCGGTGCCGAAGAGGCCGGACTCGAATTGCTCGACAAAAATGGCAACTGGCGAGCGGTAACCCCCAAAGCGGGAGAACTGGCGGTCAATATCGGTGACATGCTGCAGCGGCTGACCAACAATCTTTTGCCCTCGACCACCCACCGCGTGGTCAACCCGCCCCCGGAACGGCGCGGACATTCACGCTATTCGATGCCTTTCTTCCTCCACTTCCGGCCGGATTATTCGATCGAGACGCTGCCGAGCTGCGTCGATGACACCCATCCGAATCTCTATCCCGAACCGATCACCGCGCACGAATATCTGATGCAGCGCCTGCGCGAAATCGGGCTCGCATGACAGCAAGGGCGATCGGCATCAGCGGCGGCAGCTGTTCCGGAAAATCCACCCTGACCCGCAAGATTTTCGACAGGCTGGGACCGGATCAGTGCGTGATCCTGCCGCAGGACGACTATTTTTTCGGTATTGGCGATGCTCCGGAGGGAAAAGGCGGCCCCAATTTCGACCATCCCAATGCGGTCGACTTCGAACAAATGTGTCTGCAACTGGCGCAGTTGAAAAATGGCCAGACGATTGACCGGCCGCTTTACGATTTCCCCACCCACATGCCGAAAACCGAGACCGAACGGACCGAATCGCGTCCGGTGATATTGATCGACGGCATATTGATTCTCCAGCATCAGCCGTTGCGCGACCTTCTGGATCTCAGCATCTTCGTCGAATGCGATGCGGAAACCCGCTTTGCCCGGCGACTCGAACGCGACGTCCGCGAACGGGGACGCACAGCGCAGTCGGTGAACGACCAATTTGCCAACCAGGTTGGCCCGATGCACGATCTCCACGTCGAGCCATCCAAAACCCACGCCGATATCGTGATAAATTCGCAACAGTGCGAAATGTCATTCTCGACGCTGCTGGCCAGCATCGACTCGCTATTAAGCCATTGAAAAGCATAAATTAGTTTCAAGCATCTGTTCCGAAATCCGGTCTTTCCCGACCGATTTCACGACAATTTCCCCTGTTGGACAAAAATAAAATGCTGCAGTGCGGCATATGACATTTCAATTGAGACAAAACTGTCATTAAGGGCCCCTACAGACGACCGGCGTTGATCCGGCGGTGCGCATGATGTGCCGTCGCTCAGGCTTTAGACAGTTTTATTATGGCGGCGCACAAACCACTGCGTCGCACAACGGGGAATTCTTATCATGAAGATTAAATATCTCTTGGCTACCAGCGTAGTCAGCCTTTCAACGGCGGGCCTGATGGCAACATCCGCCTCGGCTCAGTCGACCGGTACCGTCGATTTTGAAAATGATGTCATCATCGTGACCGGCGGCAGAACCGTCGATGTCGGTGGCGTTGAAATTCCCAACACGCCAAAGGCAAAGCAGGTTCTCGACGAAGAAATCATCCGTCGTCAACGCCCCGGCCAGACGGTCAATGATATCGTCAACCTCGTTCCCGGTGTCAGCTTCCAGAACAATGACCCATGGGGCTCTTCCGGCGGTTCGTTCACGATCCGCGGCTTCAGCGACGATCGCATTTCGCAGACGCTTGACGGTCTGCCACTCAACGATTCGGGCAACTACGCGCTGTACACCAACCAGCAGGTTGACTCGGAAATCATCGAGCAGGTCAACGTCAACCTCGGCGTGACCGACGTCGACAGTCCGACCGCTTCCGCTGTTGGCGGCACGATCAACCTTCGTACCCGCCAGCCCAGCGACGATTTCAAGCTGACCGGCACGCTTTCGGCCGGTAGCACTTTTGCAAAAGGTGACAACGACAACCGCAGCCGGCTTTACATGCGCGGCTTCGGCATGATCGACACCGGCGACATCACCGGTTTCGGCACCAAGGCGTTCGTTTCTGCCAGCTACACGCGTTACAACAACCCGTTCAACAACTACGGCATTGTTGAGAAGCAGCAATATAACGGCCGTATCTGGCAGGATATCGGCAGCAATGGCGACTTCATTGCCGTCGCGGGTCACTATAACGAAAACCGCAACAACTTCTTCGGTTCCTTCTCGCTGGACAGTTTCCCGGCGACAAAAGCGGACCGCTTTTACGACATCAACTTTCCTTGCACGGTCGAGGCTCCTGAAGCCGGAACCGCCCAGAGCGACAACAATTGCGGCGCAGAATTCGATCGCCGCTTTAACCCGTCGAACACCGGTAACATCCGTGGCGCATCGCGCTTCACCTTGACGGACGGCCTGGTTCTTTCGGTCGATCCGAGCTACCAATATGTGAAGGCAAATGGCGGCGGCGACGAAGAACTGCTCGAGCAGACTCGCAACGTTGGCGGTGTTGAAATGACCGGCTTCATTCGCGGACGCTATTATTTCGGTCGTGACCTCAACGGTGACGGCGATACGCTCGACGAAGTAACGGGTCACGATCCAAGCCAGACCCGCACCCGGCGTTTCGGTGTTATTTCAAACCTCTCTTACGAGCTCAACCCGGACCACCGTTTCCGTCTTGCCTATACCTATGACGATGCCAACCATCGCCAGACCGGCCAGACCTCGGTTGCGCTCCTCAACGGCGAGATTGCCGACGTGTTCCCGGTCAACAACGGACTGGTTACGGTAGACGGTTTTGAACTCAACAAACGCGATCGCCAGTCTTACGCGACGCTGCATCAGATTTCGGGCGAATATCGCGGTACATTCGGCGGTCTGACCGCAGTACTCGGTTTGCGGGCACCGTTCTTCAAGCGCGAATTGAACCAGAATTGCTACACAACATCAGCAAGCGGTTTTCTCGATTGCGTTGGCGGCGTCAGCGCAGCCTATGAAGCGGCGAATCCTTACAGCTATGATGCAGCAACCAACACGGTTACCGGCTCTGCAATTCCTCAGTCACGTACCTACAAATATGATGACATTCTGCCAAACATCGGTCTGACCTATGCTTTCGGCAGCGCATCCGTATTTGCAAACTATGCCAAGGGGCTTTCGGTACCGGCTACTGATCCGCTCTATGACTCGCTTTACTTCCCGGAGAATGCACCGGGCGTTCAGCCAGTTCCCGAAACAACCGACAGTCTCGATATGGGCCTTCGGTATCGGACCGGCAACATCCAGGCCCAGTTTGCTGGATGGTATACCCGCTACAACAACCGGCTCGCGTCCTCTTATGATCCGATCCTTGATGAATCGGTATTCCGGAACCTCGGCCGGGTAGACAAATATGGTCTCGATGCATCGATCGCTTGGTCACCAACGCCTGAAACAATGGTATATGTTTTCGGTTCGATCAATGAATCGGATATCCAGGACAATGTTCAGACCGACGTTTGCTCGGCCGCTGACATTACAAACGGCGTTGCCCAGTGCACCGCGGTTGGCGATCCGATCTTTGCTCTTACTGCCGGCAAAAATGAAAGCGGAGCCCCGCTCTGGACTGTTGGTGCTCGTGTTCAGCAGCAATTCGGTGACTTTGAACTGGGTGCCCAGGTCAAGCACACCGGCAAACGCTGGGTCAATGACACCAACACACGGTCTGTTGGCGGCTACACGCTGGTCGACCTCGACCTGCGCTGGAACATCACGCAGAACCAGTTTGGTGACGATGTTGCAGTCCAGCTGAACGTTACCAACCTGCTCGACAAGCTTTATGTCGGCGGCTTCGGTGGCGATCTGGACGGCAACTCGCCATTTGTCCAGATTGGTGCGCCACGCGCAGCAAGCATCTCGCTGATCTTCGGCTACTAAGCAGAAGGCCTTTGCGTCCGGTGCGAAACAAGATCGCGCCGGGGATAAACCAACAAGAGACGGCGGTGCTGAAAAGTGCCGCCGTTTTTCTTTGCGGCCAAGCGGCGCGGGCCCGGCGTCTGAATCGGCGCACAGCCAGTGCTGCAATCAATTGCAAATTCTTTACCGGTTCGTGCTAGAGGCTGGGCATTGAAACTCACCGGAAAGCGCCATGTCTGACACCCGTAACTCCCCCGTTCTCGTCACCGGCGCCGCCGGGTTCATCGGCCATGCCGTCTCGACCCGTCTGATCGAACGCGGAGAGACGGTGATCGGCATCGACAATCTCAACGATTATTATGATCCGGCGCTCAAGGCCGCGCGGCTCGCCAACCTCAAGGCACTCGAGGGCTTTCGTTTCGAGCAGATGGACGTGTCCGATGCCGAAAGCGTCAAAACACTGGTCCAGTCCAACGGCGTACAACGGATCATCCATCTCGCGGCGCAGGCAGGCGTTCGCTACAGTATCGACAATCCGTTCGCCTATCAGAAATCCAACCTCGAGGGCCATTTGTCGCTGCTCGAAGCCAGCCGCCACGCCCACAATTTCCAGCATCTCGTCTATGCTTCATCGAGCTCGGTTTACGGCGACAAGCCAATGGGCGGCGCAGGCTTTACCGAAGAGGAACCCGCCACCGATCCGGTCTCGCTTTATGCCGCGACCAAGCGGTCGGGCGAACTGATGAGCCAGTCCTACGCAAAGCTCTATGGTTTCCCGATGACCGGCTTGCGCTTCTTCACCGTTTACGGTCCCTGGGGCCGCCCCGACATGGCCTATTTCGGTTTTACAAAGAAGATTTTGGCGGGAGAATCGATCGAGGTATACGGTCAGGGCAGGATGGCCCGGGATTTCACCTATATCGACGATATTGTCGATGGCATATTGGGCGCGCTCGACCATCCGCCAGAACGCCATGGCCACCGCATCCTCAATATCGGTGACAGCCGCCCGGTCGGTCTGATGGACATGATCAAGGCGCTCGAAGAGGCGCTAGGGATCGAGGCGGAAAAGATCATGCGCCCGATGCAACCGGGCGATGTAACCTCGACATATGCCGACGTGTCGAAGCTCCATGCCCTCACCGGCTATGCGCCAAAGGTCATGCTGGAAGACGGATTGAAGAAATTTGTCAGCTGGTACCGGGGTTTTTACGGCAATCTGCCGCCCGCCTGATTCAGCGCGTCTCGGCGCGCTGCATGACTTGCTGTGCGGCCAGTTTCAGCTGTTCGTTCACGCCTGCATCTGCGCATATGCCATCGTTGAAAATACCACCGGAGGCATTGATTCCAACACCCAGCGGCGTTGGCCATCCGCGCAGGGAATGCACGATCGAGCGCAGCGCCGCCAACGTGCTGCCGACCGCCTGCCAGCCATAGGCCGTGACGATCAAACCGATAGGAACCCCGTCGAGATAGACGCGTTCGTCCCGCGCCGTCTCTTCGATATAATCAATCGCGTTTTTCACCAGGCCGGATACCGTACCATGATAGCCCGGACTGGCGATGAGCAAGCCGTCGGCCCGCCGTACCAGTTCCACAAGTTCCTTGCCGGTATCGCCAAGACCCGCCGGGTCCGACTGATAATGCGGCAGCGCCAGCAGGCGATCCGACCCGAACAATTCGGTTTCTGCTCCCGCATCGGCGGCGGATTGCAGGGCTATGGCCAAAGCCTGTTCGGTCGAGGAGGCGGGATTGGTCGTGCCGCCAAGTCCGAGGATGAATGGTTTTTTTGTCTGTTTCACGGGAACGCCATAACGAGGGTTGGTGGGCAATTGCAACGGCCTTCTGCAAAGGCCCTGTTTCTTAATTGACCGATTAAATTTGCCTGATTAAGACGGGTAGCAAATAGCGGGCTTAAAGCGCGCACTCTCCTCTCCTCCGACCAAAGGAATCTCCCATGCGCAAATTTACCGAAGAACAGCATATGTTCCGCGACGCCTATCGTCGCTTTCTCGCCGACGAGGTCGCGCCGCGGATGGATGAATTCCGCGAAGCCGGCATTGTCGATCGGGAGATATTCAAGAAAGCCGGCGATCAGGGCTTCCTGATGGTGTGGCCGGACGAGAAATATGGCGGCATGGGCGACAATGATTTCCGTTACGAACAGATCATCATCGAGGAAACCGCGCGTGCCGGCTGTTCCGAATGGTATAACACGCTGCACAGCCGGCTGGTCGGCCCCTATCTCCAGAATATCGGCAACGAAGAGCAGCGCGAGCGCTTCCTGCCCAAATGCGTCAGCGGCGAGACGATCCTCGCGGTCGCGATGACCGAATCCGGCGCCGGCAGCGATCTGTCCGGCATGAAGAGCACGGCCAAGGACATGGGCGACCACTGGCTGCTCAACGGGTCAAAGACCTATATCTCCAACGGTATCAACGCCGACGTCGTGATTGTCGCGGCCAAGATTGACGGCGTCGACGACAAGCACGCGATGGTCTTGCTGATTCTCGAGCGCGGCATGGAAGGGTTCGAGCGGGGCAAGAATCTGGAGAAAATCGGCCTGCACGCGCAGGATACAGCCGAGCTGTTCTTCAATGACGTCAAGATACCGAAAGAAAATACGCTGGGCACGCCGGGCAAGGGCTTCATCCATCTGATGGAAGGGCTGGCCGAGGAACGGTTGATCGGCATGGTCGGCTATGCCGCATCCGCGCGGCGTGCTTTTGATGTCACGCGCGAATTTGTCATGGATCGGGATGTTTTCGGCAAGAAATTGTCGGATATGCAGAATACCCAGTTCAAAATGGCCGAAATGGACGCGAAAATTGACATGTTCCAGGTCTATGTCGACCATTGTATCGATATCCACAACCAGGGTGGCCTGACCGCCAATATGGCCGCCAAGGGCAAGATGCTGGGCAGCGAGATCGAGTGGGAAATGGCCGATCTCGGGCTGCAACTGCACGGCGGCGCGGGCTATATGAAAGAATATGAAATCAGCCGGATCTTCACCGACGCCCGGATGAGCCGCATCTATGCCGGATCGAGCGAGATCATGCGCTACATCATCGGCCGGGACGTTTTCAGCCAGAAATATCAATCGATCCTCGATTAGTTTATGGTGCAAACGGGCTGGGAAAAGGCCGAGTCGCGCCCTTTCCTTGGTTGACGTTTACGTAAACTGCTTGACTGTGTTGCACTGCACCATTAGCATTGCGCAACATCCTTCCAATTCTTCCAACGAGAGGAACCCCAAATGACCCAAGCCTTTATCTATGACGCAGTGCGGTCCCCGCGCGGCAAGGGCCGCAACGACGGCGCCCTGCACGAAATCACAGCTCTCGACCTGTCCGCCCAGGTGCTGGCATCGGTCAACGAACGCAATGGCCTGGACGGTCACGAGGTTGAAGACATCGCCTTTGGCTGTGTCTCCCCGGTCGGCGAACAGGGCGCAGTGATCAGCCGCATGGCAGCGCTCAAGGCGGGCTATGCCGACACGACATCCGCCATTCAGGTCAACCGTTTCTGCGGCTCCGGTCTGGAAGCGGTGAATATCGCCGCGGGCAAGATCTGCTCGGGCGAAGCCGATCTGGCGATTGGCGGCGGTATCGAATCGATGTCGCGCATCCCGATGGGCAGCGACGGCCTCGGCGGCATGGCCGATCCGAGTCTGGTGTTTCAGGAATATTTCGTTCCGCAGGGCATTTCCGCCGATTTGATCGCCACCAAATATGGCTATAGCCGTGATGATGTCGATGCCTATGCGGTCGAGAGCCAGAAACGCGCCGCCAGGGCATGGGACGAAAAACGCTTCGCCAAGTCGATCCTGCCAATCCGCGACGTGATCGGCGAGGTCGTGCTCGACCGCGACGAACTGATGCGCCCCGAAACCGACATGCAGTCGCTCGGTTCGCTCGGCCCCGCATTCAAGATGATGGGCGAACAGATGCCCGGCTTCAACGATGTCGCAATCCTCAAGCACCCCGATGTCGAGAAGATCAATCACGTCCACCACGCGGGCAACAGCTCCGGTATCGTCGACGGTTCGGCAGCGGTTCTGATCGGTAACGAAATGGCAGCCGAGAAATATGGCATGAAGCCGCGGGCACGGATTGTGTCGATGGCAGCGATCGGTTCCGAACCGACAATCATGCTGACCGGCCCCGAATTTGCCGCCAAGAAGGCACTGGAACGTGCTGGAATGACAGCAAATGATATCGATCTGTGGGAATTGAACGAGGCATTTGCTGCCGTCGTTCTGCGCTTCATGGACGCGATGAATGTCGACCACAGCGTGATGAACGTCAACGGCGGCGCGATCGCCATGGGCCACCCGCTCGGCGCGACCGGCGCGATGATCCTCGGCACCGTGCTCGACGAACTCGAACGCTCGGGCAAGTCGACCGCTCTCGCGACGCTTTGCATCGGCGGCGGCATGGGCATCGCCACGATCATCGAACGGGTGAACTGATTTTCGTGCTCCGCACTTGATGCGGAACTCCGGAGGGCTGGCAACCGCCCTCTCGCCAAGGCTCCGCATCAAGTGCGGAGCACAGGATGAGAAACTAAGGAAAAGAATATGAGCTACGAAACATTCACAGTCGATATTGACAGCGACGGTATCGCTCTCGTCACCATCGATCTTCCCGGCCAGTCGATGAACGTCTGGAACCAGGCCCTGATCGCCGACTTCAAGACCTTCACCGAGGAACTGATCAGCAACGAGGCGATCAAGGGCGCCGTTATCACCTCGGGCAAACCATCCGGTTTCCTCGCCGGCGCCGATCTCAACATGCTCGGCGCATCGAAAGCCGCCAGCATGGCCGAGGCCTTTGAAAGCGCCTGGGAGCTCAATGCCATTTTGCGCCGCATGGAAACCGGCGGCAACAGCGCCAAGGACCTGCTCAAGGGCACGGCCCACGCCAAACCCGTCGCCTGTGCCCTGAACGGCCTCGCGCTCGGTGGCGGTCTCGAACTGGCCCTGGCCTGCCATTATCGCGTTTGCGCCGACAATCCCAAGATCCAGCTTGGCCTGCCCGAAGTGCAGGTTGGCCTGCTGCCCGGCGGCGGCGGCACCCAGCGCCTGCCGCGTCTCGCAGGCCTACAGGCTGCAGGCATGGCCATCATGACCGGCCAGCCAATGAACCCGCAGGCTGCACTCGCACAGAAGATCGTCGACGAAGTCGTCCCCGCCGACGAAGTGGTTGCCAAGGCCAAATCATGGGTCAAGGCCAATCCCAAGGCGTCCGCGCCATGGGACAAGAAGGGCTATAAATTCCCCGGCGGTGCCGGATCAATGGATCCCCGTGCAGTGCCACTCTACCTCGGCTCCTCGGCGATCGCGCTGAAACAGAGCAAGGGCAATTACGAAGCGGTGAAGGCGATCCTTTCCTGCCTCTATGAAGGCTCGATGCTGCCGATGGACACCGCGTTGCGCGTGGAAAGCAAATATTTCACCAAATTGCTCTCCGGTCCGCAGGCCAAGAACATGATCCGCACCCTGTTCATCAACAAGCAGGCCGCGGAAAAAGGCGCGGCCCGCCCTGAAGGCGTGCCACCGACCGAACTCAAGACCGTCGGCGTACTCGGCGCCGGTCTGATGGGTTCCGGCATCACCCATGTCACCGCCAAGGGCGGCATGAATGTCGTCGTCCTCGACCGCAGCATGGAGGAAGCACAAAAGGCCGTCGCCTACAGCCAGAAGATCGTCGACAAGGGCGTGAAGCGTGGCAAGATGACGCAGGAAAAGGCCGACGCTTTCATGGCGCGGATCAAGCCGACCGACAATTATGATGATCTGAAGGATGTCGACCTGATCATCGAGGCGGTCTTCGAACGCCCCGACATCAAGGCCGATGTGATCAAGAAGACCGAGGCGGTCATTGGCAAGGATGTCGTCTTTGCCTCCAATACCTCGACCCTGCCGATCACCGGTCTGGCGAAGAACAGCTCGCGCCCCGATCAGTTCATCGGCATGCATTTCTTCTCGCCGGTTGAAAAAATGCCGCTGCTGGAAATCATCCCCGGCGCCGAAACCGGTGACAAGGCTCTGGCCGTTGCGCTCGATTATAACGCCAGAATCCGCAAGACCCCGATCGTGGTCAAGGATGTCCGCGGCTTCTACACCAACCGCGTGTTCCCGCCTTATGCCAACGAGGCGATGCTGATGGTCGCCGAGGGCGTGAAACCGGCGCTGATCGAAAATGCAGCCATCGCCATGGGCATGCCGATCGGTCCGCTCGCCGTGGTCGATGAAACCACGCTCCAGCTCGGCTATGACATTATGACGTCAACCAAGGAAGAAATGGGCGATGCCTATGTTTCCAGCGGCACCGAAGAGCTGATGGAGATCATGGTCAAGCAGATCGACCGGCGCGGACGGCGCTTTGGCGGTGGTTTCTACGAATATGCCGACGACGGATCGAAAAAACTCTGGCCCGGCCTCGCCGACCATTTCCCGCTGGCCGAAGAACAGCCGGATGTCGAAGAGGTCAAGCAGCGTCTGATGTTCATCCAGCTGATCGCCACCGCGCAATGTTTCGACGAAGGCGTGGTCTCCGATCCGCAGTCCGCCGATCTCGGAGCGATCTTCGGCTGGGGCTTCGCGCCCTGGACCGGCGGTCCGATGAGCCATATCGACACGATGGGCGTCGACAATTTTGTCCGCATCGCCGACAATCTCGCTCAGAAATGTGGCGAACGGTTCAAACCGCCGATGAGCTTCCGCGAGAAAGCCGATGCCGGCGAGAGCTTCTACAAAGCGGCTTGAGCGGAACGATAGATGACAAGAAAGAGCTCCTTCGGGGGCTCTTTTTTTGTCCGTCAGGAAAGACGCTTTGCCAGTGCCTCGAATTTCGCGTCGAGCTGGTCGATCTGCAGGGACAGCCGGTTGAAATCGTCGCTATCTGCAGCTTCTGCGCCACGAACAGCGCCATAATGAGCCTCGAACAAAGCCACTATCTGGTCAATCACCGGTCCTTGCTGCCGTTCCGCCCGGTCTTCGCCGATGGTCATCTCGATCGACCGCGCGCTATATTCCAGGCTGCCGTAGAAGATATCGCGCGCCTGCCACAGCACCGCGTCCCGCCGCAACTCGCCGCGATCCTGCCCGCGCCGGAACAGCTGGTCGAAAACCGCGACATAGTGGCGCAGATGATCGCGCGAAACGCTGACCTCGCTGTTGTTGCGCCGCAGAGCAAAGCTGAGGTTGATGAAATCCGCGTTCAATATCACCGTATTCAGATGATATCCGGCCAGGGCGCGCAAGCGGTCGAAAAATCCTTCGGCCTTGGTTGACGCCATGACCGTCTCGGCCTCCCGGGTCAGCACGTCCCAGAATTGCTGCAGGACCGCGAGCATCAGCTCCGCCTTCGATTCATAATAGCTGTAGATCGTGCCCTCGCCGATACCGGCGCGGCGCGCGATCTCCGACATGCGCGCTCCGTCAAACCCATGCTCGACGAAAATGGCGCGCGCTGCGTCCAGAATTGCCTGTTCCTTGCGCTCCAGCTTGCTGCGCTGGGTCTCCGGATGGACCGCCTTAGTCGCCAAAACCTGTCCCTTATTGAGCTTGACTCGGAAATACCGAATGCTATTCAAATAGCCATAGGAGACTGAATGTGTCAAATGACGAATATTCCGCTGTGCCATTTCCCGCAAAGGCGTCCTGAATATGCCCCAGTTCAAATCGAAAATTGCCACCGGCTCGGAAAGCTTTGCGCAGAACCGCAAGGACATGCTGACCCTGATCGACCATCTCCGCAGCCTCGAAAAGCGCGCGGTCGACGCCTCGGAAAAACGTCGCCCGACCTTTGAAAAACGCGGCCAGCTGACCCCGCACGAACGACTGACTCGCCTGCTCGATCCGGGCATGCCCTTCCTCCGCCTCTACAATA
>TARA_R110002096_G_scaffold13246_11_pt1 | contig 12380 bp, 11 predicted proteins | sample TARA_R110002096 | Tara Oceans TARA_R110002096 (sample SAMEA4397295) | marine metagenome | biome: Polar Biome; feature: [DCM] deep chlorophyll maximum layer (ENVO:01000326); material: water (ENVO:00002006), including particulate matter (ENVO:01000060) such as... | depth 35 m | reverse complement strand
GCTGTCATAGGACAGGCTGGACGCCATGATAAAGCTGCCGATATTGGCGAATCCGAGACCCAGGGTGCGATAGTCGTAACTCAGTTGGGCGATTTCTTTTGACGGAAACTGGGCCATCATTACGGACACTTCGAGCACCACGGTCCATAGACGCACAGCATGTTCAAAGTCATCAATCATGAATTCGCCGTCCTGTGAGCGGAATTTCATCAGATTGAGGGAGGCGAGATTACAGGCGGTGTCATCCAGGAACATATATTCCGAACAGGGGTTAGACGCCCGGATTTCACCGGATTCCGGACAGGTATGCCAGTCATTGATGGTGGTGTGATATTGCAGGCCGGGATCGGCGCACTGCCAGGCGGCAAGGGCGATATCATCCCAGAGTTCACGGGCGGCGAGGGTTTTGGTGGTGCTGCCGTCGCGACGACTGATCAGGTTCCAGTCGCTGTCATTCAGGACGGCTTCCATGAAATCGTCGGTTACCCGCACGGTGTTGTTGGAATTTTGCCCGGAAACGGTGACATAGGCCTCTGAATCCCAATCTGTATCATAGGTGTCGAATTCGATCTGGGTGAAACCCTGCTGGGCGAATTGAATAACCCGCTGACTGACGGCATCGGGGACAAGAGAGTTGCGGGCCGCAATCAGGGCGGTTTTCAGCGCCGGATTGGTTTTCGGGCTCAGGCGATCCTCTTCATCGACCTCTTTTGAATGGCAGGCCTTCAGGATATCTTTCATATGCTGTTTGGTGATCTTGGACCCGACGACGAGGGAAGCAACCTTTTGTTCCTCGGTCACTTTCCATTTGACGAATTCTGATACATCAGGGTGATCCACATCGACGATCACCATCTTGGCGGCCCGTCGTGTGGTGCCGCCGGACTTGATCGCGCCGGCCGCCCGGTCACCAATTTTCAGGAAACTCATCAGGCCCGAAGAGCTGCCGCCGCCGGACAGAGGTTCGCCGGTGCCGCGGATGTTGGAAAAGTTGCTGCCGGTGCCGGAACCGTATTTAAACAGGCGGGCTTCGCGGGTCCAGAGATCCATGATGCCCCCCTCATTGACCAGATCGTCGCTGACGCCCTGAATGAAGCAGGCATGGGGTTGCGGGTGTTCGTAGGCTGTTTTGGATTTGGTCAGTTTGCCGGTTTCATGGTCAACATAATAATGTCCTTGCGCCGGGCCATCAATGCCATACGCCCAATGCAAACCGGTATTGAACCATTGCGGCGAATTAGGCGCACACATCTGACGGGCCAGCATGTAGCGCAGTTCGTCGAAATAGGTGCGGGCGTCTTCTTCTGCGGTGAAATAGCCGCCTTTCCAGCCCCAATAGGTCCAGGTGCCGGCCAATCTGTCGAAAATCTGTTTGGCGCTTCTTTCCGGGCCATAGCGGTCCTCGGCGGCAACTTTCTTCATTGCCGCTTCGTCTGTCTTGTGACGCCACAACCAACTTGGCACGTCATTTTCTTCAACCTTTTTCAGGCACTGAGGCACGCCGGACTTGCGGAAGTATTTCTGTGCCAGGATATCGGCCGCCACCTGGCTCCAGTCAGCCGGAACTTCAAAGCCCTTTAACTCAAAAACCGTCGTCCCGTCAGGATTTCGAATCTCGCTGTCCGCGGTTCTGAAATCGATTCCGTGATAGGGTGATTGGTCGGCAGAAGTAAAACGGCGGTTGATCTTCATTTTGGGTCCTCGACATGTCCATTTTGATTTTTTTGATTGAAAAAAGAGTAATATAAAAGTTTGTCTAAAAATAGGCTTTTTTTCACATATATTGTGCTCATCAAGGTTGACTTTAGCTATATGTGGTGCCGCCGGATGAGTCGGGTGAGGGATTGCCTGTGCTCGGGCTATTGTTAATAAATTAACCGATTTTTCTTATAAATATTTCTTAACAGCCTTAATATCGCCCGAAAATCTTTTAGGGTTGTGGTCAGGCAACCCACAAGGTATAGAAGGCAGGATAAATATGTTTATTTTAGTCGGGAAATAACGATGATTGCTTTAATTAGACGCATTTGTGGATGGTGGTACGGGGCCACGATCGGAACATTGGTTCACACTTTCTTCAACGGTGAGAAAGTCGGCGAAGATGTTCAGGGGAATGTCTATTATAAGGAAAAAAAGGGCTCCAAACGTTGGGTGATTTTCAAAACGGATGTCGAAGCCTCTAAAATTCCACCGGAATGGCATATGTGGTTGCATCATACGGTAGATTATACCCCGGCTGAGAAAAAGCCGGTGCGGAAAGAATGGGAAAAGGAACTGGAGCCTAATATGACAGGCACTGTACATGCTTATTATCCCACCGGCAGCCTTAATGAAGGCGGTAAGCGTAAAAAAACGACAGGCGACTATGAGGCCTGGACACCAGGGTCCTGAGGGATGATATAATCTGGTGCATGCGATATAATAAAAGAGGCGGAGTGTTATGAGGAATAATCTGGTAGAAACCTTGATGGGGGCGATTGTATTGGTTATTGCCAGCAGTTTTCTTTATTTCGCCTTCAGTCATTCCGGCGTGTCAACAAATGGCGGCAAGGTCTATATCGCCAAGTTTGATAAAATTGATGGCCTGTCTGTGGGCAGCGATGTCAAAATCAGCGGTATCAAAGTTGGTACAGTCGTGGATCAGTATCTGGATACAGAAACTTTTTATGCCGTGGTGCGGATCAGCATTGACCCCAAGATTAAATTGACCGAAAGCACGTTCGCCAAAATTACCTCTGAGGGGCTGCTTGGCGGCAACTATCTGGTTCTTGACCCAGGATCGGAAGATGATATCATGCTGGAAGAGGGGGATGAAATTCCCAACACTCAAGGGTCTGTGGACCTGCTGAATCTTCTGGACAAGTTCGCCGGGTCCGACAAAGGCAAAGAGTAATCATGAAACGCTGCAGTCCCATAGCATATGCAATAATGCTTCTGGGGAGTTTGTCTCTGTCCCCCGGACTGTTGGCGCAGGAAACCTATAGCAGCACGCAAGAGGTGCCAACCGTGGTGCTGGCGGCCCTGGATAAAATCACAACTCAACTGACCACCATCGAAATCCGGCAGGATCAAACTGTGCATTTTGGCACATTGGACATTACCTTGCGGACCTGTCGTTCCAACCCGCCGGAAGAAGCCCCGGAGAGTGTGGCGTTTCTCGAAATCATTGATGTGGGACATAACAAGCAAACCAGAAAAGTCTTTTCCGGCTGGATGTTTGCTTCCAGTCCAGCCCTGTCACCCCTGGAACACCCGGTTTATGATGTTTGGGTGAAAGACTGTAAAATGGTTTCCGGTCCAGCCCGGCCGGATAACGAATAATAGTCGCCTTCCACTTCCAAAGCCTTTTCCAGTAATTCTTTATAGATCGCCCGCGGGATTTCCTGTGCGCCAAACTGGGCCAGGTGAGGGGTAATGAATTGGGTGTCGAGCAAGCGATAGCCCCCGGCTTTCAGGCGCCCCACCAGATAAACCAGGGCGATTTTGCTGGCGTCTGTTACAGTATGGAACATGCTTTCACCGCAAAAGGCGCCACCGATTGAAACGCCGTAGAGGCCGCCGACCAGCTTGTCTTCTTGCCAGCATTCGACCGTATGGACCCAACCGGCCTCGAATAATTCACTATAAAGCGCGGTGATTTGTTCATTAATCCAGGTTTCTGCGCGGTTTTGGGCGGCGTTGGACGCGGCACAGGCGGCGATCACCTGATCAAAGGCGGTATCGACCTTAACGTCGAAGGGCTGCTGGCGAATTTTGCGGGCCAGCTTACGGGGGATATGGAAATCATCGAGCGGGATGACGCCGCGTAATTCAGGGTCAACCCAGTAAATCTCCTTGGACAGGGCGGTTTCTGCCATGGGGAAAATGCCCTGCGCGTAGGCATGAAGCAAAAGTTCGGCTGAAATTTCAGTCTCTGAGCTCATGTGTCATGTCCACGCGCAGCATTTTTCGTTGATCTGTCGATCTGGTTAGTCCAGGTTATTCAAATAGTTTTCCAACCAGTGAATATCATAGGCGCCGTTGATGAAATCCGTCTCGCGGATCAGGGCCTGATGCAGGGGAATAGTGGTTTTAATGCCATCAATGACATATTCACCCAGCGCCCGGCGTAACCGCATCAGACATTCATTACGGGTTTTACCATGTACGATCAGCTTGGCGATCATGCTGTCGTAATAAGGGGGAATATTATAACCGGAATAGATGCCTGAATCCACCCGCACCCCGAGCCCGCCCGGGGTATGGTAGTCGCCAATTCGACCGGGGCTTGGCATAAAGGTGAACGGGTCTTCCGCATTGATGCGGCATTCAATGGCATGGCCGGAGAATTTGACATCTTCCTGACTGAAAGACAGCGGCATTCCGGCGGCAACACGAATTTGTTCACGCACCAGATCAATGCCGGTGATCATTTCGGTAATGGGGTGTTCGACTTGAAGACGGGTATTCATTTCAATGAAAAAGAATTCCCCGTTTTCATAGAGAAATTCGATAGTGCCCGCGCCGACATACCCAAGGCCCTGAATGGCTTTACGCACCACTTCGCCCATTCTTGCCTGTTCTTCTTCATTGAGCGCCGGAGAAGGGGCTTCTTCAAGCACCTTCTGGTGACGCCGTTGCAGGGAACAGTCGCGTTCGCCGAGATGACAGACATTACCGTGTTTGTCGGCAATGATCTGAAATTCGATATGACGCGGCAAGGTAAGGTATTTTTCCAGATAAACCGCGTCGTCACCGAAGGAAACGCCTGCTTCCTTCTTACAGGACATAATGGCGTTTTCCAGTTCATTCTGACTGTGCACGACCTTCATGCCGCGTCCGCCGCCGCCAGAGGCCGCCTTGACGATCACGGGGAAACCGATGCTTTTGGCAATCTTTATGGCTTCCTTGATTTCATGGACTTCGCCGTCTGAACCGGGAACCACGGGGATGCCGAGTTTTTTGACGGTCTCTTTTGCTGAAATCTTGTCGCCCATCAGACGAATATGATCGGCGGACGGGCCGATAAATTCGATATTATGTTCGGCGATAATCTCGGAAAATTTATCATTTTCAGACAAAAAGCCATATCCCGGATGGATCGCATCGGCGCCGGTAATTTCGGCGGCGGCAATGATCGCCGGGATGTTCAGATAGCTGTCTTTGGACGCTGGTGGTCCGATACAGACGCTTTCGTTGGCGAGCCGCACATGCATGGCGTCTTCATCGGCTGTGGAATGAACCGCCACGGTGGCGATCCCCATTTCCTGACAGGCCCGGTGAATACGGAGGGCAATTTCGCCCCGGTTCGCTATTAATACTTTGTCAAACATATACAGACATCCGTTACTCGATAATGACCAGAACTTCGCCGAACTCAACCGGTTGGGAATTTTCAACCAGCAGTTTTGTGACAATGCCGCCTTTAGGGGCGTGAATCTGGTTCATGACTTTCATGGCTTCCACAATGAGAAGCGTCTGACCGGCGGTAACCTTGTCGCCAACCTTGATAAAATCAGGACTGTCGGGGTCAGGTGCGGTATAGGCGGTGCCCACCATCGGGGATGTTACGGCGCCGGGGTGATCTTTGTCAGCCGCGGCAACGGGGGCCACGGCTTCCGCGGCGGCCACGGGAGCAACAGGGGCGGCTGCGGCCACGGGAGCCACGGCGGTAACCGTTACATTGCGGGCTACCCGGATTTTGCGTTCGCCGTCCTGAACCTCGATTTCGCTGAGATCCGTATCATTGAGCAATGTCGCCAAATCCTTAATAATATCCCGATCCACAAACATTTTTGACATTTATAACAGTCCTTTTACTTTTTAACTTAATATGTCCTGCAGCGCGTCGAGCGCCAAACAATAACTTTTTGCGCCAAACCCGCAAATCACACCGACAGCTGCCGGGGAGATATAGGAGGTGTGACGAAATTTTTCCCTTTTAAACACATTGGAAAGATGTACTTCTATCACGGGAAGCTCCGCGGTTTGCAGAGCGTCCAGCAACGCAATAGACGTATGGGTATAGGCGCCGGCATTAAGGATGATGGCGGATGCTGTTCCGCGGGCTTCCTGTATCCAGCTAACCAGTTCGCCTTCGCTGTTGCTCTGGCGAAAGTCAATCACGCAGTCATAGCCGCTGGCCCGGTTTACCAGGATATCCTTGATATCGGCCAGGGTTTCCGTGCCATATATCTCAGGCTCTCGACTGCCCAGCATATTGAGATTAGGGCCATTGAGAACCAAAATGTTTTTTTGTACGACGTTTGTCATGCCAACCCGTGTTTATTCTTTTCCGGTCGAATGTATAATGATTGACCTGTATAATGTTTTACAGACAGTTTGAAAACCAGAATATACATTTGACCTGCTATATTTGCGGACTATAAAGGATTGAATTAAATCTGCATAGTTAAAACCGGGATTGAAGAGTGTGATTGAGGTTACCATAAACGGAGATATTCATAAGACCGAGGCAGGCCAGAATCTGGCGCAACTTCTCGAAGGGTTGCAGCTCGACCCGCTTAAGGTCGCAGTTGAAAGAAATCTTGAAATCGTACCTAAAACAACTTATCAAAATGTCACCGTCGAGAATGGCGACAGACTCGAAATTGTACATTTCATAGGTGGTGGGAAATAATATGACGAAATCTTTAAATGATACCTTTAATATTGCCGGAAAAGAGTATAACTCGCGCTTGATTGTCGGCACCGGAAAATATAAGGATTTCGAGGAAACCAAACTGGCTGTAGAAGCTTCCGGCGCGGAAATTGTCACGGTTGCGGTGCGGCGTGTCAATGTTACCGACCCTAATCAGCCCATGTTGGTGGATTACCTTGATCCGAAGAAATATACCTATCTGCCGAATACAGCAGGTTGTTTCACGGCTGATGATGCCGTGCGCACACTTCGTCTTGCCCGGGAAGCCGGTGGCTGGAACCTGGTGAAACTGGAAGTTCTCGGTGATCAGAAAACCCTGTATCCCAATATGGTGGAAACTTTGCAGGCGGCGGAAGTTCTTCTGAAAGAAGGCTTTGAGGTCATGGTTTATTGCAGCGACGATCCGATTATGGCTCAACGGCTGGAAGATATGGGCTGCTGTGCGATCATGCCGCTGGGGGCGCCGATTGGTTCCGGTCTTGGTATTCAGAATCCGGTGCAAATTCGTCTTATTGTCGAACAGGCCAAGGTGCCTGTCCTTGTGGACGCCGGAGTGGGAACCGCATCAGATGCAGCGGTTGCCATGGAAATTGGCTGCGACGGCGTATTGATGAATACCGCGATAGCCGACGCTAAGAACCCCATTCTCATGGCTCGGGCGATGAAGCTCGCGGTCGAAGCGGGCCGGGCGGCTTATTTCTCCGGCCGGATGCCGAAAAAAATGTATGCCGACCCGTCTTCCCCTCTTGCCGGACTGATTTAAACAGGTCCACGCGCCAATATCAGGGCCAGATTTTCCTAGTCAGCCTGGGCGGCGCGCCGCTGTTCCTGCTGACTGCGGGTGCGCTCAACAGCCTTGACCAGTTCTTCATAGGGCAGGGCGCCGGGAACTATGGTTTCGCCAATGACGAATCCAGGGGTGCCCGTGATCTGTAGGGCCTCTGCAATGCTGTGGTTGATGCTGATATTGCGTTCCAGAACAGGGTTGGTCATATCTTTGGCCAGTTGCTGCTCATCAAGGCCGACCTGGGTGGCGATCTGAAAGATTCGCTCTTCGGTCAGTGTACCGCTATTGCGCATCAATGCCTGATGAAATGGCTCGTATTTACCCTGCATCATGGACGCCATGGCGGCCTTGGCGGCGGTATAGGAGGTTTCGCTCAGGATGGGGAGTTCTTTATAAATGACTTTCAGGTTGCCATCCATGCGTTTCAGGCGTTCCACTGTTTTCAGGGATTTCTTGCAATAACCACAGTTGTAGTCAAAAAATTCGATAATGGCGACGTCGCCTTTCGGATTTCCTCCAACGTAGCTAAAGCCATCTTCATATAGTCTGGTGTAATTGCTTTCCAGCATGGCGCGTTTGGTGCGGCTCTGCAGAATTTGAATGGCTTCGGGCAGAATTTCCGGATGCTGGAGAATGTAATCCCGGATCATTTTATTAATTTCCGCCTTTTGCTGCGGGGACAGCGAAGGCTCAGGTTCTTCTGCGAAAGCGGCAGAAGTCATCAGGCTAAATCCGATAAAACCGGCGGATATTTTTTTAATAAGGTTAGGCATAAATTACGAGGTACTTTCCAGTTTTTTATCTGATTTACGATTTTCTTCGCGTTGTTCGGTATCATTTTTCTTGCGCTGTTTGTCGGACATGTTGGATTCTGTGACAACCAGAATATCCTGCGCGCGGTACCAGTTGGGGGTATTCTTGGGTAGACTGTCCACGGCGTGGCGGGCATTGATCATCGCGCCGCGGAGATTGCCAATCAGAAGAAATCTTTCCGCCGTGGCATAGTATGTCATGGCCTCGTTATTCAGTCGATGCTGTGCCACGGACATTTGATGCCAGGCAAAGGCATTTTGACGATCCCGGGATATGGCGTATTCAAGATGTTGCACGGCTTCCTTCAGGAACTGGTCATCTTCCGTGGCGATCAGAGACTGGGCCAGGGATACCCGGATCAGGGATTCGTCGGGCAGGTTTTTCACAGCATTCTGATAAGGGAGAATCGATTCCCGCACTTTGCCATTCTCATAGAGAATCTGGCCTTTGGTTTCCCAGAAAAAGGGGTCATTCGGATATTCGCCCAACAAATCCTCCAGTTCTTTTAAGGCTTTCGCGGGTTCATGTTTCTGATGATAGGCGAAAGCCCGGGCGTATTTGCCGTACAGGCTCTGGTCTTTCAGTGGATATTTATTCAGAGTAGCATAAGGGGGCTTCAGGTATCCATAAAGCTTGGCTTGCAGACGTTTGAATTCATGTTCAATGGCGGCCGGGGTAGGTTTTTTGAAATAAGGAGATGTTTCGACCCGGTCACGTAATTTAGAAATCCGTTCACTGCTGACCGGATGGGTACCGGCGTAGGGATCGCGGTAGCGGGAAGACATCAGTTCCTGATCACCCAGATAATCCAGGAAGTCGATCAGACCGACGCCGGACTGGCCGGATTTTTCAAGAAATGTGAGGCCCGCCTGGTCTGCCGCGGATTCCTGCGTACGACTGTATTTCAGGAAGGTGCGGGTGCCGACCTGCTGACCGCCGAGGATCAGCGCCATACCCGCATCACCGGCGCCGGCGGCAATGGCGGCGGCGCCCAGGACTGCGCCAATCAAACTCATGACGGTTGCGCTTTTGACGCCGTCAGAGAAGCGGGACAAATGGCCGCCCGTGATATGACCAGTTTCATGGGCGATCACGCCGATGACCTGATTGGCGTCCTTTGCCGTGATTAACAATCCGGAGTGGAGAAAAATATTCTGTCCTCCGGCGACAAAGGCATTCAGGCTGTCGTCATTGATCAGGTAAGTGCTGACCGCGTTTTTGTCGAGCTCTGCTGCATCGAAAATTGGTTCGGACATCATGCGGATGGTATGCTCGATCTCGGCATCGCGCAGAATGGAAAGGCCGCCGCCGCTGCGGGCATAGCTGAAATTGCTGAAGCCTAATGTCACAATGGTGGTGAGGCATAACAGCCGATGGGCAAATGACTTTCTCAAATTTATATACATGGCGTCTACGTTAAATTGTGTTGCAGGTTCCGTCAATTCAATAAGGACAGAATGCTGTCACATTGTGGTGAAGTTAAGGCCGGAAACGAGACGTGGTTATCATCAAAAAAGGCCCGACGTTAGCCGGGCCTTTTTCTAATCTAACAGGTGTCGCTGAGTTCAGCCGAAAGTACGCTGCCACCAGCCGCTTTTCTTGGGCTCTGCGGGTTTGTCGCTGACATCCTTGGCAGGGGCTGGCTTCGGTGCCGCTTCCTTGGCCGCGGGGGCAGGGACAGGTTTTTCGACCGCTTTCTTTGGTTCCTTTTCAGGCGCCTTGTCAGAAGGTTTTTCAGCTGATTTTTCAGCAGGTTCCGTGGCTTTTCTACGGCTGCGGGCCTGGGGTGGATAAGGACGTCGAACGGGTTTTTTCTCGGCCGTGTCTGTGTCTACCTTACTGTCAGGCTCTGTTTTTTCATCAGAGGATTTCGCCCCAGCATCTGCTGAATCCGTTTCCGTCACGCCTTCGGAGTCCGGTTTGCGACGGCTGCGGGTGCGTCTGCGCCGTTTGGGTTTTTCCTCTGCCGTTGCATCCGCAGGCTTGGCTTCGTTAGCCGGCTCGTTGTCGGAACCGCTGTCAGGAGTGACGGTCGCCTCTGCAGCTACGTTTTCTGGTGTTTCGGTGGCCGTATCCTGTGCCTCCGAATTCCCGCCGCGACGGGAACGGCGACGCCGGCGACGTGGTTTGTTTTCCTGATTTTCAGGAGCGGCATTTTCCGGACGGTTGTCAGATGCAGTGTCGGGTGACTCATTATCTTCCTGATCGGTTTCGCCTTGTGGGCCGCGGTCACGATTCTTGCGGTTCTCATTGCGTTGACGGTTACGCCGTTCATTGGCGGATTGTTCGCGATCCTGCCGTCCCTGATGCGGTTCGCGATGATCGCGACCGGAAGATTTCTTCGGTTGCGCTGCAGGCCGGCGATCATTTTTCTTGCTGTCGGATACGGGAAGCTCAAGCCGGTAACCGGCTTCGGTCAGGCTGCTGTCAATGGCGACCTCGATGGCGAAATCATATTGTTCTTCCAGGCTGACCAGTTTGGCTTTTTTGTTGTTCAACAGATAGATTGCCGTTTTTTCCGGCAGATAGATGGTGGCGTTTTTATTACGGCCTTTAATACCTTCTTCTTCCAGTGCCCGCAGGATATGCAGGACCTGTGATTCAACAGAACGAATGACACCGGCGCCTTCACAATGAGGGCAGGCGGTTGTGCTGGATTCCAGAACCCCGGCGCGCAGACGCTGGCGGGACATTTCCATCAGTCCAAAGCTGCTGATCCGGCCAACCTGAATACGGGCCCGGTCGGATTTCAGGCAATCTTTCATCTTCTGTTCAACGGCCCTGTTGTTGCCGCGGACTTCCATATCGATGAAATCAATCACAATCAGTCCGGCCATGTCGCGAAGACGCAGCTGCCGGGCGACTTCTTCCGCAGCTTCCAGGTTTGTTTTGCGGGCGGTTTCTTCTATATTATGTTCTTTGGTCGCCTTACCAGAGTTGACATCAATCGAGACCAGGGCTTCCGTCGGGTTGATGACGATATAGCCCCCGGACTTCAGCTGTACGATCGGGGAATACATGGAATCGAGCTGGCTCTCCACCTGATAGCGGTGCAGCAGCGGGATCGGGTCCGTGTAATGCTTGATCTTGCGGGCATGGCTTGGCATCAGCAATTTCATGAAATTGCGGGCGGTTTTATACCCTCCTTCACCTTCGACCAGGATTTCCTCGATGTCCCTGGTGTAAAGGTCGCGAATGCTGCGTTTGATCAGGTCGCCTTCCTCATTGATAAGGACAGGGGCAACGGATTTCAATGTGCGTTCCCGAATTCCTTCCCAGGTGCGGATCAGATAATCGAAGTCACGCTTGATTTCCGTCTTGGTCCGGTTATGACCGGCCGTCCTGATAATACAGGCGATGCCGGTTGGCATATCCAGATCGGACAAGATTTTTTTCAGGGATTTGCGTTCACTGGCGCTGGCGATCTTGCGGCTGACGCCACCGCCATGCAGGGTATTTGGCATCAGAACACAGTAGCGTCCTGGTAGAGACAGATAAGTGGTCAAGGCCGCGCCTTTGTTGCCGCGCTCTTCTTTTACCACCTGAACCAGAACGATCTGGTTTTTCTTGATGACTTCCTGGATTTTATATTTACGACGCAGGCCTTTGGCGATTTTAATACGCAGCTTTTCTTCGGCTTCTTCGTCGTCAAGAACTTGAGAGCCGGCGATTTCGGTATCATCGTCTTCGTCATGGTCATCGTCGCCGTTGACTTCCTTGACGTTGGAGGGGGCCGTGTCTGTCACCATAATCGGCTCATCATCACTGTCATGATCGTCAGAGGTGACATCTTCCGTGATGGTGTCCGGATCAGATACGCTTTCCGCCTTTGTCGTCGGTTTTTCATCGGACCCGGCGGCGTCATTTTCAGGCGCTTCTGCGTGATCAGCTTCTGGGGCTTCTGCTTCCGCTTCCGCAGGAACAATTCCTTCGGGAGTTTCTGTGTTGGCAGACGAAGCTGCAGTTTCAGTGGCCTCTTCAGCAGGGGTTTCAGGCGTTACTTCTGTGTCGTCTGTTTTGTCCCGGGCCGGTTTTCTGGCGCGGCGTGGGGCGCGTTTTTTCGGTTTCTTCTCGACAATTTCTTCTTCTTCGATCTCTTCTTTTTCCAGAAGAGATTCATAAGCTGCTGTTTCTTCCGCG
>TARA_R110002096_G_scaffold212352_10_pt1 | contig 12388 bp, 6 predicted proteins | sample TARA_R110002096 | Tara Oceans TARA_R110002096 (sample SAMEA4397295) | marine metagenome | biome: Polar Biome; feature: [DCM] deep chlorophyll maximum layer (ENVO:01000326); material: water (ENVO:00002006), including particulate matter (ENVO:01000060) such as... | depth 35 m | reverse complement strand
CCCAAATCTGGAACGGGTTGTCGTGTTTGATTTCAACATGCCCGCGTAGCTTTGATTGACAATCGAAGCCGCAACGCCATCGATCCGATCACCCATTGATCCCATTTCATCGTGAGCGATTCCTTTCATTCCCAATACCCTTCCATCGAACACCTACGAGAGCGGGCGCGGCAGCGGATGCCGCGTTTTGCCTTTGAATATCTCGAAGGTGGCTGCAACTCGGAGATCAATCTCCGGCGCAACACGGATGAGATTCGCGAGATTCAACTTCGACCGTGGTACTTGCGGGATTACGCGGGGTCGAATCTGAGCACTGAGCTGTTTGGGAAAACCTACGATGCACCTTTTGGGATATCACCGATTGGGCTCCAGGGACTGATGTGGCCGGGAGCAACGGAGATTCTCGCGAAGGCGGCGCACGCTCACAACATTCCGTTTATCCTCAGCACGGTGGGGACCGCCAGTATCGAAACCGTCGCCGAACTGACCGAGGGAAACGCCTGGTTTCAACTCTATCATCCGGCCGAAGACGAGTTGCGCGACAAACTGCTCGATCGCGCGGCGGCGGCGGGAATGCCGGTTCTTGTCATCCTGGCAGATACGCCAACCTTTGCGTTTCGGCCGAAAGAGATCAAGAACGGCCTGTCCATCCCGCCGCAGATGTCGGTCAACAACGTCATTCAAATGATGATGAATCCAACCTGGTCCTTCAGCCAGTTGGCCGCCGGCGCTCCGGAGTTCAAAACGATGAAGCCCTACATTCCCAAAGGGCTCAGCATGAAGCATCTGGGCTTGTTCATGAACAAGACGTTTTCCGGCCGGCTCAATCCCGACAAGATCTCCGCGATTCGCGATCGTTGGAAGGGCAAGCTGGTGGTCAAAGGCGTCGTCAACGAAGAGGACGCGGAGAAAGCCATCGGTCTTGGCGTTGACGGAATCATCGTTTCCAACCACGGAGGGCGCCAACTCGATGCCGGGCAATCAACGATTAAGCCGATGACGACGCTGGCTGAGAAATTCGGCGATCGCACCACCATGATGATTGACAGCGGCTTGCGCGCCGGGCCCGATATCGCGTGCGCGTTGGCGAGCGGCGCGAAATTCACCTTCATGGGCCGCTCCTTCATGTATGGAGTTGGAGCGTTGGGACGCCGGGGCGGAAACCACACCATCACCATGCTGAAACGACAGTTGCAGCAGGTGATGGAGCAGGTCGGCTGTGAAAGCGTGACGGATTTTCCCAAGCATTTGGTTTCCTGAGTAGGAAGAATGCTGGGAGTCAGATTCTGACTGTGCCTCGCGGATCGCGCCGGTTCGCTGGACGTGGCGGAAGCCGGGAGTTTAGCTGATCTTCGTTTTGAAGTACTCGATGGTCCGCTTGAGACCTTCTTCGAGGGAAACCTGCGGAGTCCAGTCCAGAACTTCTTTTGCCTGGGTGATATCCGGGCAACGCTGCTTGGGATCGTCCGCGGGAAGATCTTTGAAGACGAGCTTGGAGGAACTGCCGACCGTCTTGATGACAAGCTCAGCCAGTTCCAGCATCGAGAATTCGGATGGGTTTCCAATATTCATGGGGCCCACGCAGGATTCCTGATCCATCAGGCGGAGGAATCCCTCGATCAAATCGTCAACGAAGCAAAATGACCGGGTCTGCTGACCTGTTCCGTAGATGGTGATATCCTGGCCTTGCAGGGCTTGAACAATAAAGTTGGAAACGACACGTCCGTCGTCAGGCAACATCCGGGGACCGTAGGTATTGAAAATTCGGACGACGCGAATATCGACGCCGTTCTCCCGGTGGTAATCGAAAAACAGGGTCTCGGCGCAGCGCTTGCCTTCGTCATAGCAGGCGCGAATGCCAATGGGATTCACCGATCCGCGATAGGACTCGGTCTGGGGATGGATCTCCGGATCGCCGTAGACCTCGGAAGTGGACGCCTGAAACGCCCGTGCCTTGACGCGCTTTGCGAGTCCCAGACAGTTGATCGCCCCCATCACGGACGTCTTCGTCGTCTTGATGGGGTTGTACTGGTAATGCGGAGGAGAGGCGGGACAGGCGAGGTTGTAGATTTGGTCCACTTCGACCTTGAACGGGTCGGTCACATCGTGGCGCATCAATTCAAAATGTGGGTTACCAAGGAGATGAGCAATGTTTGCTTTTCGGCCTGTGAAAAAGTTGTCGAGGCAAATGACGTCGTCGCCGCGCTCAATGAGCCGGTCACAGAGGTGGCTGCCTAGAAATCCGGCACCGCCGGTAACAAGAATGCGTTTCATATGGGGAAGGATGATGCTGATGGCTCAATTCTAAAAAATAGGAATTACCTGACAATTCCTGTAATATTTGAGAATATAGCTCAAGGTGTCGCCTGAATCTACAGAGAGTTGCGAGAAGATCACGCTTCGAAGGATCACGACAACATCTCGCCGGATTCAACTCCTTTTCCAAACGGGTGCTCTGGGAAAGTCCTGAATTCAACCTGGGAGCTTTCGCAGCTCAATTGCCCCTCGAATTCCGCGACACGGGGGGCAATGGTTCTGACGCACAGGGATTGCGGCCCCGCGGTTAATCCCGGTTCACCGCCGCGATCGAGTAGAAACTGCCTCCGGTTTGTGACCCGAGTTGGTAGGTTCCTGGGTCCACTTCCGCGAGATAAACCTGGTAGACGAAATCCATGTTGGTCTGGATCGTGTCCTCGGTTCTCTCGAACTTCAATTTCGAGAGTCCCGATTTCAGCCACTCAACCTCCTTTTCAACGCGGGTATCGACCAAAAGCAGAAGCATTCCGGGTTCAGAAATGGTGACTTCGTAATTGGCCCCGGTCTTCTTATCGTCATTGAACGTCAGGACATGATCGCCACCCCGAAGATGTTCCGGAATCTTCGTGAAAACGTATTCGCGATCTTGAAAAACCGGCTTCCCTTCCAGCAATCCATGGGTTGCAACCTTGGGAGTGTCTGCCGTTTCTCCCTTGATGGATCGTGACGCGGCGGAGATGACGCTTCCTCTCGGAATCACGTTCTCCGGGACCACGGGGACGGAATCTTCCGTGCTTTGGGGAATGGGCTCGGTCAGCGTGCGAGGATAGAGAGGGGCGCTCGCGAACTGTTCATATTGGTCAGAAACGCTGGCGGCCTCGGCGGAACGATCGTGAAACAGAAAACGGTAGCGGAGCGTCAGCGTCTCGCCGGGCTGAAGGGTCAGAGCCCCATCGCCACTGTTCTTGGTTGGTCCAAAGGGGTTGGCCGATACCAAGCCATACTCACGGGCATGCCACCAGGTCGGGCTCCTTGGATTGTCCGGATGGGCGAGGATGGCAATTCCGGCATCCCGGCCGTCAATCTGCCCCCAGTAATGGACCCAATTGGCTTTCTCTCCCCAGATCGCTTCGCCCTCGGTTCCCTTCGCATTCTGCGCCTGACCAAAAACCTCGGCAACACCCTTTGCCGGGGCTGGTTTGAGGCGAAGGTCGGGATGGGTTCGCAAGCCGATCAGCCCGTCCTTTTTCTCGCCAAACCGGACTTCGCCGTGGCTGGCGTGAAGGCTCAATTCCAGGTCGATATATCGGATTCCGTTCGCAACTCCAAATTGAAGTTCCCGGGTATCGGAACAGACAATCTCCCCTTCGGGCGATTCCCAGAGATTGAACGTGCGAAGCAGGGCCCGATCCTCGCCACTTCGCGTTTCGATCGTCCTCGCATGCTTGATGCTGCCGTCGTTCGCTCCTTCGTGCCAGAAGTCGATCTCGTTGACGCTTTCGTGACCAATAAAGAGCGATTTGTGATGCGGATGATCGTGTTGTTCTCCGCTTCGTCCGTCTGTTCGGATGGGCCAGTCGCGGGTCATCGCCTGACCGGAGGCGTTGGCAATCGGATAGAGGATCGGATTCGAAAAGCCTTTCAGATGATATTCGGTGAACAGTTCATCATCGATCTCGATTCGAAACCGACTGTCTCCGGATGGCGTGATGGTGACCTGATGGGGAGAAGCCGGGCGTCGCAATCGGTTCAGCGTATAGACCAGGGTGCCGCTGTAGGCTGATTCATCGACGGCTCTGGATTTGATGATGATGCGATAGCAATAGTTCGGAAGGAGATCAGAGGCGTTGAGCGCAATCTGTAAACGGTTCGGGTTTTCTTCGGCGATCTCGGCTCGTTGGGGAGTGAGGGTCTGCTTCTCTTCTTCATCTCCTCCATAAGTATAGCTATAGCGATAGCGGAAGCGCTCGATTTCCAGGAATTGAAGGTCTTTGAGGTCTTTGGTGAAGGCCACTTCAAACCCGGTATCGGTGAGGGTGCAGTTCTGGACGTCGGTCGGCAGTTCACCGGTGTAGGTAATGCGCTGCAATCCTTCGCTCAGCTTGCCCCAGCCCCGGCCGGTTTGCCCCACATAAAGCGAGCTGCCGTCCGGCGAAAACGCGAGTCGATTGTTCCCGCGTTCCAGGCCGTTGCCATCGATAAAGGGCGTCGCGGCTCCCTGGTGGGCGCCGTCGACCATTTCCGGCATGCAACGGACAATGCGGTTGCCGGATTGGTCGGGGATGAAGAGTTGAGACGTGAAAGGCCCGAACGCTCCTTCGGTCGTATCAAAGACCGGCTCCGCGCAGGAATTCATGAAATCGCGGGGCAGCCGGAAGGCGGGCTTGTTCCAAAGGTCGTCCAACAACACTCGTGGGAGGTTGAGGGGATTGGGAATGGTGGCGAAGCGTGGGTCCCAAATCAGGCTCGAAGGATGCCCGGAAAAGGAGTCCGGCGTGACGTGATAAACTGGTGACGACGAACGCCAGTCGCCCTGATTATCTCCACACCAGATGCTGCCATCGGGCGCCCGCTCAATCCCGTTGTGCATCCGGTAGCCGGATGAAACGGGAGTAATTCCTTTTTCCGGAGACCAGTGCAAAACCCATCCGCGCCATTGGACCGACGAATAGTTGCGACCGAGACGTCCGGCTTTGGAATATTGACCGCGCGGTGTCTGAAACGTCGGTCCATTGTGGGAAGCCGTGCCCGGAGCGAGATAATATCCATCTTTGCCATCGGGACATATATCCATCGTTTCATGATAATTTCCGCTCAGTCCAAAGTCGGTGCTGAGAGCGCGATATTCGTCGGCAATACCATCCCCGTTCTGATCGATCACCTCCGTCAATTCAGCCATCTGGCTGATGATGATGTGGCCTGGACTGATGATGTGAATTCCGCAGGGGTTGTGAAACCCGTTGGCAAACCTCCGCCATTCAAATGCGTCAGGGGCAGACGTCGGTTTCGCCACCATGATGTCACCACGGCGCAGGGCAACATAGAGCTCGCCATCGCTGGCGAATTCGACCGCGCCGACCTCGGGCGGCATATCATCAGGAAAGGAAATCGTCTCGATACGATAGCTTTCGCCCGCGGAAAGCACGGCCGAGAACCAGTAGAGAAAGAAAAGGGAAGTGGGGAAACGCTTCATCAGGGGTTATCGAAGGGATTGGATATAAAGAATCAGCGAATCGACCTGCTTGTCGCTGAGGGGATAGGCGGGCATCATTCCGACCGGAAAACCCGGAATGGATTTGGCATTCGGCTGAAGGATGGATTCGCGAAGATAGGCTTCATCGGCGACGAGGTGACCGAGTTCCGGGAAATCCCGCTCGGAACCGGCCAATCCTTGAAAGGTCGGACCATGATTTCGGCTGCCATCAATGGTGTGACAGGCCATGCACCCAAAATTCTGGTAGAGTTTGGCGCCGATGGCGGGAGATGCCTCGGTGATCTCAATGACTTCCTTCTTGAACCCGGTATGAACCTCGGAGGCGTTCGGCCGGATGAGGATGTGCAGCTTTCCCGGGCCCTTGCTGAGAATCTCAAACGCGCTTCCGGGGGCGAGGTAGTCAAGCTGATCACCGGAATCGGAGGAACCATATTCCAATTCAAGCGTCTGAGGCGCTTCGCCCGGCCGAATCGCGACCGTGATGAGGCTCCCGGAAGCTTCAAACTGAAACTCGGGATGTCCGCCGGCCCGGCGTTGCCCGCGATACTGAATCTCATCGGGCAGCGGCTCGTCATTGATTCGAAGCGGGTGTTGACCTTTGGCCTTGTAGAAGAGTTGTCCGATAAGCCGCGGAACGTAGTCGTTGCCTTTGCGGTTTCCGCGTTCGGGGGGGCCCCAATACGGTTCCATGTCGAGAAAGCCATTGGCCCAGGCATAGAGGAGCCGGCATTCGGTCGTGTCCCAAACGTAGGAAAGCTGAGTTCCGAGATTGACGGCAAATCCGGCCGGAATTCCCTGAATCGGCTGGTAGTTGGATCGGGAACTCAGGAGGCCACTGGAGGCGGAATACTTGGGCGATGGGGCGCCCTGGCCGTGTCGAGCGGTCACCTGTGAATCCAATCCCGGGTTGGGCAGATAGGTGCGGAACACCAGCGGCTGTTCCGGAGTTCCAGTCGGAAGATTGCTGTAGGTGATGTAGCCCGTTCCTGCCTTTCCCTGATCTTCAGCCACCAGGCCGGAACCGGCCACGAATAGGAGGGCCGCACAAAAAGCCAGACTCTTGAGATTCGACATGCCTCACAAAATTCGAAAGAAGACTGCGGGCAATTGAAGAATTTTGCAGTATTCTGCCATTTTGCGCAGAAATGCCAGTTTCCCATTCATTTCAGGAGATCGCCTTGGCCATCCGTGTCGGGGTTCCTCATCTTGAGCGTGTCGCGCAGGGCATTCGTGAATATGCCCATCATCATACCGACTGGCGATTTCTCATTAGTCCGGAGACGCACGACCTTCCCCCGGCTTCTCTGGAAGGGTGGAAAGGGCAGGGGGTCATCGCCCTTTGCAACACCTCGGCAGACGAGGAGGTTCTGGAGCGGTTGAACTGTCCCGTCGTCAACATTTCGGGCGCGCTGGAATCGACGCGTTTCCCGAGAGTTCGCAATGACTATCAGGAAATCGGGCGCAAATCGGCCAGCTTCCTGAGGACGCGCGGGTTTCGGCGGTTCGGATTTTATGGCGTCGCCGATGTTTGGTACTCCCAACAGATTGAATCCGGATTTCAGCAGCGCATTCGCGAGTTGGGATTTGAGCCCGCGATTTTGCGCAGTCCCAGTTCGCTCAGCGGAATCCATCGCTGGAACCACGGGCAGGACGAGCTCGAGCGATGGCTGAGAAGTCTCGTGCCGCCTTTCGCCGTTCTTGCCGCCCACGATCCCCGGGCAACGATGGTGATCCGGGCGTGTGAGCGGATCGGGCTTCGCGTCCCCCAGGATGTCGCCGTCATGGGCGTGAACGATGACACCGTGACCTGCGAGACCAGCCGGCCGACTCTCACCAGTCTCGAGCGCAATGGAAAAGTGGTCGGGTGGAATATTGCGGAGACGCTCCATCGCTTGATCGACAAGAAAGACGTTGCCAGTGAGCGGGTCGTGGAGCCGGGCGAAATCCACGAACGGGATTCGACTCAGACCCTGGCCGTTGATCACCCGGATTTGTTGTTGGTCGTCGAATCGATCCAAACCCACTATCATCAATCGCTCACCGTGGAACACCTCGCGGGTTTGGCGGGGAAATCGCGTCGCTGGCTGGAGGCGGTTTTTCGCGAAGAGCTGAGCGTTTCTCCGGCAGCGTTCCTGGAGCGGGTCCGCGTTCGGGAAGCCCAAAAACGCCTGGAGGACTCTCCCTCCATTGCCTTGGGCGTCCTGGCTGCGGAATGCGGGTTCAGCGGAACGCGACAGTTGAACATGGCCTTTCAGCGAATCCATCATTGCCGCGCGCGCGACTTTGTCAGTGAAGGCTGAAGATTCCCCGGATGGCGGCCAAATCCGCCAGAGAGCCGCTTCCCAATGCGGGAGAGGGTGGCGCAGGGAATGTTTATGTGGATTTGGATCATGGTGATGGATGGAGGAGTGGGCGAAATAAGAATCCCCCAAACTTCCAACCTGAGTCATTCCCTGATTTCATGAACCCCAAAAACCTTCTCGCTCTCGCCTTGTGCCTGGCGCTTTCCCTGTCGGCGTTGGCGCAACAACCCGAACCGGTATCCCTCTTCGACGGCAAAACGCTCGACGGTTGGGATTTCAATGAAGGCGTCTGGCGAGTTGAGGATGGCGCCGTAACCGCGGGTTCCCATGAGAAAAAGTTCCCCCGCAATGAATTCATTTGCACCGGGAAGAGCTACGCCAATTTCGAACTCAACCTGAAGATCAAATGCTCGGGCGACCCCGGGACCGGCCTGATCAACAGCGGGATCCAGATCCGAAGCGCCCGGTTGCCCAATGGCCGCGTCGCGGGTTACCAGGTGGATTGCGGCGAGGGATGGTTTGGCAAAATCTATGACGAGCATCGGAGAAAACTCATCTACCCCGAAGCACTCGACGAAGCCGCCCTCAAGGAGGGGATCGATACCCACGGTTGGAACGAATACCGCATTCTCGCGGAAGGGCCCCGAATCCAGGTGTGGATCAACGGGATCAAGGCCAGCGACTACACGGAGACGAATCCGGACATTCCGTTGAATGGGGTGATCGCGCCGCAGATTCACTCGGGTGGCCATGTCGTCGTTCAGTTCAAAGACATCACGGTGCGGGAACTTCCCCCAACGCCTGACGCGCCGACCTGGGAATCGCTCGGCGGCCCGGTTGCTGCGCTGGCCAAGGTGAAAACGCCGCGCCCACCCAAGGCAAAGCCAAAGGGTAAGGGAGCCGCAGCGAAAAAGATTCCAGCTCCGCCCAAGGGAGAGGATCGCGTCAACTTCGATTTCGAAACAGGTGACCTCCAGGGCTGGTACATCGCGGAAGGATGGTTTGGGCATCTCCTCGCCGATAACAAAACCATCCGGGCCGGCGGGTTGCCCTCAAACAAGGAGGGGCGGTTTTTTCTGGGAACCCTCGAAGGCGCCCCGGGTGGAGTCGCCTCGGATAAACAGGTCGGAATTGTCGAGTCTCCGGTGTTTGAGCTGTCGGCTGCCACGATTCAGTTCGCCGTTTCGGGCGGCCGTCATGCGAACACCTATGTCGGTCTCTACACGCTCGATGGCGAAGAAGTCCGCAAAGCTTCGGGGAGCAATTCGGAAGTGTTTCAGGCGAAAACCTGGGAGGTGCCGGAGCTGGTCGGGAAACCGGTTTTCGTCCGCCTGGTCGATCAGAATACCGGGGGATGGGGGCATGTCGTTCTGGATGCCTTTTCTGCCACCGGGAAGTTGTTGCCGGAAGAAACGAAGAAGCGCCAGGCCCTGGCCAAGCCGCAGAAGCCTTCCGCAAAAGAGTTGGCTGAGCTGAAGAAGCGGCAGGCTGCGGCGAAAAGACCCCGCAAGAAAACGCAGTCTTCCAGGAGCACGGCATGGTCGGCGGCCGAGGAGCTTGCGGGGTTCACCGTTCCCGAGGGCTTCGTGATCGAGCTCGTCGCGTCCGAGGAACACGGCGTGATCAATCCGATCGACCTGGCCTTCGACGATTCCGGCCGGCTCTGGACCCAGACCGGGCAGATGTATCCTCTCGATCCAATCAGTGGAATGAAGTGGCAGCAGTTTCTCGACTTGATGAAGGACGAGAAAACGCAGAACACCCACCCCGCGTTCAAACGAATCAAGGATCTCTACCAGCTCAAAACCAAAGGCGAAGACAAGATCCTCATTCTCGAAGATCCGACCAAACCGGCCACGGAATCGCTTCACGTTTGGGCGGACGGACTGGCGATTCCGCAGAGCATTCTCCCTTACAAAGACGGCGCCTACGTCTGCCACGGTTCCGAGCTGTTTCTCCTTCGCGATACCGATGGGGATAACCAATCGGATACGATGGAGCCCGTCCTCAGTGGGTTTGGCTATACGGATACGCACACCATGTCTCACCTTCTCGTTCGCGGCCCGGGAAGCTACGTTCACTTCTCCCAGGGCGCCCTGAACCAGGGAATGGTCACGGCGGTCGCGTCAGGGTTTCAGGATCGCATCGATGCCGCCTGCCAGGTTCGGTTCGGGCTGGATCACCAGGAGTTCGAGGTCCTCTCCGCCGGGCCGAGCAACATGTGGGGCCTCCAGCTGCGCGCCAATGGGCAGTGGTATGGCACCGAGGCGAACGACCGCGCCTACTGCGTCATTCCGTGGGAACACGGCACGGCGGTGACCGGCGCCGCGTTTCGCCCGATGCGCCCCTATCAGCCGCTTCTCCCGGAACTGCACGAGTTCCGCGTCGGAGGCACCGGGATCTCCGGGTTGGCCTTTTCCGAGGATACCGCGGGTGGCTTTCCGCACGAGGAATGGAAAGACGTCGCCCTGCTCGCCAATCCCATTACCTCGACGATCAACGCGGTGCGGGTGCATCGCAATCCCGACGGCACGGTCGACGCCGAGCACCTGCCGGACTTCCTCAGCTCCAAGGACGATTGGTTTCGCCCGGTGAATCTGGAGTTCGGGCCCGATGGCTGCCTCTATGTCGCCGATTTCTACAACAAAATCGTCTCACACAACGAAGTCACCACCGATCACCCGGACCGCGACAAGGCCCATGGACGAATCTGGCGCATCCGCCACGAGAGCCAGGAATCGCGGGAAATTCCGGATGTGGCCAAGGCCGCGCCGGCGCAATTGCTCACGCATCTTCAGGCGCCAAGTCTCTGGGAAAAACGCGCGGCCTGGTATCAGATTGCGGACCGCAAGCTGGTTGATCTGGCTCCGGCCCTGGTCAAGCTCGCTGCCGATTCCGGTCAGGACATCACGACGCGGATTCATGCGCTGTGGACGCTGGAGGAGTTGGGCTACTTCGACGCGCAGTTGCTCGATGCCCTCCTTGCTTCAGAGGATCACGACCTCCGCCGCGAAGCCGTTCGTTCGCTCAGTTCCTTTGACCTCAAGCCCGCAGAAGCCGCGGCCCGGCTCACCCCGTTCGTCGACGACCCACACTGCATGGTGCGCTCGCAGGCCATCCGCACGCTGGGGGATCTTCGCTCGCCTGATCCGGCGGTCTTCGCGGGACTGATCGCCGCCTGCAAACCGAGCCTCGGCAAGAACGTGCTCGGCGGTGGTTACGAACGGAACCTGGAGCGGTTTCTCGCCCGCATGGCGCTGGAACGCTTCCCGGCCGAGTTGGCCGCCTACCTCGATGCCGCAGGCGAAAATCATCCGGCCGGCAATCTCCTCTGGGCGATCCAGGCGCTCGAAAATGAGGCAAAGCAGAACGCCTTCCTCGGGATTTGGAGCAAGGTTCGTGAGGAGCCGCTGGACGGCGAAACCTTCATCGCGATCGCCGGGATGCTGAACAACGCGGAGGTCTTCCAGGCGGTGCAGCCGATTTTTCAGGACCCGGCCAAGGCGGAAAATCTCGTCGGTCACGCGCTTGCGAATCAATCCCGGGTTCAGTCCCCAAAGCTGACGGAAATGCTCAGCCCGCTGGTTGAACAACTCCTGGAGAAGCCGGAAACGGCGGCGTTGGGCTTGAACGCGGTCAACAAATTCCGGATGGCAACGCTTGGTCCGATCGTCGCGAAAATTGCCCTCCCGATGGATGACGTGGACCTGTTGCGATCGCTGCTCGCCGCGCAGTCGGTCAATCCCAACCTGAATGCCGCCAACTTCGTCGCGATCGCGAAAGACGAAGCCTTGCCTTTCGATGTTCGGGCCGAGGCCGCCCATGCGCTTGTTCCCGTCGAACCGCAAACCGCCCATGGACTCACCAAGGATCTCCTGACAGCTGGCGAGTCGAACCAGAAGAGCCTGCTGACGAGTCTCTTCTCCCAATCGAAGGAAGGCGGACTGATCCTGTGCGCGATGGTCAAGGAAGAGACGATTCAGCCCGATGCCTTCGATCTGTCTGCAGCCGAGCGATTGATTCAATCGCACCCGGACAGTCCGCAAGCCAAAGACGTCCTCGCATTCGCCCGCAAACGGGTTGGCGAGCAACGGAAGCAGGCTCAGGCCCGGATTCACCATCTCATGTCCTATATCGCCGAGAATCCAGGCGATCCGGCAACGGGAAAAATGACCTTCGTCACCTGTCTCGCCTGTCACCAGGTGGGGGCCCAAGGGATGGACATCGCACCGCCGCTTGACGGTTCCGGTCATCGGGATCTGGAGCATCTCCTCACCGCGATTGTCGATCCGGACGCAGCGGTTGAAGGCGGCTACGGACTCTATCGGATCACCAAAACCGACGGCTCAACCCTGGAAGGCTACCTCGACAAGCAGGAAGCGCTCGGCACGACGGTTGCCATGATGGGCGGCGCCCGCATCTTCGTCCCGCAGACCGAGATCAAGAATGAGGGATTTGTCGGCGGACGTTCCTTCATGCCGTCGGCGTTTGGTCAGTTGCCGGAGGAAACCATGGCTGACCTCGTGGCCTACATTGCCACCCTGAAGGATTCCCCGCCTGAGGGTTAGGGAGAATGGCGCAAGGTTAACCACCTTGGCTCGCCTCCGGGTTCGCC
>TARA_R110002096_G_scaffold377631_2_pt1 | contig 12391 bp, 12 predicted proteins | sample TARA_R110002096 | Tara Oceans TARA_R110002096 (sample SAMEA4397295) | marine metagenome | biome: Polar Biome; feature: [DCM] deep chlorophyll maximum layer (ENVO:01000326); material: water (ENVO:00002006), including particulate matter (ENVO:01000060) such as... | depth 35 m | reverse complement strand
AAAGCCTAACTTAAAAGGTGGATCACTTAATAGGGGCAGGTCAGTGTGGGTTTTCAGCAAGCCATACAAACCGTTGATCAATATCACGCAGATATTTATTACGCTGCTTTGCACCCCATTTCAGGGATGTAAAGCGAGCGATATTCTTTAAATCTTCAAGGGCATGTGGTGTTAAACGAAATTGTTTCTTCACTGGATTTTGTCCAGATCAGCGATAATAGTATCAATGGAATAATTCTCAACAAAATCATCACTCTCAGCCTGACTCGCACCCTTGGCTAAATGAGTGCGCAAAGCCTCCAGCTTGCTTTTCTTTTCTTCCATGTCGCGGAGGGCATCACGAATAACCTCACTGGCTGTACCGTAACGACCGCTACTCACCTCATTCTTGATAAAAACCTCCCAGTGTTCACCAAGACTTAAACTAGTTGTTGCCATCTGTTATACTCCATATATTCATAATTATTATATATGAATATATGGCTTTTTTACTAATTTGCCAATGAATTTATAACTATCATTTATGAAACCTATTCTCTGCGGTTCGTTTGATCATATCAGGTCGCCTAAAGTAAATAGGGCGTGAGCAGCGCAGCGGGGGATTACCAACCGTAAAGACCAGAGCCTCATCTTGGCGCATTTGTTTGATTTCGTCAGCGGTTATCAGCGGTACTTTGGTCATGGATTTATTGGATGAATAGCTATCCGGCCCAAAAAATCCGAATATGCCTGACCGCGTTGATGATGAGCTATTACGGGTATAGCCCGTATAGCTGCCACATTCATCGGACAAATCGCTTGCCGTGCGGTTATCTTGAACCGCGCTATAAATTCTATAGGCGGCACTTTCAAAGAAAGCTTGCCGCCCTTCTTCGCCGTAGTTATCGACAAGCTGGCCGACAGACTGATAGAGAAGGGCCAAAGACATACCATATTTGCGGCCAACGTCCCGCGCTTTGAGTATTGGCTGGAAACCCTTGCCAAGCTGGAAGGCTTCATCAATGAGAACCATTGTGCGCTTTTCATAATTACCGTCTGATTGCATCAAACTATTCAGAAAAGCGGCCATGATGATTTTACCGATGGCGGGTGTGGCCAGCAAGCTCTCAAGGGGCACATTGATGAAGATGTCCGTTTTGCCTTTTGCAAGCTCGCGCAGTGAGAATTTATTGCCAGACACCAACTCTCCAAACTTGGCAATATCCAAGAAAGCTGTTGCGGTTTGCGCGGTTCCTGCGATACCAGAAAATTGCTCAGCCGCCAGATCAAAGAGTGTTCTTGCAAGCGATGCAGCCAGGGGGCTTTCTGAGGTCTTTGCAACTGCTTCAAGATAGTCTCGCAGTTCTTGACTGGATTGGGCCAAGGTCTTTCTCATTTCGGCGAGGGTCTTTTGCTTGTTGGTAATATGCTTATCAAAAAGTATATCAGCGAGAACGCAGCGAATGAGGCTCTCTGCACTTTCCGCAAAGTATTTTCCACTGCCGCCAAGGCTACCAGTCGGGCCAATAATCCAGCTAGCAATGACGCCTATATTTTCCTCCATATCAAGAGGAGAATTTAACACCCATTCAAGGGCATTGAAATTGTTATTCTGGGCGTAAGCAGGGTTTAAAGAAATGACCTTATAGCCATTGTCTTTTCGTGCTTGATGCACGAGGGGGCCGATCTCTATGGAAGGGTCAAAACAAATGAGCGGCCCGTCCCACTCTAAGGCGGTCGGCACGGCAAAGCCCGTTGTCTTGTAACCACCAGAGCCGACAAAGATTAGGCCGTGGCCTGATGCTTCCGCCGCGTTAGAACGTAGTAATGGTTTTTTGCCCCCTTGCCCCCATGTGTGCTTTTTGGCAGGATTAAATCTAACGCCAATAAGGTCTTTGTCCTTGGCGGGGCTATAAGCTTCCCCGAGACAAATGCCGCCCTCATTAAACTGTAACCGTGCTTGCCGTAGTGTCATGAATTTAGCATTGCCGAGTTCACCGCGAGGGCTTCTTTTTGCCTTGCGTGAATCTGGAACTGGCGCGGCCAGAGCGATTAGGAAGATGCCTGATATGGCGGCAATGATCAGGAACTGGAAAAGTAATATTCGATTAAATTTTATAAAAGCTGCGCTTTCGAAAATTGGTGTGGCACTCCAATCAAGTGCGCCGATTTGAACAAGGTGATCATGCACAGGGATGGTCATTGCAGCTATGGCAATAAGCCAAACAAGTTGACGGGTCTTGTGCGGAATTATGGTAATACGGCGATGGATGATTTCGACAATTAGGGCAAGAATGGCAGGGGCTGAATAATGGGCTGTGAACCAGAGTGTTTGACCGAGTTGTGGGGGCAGCATTTCATGTAAAAATGAGCGGTAAATAAATAAGCCAAATAACACCGAAAGAGGGCCTAAAATCAGGGGCCAAAATTTGATGAGCCGGTGGTTAGATAACCGCTCAATCATAGGTCAATTTCCAGCACATTTTGAGAGCCTGCAATAGCTTGAATTTCTTCTATTTCATTCCTTAATATCGTGCCTTCCCATTGCTTGGAAATTCGGTTCCATCTAAGTTTTTTTGCGTGGAGTTTTTTAGTAATTTCCTCAAGGGGCTTATCTGAGAATTTGACAATGACGCCTACTTTTTCTGGTTTGATTGATACTTTCATTCCCAGGTCGTGCCATTGCTCAAGGATAGATTTATTTTCAGAGAGCGCTTTTTTTTGAGCAAAGAGTAAGCCGATAATGACATCATCGTCTAGAGTGTCTAAGCCCGCTTTTACGACCATGCCGCCGAGCTTATATTTAAGAGCATTTTCAGCTTTGCGTTTTTTGTTATTTAAGATGCGCTGCTGCTTTTTAGAGGCGGCTATTCTTTTGTTTAAATCGTCTAGTTCTCTCATTTTTTAGCCTTGATAAAATCTTGGTTTCTTACGTTGTTTCTTCCTTAGAAAATAATACTAACAGTAGAGTTAATGGTCTTGATCTGTCAAGGACGTTACCGGGTTTTGGGTGACTTGTCAGTCTATTCAAATTAAGGGCAAGAGCCACAATTTGTTCCTTATAAAATCTAAATAGGACGTTGCGTAGCAACATATTTTTAAGAGGATTGCCGAACGGCAATGTTCAGTCCTGCGCCGAGGCCGATAGGCCGAGGCAAAGGAAAAGCCTCCGCAGGAAAAATAACATACGCAATATACAAACTTTAGTTTGTGCTTCTCATTATTGTTTTTTTGCTGTACCGTGCAGAACTATGGCTATTCAATTTGCACGTATGAGAATATTAACGCGCACTAAGGGACACTGTGCCGTTAGGAGTGCGACCTATAATGCACGCTCTACGGCACGATCCGAACTTACAGGCGAGAAGTATTGTTTTACTGATCGGCATGACCTTGAGCACCATGAGATTCTTTTGCCAGATGGTGCTCAGCAAGAAATGAAAGATTTTGAGGTCTTTTGGAACAAGGCCCAACTCGCCGAGAAAAGGATGAACTCACAGGAGGCAAAAGAACTGCTTTTGGCCCTGCCGGCCAATCCTGAAATCACCGATAAGATGCGCTTGGAAATGACGCGGGGATTTGTTCAGGACCACTTCGTGGCTTTTGGTTTGGGTGCGCAACTTGATATCCATTCAGGTCATAGCGCTGATGTTAATGAAACTGCAAGTGATGCTAATCACCATGCGCATGTGTTGGTCACGACCCGCCGAATTAATGCAGGTGGTATGGGGGAGAAAGCACGAGACATGAACGGCCTTTTTGCCAAGGGTTATGTGATGGATGGTGAGAAATGGGGAGAGGTTTGGCGGGATTATCAAAATGATTATTTCATTAGACAAGGCCTTGATGTTCGCGTGGATGAAATCAGCCTTATTCCGACAGAACATATAGGGCCGCAACGGCTTAGAACCGAAGCTGATGTATTAGCCATAAACCGCAACCAGGAGAGGGCGGAACTGGCCTCTGAATTAATGGCAAACCCAGATATGATTTTGGAGCAGTTAACAGCCCAAAAATCCAGCTTCACAGTGGACGAACTCAATCGCTATATCGACCGCCATCAATTAGATGAAAGAGCCGCGAATGAGATTTTTAAATCGGTCATTTATTCTCCTGAAATTCTCTATACCATCGACAAAAACGGGGAGCTTGATGAGCGATTTACCACCCGCACGGTGAGAGCTGAAGAAACCGAGGCGATGGCCCTATCAAGGGCATTGATGAATGAAAAAGACGCGCCGTTAGCCCTTACCAAAATTGAACGAGTGGCGCGAAGTTATGGACTGTCGGATGAGCAAACGGCGGCGATGGAAGCGGGGCTTTCTGGCAAGCGATTATCTGTTATTCGCGGTAAGGCGGGAACGGGTAAAAGTTACATGCTTGGCGCAATGAGGGATGGGCTGAGGCGAGGTGGTCATGATGTCATTGGGCTTGCCCCGACCAATATTGTAGCATCAGCATTACGCGAAGATGGTTTTGATCAAGCCTTCACGGTTCACTCTTTTTTGTTCCAAGACCAACACGGCAGAATAAGCCTCAAGGAAGGCACAAGGCTGATAGTCGATGAAGCCGCCATGCTCGATAGCCGCACCATGAAGGCTTTCATGGAAGCAGCTTACAGGCACCGTGCCGCCGTGGTGCTGGTAGGCGATGATGGTCAGCTTTCAGCCATTGAACGCGGAGGGCTATTTACTGACATTGCCAAGCTTGCGGGGGCATCCGAAATTACCGAAGTCAGACGGCAAAATGAGGAATGGAGTAAGGCCGCAACAGAGGCACTTGCGAGCGGTGACGCCCTCAGGGCGCTTAAGGCTTACGAGGAAAGGGGCTTTATCGTCAAAAGTGACAATGCAGAAGCCAGCAAGAAAGCGCTGATTGAAAAGTGGAAATCCAGTGTTGATAAGGACATTAACGCCAGCCTTATGACGAGTCATTTTGTCTTTGCTTATCGCAACAAAGACGTGGACGTATTCAATATGGCAATGCGTGAGCATCTTCAGACACGAGGTGTTGTCTCGCGGGATAATCACACCTTTAATACTAAACATGGACGCTTTGATTTTTCTAAAGGCGACCAGCTCATTATGACCGATACAGATAAACGAACAGGTTTGATTAATGGTCAGGGCGGTAAGATTGTCGATATTGAAGAAGCCTTCATTACACTTGAAATAAATAACGAGCTTCGCACTTTAGATAGTAATGAGTTTACAGGGTTTCGGCACGGTTATGCTGGCACGATCTATAAGGGCCAGGGGCGCACGGTTGATCATGCTTATATATATCATACCAGGCATTGGGGGCAAGCCAACGGCTATGTAGCTCTATCACGGCATAAGGCCGATGCACATCTGTTTGTGGCGGGAGAGTATCAAGACACGGACAGGCTCGCCAAGAGTCTCAAGCGTGACGACCGCAAGGTTTCAAGCCTCTCACTAGAGCTTGCAGATAAGCAAAGCGAGGATTCAAGTTTAGGACGTGAGTTTGAAATTAATGGAGAGGGTTTTGATCCTGTGGGCCTAAATGATACCTTTGAAGAAGCGGTGGATGATATGCAACAATATCGCCGCGTTGACCCAAGAGCCTATGCCTTTGCTGATTACCGCGCTGATGTTGTAGCGGCAGAGATTAACAATAATGTATCGGCAACTAAAGAAGCCACGAAGCGCGGCTTAGTTCGCCGTATTAGCCAGCAGGTAATATCTGCGCGAAGCACAATTAGTAGCCTCACATCATCCAGTCGTTTTTTGGTTAAGGCTGCAAAGGTGCTTGGCAGGGGCATGGGAATGTGAGTGAGTAAGGTGTTATATGTTTCAAAAAAGGGTGATAATGTTATGATCAATGAAGAAACTATAACCTGTATTTATTGTTTGCGGGATATTGCTGTAAGCAGATTTAACACTGAGTATGTTATCATATCTGAACTTTTAGTTTCATCCCTATTTTTATAAAATCTATACACATTGATTTATGGAACAGCTAGGCAATGAGCGCCGTAAGCGGTTTATTTATTGTAAAACTAACGGCGACTATCGCCGTAAATACATATTTTTATAAACTTCTTGTTGGAACGGCACGGTTTATGTTACTTTCCATTAACGGCATTGATCGCCGTATATGAAAGAATAGTTAAACCATGCCCGTTAATGCTAAATTACGTTCAGAGTTAATAACGCTGGTGCCACATGGCCTTGTGGCGACAAGGCAATGGTTAATGGCGCAAGGTTTGTCGGGGCATAGTCTGGATAACTTGGTAAAAAGCAAACAGCTTATATCACTAAGTCACGGCGTCTATAAACGCCCTGAGACCAAACTAGAGTGGCAAGGTCTTGCTCGCTCATTTCAACACATGGGCAATGATCTTACTGTTGGCGGATTAACATCACTGTCTCTTCAAGGCTATGAACATTATGTGTCGATGTCGGCACATAAGTCTGTTTATCTATACGGTTCAGACAAGCTGCCTGCGTGGGCAAATAAAGTTGTGGAAAATACAGTATTTATCTATCACAGCCATTCTCGACTTATAAAAAAAAAAGACTCCTTGGGCGAGTTTACTACAGAAATACCTTGGCTTAATGATGACCCACCGATGAAGGTTTCATCACTAGAGCTGGCATTATTTGAAATATTGCTAGACGTACCAAATAAATTTTCTTTTGAACATGCTGATCAACTCATGCAAGGATTGTTATCACTGTCACCAGGGCGACTGGATAGTCTCTTAAAGAAAATAACAAGCGTCAAAGTTAAGAGATTATTTTTTTATCTTGCAGACCTTAATCAGTATCAATGGCGAGGCAAACTTAGCCCAGATGATTATGACCTCGGCAAAGGAAAACGCGTACTTGCAAAGGGCGGCAGACTAGACAAGAGATATCAGATAACCGTGCCGGAGGCCCTATATGGACAAGAATAGTGAATATGCCAGACAGGTGCAACTGCTCGTGCGCCTTCTGCCACTTGTTGCTCAGCAAGAGTGCTTTGCCCTGAAAGGTGGCACAGCTATCAATCTGTTTGTGCGGGGTTTGCCACGTTTGTCTGTTGATATTGACCTCACCTATTTGCCGCTTGAACCTCGGGACAAAGCCCTCGCTAATATCAATACGGCATTAGTCAGCATAAAAACATCCGTCGAAAAAGCATTAACTGATGTAAGTGTGCGTTTTTCAGGCGGCAGAGATAGTCAACGGCTTGTTATCCAGTCAAAGACCTGTCAGGTCAAAATAGAATTGTCGCCTGTTCTGCGTGGTACTGTCCATCCACCTATCCTGCTGGAGATAGATGCACTCGTAGAAAAAATGTTTGGATATGCCGAAATGCAGGTGGTTTCTTTTAATGACCTCTATGCAGGAAAATTGTGCGCAGCGCTAGATCGTCAGCATCCACGTGACCTATTCGATATAAAGTTATTGCTTGATCACGAAGGGTTGTCTCAAGAACTTATACAAACCTTTATTGTGTATCTGATAAGCCACCCACGACCGATTGTAGAATTGCTGGCTCCCAACACGGTTGATATTAAGGATATATTCGAGGTAGAATTTGGAACAATGGCGCGTGTGCCAGTGACACTTGATGGTCTTATTGATGTGCAGAAAACCTTGGCCCAAAGGATTAATGAGTATCTAACAGATAAACAGCGTCAGTTCCTGATGTCGTTTAAAGCTCGTAAACCCGACTGGGCATTGCTTGGTGTCGAGAAGGCTCAGAGCCTTCCAGCGGTGAAGTGGAAAATGATAAATCTGAATAAGATGTCAGACCAAAAGCACGAGACGGCAATGAAAAAACTTGAGGAAGTGCTCTTTGCCAACAAAGCCTGAAACAATCTCTTCTGGGATAAACTGCAAGAAGACCGCCAGCGGTGCTCAGGGGGCTTTAAAATGGCTTATTTTTGTGTTATGATTAACCCAGTTTGTAGCCCAAAAATAATGATATTAAAATTATATCTATAAATATCAATGAGTTAACTAATGTCATGTCAGGCTCATAACCTGAAGGTCATAGGTTCAAATCCTATCCCCGCAACCAAATATTAGCCAGTAAGTTCAATCACTTGCTGGCTTTTTTGATTTCAAAGACACCTCCCCAAAACCCCCGCTGGGCACCAATTGGGCAACATCTCAAATCCAACTTAAGCCATAATAACCAGAGCTTATAGGGGTGGTCAATAAATGGGTTCGCCGCCACTAATTCCTAAACATCCCGATAACTCATCGTAAATCGAAAAAAACCAAATAGCGTGCATGACGACGATAGGATGCTTTTCTCACAATACCGATTGACAGTCGGTTTTGTCTGTGTGAGTATTCATTTTATATTTCTAGACAACGATATGGTTAATCATATGAATTTAGGTGAGCTTGAAAAACTAGTGTTAAAATATTTTTGGCAAACAGAAGTAGCTGATGCCAAACAAGTTCACGCATATTTTGAACAAAGCCGTGGAGGGTCACTTAACACCATTCAAAGCACACTTGATCGTTTATTTAAAAAAGGACTTCTAAATCGCCACAAAGAAAGTCATGCCTATAGGTATCAGGCGGCACAGGAGCGCAAAGAATTTATTGGGCAGTTAATAAAAGAAGTTACCCAGGATTTTACATTGGCTGATGAAGATAGTTTACTTGCCGCATTTGTCTCCTTATCGGCAGAACTTGATGAAAAGCAAATGGATAAACTTGAGAAGATGATAATTGACTATCGGTCCGCGTCTGTTTTGGAAAAGAAATCATGATATTTGGCTCGTTGGCGATCTTTTTAAATTTGATGTCTGTTATGGCCTTTAGTGTAATATTAATCGTGACTGTAATCACCGCTATTATTAAAGTAAGAGATGATAGGCCTTCGCATTATTCAGCTCTCGCAAGATCTAGAATTCTCTGGTTAGTTGCCTTGTCTCCCTGGGTTGCGGGCTTGCTGGCCGCCGCTTTAGCATTATTCTCAGGCAGTCAATATTTTCCCGTTTCTGATCTTTATTCATTTTTTTATTGGCATCATTATGATGAGTTTACTTTTAATAGCTGGCACGGAATATCAATGACACTTGCAGTAAGTTGCACGAGCTTTTTGCTCATGAAAAATATAACGCGCCTACTGATAAATTGTCGGCAAGTGAAGCTGCTTCAGGCCATGGCAGAACCGGACATAAATAAATTTTATCAACTGGATGCGGACGCCCCGACGGCTTTTACGGCTGGATATATTCACCCTCGATGTTATATGACAACCGCATTGCGGCGTCAGTTGAATGAGCAGGAATATATAATTATCAAGTTGCACGAGAATGAGCATGCCAGACGATTGGACCCGTTGAAAAAATGGCTTTTTCAAACATCAACATCATTCTTCCCGCTGGGCGCATCTCGTCACTTAAATCAAATGATGGTCCTTGCTATGGAACAATGCGCAGATGCCGCTGTATCTCATGTGATTACTGATAAATCATTGATCGCCAAGACATTACTTAAAGTAAAGCGATTAGGGACTGTTCCTCATCAAAGCATTCTGGATGACCGGGCGGTTTGCCATTATGGATCAGATAATATTTCTGAGCGGATAGGCTATTTGTTAAATAATGACAAGAAGAAAGCGTTTCCTCATTTTAGGGCAGCAATGTCCATAGTTTCCATGTCTATAATCTGTGCTATGTCGGCCGACATTCTTCATCACGCAATCGAATATACCTTCTTTCATTAGGAACGTTTTATGACCATGATATTAAGCATTTTTATCGACATAAAACCGATCTATAATCGGTTTTATGGTGTTATGTTGAAGCATTTTTTTATGTTTGGTGTCATATTATTCTACACTCCATTTCTTCATACACATGCACAAGCCACTGATGTTTCGGGCCGTTTGACTTTGTCAGAAGCCATAGAGCGTACGTTAAATAGTCATCCAGATTTGCAAGCGTTCCATTATCGCCTTGACGCTCAACAAGGCAAGGTTATGCAAGAAAATCTACCACAGAGACCAGAAGTGGAGCTCTCTGTCGAAGATGTTCTAGGAACCGGTGATCATAAAGGATTCTCCAATGCACAAACAACCTTAAGTGTTAGTTGGTTATTGGATAAAAGCATTCGGGAAAAACGTATGACTGTGGCCTCTTTGGGGACCGACTTGATCGAGAATGATAAGATGATCAAACAACTTGATAGTGCGACGCAAACGGCACGCTACTTTCTAGAAGCGCTGGCGTATCAAGATGCGACAATAATTGCCAATCGGGCAATCTCTCTGGCTGACGCCACTGTGCAAGAGATTACAAAAAGAGTTAAATTTGGTAAAACACCGCTCGCTGAATTATATCGGGCCGAAGCAGACCTTTCAAAACGTAAGCTTATACTCGTCGACCTGAAGCATGAGTTAGAGTCTTCCCTGCGTCAAATCGCTGCGCAATGGGGGAGTACAGCGCCGACGTTTAATTCCGTTTCAGGGGCATTAAAACATCTGCCTAATATTATTAGTTTTCAAGCCTTGAAAAGCCAGATCATTAATAACCCAAGCTTGACAAAATATTTGTCTCAGGAACGCGTGAAGGAAGCAGAGTATAAACTGGCGCTGGAAGAGAGGAACCCAAAGTGGAAATTCTCCACAGGAATTCGGCGTTATGAGAGAAATAATGATTTTGGATTGGTTGCAAGAGTATCTATTCCTTTTGGGGGCAGTAACCAAAATCAAGGTCGTATTGCCGAGGCGCGGGCCAGAATTTCTCAAAATAAATCTGAAGCGAACGCTCTGCGTATTCGCATGGAAACTTCACTTTTTGTTGTGTACCAAAAAATGAAACACAATATCCACCTTAGTGAGATGTTAAAGGATGAGATTATTCCAAGATTGGAAAAAGCTTTGACCGAGACACATAAAGCTTATGACCTGGGTAAATACAGTTATCTTGAATGGCTGGCCGTCCAAAATGACCTTTTGGAGGCCCAGTCAGCCTTGTTAGACGCTACGCTTTCGGCTCATCTGAACAGGATTGAACTGGAACGTTTAACAGGCGCGCAAATAACCTCTTCCTTTTAATGATCTGCATTTTGTATTGAGAAAAAATGATGACTAAATTATTGCATAATATTGGCGCTTCATTGCTGTTTTTTTTCTTGTGGGTACAGGGTAACCCTGCCGTCTCTTTTGAAAGTTCAAACGCTGAGCAGGCAGAAGCAGAACCAGAAAAAGGCCCTCACAGAGGGCGCTTGTTAAAGGATGGTGGTTTTGCTGTAGAACTCGCCATTTTTGAGACCGGTGTGCCGCCGGAATTTAGGGTATGGGTCACGAAGGATGGTCAGCCGGTCAAACCATCGGATGTCGCGTTAAAAGTGATCTTGACGCGCCTTGGTGGTATTGAAGATGAGATAAACTTCAGGCCACAAGGAGACTTCCTACGCGGAGATAGTGTCGTTTATGAGCCGCATTCTTTTATCGTAACAGTAAATGCACAATACCGGGGTAAGGCACATCGTTGGCAGTATGACAATTTCGAGGGCCGTACTTCAATTGAAGATGACGTGGCGAGAGCATTGGATATTGGAACGTCAATTGCCGGACCGGCAGTTCTGAAAGAAACGATTGATGTTTATGGAAAGCTGACCACGCACCCTGAGTATACCCGTGATATTACGGCACGTTTTGAAGGCACAATTCAGAAAGTAAATGTCACCTTAGGGCAGCGGGTAACGAAAGGGCAGGCACTTTTGACGATTGAAAGTAATGAAAGCCTCAAGCCCTATACACTCGTTGCATCAATTGACGGTACTGTTGTGCATCGTAATGGCAACCCGGGCGAACAAACCAATGGCAGGGTTCTGTTATCAATTTCTGATAATGCACTTCTCATGAGTGAACTTGCTGTGTTTTCCCGTGATCGTCGGCGGGTATCTCTGGGGGCAAAGGTTTGGTTTTCAATTAAGGGACTTGAGCAGCCCGTAATGGGTACGGTCAAGCAAATTGAAAATGTAATCCAATCCAACCAATCCGTTATTGTGCGCGCTCAAATAGATAATGGTAACGGGGCATTGGTAGCAGGATCTTTTGTCAGTGCCGGGATTGAAGTCGCCGAGCATCACGTTCCCCTTGCGGTTAAGAGATCGGGATTACAAGCTTTCAGAGACTTCACGGTTGTTTTTGTAAAAATTGGTAATGAATATGAAGTACGCATGTTGGAGCTGGGTCGTGAAGAAGGTGAGTGGGCGGAAGTGCTTGGCGGCTTAAAGCCCGGCGCAGAATATGTCTCTATAAACAGCTATATCATCAAAGCTGATATTGAAAAATCCGGCGCTTCACACGACCATTGAGGAATAAGACATGCTTGAATATATAATACGTTCATCCATACATCGGCGCGTCCTGGTTCTGGCTATTGTCGCTATTCTGTGCGGTCTGGGGGTATGGAATTTTACCAAATTAC
>TARA_R110002096_G_scaffold85046_3_pt1 | contig 12393 bp, 14 predicted proteins | sample TARA_R110002096 | Tara Oceans TARA_R110002096 (sample SAMEA4397295) | marine metagenome | biome: Polar Biome; feature: [DCM] deep chlorophyll maximum layer (ENVO:01000326); material: water (ENVO:00002006), including particulate matter (ENVO:01000060) such as... | depth 35 m | reverse complement strand
TGCTGTTATCCATCCAGATAACTAGGGCTGTTTTGTTGTCTTATCTTAGGATCGTTTCGTATAGTTAGTCAAGTAAATCTTTTATTCTGTTATTCTTAGTCGTTATTTCCTAGGGCCTTGCACCGTATACGTTGAAAGAGCTTGTCCCTTGCGTGCTAGGTCTGAACCTTGTGCTGATCCGCTGGACTGATCGTTTCAATGTAATCAGAATGCGCTGAATTATTCGACATTGTAAAGAATTAATTTAATTATTTTATAACTATATGTTTTTGTTGGATAATGTTGTTGCTTTTGATTGCTATGGCTTAAAGGCTTGGGTCGCGTAGGTATACTACACGCGCGTATCTATCCTCATATGACAAGCTTGTTCTGCTTTGGTGGGGTGGCCTATTTGTGATCACATCAAGGTGGGTGGGGTGGGTGTATTACATGCATCCCTCTTTGTGTTATAGTATAACATAACAGATTGCCTATGAAATACACCCTAAAAGCCCATTCATTGACGCTGTATCAGTAGTAATGTTGTGGCTTTACAAGCGCTTACCCGTGGGAATGTGGTGGTTTTGCCCTATCGCATAGCATAAAGGGGGGAGGGCGAGGGCCACAGGGGGGTTGGGGGTACTTGTATATACACTAATACACACACGGGGTTTTTAGCTTCCCCTATTTAGCCCCTAGTTGTACACAAAGAGGTACATTTATGTCACACAATACAATAATAATACAATAAAGAGTAACTATTATAGAAATAAACTCCTTTTACGGATTGACATGGGTGTTTCACAGGATATAACTACGTAGTAGTAGTAGAGAGTAATACATTATAGTAATTACTAATTACAAGTAATAAATAAAGAAGAGTATTACTATATAGAAAGTGTGATAATAAAGTTAGTGGACATAGGAAGAGTATTACTCTAAGAGTTTTAACTATAGAGTTGACACCCTTCTTAAAGTGATGTAGACTTTTATCAAGTAACACATGTATACTCTGTATAAACTATAAGTGTTACACTCTTGGTACGTGTCACAAACATATATGTGTTCACTCTCCTCATGTCTCCCTCTCCTAGCATGTAGTTTGCGGCACGTACCTTACTTTTATTAGGTATTGACAATGGCCCGTAAACCCATACAACTATACTCATCAGATAACGTACTTGAAGAGTTTTACTCTGCGTTAGCAGATGGTAATGCAAACAAGATACGCCGTATCCACATCCCTCGTAGTGACGTATTCTATGTACGTGCTGCTATAGAGGCTGACACTGGAGTTAAGTACTCCTTAGATCACATCGAAAGAGCTATGTACTTAGAGGGTATGCTATCTCGTAGAGATGTATTAGACCCAGACAGGAAGAGACCCTATGGCGATTGAATATAGAGGGTGGTAACTTGGTTACTTGTACATGTAGGTTTTGCTATGGTGTACTTCCAGGGTCAGCCACCAGCTACGTATGTTAAGGTGTGCAAGTATCAGCACCCTACTAATCAGTTTAGTATAGAACGTCACTGGGTATGGCCTGAGATGCAATGCCCTTCAAGTTTAAGGAAAAGCAAATGAGTTGTAAGAAATGTAATGATGGTAAGTGTACGTGTAAGGGCGGCACTACTAAGAAGGGTAAATAGAACATGAAGTACTACCACAAGTATAAGACTACCTTAGAGGCTGCAGGCTACACTGTAGATGAGTATGGCTATGTCTGGGACTCTATGGGTAACCAATCTGCTGGTGAAGACAACTACGGTAACGTACAGAGTAAAGACCCTAACGTTATAGCTATCTGTATTGAACAGGATGAGTCTGCCCTTCTTGCTGAACTAGCTAAGCAGCTAAGAAAGCCAAAAGCTAAGGCTAAGGAAGAGTAATGTCTATAGTTAATCAGGGCAAGCCATCACGGATGAAGTCTGTATATGGTCACAACAGTACCAACGCTGTTGAAGTTGTATATACTTGCCCTCCTAACTGTGTAGCAGAGTGTACCTTCATTCATGTAGTTAATGGTGGGGGTAGTACTAACTCTGTAGACGTTGAGTGGTATGTTGCTGCTGATACTTATACTTCTCACTTCTTGAGTGGTAAGAGTTTAGGATCTGGTGACTACATAAGCTTTAACAATATAGACCTAGTGCTACAACCTGGAGATAAGATACAGGTACATCCTACAAGCGCTGGTCATATTGATACTATCATTACAGTTACAGAAACGTTTGTGCCTATTGGGTAGCGGGTATGCAAACTTATATGAAATTAAATAACGTTCTTACAGTAAGTAAGAAAACTCTTGCATTATTACTATTGGGGAGTATAACTATTAGTTGTAGCACTTCCTCAATAGTGCTACCTATGTCCTGCCCTAAAGATAATAAGAAATGTCAGCGGAACTTAGATGCACAAACCTTATCCTACATTGGTCAAGATAAAGCAGCCGTACAGCTTATGTGTAGCGACCCTGATCTTCGTGATACTATTGGTGAGGATTGCAATAGCGAATGATGCCTATATTACAGGTGACTTAAGTAATAACTACCAAGACTCTACTGTAGATAGTAATAACCAAGAGAGTGCTACCACTAACAACTACAACGCTACTGGTGCTGGCAGTGCTGCCCCTGTAATGAGTGCAATAGCACCTACAGTTATGGGTGCTGGTGGTAATGACAGTTGCTTGATGCCACGTACTACAGGTATACAAATTACAATGTTTGGCTTTAGTACAGGTGAAGCTGTACAGGATGAGTCTTGTAATAGACGTAAGAATGCTAGGCTCTTAGGAGCACCACAGCAAGTAGGTGGACTAGGATTGCAGGTATCAGCTATTAGCATCCTGTGCCAAGACCCTTCTGTGTTTAGAAGTATGATGCTGGCTAACACTCCATGCCCCATCAATGATAGCAAGACAGGTAAGCTGCTTATGGGGAGAGCAGCTATAAAAAAGTACAGAGACAGCCCAGCGCTTTACATAGTTGGCTATGCTTCCAACATAGAGTTTTGGGATACCCTTTTAAGGGTGGGAGAGGAATACAAAGATGAAGACCTTATTGAAGACACTACTCCTAAGCTCAGCCTTAGTGACCGTTTCCGCAGTAGCAAAAGCAGGAACTGACCTTACTACTTTAACTGGTCAAGAAAAGATTAACTATCTTATTGCATCTATTGGTGACATCCAAGCCCGTATCTTAGACAGTGGTGTTCGTACTGTAGGTGCCGTAGGTTATGCTGCTATTGGTGGTGTTGTTACAGATGCAGCTATGGCTGATGGGCTTATTACTGTAGATGAGCTAGGAAAGTACCTAGACGCTAGAGATCTTGTACTTACCCATGACTACGCTATTGCTACCACAGCAGAGCAGCTGTTCATGCAGGAACATGCAGCTAATATGAATAGCCTTACTACAGCAGTTGATAACCTTACCGTTGCAACATCTGTAATCATGGCAGCAGTAGAAGTTGCAACTATTGCAATAGACGCAGACACTAAGCCAGAGCAAGTAGCCTTACAAGAGATGGTAGCATCTGATCAGTATAGTGTTGACACTGCAGAGGTTAATGACTACAATCAAGCTGTAACGGCTGTAGAGAAGTTTGCACAACAGGCTGGTGCTTTTATGGCTGCAGCTAATAATAGTGAACTGACAGCAAGCATTGATAGTTATGCTACTCAGGGAAACTTTATGGTTGGTACATATACAGCTATTACTTACACACAGTCTATTGATGAGTTTGTAATCACATGGGCTAACTCTGGGTTTAACTCTGGTTGGCAGGGTTACTTAACTCCAGAGATGAAGAACGCAGCTGATCTCTATGCTGCAGGTGAATACATTAATGAATACGGAGCTATGCCTACACAATGATGGACTTTGAGTTTAACATAGGTGGTTACAACATTAAGGGCTGGATGGTTGCAGTAGCACTTCCAGTTCTTTCTACAGTTGCTGGAGGCGTGTATTGGTCTTATGATACACTGCAGCGATTCTATGGAGTTGAGGCTGGTATTGCAGAGGTTGTAGAGAAGTCTGCATCATTTGATACTAAAGCAGGTCAACTAAACTCTCGTATCCAAACACTGGAACAGGCCATACTTGACAATGATGTTCGTGGTCTTAACACTAAGTTAGCACAGCTATCTACAAACATGACGCAGATACTAGAACAACAAAAAGTTCTTTTAGACTTGCGTAGTCAGGTGGATAAGGCTACAACTATTACAGACGGACTAGGTAATACACTTGATACTCTAAAGACAGAAGTCGATGATATCTGGAAAGCGTATGATGAACTAGTCGATAATCCGCTATAAGGAATAAACTATGGCACGAGCATTAACAGAAAAACAACAGCGCTTCCTAGAAGTATTGTTTGATGAAGCAGGCGGTGACGCTGTTGCTGCTAAAAAGCTGGCAGGTTACACACCTGAGTCCAGCACATCTGCTATTGTAGAGTCTCTTAAAGAAGAGATTGGTGACAAGACACGCTCTTACTTTGCACGTATGGCTCCTAAAGCTGCCATGTCTATGGTAAGCGCTTTGTATGACCCTACTGAGTTAGGTATTAAAGAGAAGATGGTTGCAGCAAAGGACTTGCTTGATCGTGCAGGACTTGGTAAGGTAGACAAAGTAGACATCTCATCTGGCGGAGGCGTTTTCTATCTGCCACCAAAAGAAGGTTCAAACGAATAATACCAGTTAGAGATCTAGGCTTCTGGGAATTACCAAAGCCGTTAAACCAATACAGCAAAGAGTGGCACGTAATAGTAAGGATAGGTAAACACATACCCTTTGGTTATGAACTGCATCCAGACAACGACAAATTACTTTTACCTATAGAGTCTGAGCTTGAAGCATTAGAGCTTGCAAAGCGTCACCTTAAGCAGTACAGTTACAGGGCAGTAGCACACTGGTTAAGCAAAGAGACAGACCGCTACCTATCATGGCAAGGTCTAAAGAAAAGAGTTGAAGTTGAGCGAAGACGTAAAAAAGCAGCTACAATTAAGCGTAAGCTTGCCACATGGCTCGAAGAAACGCTTAAGGAAATCGAAAAGCTCGAAACGCAAGGTGTCGGAGCCTACGCAGATAGCAGTCGAGATTAGCGCTACCGTTGATACGCCTGTTAAACAAACTGCTCCTGCTAAGCCAAAGGCAGAACCCTTCGATGTAGAAGAGGCTATGACCGTTGTCTTTAAGCCTAACCCTGGCCCTCAGACAGACTTCCTGAGTGCATCAGAGCGAGAGGTACTTTACGGTGGTGCAGCTGGTGGTGGTAAGTCATACGCTATGCTTGCTGACCCTCTACATGGTTTAGGTGATCCTAACTTCTCAGGACTACTTGTACGACATACTACAGAAGAACTAAGGGAACTTATACAGAAATCACAGGAGCTATACCCTCGTGCAGTACCGGGAATCAAGTGGTCAGAGCGTAAGTCGCAATGGACTTCTCCTCAAGGAGGTCGCCTATGGATGTCTTATCTGGATAAAGATACAGACGTTACCCGCTATCAAGGTCAGGCCTTTAACTGGATTGGCTTTGACGAACTTACACAATGGACTAGCCCTTACGCTTGGAATTATATGAGGTCTCGCTTGAGATCTGCACACGCATCTAACTTAGGCCTCTACATGAGGGCAACAACAAACCCCGGAGGAAACGGACATGCTTGGGTTAAGAAAATGTTTATCGACCCTGGGGCATCTAACAAATCGTTTTGGGCTACTGACATTGAGAGTGGTGAAACGATTACCTATCCTAAAGGTCATAGCAAAGAGGGTAGTCCTCTATTTAAGCGCCGCTTTATTCCAGCCTCTCTATTTGATAATCCGTACCTATCTGACGCTGGCGACTATGAAGCGATGCTTCTCTCTCTTCCTGAGCATCAGCGTAAGCAGCTACTTGAAGGTAACTGGGATGTTAATGAGGGTGCAGCTTTTCCAGAGTTTGATAGGAACATACACGTTGTGGAGCACTTCGAGATCCCTGACTCTTGGGCAAAGTTTAGGGCTTGTGATTACGGGTATGGTAGTTACACTGGTGTTCTCTGGTTTGCTGTAGCACCTGACGAACAAGTTATTGTGTACCGTGAGATGTATGTCTCCAAGGTTACGGCTTCTGACTTAGCAGATCTAATACTGCAAGCAGAGCGTGGTGACGGTACAATGAGATACGGGGTGCTGGATTCCTCTTTATGGCACAACCGTGGCGACACTGGGCCTAGCTTGGCTGAGCAGATGAATCAAAAAGGGTGCCGCTGGCGTCCGTCTGACAGATCAAGAGGCTCACGTGTCGCAGGTAAAAACGAAATACACAGGCGCTTAAAGGTAGATGACTTTACTGAGAAGCCCCAACTAGTCTTTATGGATAACTGCAAGCACACTATCGCACAAATCCCTAGTATTCCTCTGGATAAAAGAAACCCAGAAGATGTTGATACTCACGCAGAGGATCACTTGTATGACGCTCTAAGATACGGTATTATGACACGTCCACGCAGCAGCATCTGGGACTACAACCCAGCAAAACAACGCACTGGTTTTCAAGCTAGTGATCCAAACTTCGGGTATTGATAATGGCAGAACAAGAAGAAATGTTTGAAACAGATGAAGTCGTAGCTGCTAAAGACAGTACTGATAGCATCTTTGAAACAAAATCCAGTGTAGTAGCTTTCGTAGCTGAGCGGTATAAACGTGCAGAAGATGCTCGATTTGCTGACGAAGAGCGTTGGCTTAAAGCTTATCGTAACTACCGTGGCTTGTATGGTAAGGATGTACAGTTCACAGACACAGAGAAGTCTCGTGTGTTTGTTAAGGTTACAAAGACTAAAACTCTAGCAGCTTACGGTCAGATTGTAGAAGTACTCTTTGGCAATAACAAGTTCCCCCTCTCTGTTAATCCATCTGTATTGCCTGACGGTGTTGTAGAGTCCTTGCATATTAATGTAGACCCTAACGCTGTAGCTGCAGGTAATCAACTTAAATCAGCTACAGAGAAAAGGTCTTCACAGCCTTACTTGATTAATGGTGATACTAAGCTACAGCCGGGCGAAACTCTTATGGACTTAGCACGTAGGCTTGGCCCCCTAACTGAAAAGCTAGAATCTGTATCAGATAAGATCGTTGAGGGTGACGGTACTACACCTACTACTATTACATTCCATCCAGCAATGGTTGCCGCTAAGCGGATGGAGAAGAAGATACATGATCAGCTACAAGAGTCTGGTGCTTCTACACACCTACGCTCTATGGCATTTGAGATGGCTCTACTTGGCACAGGTGTTATGAAGGGTCCATTCGCTGTTGATAAAGAATATCCTAACTGGGATGACGAAGGTGAGTATGACCCTATAGTTAAAACTGTTCCAGAGTGTAGTCATGTTTCTGTATGGGACTTCTACCCTGACCCAGAAGCTAAGTCTATGAATGATGCAGAGTATGTTGTAGAGCGTCACAAGATGTCACGTACACAGTTACGTGCGCTTAAGAACCGTCCTTACTTCATGTCTGACTCTATCAGCCTTGCTATTGATAAAGGCCCTGACTACATCCAGAAGTACTGGGAAATGACTATGGAGGATGACGATACACAGCCATCTTCTGAGCGTTGGGAAGTATTAGAGTTCTGGGGTTTTGTAGATACAGATGTTCTTGAAGAGCATGGCGTAGATATACCTAAGGCATTTAAAGATCTAGATGAAGTTAACTGTAACGTATGGGTATGTAACGGTGAAGTACTTCGTTTTGTATTGAACCCATTCAAGCCTACACGCATTCCTTACTACTCTGTTCCTTATGAGCACAACCCTTACAGCTTCTTTGGTGTAGGTATTGCTGAGAATATGGATGACACACAGACTTTGATGAATGGCTTTATGCGTATGGCTATTGACAACGCTGCTCTATCTGGCAACCTTATCATTGAAGTAGATGAGACTAACATGGTTCCTGGACAAGACTTAAGTGTGTACCCAGGAAAAGTGTTTAGGCGTCAAGGGGGTGCACCTGGTCAAGGAATCTTCGGCACCAAGTTCCCCAACGTTGCACAAGAGAACATGCAACTCTTTGATAAGGCACGAGTACTTGCTGATGAATCTACTGGATTTCCTAGTTTCGCTCACGGACAGACTGGTGTCTCAGGGGTTGGCAGGACAGCTTCTGGTATTTCTATGCTTATGTCTGCTGCTAACGGTTCTATTCGGACGGTAGTTAAGAACGTTGATGACTATCTCATTCGTCCACTAGGTAAAGCATTCTTCTCATTCAACATGCAGTTTGACTTTGACAGTCAGATTCGTGGTGACTTAGAGGTACATGCCTCTGGTACAGAGAGCCTTATGGCTAACGAGGTACGCTCACAGCGTTTGATGCAGTTCTTACAGGTTGCACAGAATCCTGTACTAGCTCCTTTTGCTAAGATGGACTACATTATTCGTGAGATTGCTAAGTCTATGGATCTTGATCCTGACAAAGTAACTAACTCCATGAGTGATGCTGCTATCCAAGCTGAGATCCTTAAAGGCTTCCAGCAGCCAGCACAGCCCCCTGCAGGGCCAGAAGGCGTTAATATGCCCCAAGGTAGCCCAGCGCCACAAGGGCAGGGTCCACAGGGCGTACAGGACACCTCAGGAGGTGGCGGTAGTCAGATAGGTACTGGAACTGCACCAACTCCGGGAGAGCAAGGGTTTACTGGTAATGTCGCTTAAGACTTTAGTAAACGATAAACAAGTATGGGATGCATTTACTCAAGAGTTAGATGAGTGCATCTTACATCAACACAAAAGTATTGAGAACATATCTGATCCTGTAGAAGTGTATCGCGCTCAAGGTAAGATCTCAGCCTACAGAAGTTTGAAGTACTTGAGGGATAAAGTGAATGGCTGACATAGATAACCAAACAGAAGAAGCTATGGGCTGGGCTGCAGAAGGTAAGAAGCTTGCAGTAAATATCCCAGAAGTATCACTTAAAGATGCTGCTACCTTTGTTGCTGAGATGACGCCTATTGTTGGTGACGTTATGGCAGCTAAAGAAGTCTATGATGAACTACAGAAAGATGAACCTAACTACTACTTAGCGGGTGCGCTGGGCGGTGCTGCTCTTTTAGGGCTTATTCCTGGTGTAGGTGATGTAGCTGCTAAGGCTATTAAGAAGGGTGCTAAGGAAGTATTTGATGTAGCCAAGCGTGTAGAGGTTGACACTAATGCTATGGGTTCTGGTCTTGGCAATGTTAAGTTAAAGCCTAAGGATAGTGTAATTAAAGCTAACCCTAAGGCAGAGATGGTAAGTACATCTGTGATAAACAGTACTATACCCAAGGGTAACAAGCCTAGATATGATGTAGGCAAGATAGATACTGTAGCAGATTATAACGCAGAAGATTGGATGTACACTGACTTTGACAAGACAGGTAAGCCAACTTTAAAAGAAAGTATCTTCAAGGAAGGTATTAAAGAACCTATTGAGATCATGGTCAGTAAAAAGACAGGTGATATGGTATTAGGTGAGGGTAACCATAGGTTAAAGGCTGCTACAGAACTTGGAATGGATGAGGTTCCTGTTGTTGTTTATGTAAAGGATGACTTAGGTTTCATTGATGGGGAAGTACCAGCAAAGATAGACACTAAAGGATTAAAGTCTGGTAAGTACTATTCTCTAAGTGAAATAGATCTAGACAGCCGCATGATTGAAGGTAAAAAGCCTGCAGGACAGGGTAGTTTCCAGTATCTTAATAAAGATGGTACATTCTCAGCAGAACCTGATCCTACTCGTTTTACGCCTATGCGTGATATTGGGGTAAACAAACAGGTATCTAACATAGAGTTTGATGCACGTATAGCAGAACTAGATGAAGCACCAGACGTATCTACTTGGCAGGCTAATACTAAAAGGTTTGTAAAGGAGTCTCGTGACGTAAACCCTTCTATACGTACTCCTGAGCTAGAGAACTCTACAAAGGATCTTCTTGATGGTAAGATCACAAGGGAGCAGCATTTAAAGAATATAGATGAATATAAACCCGTTAATGCTTGGGATGCTATGCCAAGAGAGCCTAGTGATAAAGCTGTAGTTTTTTCTTTAGATGATGCTCAACGTAAAGATGGTCACTTTGTCTTAGATAGTACTTCTTCTATGGATGTAAATAAGTCATCCCTTAAGATAGGCGACTTGTTTAACGGTAGGTTAGACATACCTGCCTATAATAGATATGATACTTGGGTAGTTACGGGTTCATCAGCTACTGCTGAAAAAGGAAAACACTACGCAAAGGCTGTGCATTATACAGCAGGTGAAGGTAAGCCTGTAAAGTTTATTGCCTCCGTAAAGACAGGTGAAAAGATAGGTACAGGCGAAAAGGGCAAAACGCCTTATGCTACAGTACAGGGTTACGTAAAAGACTTAGATGCAGATGCCATACGTGCTAAGGCTACAGACTATCTAAACGATCCAGAGTGGACACAGGTAGGTTTTGACCCTCGTAGGCAAGGCGGCTTTTATGTTCGTGCAGGTGAAAACAAACACGTACCAATACGTGAAGCAAACGAAGTAATACAGATAGGGCCTTTGGTTCTAGCTAAGAATGCAAAACTAGACTTTGAATACTCAGGCTACAACGAAGGTGGATTAGCAATGGATGACCAAACAGTAAGAGCCTTCGCACTAGGTGGCTTAGCAGAAGATGTAGACCCAGTGTCAGGCAATGAAGTACCAGTAGGGTCTATGCCAGAAGAAGTACGAGATGATATCCCTGCTCAACTGAGTGAAGGTGAGTATGTTGTACCTGCTGATGTAGTACGCTTCTTTGGTGTTAAGTTCTTTGAGGACATTCGTGCTGAAGCTAAACAAGGCTTTGCTCAGATGGAGTCTACTGGTCGTGTAGGTGGTGAGCCTATGGGCATGGAAGTTATTAACCCTGAAGATGATATTGAGTTTGATGAATCTGACTTTGATATTATAGATGGTCCTGATGGTTACGCTGAAGGCGGTGATGTAAGTAGCACTGATGCAATGGCTGTGTTGTCTGGCTCTGGTCCAAAAACCATGGAGATGCGTGAGTTCGTTAACGCTGCAGGTAATACAATAACTATCATGTACTTTAATGGTATGCCTATGTCTGTCATCCCTGAGGGTTACACTGAGGTAGCACCTGAACCTGTAACATCTCCCGGAGCACCTGTAACTTCTACTGAAGTAGTAAATAATAGTGATGATGATAGCGGAGTTGATCTTCCAGAAAATAAACCAGTAAACTATAAAGAGCTTAGCGCTAGTGAGTTGCAGGCTATGGTTAAAGACTCTAAGGGGATGGCTAACTCTCTTATAGGCGGTGGTGCGCTAATGATTAACCCTATCATTGGCTTATCAGTTAAGGCGGCTATGTGGCATCAGAGAAAACAAGTAGAGAAAGAACTTGTACGGCGTGTGGAAGACGATACTATTGATCCAGCAATACGGACTCAATACGAAGAACTTCTACAAATCGCAGAGGAGGATACACCCGGAATGTGGACACGCCTCTTTGGTACAGATAGGGATAAAGAAAAAGCTGGTCTAGGTGACTTTCCTTTTGATCCTGTCTCCGCTGAGCCTGAAGCTATTGACGATGCTGTTAAGGAAGCTATGGAGTATACACCAGAAGATACCACAACAATAACTAAGGATCCTTTATACAGAAGCCCTATTACAGGCTGGCAATCTGCTGAAACTAACGCAGAGATTGCTGAAGTTGCAGCTGCAAATGCAGCCATTTCACAGGCCTACGTTCCAGAAGCAATTACTGATGCTAGAGCAGAGCGCATTGCTGATGCTAAGCGTAGAGATAAGGCTGAGAAGAAAGCAGAACTTAGGAAACGAGCACAACAAGCTCAGGCAGATATAAATGCACAGCAATCAAGTAGTGACAATTCCTCTAGAAATAGAGAGGACAATTCCTCTAGAAATAGAGAGAGGGCAATTCAGGTTGAGTCATCTAGAAATAAAGCATCTGCAAACGTAGCCAAATCAGAAGGCACAACAGCCCGTACCGACTCAGGTGGTAAAGAGACATACTCTTCTAAGGTTAAACGTGGAGGTGGCTTTTCTAAGGGCGGCTTGATGAAGAACAAAAAGAAGTAACACTAACAGACTACCCATATAACTATAAGGCTACCCAGCTAAGGCTGGCCCCAACATAAGGAGTAATAAAATGTCGGAAGCCCAAATACAGACGGACTCAGCGTCCCATCAGCGTAACGCATCTCGTGTACAACGGGATGAAGAGGAATTAAAGGCCTTGCTAGAAAGTGCTGGGGTTATTACAGATGAAGAAGAAACCATCGAAGAGGAACCCAGTAGCTCACAGCCTAGCGAACCCAAAGTTCAGGCAGAGAGTAGTGCCGAACAAAAAGAAGAAGCACAAACCGAAA
>TARA_R110002096_G_scaffold435959_1_pt1 | contig 12418 bp, 8 predicted proteins | sample TARA_R110002096 | Tara Oceans TARA_R110002096 (sample SAMEA4397295) | marine metagenome | biome: Polar Biome; feature: [DCM] deep chlorophyll maximum layer (ENVO:01000326); material: water (ENVO:00002006), including particulate matter (ENVO:01000060) such as... | depth 35 m | reverse complement strand
CCGGCTTGCCGGGACCTGGACCTATTGGGGCTGGAAGGGCGGGTATTTCAACACCGAGAAGGACGCGTACGCATTTTACGACGAATTGCGCTTCATGCTGGCCACCCAGAAAGTGGCACCGAATTCGCCACAATGGTTCAACACCGGTCTGCACTGGGCCTATGGTATCGATGGGCCGTCCCAAGGCCATCATTATGTTGATTATCAGACCGGCAAGCTGGTCAAATCCAAGACCGCATACGAACATCCGCAGCCTCATGCCTGTTTCATTCAGTCTGTTGAGGATGATCTGGTCAACGAAAACGGCATTATGGATCTCTGGGTCCGCGAAGCCCGTCTTTTCAAATATGGCTCCGGCACCGGATCGAATTTTTCGATGTTGCGCGGTTCAGGCGAGAAACTGTCTGGCGGTGGTAAATCCTCCGGCCTGATGTCGTTCCTGAAGATCGGCGACCGGGCAGCCGGCGCCATCAAATCCGGTGGCACCACCCGCCGCGCCGCCAAGATGGTCGTGGTTGATATCGATCATCCGGATATCGAGGACTACATCTACTGGAAGGTTAAGGAAGAGCAGAAAGTCGCTGCCCTCGTCACAGGTTCCAAAGTGGTATCGAAGCACCTGAAAGCTGTCATGAAGGCCTGCGTCAATTGCGAAGGACCTGAAGGCGACTGCTTCGATGTTACTATGAATCCGGCTTTGAAGCGTGAAGTGCGAGCCGCCAAAAAGGCTTTGGTTCCAGAGAACTACATCCAGCGGGTGATTCAATTTGCCAGGCAGGGTTACACCGATCTGGAATTTCCGATCTACGATACGGATTGGGATTCAGAGGCCTATCTCACTGTGTCGGGCCAGAATTCCAACAATTCGGTCCGGGTGACGGACGGCTTCCTCAATGCGGTTGAGGCCGATAACGACTGGGACCTGATCGGCCGGATTCGCGGTGATGTCGTCAAAACGGTCAAAGCCCGCGAGCTTTGGGAAAAGGTCGGCTATGCCGCCTGGGCGTCTGCTGATCCCGGCATCCAGTACCACACCACAATCAATGATTGGCATACCTGCCCGGCAGCAGGCGAAATCCGCGCCTCCAACCCGTGTTCGGAATACATGTTCCTTGATGATACGGCCTGTAATCTGGCCTCGCTGAACCTGATGCAGTTCCGCAGCAAGGATCGCAGCTTTGATGTGGACAGTTTCGAACATGCCACACGGTTGTGGACAATTGTTCTGGAAATCTCTGTGCTGATGGCGCAATTCCCATCGAAACAGATTGCAAAACTGTCATATGAATATCGCACCCTGGGTCTCGGCTACGCCAATATCGGCGGCTATCTGATGACCTCCAGCATTTCCTATGACAGTGATGAAGGTCGCGCGATTTGTGGCGCCATCACCGCGATCATGACCGGCGTGTGTTACGCGACCTCTGCGGAAATGGCGAGCGAGCAGGGCGCGTTCCCGAACTATGCTCCCAATGCTGACAGCATGTTGCGGGTCATCCGCAATCACCGCCGCGCCGCCCATGGTCTGACAGATGGTTATGAGGGCCTCAGCACATTGCCGGTGCCGCTGGATCACGCATCCTGCGAAGACAAGAACCTGATCAAACGTGCAAAGAAAGCATGGGACAGGGCGCTGGAGCTTGGCGAACAGCACGGCTACCGCAATGCCCAGGTTTCTGTGATTGCCCCGACCGGCACCATTGGTCTGGTGATGGATTGTGACACAACCGGCATTGAACCTGACTTTGCTTTGGTGAAATTCAAGAAGCTGGCCGGCGGCGGTTATTTCAAGATCATCAACCGCGCCGTGCCCGAAGCCTTGCGACAGCTTGATTACAGCGAGGCAGAGATTGCCGAAATCGAAGCCTATGCAGTTGGCCATGGCTCGCTGGCACAGTCTCCCGGCATCAATCACAGCACCTTGAAAGCCAAAGGCTTCACCGACGAAAAGATCAGCACAATCGAAGCGGGCCTCGGCTCCGCCTTCGACATCAAATTCGTCTTCAACAAATGGTCGCTTGGCGAGGCGTTCTGCAAAGACGTCTTGAACCTGTCGGGCGAGCAACTTGATGACATGTCGTTTGATCTGCTTGCGGCAATCGGCTTTGACAAGGCCGATATCGAGGCAGCCAATATTCATGTCTGCGGTGCCATGACGCTGGAAGGGGCACCGCATCTGAAGGACGAACATCTCTCGATCTTTGATTGTGCCAATCCTTGCGGCAAGATCGGCAAGCGCTATCTGTCAGTGGAAAGTCATATCCGCATGATGGCGGCAGCCCAGCCGTTCATCTCCGGAGCCATATCCAAAACCATCAACATGCCGAACAGTGCAACTGTCGAGGAATGCAAGGAAAGCTATATGCTGTCCTGGCGTCTGGCGCTGAAAGCCAATGCGCTGTATCGCGATGGGTCCAAATTGTCGCAGCCACTGAATTCTCAGCTTCTGGCGGATGATGACGAAGATCTGGATGCCGTGGAAGATCTGGTGGCCGCTCCAGCTGCCGTTCGTGCAACCCAGGTTGCGGAAAAAATCGTCGAGAAGATCATCGAACGCGAGATTGAAGTCCGATCCCGCGAAAAACTCCCGCAACGCCGCAAGGGATATACCCAGAAGGCGATTGTCGGCGGCCACAAGGTCTATCTGCGGACCGGCGAATATGAAGAAGGCCGTCTCGGTGAAATCTTCATCGACATGCACAAGGAGGGCGCTGCCTTCCGTGCCATGATGAACAATTTCGCCATCGGCATTTCGCTTGGCCTGCAATATGGCGTGCCTCTGGAAGAATATGTCGATGCCTTCACCTTCACCCGGTTTGAACCGGCCGGCATGGTGATCGGCAATGACGCGATCAAGAATGCCACATCGATTCTCGATTATATCTTCCGCGAACTGGCCGTCTCCTATCTTGGCCGCAACGAACTGGCACATGTCCAACCCGAAGATATGGGTGCAACCAGTGTGGGCCGCGGTGTTGAAGGCGACAAGCCGACAACACAGGTATCGCACGGCCTCGTCCGGGGGCAGACCGACCGCTTCCGTGTGGTTGGATCAGAGCCTGCCGGTGCCGATAAGGGCTCGCCGGCACAGGCTGCCAGCATCGCCCGCGTCACCCAGGCTTTTGCCGGCAACAAAGCCGGAGCGGCCGTGGCCTTCAAGCGCGAAATCGATGTCTCGATCTCCGAGGAAGTCTCTGTCGGTCAGACCCAGCCCAAGGACGACAAGGCGCAGCAGATCGCCATGGCCCGAATGAAAGGCTATGAGGGCGAAAACTGCTCTGAATGCGGCAATTTCACCATGGTCCGCAACGGCACCTGCCTGAAATGCGACACCTGCGGCAACACCAGCGGCTGCAGCTGACACCACCACACTCATCCGTTCCCGGGCCGGTCTCGGGAACGTAGCGATTGATTTACAGCGGTGGGGACAGCAATTTGCACAGCAGTACTGGACCCTGGGGACATGCCCGTGGGTCACGGTGGTGGCAGGGCTGGCAAACGATGCTGGTTCCGCTGCGGCGTCAGACCGGGTCGATCAGGCCATCTTGCCGAACCAGTCGTGGCGCCAGTCGATCATCTTGCCGATTTCCTTGCACTGGGCATCAATGATCTTATGCGCCAGTTTCTGGATGTCCTTATGACTGCTCTGCTGCACCGCGACAGCCGCCATCTCGATTGCAGTGGCATGATGCGGCAGCTGCGAGTCGATGAATTCCTTGTCGAATTCATCAACCTTTTTCAACTCCTTGACCGAAAGCATACCAAACATCGAGCGTTCGCCAGGATGTGGCTGGGTCGGCAGATCGCCTTGTCCGTCGACGTCCGCATGCAAAGCCTTGAGCTTCTCAATCTCCTCATTTTGAGCATCGATCACGTCCTCGGCAAACTTCTTCAGATCGGCGTGCTTGGCACGATCCAGCGCCACCTTGGCCATTTCCACTGCCATGGCGTGATGTCCGGCCATCATTTCAACCCAGCGCCGATCGGAATACTCGCCATTGTGGATCAATTCCGCCGGTGCCTGCTTCTGCTTGTCAGTGCCATGGGTATCCGTCATCGATTGCTCCTTAAATATTGCATTTGTGAAGTAAAACTGCCGGGATAACGAAGCAGCAACGACTCGGTTCCATCGCTGGTGCCAGAATAGTCCGTGCCCGGATTTGTGCCTGGTGCGTGAAAATGGGGGCAGTGGTTCACGCACGAAGACTGGACCCTCGGGACAAGCTCAAGGGCGACGACAGTGTGAGGCGCGTTGTTTCGATCGTCCGCTCTCCACGCTATAAATCTCAGTTCGTCATTCTCGGACTTGTTCCGGGAATCCAGCGTATGATTTGCAACGCCGGCGCAAGCGCCTATTTCAACAGGACGACAGAGGAAGCTGGAAGTATTTTGACATTTCCAGACGCTTGCAAGAGGTGCGTGACGCCTGTGAAAATAGAAAACCATGAGCGGCATCGCTCGTGACCAACCGGCTTGAAACCATTCTTGCTCTGGCTTTTCTCGCGATGTTTTTCACAGCGCCGGTTTCCGCCCAGATGGATGACGCAGCTTCTCTGCCCACCGGCAGGTGCGAAACCGTGCGCTTTGAAGGCACCCGCTACACGGTCTGTGGCTTTGATCCGACAATCCATGATATCCGGCTCTTTCACCGCGATGGCAACGGCGTCGGGTTCCGGGATTTTTCCGCATTGGAGACATTTCTCGATGGCGAGGGCCTGCAACTGAATTTCGCCATGAATGCCGGCATGTACCATGCGGACCGGGATGCGGTCGGGCTCTATGTGGAGCAGGGCATTGAACGCAATCCGGTCAACCAGAACGAAGGCCCCGGCAATTTCCACCTGCTGCCGAACGGCATTTTCTATCTGGAAGGCAGCGCGGCTGGAATTCTGGAAACTCAAGCCTATCTGACATCAGGAATCAATCCGGATTTTGCCACCCAATCCGGACCGATGCTGATTATCGATGGCCGGCTGCATCCGCGCTTTTTGCCGGACGGCACCTCGCGCAAAATCAGAAACGGCGTCGGCATCGCTGCTGATGGCCGGACAATCGTGTTTGCACTCAGTGAAGAGCGGGTCAATTTTCATGATTTCGCCCGGTTGTTTCGAGACAAATACGGCGCGAAAAATGCGCTGTATCTTGACGGCTCGATTTCACGGCTTCATGTGCGCGATCTGGAACGCAGCGATCCCGGCCGGGCCATGGGGCCGATTGTCGGCGTGGTGGCCAGAAAGCCGGCACCGTAAACTGCTGCACCGCAGCTGCTGAACTTGTACAATCAGCAGCGCATCGAAAAGGCGTCAGTGTTTGCCTTATGCGTCTTCGCTCATCGCAGATTCCAACTCGGCCGACAGTGAAAGCCATTCCTCTTCAGTGCTCATCAGCAGCTTTTCCGCATCGGCGCGGAATTTGGAAAGTGCAGAGACCCGGCCAGGGTCTTCGCTATAAAGATCAGGATCGGCCAGCGCCTTCTCGGCGCGCGCGATTTCCTGATTCAATTTTGCAATTTGTGCCTCCAGGTCTTTGATTTTCTTGCGCATCGGCGCCAGCGCCTCACGTTTCTGCGCCGCATCGCGGCGGCGGTCCTGGGCGGAAATCGCCGGGCGTGATGGTGTCTCGACAATTTCGATTTCCGGTGTTGCAGCGGGCGTGTTGGCGCTCTTGCCGCTCAAGATCAGGCGGCGATACTCATCCATATCGCCTTCGAACGGCGCGATGGTGCCTCCGGCGGCCAGCCACAGCCGGTCAACACTTGCATCAAGCAGCGAGCGGTCATGGCTGACGATCACCACAGCACCGGGATAGTCGTTCAGGGCCTTAACCAGCGCCTGCCGGCTGTCGATGTCGAGATGGTTGGTTGGCTCATCCAGTATAAGCAGATGCGGCCCTTCAAAGGTTGCCAGTCCCAGCATCAGGCGTGCTTTTTCACCGCCGGACAGCTTTGCAACCTTCGTATCCATCTTGTCGGAGCCAAGACCCATTTGCGCGACACGGGAACGGACCTTGGATTCATGCGCCTGCGGCATCAGCGGCCGCACATGTTCAAATGCGGATTGGGCAGGCTTCAATTCATCGAGCTGGTGTTGCGCAAAATACGCCACTTTCAGCTTTGAAGGCTTGGTGATCGTACCGGTCTCGGCGCTGAGGCGCTCGGCCAGCAATTTGGCGAAAGTTGACTTGCCGTTACCATTCTGCCCGAGCAGCCCGATCCGGTCATCATCATCAATCCGCAGATTGATGTTTTTCAAAACCGGTTCACCGGGCGTGTAGCCCACTGACACCTGTTCAAAATGCATGATCGGCGGGGCCAGAACCTTTTCCGGCGGCGGAAACCGGATCGGCAGGCTGGTCTCGTCGATCAGCGTGGTGACCGTGCCCATTTTCTCCAGCGCTTTCAGCCGCGATTGTGCCTGTTTTGCCTTGGAAGCCTTGTAGCGGAAGCGCTCGACGAAAGCTTCCATGTGCTTGCGGGCCGCATCATGCTTGACCTTGCCCTTTTCCAGCAGCAGCTGCTTTTCCCGCCGCGTTTTTTCAAACACGTCATAGCCACCGCGATAGGCCGTGATAGTGCGGTGCTCCAGATGAGCGATCATTTCCACTGATTCATTCAGCAATTCGCGGTCATGGCTGATGATAATGATCGTGTGCGGATATTTTTTAAGATAGGCTTGAAGCCACAATGTGCCTTCCAGATCGAGATAGTTGGTCGGCTCATCCAGCAGCAGCAGATCAGGTTCGGAAAACAACACCGCAGCAAGCGCCACACGCATCCGCCAGCCACCGGAAAAATCAGAGCAGGGCCGTTGTTGTGCGTCAGCATCAAAGCCAAGGCCCGACAGAATGGTGCCTGCGCGCGCTTCGGCTGAATAGGCATCAATATCGCCGAGCCGTGTATAAATTTCAGAAATACGGTTCGGGTCTGTCGCCGTCTCTGCCTCAGTCAGCAGCGCGCTGCGTTCCTTGTCGGCCCGTAATACGAAATCCAGCAGACTGTCCGGCCCGCCCGGGGCTTCCTGTGCCACCTGGCCGACGCGGGCATTGCGCACCAGACTGATGCTGCCGCTTTCCGGCGCAAGATCACCGGTGATGATCTTGAACAGCGTCGTCTTGCCGGTGCCGTTCTTGCCGACAAGCCCGATTTTGGTGCCGGAAGGCACAGAAAGGGAGGCGTCTTCCAATAGAAGACGGCCAGCCATGCGAAAGGTCAGGGAGTTGATGCTTAACATGTGGCGAGCTTGTGCCGTGGGCGCTGGCGAAAATCAAGGGCCTGTTCGCGATCAGGTCCGCAAAAACCAAATTTGCAGCCACATTCAACAAAAGTGTGCTGAATGGCCGGTTGATTGAAGATCGCAACACTGGCATCAACGCGGTGGCATATTATCCCGGAGATTTTTGGTGACCATCACGCTTTATGATCTATGCGGACGCGACACATCCCGCCGTTTCAGCCCCTATTGCTGGCGTATCAAGAAGGCACTGGACCATAAGAAACTTGCTTATGAGACCATCGCCGTTCCATTCACCGGAATTGCCAAGATTGAAGGCAATGAAGTCAAGACCGTACCGATGCTGTGCGATAGCGGCAGAACCGTCACCGATTCCTTTGCCATAGCCGAATATCTCGATGAGGCGTATCCCCAGACGCCGGCGCTGTTTGATGGCCAGCATGCACACGCCATGTCCCGGTTTGTTGAGGCATGGACCTTTTCGGCCCTGCATCCCGGCATTATCCGTATGGTGGCGAAGGATATTCATGACATTCTTGATGATGAGGACCAGGCCTATTTTCGCCGGACCCGTGAGACGACGCTGAAAACCACCCTGGAAGAGCTCCATGCGGACCGGGACCGGCACAGGCAAGGTTTTCAGACCAATCTGCTGGCGCTTGATCAGATGTTGCGCCGGCAACGCTTTATCGGGGGTGCCACGCCGAATTTCGCGGATTTCATTGTCTACGGATCGCTGAAATGGCCCGCTGCCTGCAGCGATTATGATGTGCTGCCGCAAAAACCGCGCGTCCTGGACTGGTATGCCCATCTGGATGCCTGATGGAAATCAGGTCAATGAAACCCGGAGAGCCGGCAATGGCGTAAAGTGACGCCGGGTGAATCGGCGAAAGGGGTTGCAGCCGGGTCATTGCAAAGCTAAGAGAGCGCAACCTTGCGCCCCGGCGCTGTCCAGCATCCGCTGTCCCGCTTTCAATCACCGATAACAACAGAGTTTTGACATGGCTATCGAACGCACTTTCTCAATCATCAAACCAGACGCAACGCGGCGCAACCTTACCGGCAAGGTCATCGCCAAATTCGAAGACGCCGGCCTGCGCGTCATCGCCTCCAAGCGCATTCACATGAGCAAGGCCCAAGCCGAAGGCTTCTACGCCGTGCACAAGGAACGCCCGTTCTTTGGCGAATTGGTGGAATTCATGATTTCCGAGCCAGTTGTGGTTCAGGTTCTGGAAGGCGAAGATGCCATTGCCAAGAACCGCGAAGTGATGGGCGCAACCAACCCGGCCGATGCCGATGCTGGCACAATCCGTAAGGAATTCGCCCTCTCGATCGGCGAGAATTCAGTTCACGGCTCCGATGCGCCGGAAACAGCCGCCGAGGAAATCAAATATTTCTTCAGTGATGACGAGATTGTCGGCTGATTTCAGCGACACGACACCTGCAACAGGGCGCAATCTTCGCAGATTGCGCCCTTTTTTTATTGCAATTGCGAACAGGTATGAGGTGCATGCTAAACATTTGCAGAAGCGTCGCTTTGCGATGAGCTTGCTTTTTGCCAGGATTTCGTCGCAAAGGCTTGAAAACCAGACGGTTTCCTGCGCCTTCGCTCCTAACTCTGACCAAAATCAAACTCACCGATTCAACCTCCTAATTGAGTCCAGACTCTAGTGGAATTAACCCGCATCAATGCCGTCGGATCGGAGATGTACAAAAGTTGTTTTAAACACAAAAAAGACTGTGTTTTCCAACGTCTTGTTTAAAATGTCCGAAACGGACCAATGATGCTTTATGTTGATATTCCATCTCCCCAAGTAATTGGTGATCTTGATCTCGTTCGCTCTGACGCTTGCGTTTGAAACGCGTGCTGGCGATAGCCGGGTCAGAGTTGCTTCATAGCAGCCACTCGACCGGCAACCAGCCGATGACTGCCAGGGCCAGACGTTTGGCCGGTGTGGAGCCGGGCTCGATGTGTGTTACCGTTTCGTCAAATGGACTAATCCATACTGTCTGGCGGTCCCGCAATTCTATACGCCACGCAAGATCATTCAAACCATCGTCGAAAGCGTCATGCATCGCTTCGGCCATCCTGGTGCTTTCGATTAGCAGGCCCATTTCTGTATTCAGCGTGGCAGAGCGGGGATCAAAATTAAACGACCCCACAAAAATGCGATCCCCGTCCACTGCAAATGTCTTGGCATGAAGATGGGATCCCGACGATCCCAATGGCCTCAGAATACCCAGGGCCGAAGCGCCTCCTGATTGTGCACGCAATTCAAACAGGCCAACGCCTGCCCGCAACAAATCCTCTCTGCGTTTGGAATATCCTGCGTGAACCGGCAACATATTTGTCGCCTCAAGCGAGTTGGTGAGCATGCGCACGGAGACGCCGTCTTTTTCCAGCGCGGCAAAGGCCTTCACACCTGCTTTGCCAGGAACGAAGTAGGGGGTCACACCATCAAAACGGTTCTTAATTGGTCCAACTGAGTCGAACAGTCGGGTTATGAATAAATCCGAGTACGGGACCGCGCCAAAACCAATGACCGGATCGTCACTGACCAAGACAGCATTGGTCCACTCCAACGCCATTTCTCCCTTCGCTAAGGACCCAACAATATCTGAAGCCTCAAGCAGGGCGCGGTACTTGTCGAATTCTGGATCCTTCTCGAACGTAGTCAGCACTGTTGCGATCGGTCCACCGGCACGGACTTCACCCAGAATGCGCGCGACAGGATGAACCGGATTTGAATTCCAGTACCGGTCAAAATCAGCAGATATCCGGGAGACGATATCGCCAACCGCCAGAACATCCAGATCAATGTGCAGCGGAATTGTACCTGTCCCGAAGTATTCGTTGCCCACATTGCGACCGCCCAGAATGCTTGCACGGCCATCAACAGTGAAGGCCTTGTTATGCATCCGGTGGTTCAACCTGAAGAAATCAAAGGCATAAGAAAGCCTTTTGAACCGGCGCAGGATGAAAGGATTGTAGAGGCGAACCTCTATGTTTGGATGGGCATCCAGTGCAACCAACACGTCATCAATACCCTCAATGCCGTTGTCATCCAGCAGCAGGCGCACCCGAACATTGCGTTCAGCCGCTCGATGCAGTGCCTTCAACAGCAGATGTCCAGTCATGTCAGCCCGCCAGATGTAGTATTGAACATCGATTGAGGACACGGCGGCATTAGCAAGCAGAATGCGCGCTGCAAAGGCGTCTTGGCCATTTTGAAGAGGCGCGATACCGGTCGGTCCTTTTTGACGCTCGCTGCGGTGGGTCAGCGCCTCTGCCAAAGCCCCGTGTTCGGCAGGCGGAAGTGCGGTGGTATTTTTATAGCTCGTGTTGGAAGGGGCTGGAAAAATCAGTCTGGCTATGAAGATCGCAGGGGCGACAAGACCTATCAAGAGAAGCAGACCTCGTAATAGGGTTAGAAGCATTTATTCAACCTTTCTTCTGCCGGTGCCAAGTGAAATTGCGCGCGGAAAACCCACGTGTCCAGCGTTAGTTCCCGCCCAACAGCATGATCAAACCGGCCGGAGTGCCAGGAACTGGTGCCGCTAAGGCGTAGGTGCCAAAAAATGGCATCGCAATCGCATTCTGGATTGCCGGTGTGCCGGGCAGCGCGGTCATTGTGAAGGTGAATGACCCCAGTGCTATTGCCGCGGGTAGCAGACGTTTGGGAATATCAGCCTGCCGGGAAAGCACATTGGGTCATTTCCAAGGGTATCGCTTTCGATGCAGATGAAGTCAGGCCAGTTCCGAAAGCAATTCAGCATGACGAAAGTGGTACGGCGGCCAATTATACGGTTCAGATTGCGGCACCAGCGCTTGTTTTAAGTAAGCTGTTCGATCGGCCTGCCTTGTCATGAAGTCAAGTTTTTGACTGTCCGCTGCAATGATGCGGATTTGGAAATTCTCGCCTCAAGTGCTCGCCTGCCTGGCCCGGCGGGGACTAACTCCAGAAATTAGGGAACCACTCCGGCCCGCCCACGTTGCTCCCTTTACACTGTGAGACAGACATTCAACACGCATATACAGGTGACATCATGCCAGAGAACTTTGCTGAAGGATTGAACGATAATGCACGCCAAAAGATGATCGGTCTTTTGAATGAACGGCTGGCAGATACCATGGATCTCACCCTGGCCGTCAAACAGGCTCACTGGAACCTCAAGGGAACCGGCTTTATCGGCGTGCATGAGTTGCTCGACGTTGTCGCGGATCATCTGCGCGAGGGGGCCGATCTGATGGCTGAACGTGCCGTTATTCTGGGCGGCGTCGCCAAGGGTACCGTGCAGACGGTGACCAGCGAAACCACTCTGGAGCCGTATCCGACTGACATTGTCAAAATCAAGGATCATATCGCCGAACTGACAGACCGCTTCAAACTGCTGGGCAAATGCCTGCGTGAAGCTGTGGAGACAGCAGGCGAGGCCGGTGATGAGGGTACGGCCGATCTGTTTACCGGTGTCAGCCGGACCGTGGACAAGGACGCATGGTTCATCGGCGCAAACGCGCAGCCGAAATAAGTGTCGAACTGACGAGTTGACGAGTTCACTGGGCATTCATCACAAGGCAAAGGAAAAATGACATGGCAACGAGAGAAACCAGTAATGTGGTCGATCCAATTGATGTTCAAATCGGCGGCGATGGCGATTCCAGCGGCATGGGTCGCAGCCTCACCGTCGATGACCTGAATGCACTGCTCTATTCCAGTGAGCCGCTGGAAACGCGGCGCGCACAATTGCTGGAGCTGCGCGATGAGTTGCGTGCGCGGGTCAATGTCGATCTGGGAAATGATTATGACGCGCTGCTCGGCTCAGTCGAGGATGCGCTGGCCCAACTCGAAGATGGAAGTGCAGATGAATCGGGATCACGCGAAGCGCTGGGCATGGATAGTGCGTCGCGTGCTGATGGTCAGGCTTTGGACGAGCAGGAACCGGATTAGGACTTTTGCGGATGTTGCGTGCCAGATGGGTTCACAGGAACGGGAAATCGCGCGGTAGGCCTGGATCCTCGGAACAAGTCCGAGGATGACGGAAGTGGGTTGTGGAAGACAGGAGTGGGTTGTGGATGACGACAGAGGATTGCATTCACAGATTCGGTTTGCCCGACACCCCTCCATCGTCATCCTCGGACTTGTTCCTACGATATTCACACAACTTAGTTTTGGTTGCGTTTTTGTATT
>TARA_R110002096_G_scaffold147108_2_pt1 | contig 12446 bp, 7 predicted proteins | sample TARA_R110002096 | Tara Oceans TARA_R110002096 (sample SAMEA4397295) | marine metagenome | biome: Polar Biome; feature: [DCM] deep chlorophyll maximum layer (ENVO:01000326); material: water (ENVO:00002006), including particulate matter (ENVO:01000060) such as... | depth 35 m | reverse complement strand
TCAAGGATAAAACCTGGGAGAACGGATCCCGCACCGAGCTCTTCTGGGAAGAGCGGACCAACGCGACGTCGGGCTGGGTTACCGGCGATGGCATCTACTCTCACGTCCACAACCAGTTTTTCGCCTGGTCACATCCCAGCCTCCTAGGTCGAGCCGTGGCGACTGACATCGGGATCCGCAGCAACTCGGAGACTGCCGAGCTCTTCTATCTAGATCAGCGGAATCAGTTTTGGTATCAGGACGGGCACAGAGCTTGGGCACCAACCAATGAGAAAAACTTCCGCATACTTTTGAGATGCACCCATAGCGTCACTGCTCGGGAAGACCAAGATGAGTTGATCAACTACCTCGCGACACATCGCCGGATCAAGGCGGGGGCCAACATGGTTTGCTATGGGCCGGGGGTGCATACTGTGGGCGGAATGCGCATACTCAATACTAGCATGATCAAACCGATGCCTGCAGCTGAGGGAGACCCAGCGATCATATTGGAATTCCTGCGGGTGCGCTTCGCAGACCCAACGCAGTTCGAATGGTTCATCGCCTGGCTCGCGGGGGGCTATCAAGCGATGGTTGATGGAGAAACCCGGCAGGGTCCTATGCTTGTAATCACGGGACCGACGGACGCGGGCAAAACATATATCGCACAACGAATCTTTGGTCGACTCCTGGGTGGAGCGGTCGACGCCTGCAGCGTTCTGTTTGAGTCTGCCCGATTTACTGGTCATCTGCAGTGCAATTTTGCCTGGACGGTCGACGATCCGCCACCCGCTACATTTAGCCGGGCAGCACCAATCGCGAGTGTGATCAAACGGTTCGTAGCAAACCGACTACACGCCTTCGAAGCCAAGGGGCAGGACGTGGTCGCCCTCGAATGGGCGGGGAGAATCCTGGTTACTTGTAACTTGGACGCAGTCTCGGCAACGGCGCTGCCCTCCTTGGATATGTCCAACCGCGACAAGATCGCTTTTTTGAGACTCCGAGAATCACCAGGAGCTCCCGATGCGGATGCCATCGACGCCGCTCTCCCAGCGTTTGCCAAGTATCTGTATGGCTACGAGGTGCCTAAAAAATTGCAGGACCGACGCTTCGGGATCAAAACAATGCACGACGATATGTCGGTCGAGCATTCAGAGTCCCATTCCGAGTCGACCCTCGTTATCGAGATTCTCACCTCCTACTTTGAAGCGATCCCAGATTCTGGAGAGCTCAAAGGCAGCTCGGCCCAACTTGTGCAGCAGCTTGAGTTGATGGAGCTCACACAGTCGTTCCCTCGACGTGTGTCGAGTTTGCCTCAGTGGCTTGGGATGCAATTGGAGGGACTCCGAGCAAAAGGATTCCCTATCGAACGACACAAGACAGATGGGCGATCTGTTTGGATTATCAAGAGCACCTTCGCCGATCAGAAAATAGAAACACCTAAACATGAAAATGAACGACCAACCAGCGAACCAACCAAACGAAAGCGGCGAGGAGTCTCCCGCTAAGAAGACCCTGGCCCAAGTAGTCGACGAGATCTCCAACAAGTATAAGGTGCATGAAGATGCCATTACTGCCTACGCGATGTCTTGTCTGACTACCCACTTTATGCAACAGGGAGATGAACTCCCGCAGAGGGTGGTCACGGAGATCCAGCGAATCCAGATACTTATGCTCAAGCAGGCCGAAGCACATCAGGCCGAAGCACAGCAGGCCGAAGCACAGCAGGGGCCCGACGGTCGCCCGCTGATCGTCGAGAGCTAGACACAAAGGAGCCCCGTTGGTTTTCACCAGCGGGGCTTTGCGATTGCGTAATGTATGGTTTTAAGTCGCGTCCCAGGGGGGATAAGTCCCCAGTTCGATTTCAACCGGATCCCAATTTACTCCTGACAGTCGTCGACTGTCAAAGTTTATCGAGGAAACCTAGGAGCTTGCCCTTCGCATCGTAGGAGCGCCATTTGGCTTTGTCGGACAGGCGCATCACTCGCGACCCATCCGTGTAAATTATCTGCTGTCCTCCTCGGGGGAAGTCTCGGGTTCTGGCGATCGCTGGTTTCCCGCCCATTCCTCCAGCAGAGCGAAGTCCTTTGCCGTTGGCTTCGATTGGCTTGCCCTCATCGACCCGAAGACTGTCTCGTTCTGTGTTTGCGGCTTCGAGCCTTTCAAGCTCCCTCCCCAAGGCAGCATCCCTAAGAGGACCGACTCCCCCGGTTTGAGTTTCGGTTGCTTGAAACGATTGGGTGTTGAACCAGGTTTGTTGGGCATACGATACGCTTTCATCTGAATTGAATATCTCCCGTAGTTTCTCCGAAGCGGCTCTCCATTCACGCGCCCCTTTTTGAGCGTCGGCTAAGGATCCCACTTCCGAATACTCTGGGATATATTGTGCTCGAAACCCGATCATACGTCCCTGTTCGTCCTTTGCAATGGTATATCCGATCCCCCCCGTATTCTCAAATGCCTGCTTGATTTTGGATATGATGTCATTCCCAGGTCCCTGGACATCTTGTTCGTTGTCGTCGACGGTTACCCGTGCCTTCGTCTTTAGCATTTCGGCGGAGTCTTGGGGGCTTTTGAAACCCACCTCGATTCCAGGGCGAGCGTTGGGGTGACTCCCGTCTACAATCTGCGAGATGAAGACCCCCTCTTGCTCATGGCGTGTCCCTATATCTCGGACTGCGTCGACGACTGCTTGGACGTCTGCACCCTCTCGTACGGTGAACTCCACGTCGATGGAGGGTTCCTGGGAATCGCCCCACTGGGATGAGGCGAAAAACCCCTCAGAAATGTTGGCGCGAGAGGCTAACACCCCCGGGATAGCCCCGATAGTTTCGCGGAGTTCCTTCTGGGCGCCTTCTTGAGCCTCCTGGTTAAAGAAATCGCTACGATTTGTAGTGACCCCCAATTGGAACCGCTCGGCTTTGATGTTTGCTGTCTGTTCCTCAAATGACGATTTGTTCGCACCTTCGCCTTTAGTCCACCCGTTCTCTGCCCAGACATCCTTTTCTTTGAACCACATCAAAGCCTGCAGATCGTCGGGGGACATATTCATGTCCTCGGCAGCTTTTCGGAACACGGCCTGCCCGAAAAAGAAGTCGTTGTCTTTTACGCCCTGCTCAGAGCGAGGCTGGATGCGCCAGCGTTTCCCTTTGCCGTCGTATATTTTCCTGCGGAGGAACCGAGCAGCCCAAACATCGATCGTCGCTTCCATGGTTCGGCCCGTTAGGTTCCCGGCGAAGTTGGGCGTCTTAGGTCCCCCAGCAGTCTGGATCCATACTCCGTAGAGTGCCTTCATCGTCGCCAGACCGTTAGTGTTGAAAGCTTTTCCGTTGGACTTTCTAGGGAGTTTATCTTTTGACCACTTGTTGATCGCTAGGGGGTACTGCTTCTCTACATCCCAAGAATCCCTTTTCCCTGTCTCCGCTTTTTTAAGGACTTGTTCTGCCTCGAAAGCTGCTTCAGCCTCACCAGAGTCGAAGCGCTTTTTGACGTTGAGGACGTGCTCGTGGAATTCTGTGAGTATCCCCTCATATGATCCCTTAGCCAGATTGTGCATGGCGTCGAGGGTATTGAGGAAATTCATTCTGACGTCAGTCTGCGCCGACGTCGCCCCGAGCACCTGGGCAAATTTCTCCATGTTAGCCCCGAAAGTTTTTTGTAACCAATCGCGCATGGTGCCATACCAACCGATGGCAGCAGCAAGCTCGGGTCGGTCGAGGGCAGGTTGAACCTCCTCGACTACGGTGGCGGCAACCTTGTCTACCTGTTTCTTGTATTGCTGCTTCTGTTTCGCCGCGCGGGCTACACCACGCTCGTAAGTTTTGAGCCTCTTCGGATCTGTTGAGGGTGTACCGTCCTTGTTTTCTGGGAATTTCGGTACTTTCCCTTCTGGAGTCTTTTTTGGAAGGCCAACCCCCAAAGTCAATTCATAAGAGAGCGGCTGGACCTCCGCCTCTAGCTTGGTCTTACCGGTGGGGTCACCATCTTTGTCCATGATAGGCACCTGTTTCCATACTTCTTGACCCTTGCTTTTCTTGATAGCCGCGGGCAGCGCATCGGGATTCTCCCGGTTAGTCTTAGCAAGATCTGTTCGGATCGCCCCCTTACTTCTGAGGCGCAAGTTCTTCCGCACCTTCTCGTGATCGTAGTAGAACCGCTTCTCGGGGGTGCTATTTACTGAGTGCATTCGGTCGACGCGGAAGGAGCGGATCAAAGTAGATGCCCCGCCTTCGCCCGCGTTCATTGCGTCGGTCAGCTGCTTGTTGATCCCATCTTTCGTTGCTGCCCCGAAGAATGCGTTGATAACGTCTCGTTTAGTAATCCCGATGCCGTCAGCACCCTCGCGGCCCTTAGCGTGATTGTCGAGGTAACGGAAGAGATCCTCGCGAAACGATTTGAGGTCGTTGTCCCATTGATCGAGTTTTCCGGTCTGCTTCCATCGGCGCATCTTTTCAAAAGCCGTGCCGATGTCGATGTTGACGATGTTTAGGTTCCCTTCCTTGCTCAGCGCAAATGCAAACGGTTTGAATTGCCGCATAGACACTGCGAGGTTTCCGAGGTTCTTTTTGACCGACCTTGCCCAGCTCAATTCACCGCGGCTCGTGCCTATCTGCTGATACCATGCCGAAAAGACGTCGCCGTTTTCCATTGCCTCCTCAGCCAAACGCATGTTGGCTTTGGCCTCGGGAGAGAGCGAGTCGACTTGGTAGAGTGCCTCTGGAAGCTTTGTCCCTGACACGACTACGCGCCTGCCCGACGCATCAGCCCGACGAGCGAGATTCGGATTCTCCGGTCCAGCGAGGGGCGCCGACGAGTTGATAATGTCCTCCCCCTTGCCGACTCGTAGATTGGGCTGCCCCGAGATCTCCTGCGCGACCACCGACGAGACGTCCTCCCGGCGTTTTTTCAGGGCGGCCTCGATGTCGACCCCATCCTTTGCCGTGACCTTGCCGTCCTTCATCGTGGCGAAATCGTTTTCGAAGCTGCCGTCGGCTCGTGCGACCCACCCAGCGTAGGGAGAAGACGCTAGATCTTGTAGTGACACCAACGTCCCTCGACGTAGCCCCTGCCTGCGTCCTGCTCGTGCTTCTTGTCCGTAGTAGGTGTCTACATCCTTCGCATACTTGCGAATTGCTTTTCTCAAACGAGGATCGCTCTTGAGGCGAACGTCTCCACCAAATTGCGTGTCTTTGCCCGAGAACTGCAGGTCTCCGGTGTCCTCTACATCGAACCCCATCCGAGAAAGGATTTCGCCCTTTGTGCGAAGCCAAGCTCGGAGTAGGGGGCTCTCGTCAGCGTAGATGCGTTTACCTCGGCGTACGTCTGCGAAGGCTTGGTCTGCCGTTTGATCCATGAACGTCTCCGCGAAGAGCTCGCGGACAACGAAGTCTGGGTCTTTGAGTAGCTGCTGATCAACGAGCCCGTCGATAGCCTCGGGGGAGAGAATCGCCCCCGTCACACTATTTCGGGTCCGCTCCCGAATCAGTTTTCGCCCGAGCTCTTGGACCCCCTTCTCACCATAGAGTCGGAGGAACTCCACGGCGATGGAGCTTTTGTCGGTCGCCGGAGATGCCCAGATCGCTTCTCCGACCTCGTGCATAAAATCTTGCTTGATCGTCGGGGAGTCTGCATTGACCCATATACTTCTCGAAACGGGGTCGTAGAAAGCTTTCGCATTATTTACCGCCCCCGCATTATCTCCGTCAGGCGTGCTCATTAGCTGTCCCCGCATCGTAGCCTCGGGGACAAATCGAATGTTCAAATCAGGGTTGGCCGCGTCGACCGTTGCGATCTGCAGTTTTGTCTCTTCCATCAAGGCATCAAACGCAGCAGCTGAGAACAGTGGGTCCACTGTGGACTTCTCCCGAAAGCGCTCGATATCATTGGCTGCCGCCTGGCGCTTTGTTGCGCCGCTCACATCCTGGTAGAGCCCCACGGTGCTGGAAGCGAAGGCCCCCGTGACGAGTCCTTCACCGAATCCAGCGACGGCCCCCTCCCACCCATCGGCTGCGCCACCTAGGGCTGTCCCGGCGCCTGCCCCAACACCGGCACCGACTACGCCCCGGGTAGCTAACCGACCGAGTGGATCCAGACCGACCTGATAACCAGCATTTGCTAGCCTTCGCATCCACTCAGGATTATCTGCGTTTTTGGCGACCCCCTCGATGAGTCCGATGTCGCTCGGTTGCCTGATCAAACTCTCGCCGAGAGCTCGCACTCCTCCGACAGTTTGCTGGGCGCCTTTGAAAGCAGCCGCAGCGGTGAGAAGCTCGGGCCCAGCCTGACCCGCTGCGGCTGCTGTAGCCATCGCGCCTGCAGGCGAGCTCTCTATCGCCTGCTGAGCGACGTCGTCGATGGCGTTCTCGGCGGCTTTCATGCCCCGCGCAGTGCGACTGGTCGCGCCTGTCAGGAGTTTGCCGCCCAGCCTGTTCACCGCCTTCGGGATCATCGCTATGCCGCCCGAAGCCAGCGTAGGGAGATCGGCGATGTAGGACCCGCCCTCCGCGATTTGCTGGTTGATCTTCGGAAGCTCGTAATCAAAAAACGCTTGAATGATATCGGAGTCACCCGACTCGGCGGCCATGCGGACTGCCATCGCCCTCCGCGTTGTCATAGCGCGTGCGTAGAGCAGGCGCGACTTGCGATCGTGGAGAGCTTTCCGACGCTTCACGAGATCGGCAGATGGGGCTTGTCGGAGGGCTCTCCTGCCAGTCTCCCGCCCACCCCGTTTGACCTGTCCCGCCCGGCGATGCACAGGTCGCTCATGATCGGGAGAGGCATCATAGGGCATCTCGGCTAGCTGCCGGGTCACGATAGCGAGGTCGACAGATCCACGGGCGAGCCCCTCCACCCACGAGATGCCGAGCTCGGCGAGTTGCCCTTGCGCTTTGCTAAACTCGCCCTTCTCGATTGACGTCTCAGCGCCGACTACCAACCTGCCCGACTCCCAGATCATGCCCCCGAGCTTTTTCCCAGTATCTTTCACGATGCCCTTGAGTAGCTCCCCAGACTCCCCATACGACATATCCGAGTGGTTGGGTGTCTGTCGGTGTCGGTCCCATTCCTCAAATGAGGGAATGTAGCTCGGGTTGTCCATGCGCTCGGCGAGCACATCTATCGTGGGTCGGACCTTATCAGGTGTTGAAACTACTGGGCCGGGGGCTGCTAGAGTTTCTTCTTCCCACTCGGGGCCGGAAAACGGATCAGCCCCAAGCGTTGCTGCCGGGGCTGGTTCGATCTCCCACTCCGAGCCAGAGAACACATCTACTTCTTCGGGTTGGGCGGTTGCTGTTGGCATAGCGATTACTTCGTAGGTCCTTTGTAGGTTATCACCGAGACAGTGCCGTCAGGTTTACGGAAATGGATTTGATAACCGGCTTTGATATTGGTTTTGTTGTCCTCAAAGAAGGCTGCCGCAGCGGCTCGACTTTGGAAAGGGTTCTCCCCCGACCCACCCTTGGCTATCGGGTCGGGGGTAGCCTGGGTGGGGGCCTCAGTGGGGTCTTCCCCAAAAGGAAATGCTCGTGCTGCTAGATTGCGGGCGATGCCGAATTCTTCGGCTTGCCCGATCATTTCGTCGCGCACCATATTGGCACCAGCTGCCTTGCCCTGTGATGCTTTCTTCGCTGATTCTAGAAGGTCGCTTACTTGGCCTTCGGACAGGACAGTGCCATCAGTGATATTCTTCACACGGTTAAACATCGTCTGCAGAGAACCTGCCGAAGCACTGGCTTGATCAAACTCTCCCGACCGCACTGCTGACTGCGGATCGAGTGCTTTCATGAAGATAAAAATCGATCCAATGTCATCGGCACCAGTCCGGGTCGGGTTATCAAAATATGACTGCAGCGTTGAGACAGCAGCCTGCGATGCAAAATATTCTTTGACCGCTGGATGGGCGAGCGTTTCCTTACGGAGTGCCTCCGCCATCTCCTTCTCCGCTGGTCCCACTCCGTTCTGGCTATCGAGCATCTCGCTCCAAGCTTTTATTGTCTCAGCTTGGGAGGCTGCCGAGGCGGCAGTCATCGAATCGATTTGAGCCCCTAAAAACTTTTGCCCCTGTTCGTTATTGGAAAACTCAAATGGTGCCTTTGCCAGTGCGGTCGCATTGGTGAGCCCAATCGAGGGTGCCCACTTCGCAATCACGGCTTTCTGCGCTTCGGGGTCGTCGGTTAGGCTAAATACTTCTTTGGTGGCCTCCTTGGTCGCAACTGCTTGGTCCTCATCGCGCTCCGCTCCTTTAACTGCTAGCCCCCCGAGCGCGTTTTGATTCTTGCGTTGGGGGGCCCCAAGTAGGGCAGCTGATTGTTGACTAAAAGCGGCTAGCTCATTGTAGCCCATGTCCTCGGCGTCGTCTTTGTCGACAAGCTCCAGAGCGACAAGTGCCTTCCGCATTCCTTTGGAGGCCCCGCGTTTATTGAGCCCTTCGCCGAGTGAGTCCCCGAAAGATGCGATGCCCGCAGCGAGGTGCTGGTCTCCCCGATATTGTATGCCTGGATTATATGCCATTAGAATTCCTACTTGTTAGTATCAAGGGGCAAAGAAGCCGGTGCCCCCTGTAGCCATACCCCCACCTATTTTTCCAACCGCGCCGATGCCTGCGCCGATCATAGCAGACTTGGCATTTGCCGAGGCGATGTTCGCGGCTGCCTCGGCATTGTAGTTGGTGTTGTAGAGATCCTGCGCGTAGGCGCTCTCGGGGGAGAACTGCGAGCCAGGTGCCTGGGTGTATTGGCCTGCCATTTGTGCGGCACTGTTCAAACTGACTCCCTGCCTCCCGAGGATCGCCAGCGCCGGGTCGACCCGAGAGGCATTGTTCATCCCAGACACGTTGAGCGCAAACCCTTCGCGACCGCGGCGAAGCTGCTCCCCCGCTTGTCCAGAGAAGAGCGCCTCCTGGGCAGCATCGTTCATCCCGTAGCCAAAGCCGCGAGCCGCCTGTGCTCCTCGTGCTGACTGGGATACTTGTCGCTGCAGATCGGGGTCGAGTCCCGCCCCGGCCCCCACTTGACCGAGTGCGGACTCGTTCAACGCCTTCATGAGTGCAGCCTGATCGGGGTTGGCAGCATCTAGGGCTTCGCGGAAGCGCGGGGCAAGATCTTCGACGTCTGTGATGTCCGCCTCTCGCTGCACGCGAGCGCTGGCGGATGATGCTTCGGCCAGGCCGGGCATCAAATCCTTGGTGTAAATATCGAGGGCTCCTCTTTGACCTGCTGACCCGTTGAGCATCGTCTCCAATACTTGCAGATTGAGCTCAGCATACTTCGGTTGCCACTTTGCTTCAGCTGCATAAAGCTCCGGTGCGAGGTCCACCTGCGCCTGAAGCGTTCCAGCTGTTTCCTTGTAATAGTCGCGGGGTGGCGGCGCTTTAACACTTGTGCCCATAGTCTTGTCCTAATCTTTCAACAGTTTTATTCGTGATGCGCTTTGGCCGCCCGTCCCTCGTATGACTCCATAGATACTTGCAATCGGGCCACTTCGCCAGGAAAAAGCGGCATAGCTCCCGGCGGGCCTCCGTAGTGGCAACTACGATGTCACCTATTACGAAGTGCTCCCCCTGGGGGTCTCCCGGTGTCCAATCAAATTCACTCGACCTCGGGGGCCTGCCTAGGCGCCTGCAAACGGCGAATCCTGTAACCCACCCACCCTCTTCGATAACCTTGGCCGCCTCGTGTTCTAGGTGGAACCGATAATAGGGCAGGAGCCAGTCGTCTGGCATACGCAAAGCCCGCCCTCGGTTCTGTATTAAAAAATCTAATAGTTGGCGGTCGCTTATCAAATTACCGGTGAGCCAAGATTTTGAACACACTTGCGCCATTCGGGCTATTAGCAGTATCTGGCAGTATTAGCCGCAATTTCAGCGAGGCTGATTCAGTGCGCGGAACTGTGACGGTCTGAGCGTGTAATTCAAAGCCAGTTGTAACCCCAAAAGGCATCATCAGATTAAATGCAGCCGGGACCCATTTAGCTAGATTGCCATCATAATAAAGCAGCCCCCCGTAACGAATGGCCGGGGTGTAAAGCGCGGCGCTCACTGCGATCTGTAGCTCCTGGATGTCTGCATCAAATCCGGCGATCCCAGTAGAATACGCCGTGTTGATTTTGGCAGCGGTGATATCAAATTCCGCATAAATGTAATGGTTGGACACGCCTGTAGCTGTAATGGAGACAGCAGCCATCTCAACATCATTCCACCCATCTGTAGCAGTAGTGGGTGTTGGTGTCTCCGTCCCCGTCACGAGGTTGTAGACCAGCTTCTCCTCGAAAGGCGTGTCATGTGCCTTCCACGCCATGTCCAATGTTGGGATGACCTGCTGCGCCTCCCACGTAACTACCCCCGCTCGGGAGACCATGTGATAGCCCTCGACGCCCGCTGAAATCTGGGACGCTACGACATCGGCAATTTCAGCGGGCGCCGCCCAGCGGGGCAGGATCTTCCCGTCGACACTTTCGAGAACGAGTTTATCACCAGCATCGCCGGGACTCAGATTCTGTGGCAAGCCCGACCCGTCCCAATAGAGTAGCGTGCCAGGGTCTCCCTGCCAGAGTTTTAAGAGTGTGAGAGACCTGTCCTTTATCTTGATCGTGGTGACCGCATCATCTGCCAGCATCAACTCGGTGATGATTCCAGCGGGGATATCATCAGCCACTAGTGTCCCAGTGATCTCAATCGTGGGTAGCCCGAGCAGATTCAGCTTGGCGTATGTTAAAAGCTCAAGGTCCGTGAAGGACTTGCCAGGGGTGACTGTTGCGATGAAACTCATTGTTGGCCTTATACGTTTATGACACCTGCGCCGAGGTCGCGAAGTATGGTAGTTGCTGTCCAGGTGGTAGGGGCCGGTCCTGTTGCAGTGAACTTTACTGACAGGGCATTTGATGCGGCACCGACGTTCGTGAAGACATCTGCTGCCGTAAAATTCACAATCTCATACCTGTTCCCGACGACTAGGGGGCCTGCGGTAAGATCACCCCCACCTAGAAAATGCACCGAAACAATGTGCCATTTGATCGAGGAATCCGAGTAGAGCACAATGGCATCATTAGGGCCGAGCACAATAGAAGTAGCTGCGGCAAACACGTGAGTATCGGCTTCGTTGACTGTGACGTTGGTCGAGCCATTGTTGATCAAAATCTTTCGGCAGACCTTGCCACCTGTTGGGGGAGCGGTCAGCGTGACATCATTTGAGGCGCCCCCCATGAACTTGAGGAAGTGGATGTGCTTCGTATCAGTCAGAGTAGCCCCATCTGAAGTGACGTCTTCCCAATCAGTGTCCACATGCTCGCGAATCAGTTGAGCCGTTCCGAGTCCTATGGAGGGGTTTCCCGTGATACCTGCAGCGTTCGTGATCACTAGTTCTGCTGAGGCAGCGGTCAATACTCGAGACACCGGATCGCCATTTGAATCTATCGCAAATAGCCCATAGCTCGATTCGAGATCATCCTGCATGTTACGCTGGATAGTCCCTGCTTTGCGCTGCAGGTTTTTGAGGATGTCCTCAAATTGCGTTTGAGTCACCGTCGACCCTACTGTATGCCCAATGCCGAATTCTAATTGCTCAGCCATGTTTTCCAAATCTCCTCTCGAAATTGATGCTACTCGCCGTGATGGCGTGGATGTTTGCCCTCCCCCGGGAGAGGACAAATTTGACCCGGTAGAAGGCGCCATGCTGGCTAATCAAAAGCCGGTGCGTGTGCGCCTGATATAAATCTAATTGGACACCATCGGCACCGAGCAAAAGTCCACCGGCAGGTATCGTCACGGAATAGTCTTCCCGATGCGGATTCGCATGGTCCTCGTTGGCGTTGGTGGCATCCCAATCGTCGACGTCTGCGGTCGTGTACGCGACTCGACTAGCGACGGAGGCGGCTGCGTCCACGAGGACTTCCTCCTCGTTTACCCCATCGACCAGTGCGGAAACCTCATACAAGGCATTCCAGGTATCCATGTAAACCTGCGTGCGTGTGAACCGGCGCCGGTCGCCTCCCCCGTAACCGTAGCCCCGGGTGATCAGGGTCATGCGGATGGGCTGGGGCTCAAATGCAAGGGCGGGGGTCGCGATCACGGCTATCGCTGGATCGTTTACGGAGACTGCTATGGGCGCCGAGTCCGTCAACCGGACCCCGCACTCGATAGCCTCGACAGAGTCGGCGAAATCTTCCCACGGATCCGTGTCCCCCTCGGGAGCGGTCGTGAGCCCTAGAAATAAGTTTGCGGCTGCTACCGTGCATTTGTCCGCCCCGTAGTCACCGACTCCCCAGATATTCACATCGGGCTCGGGTTCAGGATCGAGTATGTTGATGTCAGAGGGCACCTCGATCTCGTTGCCCTCGGCGTCGATCAAAGTGTTTCCGGCACCATCTCTCACGGAGAGTTGCCTGGTCGCCCTGATTATGTCCCCCGAGTTGATCGTGATTGTCGACCCGTCCGACGGTTGGTCGAGCAGGAAGATCTCAGCCGTGTAAACCGA
>TARA_R110002096_G_scaffold37102_3_pt1 | contig 12449 bp, 11 predicted proteins | sample TARA_R110002096 | Tara Oceans TARA_R110002096 (sample SAMEA4397295) | marine metagenome | biome: Polar Biome; feature: [DCM] deep chlorophyll maximum layer (ENVO:01000326); material: water (ENVO:00002006), including particulate matter (ENVO:01000060) such as... | depth 35 m | reverse complement strand
TTCAACATTGTTAATGAGTCAAATAGCTTGCATTTTTAGTTTCCTTGGTTTTCAGCAATATTTGGCGAGTACTATCTTAATCTCATTCTTTTCTTCTTTTGGTATTTGGGCATTGTTTAGCACTTTGTGCAAAATTTATCCAAAAGCCTCCGGTGCTTTTGCCATTGGAGTACTTTTTTATCCAACTATTGGAATATGGGGGTCTGGTATTTTAAAAGATACCATTACACTTGCTGCAATCGGCTGGATGTTTAGCAGTTTTTATACAATCATTTATGAGAAAAAAATTCTGAAGCCATTAATTGTGATTATCATAATGGCATTTTTATGTTTAAAACTCAAACCTTATATTCTTTATACATTCTTGCCTAGTATGTTACTCTGGACACAAAGTAATTTTACTAAAAAAATCAAAAGTCCACTTGTTAAGTATAGTTTAGCTCCTTTAATAATATTGCTATTTGCAGTAGGAGGCTACTTTTTTTTGCAAACAGTTTCTGAAAATGCAGGCAAATATTCTTTAGAAAATGTTCAAGAAATTGCTGAAGGTTTTCAAAGTTGGCATACCTATTTAGCCGATAATTTCAACCAATCTGGCTACAGTTTAGGTGAAGTTGATTTTACTCCAATTGGCGTTTTAGTTAAATCTCCAGAAGCTTTCTTTGTCACCTATTTCCGCCCTACTCCTTTTGAAATTCGAAACTTTGCCACAGCATTCGAAAGTGTACAGACAACATTATTATTATTCATTACGTTGTTTGTACTATTTAAAACTGGGCTCTTTAGAACATTAAAAATTTCAATTTCAAATAACCATGTTCGAGCATTTCTATTGTTTGCTATAATAATGGGCATTGCAGTTGGTATCACTTCTTACAACTTTGGTGCATTGTCTCGTTATAAAATACCCTGTTTGCCTTTTTTTACTGCTTCTCTAGCAATTATCTACTATGAAGGACTCAGAATGAAGAATAAAACAAATTAATGCTTATTAATTTGAGCCAACTGTTCCATGGTATCAACTGTAAACCATTTATCAGGGAAAATCCGTGAACAATACAATTGCTTTTGTTCAATTAGTTGCTCCCATACCAAATAAAAGTCATCAACTTTGGTAGTTAAAGCATTTATCTTTGTGGGATTTAATACTTGAATACCAGAACAATACTTTTCAGCAGGCTTGTTTCGGTCAAGAGAAGTTATAACTTGTTTATTTTCAAAAATAAAATCTCCTTCTAATCCTTCTACTGGCTTAACGGGTACTACCATGCAAGCAGGTTCACCTAAATCAAAATAATCTGCTGCTAATTTCTCAAAATTTAAATCTACCACATTATCGCAGGTCAACACAAACAAAGGTTCATTTAAATTTTTTAATAAACTGTTGTAGATCCACCAAGCATTCCCTTTACCATCGGTATTATGTACCGATGAAATGTGATGCTCGATAACATGTTTAGCCAAATCAGCTTTTTTATAACCAACAGTAATGTGAATATTGTCTAATACTTTTCGAATCTTTTCAATACCATTAACAATCAATGTTGTTTCACCAACTTGAGCCATTGCTTTGGGAATTTCATTGGTAAGCGGCATCATTCTGCTGCCCCTTCCAGCTGCCATAATTAAAGCATGCTTAATTTTTTGCATAAAAAATATTCTATTTTTCTTCCTCAGGCGGATTGTCAATAATATTCATCATTTCAGTCTCACTTAAACGAGTTGCATTTGCTGAAGAAAAAACTGCTTTCAATGGGTCTTTTACTTTTTCATTAAATGAAATAATGTAGTGTTTCACCTCATCAAAATAAGCAACTTCCGTATAAGGTAACTCCGTTTCACCGATTAAAAACTCATCGTCTCGTTCTCCTGGTCTGCCTTCAATTCGCTCGTATTTACCACCTTTATGTTTCGTCCAAGTCACGAGTAAGTCTTCAATTTGAGCAGCTTTCATTTCTCTGGAAAGTACTTTTCCTTGCAAAGATTCCATGTTGTTCATGGCCGTTATTACCAATTTAACAGCTTCATCCACAGTAAAGAAAAAACGGCGCATTTCAGGACCTGTAGTCCCGATGGTTCCAGTTTCTTCATGCATCTTTTTCCAAATAGTTAAAACCGAACCCGTGGACCAAGCTACATTCCCATAGCGTACACAACAAAATTTTGTTGCTGTTTTTCCATTCATAGAACAAAACACGCGTTCCATCAAGGCTTTTGTTAAACCATAGGTATTTCTTACTGGAGGGGCTGCTTTATCTGTACTTATACCAATAACATCTTCTACGCCCTTTTCTACAGCTACTCTTGCAACATTTTGAGAACCAATAGAGTTGACATCCACACATTCCATGGGTTGTTTCTCAGCTAAGTCTACAAATTTTGTAGCTGCAGCATGTATTACAATCTGAGGTTTTACTTCGGTAAAAGTATCTCTAACAGCTTCAATATTCACAATATCCATGGGCAATACTTCGCAACCAGTATATTTTTGAGCAAAGGCGTTTTGCTTATTATTTCTTCCCGTTAGAACAACTCTATATTGATCTTTAAGAGCCATCCCTAAACGTCTTCCAAGAAATCCGGTCCCACCGGTAATAAGTACAGTTTTCATTGATTCTTTATTAATTTCAACTTATAAAACTTGATTTATTTTATGCTTTTATCAAGTTTTAAATTAGCAATTTGTGCTGCGCGCAAAAATCGTGGTTTTAAAAGCAATTTTGGGTAAATTTTTAAGGCTTTTTTTAACAAGTTCTTAGCTTGCTTAAATTGTAGCGCTTGATTAGCACTAATTGCTCCAAAAACATAAGCAGAAGCTAGCATTAATTCTTTATATTGATTAAAACTTGCTTTTACATTTTTATCTTTGAGTAGATTTTCAATAATATATTCTTTGCGAGCTACAATAGAGTCTAAATCATAAGCTGTAATAGAACGTTGAGTATGATGACGAATTCCATTATTTATTTTCGGGATAACACCCAAGTTATATTTTGATCGCACCCTAATCCACAACTCCCAATCTTCAGACCCCAAAATCTTTTCGTCTTCATTGAAATGGTAATTCGAATATACCTTTTTCGACAAAAACACACCAATGCATGAAACAAAGTTACCTTCTGCTAATGCTTTTAATTGTTTAGATGGATGTGGGTAACTATAGTGATAAAGTGCTTTTTTATGCGAATCAACTAATTCATAGAAATTATGAAAAAAATGAATACTTGGATTTTCTAAAATAAAATCCGCAGCATCTTGTAAATTTGAAGGGTACATAAAGTCGTCGGAATCTAACAAGGTTAAAAAATCTCCTTTCGCATTCTTAAAACCTACATTCCTCGCTTTTGATCGTTCAATATTTTTTTCGTTGCGAATTAAGCGTATTTTACCAGCAGCATCAAGTGGACTTAATAATTCGATAGTATTATCTGTAGAAGCATTGTCAACAACAATTATTTCATAATTTGTATACGTCTGTTGAAAGACTGATTCAAGGGTTTCAAAAATTAAACTCGCTCTGTTATAGGTTGGAATAACAATTGAAAAAAAAGGAGATTGATTCAAGGATTGATTCATGATTTTTTTCAATATTAAAAATTTTAGTAATAATTCCTTTTAGTTTAAGTAGTGTATAAGTTCCTAAGCTTTGTAATCATGTGACTTAATTCAAATTTTTTAACTGCTTGCTTTCCATTCTCAATTAAACGATTTCTCAGCAGCTCATCCCCCATTAAACGATTAATAGCCAATTCAATTGCTATGCTACTTTTAGGACTAACAACTAGAGCATTTGATTCATGCTCTATAAAATCATTTGCAATTCCTGAAAGTGTAAAAATAGAAGGTACGCCTGCGGCAAGTGCTTCTATATAAGTTTGGCCAAAAGCTTCAATTTGTCCATTTATAGGTACGTGTACGTAGAAATCAATTAATTGATACAATGCAAATAAATCTTCCTCAAACCTGATTTCAGTAAATGCATCTTTAGGTAGCTGTTTCAATTCTTTTTTAATAACATCTTCGTCTCCACCCCCGGCATTTGCAAGCAGTAAATGTGTTTTAGAATGGTTTTTATGGACATTTTTGAATGCTCGAATAACATACTCAACTCCCTTTAATTCTATATATCTAGAAATGGTAGCAATGATTAGTTTGTCTTTGGGAATCCTATGTTTTTCTCGCAGTTGGCTTATTCGATCTTCAGAAACAGACTCAAATTGCTCCAATTTAAACCCATGTTCAATTAAATGAATTTTAGACTCAACTACTTTTTCTTTTTGGACCAAAACATTCTTCACATTCAAACTAATAGCAACAATGTCAGTAGCTAAAGAATTAATCCATTGATCATATCTTACTGCATGCGGAAAATATTCGTGGTGATAGGTAGAATGATGACGTGTATAAATTCTATTTTTTACCCCTGCAACTTTGGCTGCACTCAAGCCTAAAAGTGATGCCTCAAATAGATGTGTATGCACTACTTGTGGTTTTATTTTTTTTAATAGATTGTACACTTTCAACCAAACAAAAGGATAGTTTTTTTTGGTTCCTAACTTTATTTGAAAGGTTGGTATTTGATAAGATTTTAAAAACTGAGCTAAAGAAGTTTCAAATTTATCATTCAATAAAATAAATTGAATTGTCTCACCTTCCTTTAAAAACGCTTCTACAATCCATTCAAAAGCGACCGCCTTGTCAACTTTTGATACGATGTATACGATGTGATTCTTCAATTTTATAGCTTAAATTTTTACTAAGCAAGAATACAGCTATTTATCGCTTCTGTCAAGATAGAATGAACTTAAAATGTATTTTTGAAGCATCAATGAAAAATAAAAGAAAAAAACATACTATCCTTTTTGCAGCTGTTGATATTGGATGGCGAATAGAACAATATAAAAGCTTTCTAGAGCAAATATTCGGAGATCATGTCTACATCAAATCATTTGTAAAACACAAAGTTTCTACACAGCAATACCAAACAAATTATGATTATGAATTTCAATTTGTTAAGTATCCAAAAATAATTCAATGGCTCATAGCTTTTGTTTTTTTCTTTTATGCCCTCTTTAAATTCAATACCTTTTACTTCTTCTCAGGTGAAACCATCTTAACTAGGAAATTAAGAAGGTTGGAATTCAAAATCTATCGGTTCTTCAATAAGAAAGTAATTATGCACTTTGTTGGAAGTGATATACGAGACCCCAATTATTTATACTGGAAGGCCAATCATATTCATGACTTTCTTTCTGGAAAAATAAACAGAAGTCTTTCAACAAACTGGCAATTAGAATTAATAAATGACAGCAAAGACTTTGCAAATCACATCTTAGTTTCAACTCCTGATTTGCTTGAGATTATCCCTCAAGCCACTTATTATCCTGTCGTTATTAATATTGAAGAATTCAACAAGGAATTAAAAGATGCTTCATTGAAGGTTCAAAACAAATTTTTTAAATCGAATAAAATTAAAATTTTACATGCGCCTTCAAACACCAAAATCAAAGGAAGCGGTTTAATTGATTCAGTCATGCAAAAGCTAATAAAAGAAAATGATAAAATAGAATACCTTAATACTTCAAGTCTGCAGAGAAATACAGGTTCGGTTTATTCTGTGAGTCGTTACGAATTATTCCAACTTTATAGTGAAGCCGACATTGTAATTGATCAAATGGTGATTGGTTGGTATGGCCTGCAAGCCATTGAGGCGCTTTTAGCAAATTGCAAAGTGATTTGCTATATAGATAAAAAACTTGTAAAACACTTATTCTCTGATTGCCCAATAATCACATCAGATATCAATCAATTGGAAAATGTGCTTCTAAAAACTATTGAAGGATATAAAAATGTTGACTTTGATGCTCAAATAAAGTGGGTTGAGAAACATCACTCTATTAAAAATAATGATTCGGAGCTACTAAAATGCTTTCAGTAGTTAGTTAAGCACTTTTAGAACTTTTGCTGGAACTCCCCCAATAACAACATTATCAGGAAACGCTTTATTAACTACACTACCTGCAGCTACTGTAACATTATTACCCAATTTGGTTCCTCCTAGAATAACAACATTTGCAGCAAGCCAACAATTATTACCAATGGAAATGTTTTTTACATGGTGAATTGAGCGATCTATTAAATCATGATTTCCATTATTAATCACCACATTAGGTGCAATAATCGTATTCTTCCCAATCGAAATTTCACCTTCATGAAATGCAATAATGTATAACCCATTAGATATAGTTAAACTTTTCCATACAGATTTATGTATTTTCATCCATTGATAGCCTTTAATCCTTGAAGTAAAATTGACCGAAAATGGAACTTCTCGATTAACACCAAAAATGCGCTGTACAATAAAATTTAATACTAATAAACCAAAAGGAATACTTTTATAATATTCCCGATTAATAGCTTTAAAAAAAAACAAACCTAGTCCCATATTTATTTTATTCTTTTTCTTATTCGCAAAGGCAATAGCTGCAAAAAAATGTTACGTTCTATCAAATTTCGTTTCAGCAAATACATATAAATAAACGAACAAAATAAAGTGAATTTTAAAATCAATTCAAAAGTAGTGTTTGTCATTGATTGAAACACAAATTCTAATAGCAAGACACTTGCTAAAGAAACCAAAATAATTTCAACACTTTTAATAAAATGAATGATTTCAAAAAAACTGGAGTGAAGTAATTGAAGTGTTTTAAATAATTGTAAGCCGGCTAAAAGCATTAAGGACACTACTGTACTAATTGCAGCTCCAATGATACCAAATTCAAGAATTAAGAAGTAGTTGAGTAAAGCATTGATCAAAAAAGCAATCGAATAGTATCTTAAAATTAATCGTCCCAAATTAGCCGCAATCAAAATATCAGCATAATTATTAATTCTAACCAAAAGAGTTAGATTAAATAGTAGAAAAATGATAGCACTGCTCTCGTACTTATCTCCCAAATAAAGTACAATTAAATCCTGAGAATTAAATAATAAAAAAATGAGAATAGGGTATATAAGCGCCATTGTATTCATAATGACTTTTTTTTTCAATGCTACAATTTGTGATAGCGCCCCTTTATGGTACAACTTAGAAACTTCAGGCAAAATTATTGCAGCTATTGAAGCATATAAAGTAGCAATAAAAGGTACTTCAATGGCTCCATTTCTGTAGATTGCATAAGCTTGAACTCCTTCCATTTTACTCACCATTAGCCCATCTAAATACAAAATTCCTGATCCAAACAAAGCCGTTAAACCCAAAGGAAATCCATCTTTTAATTGATTCAAACACTTTTTATAATCAATTGAAAAAATTAAAGCTGTTTTAATACTTAAATAGGCAAAAAGCAATTGGAAAACATAAGTAATAACAATAGCAGTTAAGGCTAAAGCAACTGAATTATATAATTGAATGGATGCAATTACTAGAACTACTTTCAAAACATTGGTTGAAACTGTAATCGAAACCGTTCGCTTTACTTTTCCAATAAAGATTAAATAAGAAATTATGCTTTGAAATGGCAATTGAAATAAAAGAGAAATTGAGAAAACTTTCACTAAAAAAGAAAGTTGAGGATTGTTGAACCATGATGCAGTATAAGAGGAGAGTACAAACATCAATATAGAGCCTAAGGCTCCCATAACAAGTAAAGTGAATAAATTGGAAAAAAGAACTTCTTTTGGATTATTCTCCTTTGATAGATAAACATAGATTATTTGAGAAAGCCCGAAAGATAGAAATGCTCCTATAAACGCCGCAATTAAAATTACTTGTCCGTAACTTCCGTAGTCTTCATAACTTAAGACCCTCGCCATGTAAGGTAAAAACAGTAAATTAACTAGAATATTTAAGCCTTTACCAAAAGTTAATACAGTAATTTTTTTTACCAGCGACATGATTCGACAAAAGAACTAACTAATTAGTAGATACAAGCTTATAAGTAAGAATATATTCAATAAAAAAACTACTCCTTTTTCGCCTTCTGCATGGGATTTTGTTTCTTTTCTTGCTCTTGTTTAAAAAGTGAAAAGCGACTCGGAAGAACTCGAGGTGGCCAATAGTTGTTAGAACGATCTACATCGGCAGTTTCTAAATTTGGGTCGAGGTTAATGGCAACAACTTCTTTATCAAAAAAGAATACTTTGGTAACTTCATTTTGATTCATTTTCCAAATTTCAGCAGGGATGTGTTCTTTTTGGGTAGACTGATCTTTAAATGTGAACTCTAAAATAATTGGCATGTACAAACCACCCTGAGATTCAAAAGTTATTTCATAGAAATTTTTTGTATCTTTCAGTAGAGCTTTTTCTTTTTCAGAAAGCTCTTCAAGGTATTCTTTGTACTCTTTTTGATCTAGCGAAGTGACTTTTAAAGGGTCATATCCATTGTAAAAATCTTTGGTAGCAGGATCTCTTTCAACTACTGTTTCTTTTCTGGTTGGTTCATTTCTTAAATCACCAACAAAGTCCTCCTCTTGCTTCTCAAGCTCTTTCTGAAAAGGTTTTTCGATTACAGGATTCTTCGTATCGATGGTCAACAATTTTACATCTGAAATACCCAAATCCACGTGATCGGTTGTAAAAAACCAACCTCTCCAAAACCAGTCTAAATCAACCGCTGAAGCATCTTCCATGAACCTAAAAAAGTCTGCTGGTGTTGGGTGTTTGAACTTCCAGGTGTGAGCATAATTTTTAAACGCATAATCGAATAATTCTCTACCCATTATAGTTTCTCTTAAAATATTGAGTGCGGTAGCAGGTTTGCCATATGCATTGTTCCCAAATTGAAAAATTGATTCTGAATTGGTCATAATTGGCGACATTTTACTTTTATCACCTTTCATGTAATCGACAATTAAGTAGGCAGGTCCTCTTCGGGAAGGATAATCAACATCCCATTCTTTCTCGGCAAGGTATTGGCAAAAAGTATTTAGGCCTTCATCCATCCATGTCCACTGTCTTTCATCAGAGTTGACAATCATTGGAAAAAAGTTATGACCAACTTCATGAATAATCACTGAAATCACGCCGTATTTCAAACGCTCTGTATAAGTTCCATCTTCTTCAGGTCTACCGTAGTTAAAGCAAATCATCGGGTATTCCATTCCAATGCTGGCTGCATTAACAGAAATGGCTACAGGATAAGGATAATCGAAGGTGGTATTGGAATAACTTCTCAGTGTATGCGCTACTGCTTTTGTAGAATACTGCTCCCATAAAGGATTTCCTTCTTTTGGATAATAGGACATAGCCATTACTGTTCTCTCGCCAAACTTTACTCCAATTGCATCCCAAATAAATTTTCTTGAAGAAGCAAATCCAAAATCTCTTACATTCTCAGCTTTATAAACCCAAGTTTTACTTTCTTTACTTTTTTTCTTTTCAACTTTTTTTGCTTCGTCTTCAGTGATAATTAAAACAGGCTGAGAAGCATCTTTAGCTTTCTCTAAACGCTCAACCTGTTGCTTCGTTAATACTTCGTCGGGATTTTGTAAAACTCCAGTAGATGCGACTACATGATCAGCCGGGGCAGTTATTTTTACAGTATAATCACCAAAAGGCAAAGTAAACTCTCCCCTGCCTAAAAATTGTTTGTTTTGCCAACCTTCCACATCATTATAAACCGCCATGCGTGGAAAAAACTGTGCAATGGTGTACAAATAATTGTCTTCGTCTTCAAAATACTCATAGCCTGAACGACCTCCAATTTCCATCCGGTTGTTGATATTGTACCACCATTTTAATTTAAAAACAAAGGATTCACCTTCTTTTAAAGGAGTTTCTAGATCTATCCGCATCATTGTTTTATTGATGGTGTAGGAAAGGTCTTCCCCATTTTCACTTTTAACTTCTTCAATTTTGAAACCTCCATCAAAATCATTTAACAATCTTGCTAAATCTTCGAATGAAGTATTGTCGCTAATTTTTGAAGTACTGATCTTCTTAGTGTCTGAGTCTTTTGCCCGCATATTTTGATCTAACTGTAACCATAAATAAGGCAAAGGATTTGGTGAATTATTAGTGTATGTAATGGTTTCATCTCCATAAATGCGCTGCTTTTCATCATCCAAAACGATTTTCATTTCGTAATCAGCTTTTTGTTGGTAATACTCATGACCTGGAGTACCTGCTGCAGTTCGGTATACATTGGGAGTAGGAAGGTCTTGATGAAGTTGCCTAAACTTATTATCGTTGGTATTTTGCTGAGAGAAAAGACCGTTGAAAATTAAAAGAAATACAACAGATAAAAAAAATAATTTCGACATAAAAAAATAATATAGTTATTGAGGAGCTTCAAATGAAACCAATTGATTGTCTTTATTCAAGGCAGCACTTTGAATATTTTCATTGTTTTCAAAGTTTATTCTGTTCACTTGATCATAAAATAATTCGAACAACAAATCTACTTGAAAATTAAGTGACTGATTTATATTGATGGGCTTCGATTCCACGTACAAAAATAAGTGATCTACCTTCACTTCTTTTCCTATAAAATTCAGCTTTAATGCTGAATCAATTTGGCTAATAGAAAAATGCCTTTCGAAATAGTCAAATACAATGCTATCAGCTTTTGGATGCTCTTTTGGGGAATTTAAAAAGAGTCGAATGCCAGAAGTATGTTCAATGATTTTCTCGTAGTCGTCTACAAAAAGATCTGCAATTATTTCCAATGATTTGGTATCAGGATTATACCAAATATTGGTTTGACTCATGTAAAACTTGTGGTTTACAAAGGAAAGTAAAGAACCAATTAGAAAAACTACGAGAAAAGTAGTAAAAAATTTATTGAGAATCATCAGAGCTCTTTATTCATCATCTTCGTCTTCCTCTTCTTCAAGGTCTGAACTTTTGAAGGTCTTATAAATAGTTTCAGATTCTTGTTTCCTTTCTTCCTTACTTTTTTCTTTTCCTACAATGTATTTTTTGAAATCATCTCGCATAGCCAATGCATTCGAAATATCAGATTCTGTCGGCTTAAACTTATATACTTCAAAGTATTGATCATACTCTCCGCTTTTTACAATCAAAGCATACTCTTCAAGTGCATCAACAAGCGTTTGTGCTGAAACTTCATCTGGAACATAGTTTTCATCAATGTTTTCCATTGCCCTCATAATACTTTTAACTCCTTCACCAATGTTTCTAGATTTAATTTGATAAATGCCTTTCATTAAATCTACAGCATGATCGTCTGGGTCGAATTTGTTGATTTTATCTAAAAAATAGGCCGCTTTACGGTAGTTTTCATTGTCGTAATAAATTTCAGAAATTGTAATTACACTGTCTTTCAAAACAGATAAATATTCTTTGGCTTCATTATAAACTTCAAGATTTTCTTCAGGCTTATCTTTGTATTTATACAATTTATGAGCTGCTTTCAAAGCATCTTTCATTGCTTTTGGAAAATCCTCTTGAAGCTCAGGTTTTTTTGCTATTTCATAATAGGCTTGAGACAAATAAAAGTAAACCCACGCATTTTTGCGGTATTCAGAATCACTAGTCAACTTATCAGCTTTGTATGCAGCATCCTCATACTCTCCATCCACCATGTGGAAAGTAATTTTACTGATTTTTTTATCTGTTGGTTGAGCAGAAATTATTCCGCAGAAAAGAGTTAAAGCTGAACTAATTATTAATTTTTTCATAATTGAAGGTTATACATTTCTTAAATATATGTGCCGAAATTACAAAATCCATACCACGTTAGAAATTTTTTAATCAATTACATTTGCAAAAAGATGTTGAATGAATAATCGAATTAGTCAAGAGAAGAAAAAAGACGGCCTTTTAGTCAAAATTAAAGCCCATTATGAAGAAGGCAAACAAAAACAACTGCTAATTTGGTTATTAGCTTGGACTTTCTGTGGATTATTCATTGCCTTTCAATTGTTTGGAGATGAACCTCAAGAGATTAAAAAATTCATACTTATCTTCTTAGCATTTTGGATTTATTTCGAATATAAAATTGTAAAAGTTTACCGTTGGAGAAAATCGGGTGAAGAGCAATTTTGGATTACCCCTGAGTATTTTCACTATGGCAGAACTTACAACAACAGGGGAATATTGAAACCTTACCGCAAAGATTTAGTCAACCAAATTCGACCCATAACTATTGAGAAAGGTCGTTTGCTTCAAACCTTTTTTGATTCTTATTGGGTGATTGGTGATGAAACACTCATGTTCTCTGTAAATGGAAAAGTGATTGGCTGTGGCATGAGATTGAGTGAAAAAGAACAGAAAAAAGTAATGCAAAGCATTAATCAGGCCTTGACAGAAAAGTCATGAACTTGAAATTTTAAAAGCATTTCCACTTACGCTAATCAGTTCATGGTTTTCTTTTTGTTCTCTTAAAATTTTTGCTTTCGATTGATTTGTTTCGAATACCTCTTTTACATTTCTAACTTTTCCAGCCGGAACTTTTGCATCAATTAATTGATTTAATAGCTCCT
>TARA_R110002096_G_scaffold173997_20_pt1 | contig 12455 bp, 7 predicted proteins | sample TARA_R110002096 | Tara Oceans TARA_R110002096 (sample SAMEA4397295) | marine metagenome | biome: Polar Biome; feature: [DCM] deep chlorophyll maximum layer (ENVO:01000326); material: water (ENVO:00002006), including particulate matter (ENVO:01000060) such as... | depth 35 m | reverse complement strand
ATCGTTGCCATTCACGGAGGACCCACCGCCTCGGCAAAATTCTGTTTTCGCTACTGGATTTACCATCGCAGCCTTTTTCCGGCAAAGGGGTATGCCGTGTTGCTTCCCAACTATCGGGGTTCAACGGGATATGGGGACGAGTTCATGACGGACTTGATCGGACGCGAAAACGAGATCGAGGTTCAGGATATCCTGCTCGGTGTCGACGCGATGATCCAGCGCGGGATTGCTGATCCGGAGAGGCTCGGCGTTAGCGGTTGGAGCAACGGTGGGTATCTTACCAACTGCCTGATTGCGACCAATCGCTTTCAAGCGGCCAGCAGCGGTGCGGGCGTCTTTGACATGACGATGCAGTGGGCGGAGGAGGATACGCCGGGCCACGTCATCAACTACATGGAGGGACTTCCCTGGGAAAAGCCTGCGGCTTACCTGAAGGCGTCACCTGTCTTTGGAATGCGCAAAGGCATCAAAACCGCGACCATCATTCACGTCGGCGAAAAGGATCCCCGGGTGCCGGCGTCTCACAGTCGCGGGCTTCATCGCGCGCTCCATCACTACCTCGATGCGCCCTGCGAGCTGTTGATTTATCCCGACGCTGGTCACGGACTCAGCAGCTACACCCATCGAAAGGCAAAATTGAAATGGGACTTGGCGTGGTTCGAAAAATATTTGGAACCTTAGTCGAATCCTCGTCGACGAGGGAGTTGGGACGAGCTCTGGAAAAAGCCGTTTAATTTTACAGAATTCATGATATTTTGTATAACTAAACTAATTTCCATGAATTTCCGTCTTCACTCCAGGTTCGCTACCGAGGATTCCGGCCAAGGGCTATGAGAATTGCCACTTCAAAGTTCGCCATCGCTTTCCTTGGATTAATCGTAGTGGCAGATCCGGGATTTTGCTTCGATTCGCCGAACAAGGGTGGCGAAAGCAGCTTGTTGTCATTCAGGAAACGCCTGCAGAGGAAGAAGGAACCGGGCGGCCTCATTGATCGCCTTGAGTTCTCGCTTCCCAAAAGCACGACGAACAAAATGAAGTGGCGCCAGCCTTCGGCGGAAATCTCACTGGGTCCGCTTCCCTCCTGGAACGCCGCCCGTCAATCCAATGATGTCCTGACCACTTTGGGCGGGAGTTTGTGGCCTCAGCCTGAAGAGGCCATCATCCAAATCTCCAGCCCGGATTCGATGGATGCGGAGGAAGCGGTTCTCGCGTTCAACGTTGCAGATTCACGCTCAGCAAAACCGGCTCCCGACATGGCCGATTCAGCGCCTCTTGAGGTACCTCGCAAACCAAATCAATTTCTTTGCGACCCGCTTGGTCTGCTCAATGAGGATTCGGCAAGCCGGCTGGGCTCCATGTTGCAGGCCCATGCCCAGCAGTCCGCGACTCCCGTCTACCTTCTGGTTCTGGATGACGAATACGAGTTGACCGTCGAATCTCAGGAAGCCTGGTCTCGCGCATCAGGTAGCGAAATCGTCCTCGTATATCGCTGGGAACACCCGGCCAGAACCGAATCCTTTTGGGGAGCAATCCGGTCGAATGATCTTCATCCGGCAAACGCGAATGCGATGCTGATTTCCAGCCTTCAACGGGCACGTTTTGAAACCACAGCCAACCGTCAGATCGAACGCTTTGCAGCAGAGCTGATTCTTCAAATCCGGCAGGCTGCGCCAATCAAACCGTTCCGCTATGAGATTGCCCGCCGAATTGATCCGCCGGCAAACCTCACGCCAGTTTCCGGAGCCCGGACCGTGAACCACTCGTCACTTCCGGCGATGCAGGGCCGAACGAAAACCATAGGCAGGGCCCCTGGATTCGTGGGAATTCTTTACCTTCTGGGAGCGATGGTCGCTTTTGGCCTTCTGCTCTACCACCTGGCTCTTCAAACCTTTCCCAAGTGCTCCAATCCTGGCCCGCAACTGGAGCTCATTGCCACGCTTCGTGGTAGATTGACTGCTCTTTCCCGAAAAGGCTTTGGCCACGTTCTGGAATGCGGCCTCAAAATCTGGAAGCTCACGCGAACTGGCGTTCTTTGATTTCTGCGCTCGGGAAACCGTCGACTTGGAATGATTTTTCGAAGCTGAACGAGAAAAGAGCCCTTGGTATTCCGGTTTGGGCGGAGTCGAGGGAACAGGAGTCTTCTTCACAACCTCGACCGTGACCGGCACCACGCCCCGATTGACGAATTCCAAATCGTGGGCCACCCCCAGGCTAACATCGATAATCCGCCCCGTGATGTAGGGACCGCGATCGTTGATCCGCACGACCTTGTGGAGCCCGTTGCTCAAATTCGTAACTTTGACCCTCGTCCCCAGCGGAAGGGTTTTATGCGCTGCGGTATCCGCCCATTCGTTAAACCGTTCACCGCTGGCGGTTGCGTAACCACCATTGGTCTTCACCGAATACCAGGAGGCCTTTCCGTGGTAAGTCGCACCGGTGCTTTGATACGTAGGTGCAGGAGGGGTTGGAGTTTTTGCGTTCGTTTGCAGGGTTTCACAACTGACGCTGAACAGAGCAGCAAGGGCCAAGGAAAGAGAAAGAAAGGGCTTCATGGGAGAAATCCGAAGGTGGGTTAATTGAGAATCAATTTAGATAATAATAATAAAATTGATAACAAGAGGGATTTTTAGCAAAATTTGCGTAGCTGTCAATGCCACCCGTTGAATTTCGAATTCACGACCGGGACCGCGACACCTCATTGACGCGACTTCAATTGTCTTCCAAGTTGGCTCCAATGCCTCGACTTGCCGCCTTTCCCAAACCCTATATGCACGCCCTCTGCAAAGATGGGAGTATGGGGATTGCCGAGTGGATCGACATGGCGTCGCAGCTGGACGTTGATGGCTTGGAGTTTTACGCCGGTTTCCTCGAATTGGAGGACGAAACCAATTGGGAACCGATCCGACTGAGAGTGGAAGATGAAGGCATGTGCATCCCAATGATGTGTTGCTCGCCGGATTTCACCCATCCCGACGTCGCGTTTCGCCAGGCTCAGATTGAGCAGGAAAAACGCTGGATTGAACTCTCCAAAGCCCTCGGCGCCAACTACTGCCGAGTTTTGTCCGGCCAACGCCGTCCGGAACTTTCCGTTTCAGAGGGCGTGAAGCTCGCCGCCGAATGCATCGATGAATGCGCAGCCTACGCCGCGCCCATGGGAATCACGCTGATTTTGGAAAATCACTACAAGGACGACTTCTGGAACTATCCCGAATTCGCCCAACTGAGCGACGTTTTCTGCGACTTGGTCGAATCCGTGAGCGCGACGAATTTTGGCGTAAACTACGATCCCAGCAATACGATCCTGGCTGGCGAAGATCCGCTGGAACTTTTGCGCCGAGTCTCCAATCGAGTAGTGACGATGCATGCCAGTGACCGCTACCTGATCGAAGGCACCATCGAAGATTTGAAGCGTGAAGAATCCGGCCCGGAAGGATACGCCAAACGGTTGAAACATGGAGAAATTGGCAAAGGCCTGAACGACTACGACGCGATTTTTGCGGAACTGAAACGCGTCGGTTTCGACGGTTGGATCAGCATTGAAGATGGTGTCGACGGTTTTGATCAACTCGAACGCAGTGTGGCGTTCCTCCAGAAAAAAATCGCTCAGATCTGGGGCTGATCAACCTCTTCCAAAATCCACTTCTTCGCCTCTCCGGGGCTTCGGAAAATCTGCATTTCGCCATTATTGTCAGCGAATTGGGTGTACAGCTTAAAGAGCCCAAGCGTTTTTCCACACCCCGCAACCAGCGCCATTTTGCGAATTCTCGAACTACAGGGCTGCCGGGCAACCCGCCTGGCAAGGGAGTCCATTTCCGTAATCCCAAGCCCTTCTGAATCGAGCCCGAATCCATCCATCAACACATCAAAGTCACCTTCCTGATCCGGGAGAATCTCCGCAATGTCTCTCAACATTTGTTCAGCCTGCCCCATTCCAAAATTACCTTCCACCACTACGCAAACCAAATCCCGATCTATCAAAAATACGTTGACTGCCATGCTAAGAATTCCCCAGAACTTTGGCTTTGGTTCGGGCATACTCAACCTCTTTTTGAGCACGCCAAATCGATTTCCGTCAACCCGTTGATTGCCAACGACTTTAAAACCTGCGCAAAACCGTGTCCGCGCAAAGTCGCTCATCTCGCTCCGGAAAATCCAGGGTATAGTGAAGGCCCCGACTTTCTTTTCGCCGCATTGCGCAATCCACCATCAGGGATGCGGTGTCGAGCAGGTTCCTCAATTCCAGCAACTCGGTGCAGATCTTGAAGTTCCAGTAAAACTCCTGCACCTCCCGGTTCAGATTCCGCAAGCGCGTTGACGCCCGTTGCAGGCGCTTGCTCGTCCGCACGATACTAACATAATCCCACATCAAACGGCGGATTTCGTCCCAGTTGTGGAAAATCACGACCAGTTCATCCACATCTTCCGCCTCGCCCGATTCCCACGCCGGCAATTCAAAAAGCTGCGGCGTCACTCCTTTGAGCGGCAACTTCCGGATGATGTCATCCACCGCTCGTTTCGCGACCACTGCGCCTTCCAACAGCGAGTTACTCGCCAGTCGATTCGCGCCGTGAAGCCCCGTGCAAGCCACTTCTCCCACCGCATAGAGTCCGCGAATACTGGTCGCACCATTCATATCGGTCACCACCCCGCCGCATTGATAATGCGCTGCAGGCACCACCGGGATTGGTTCCTTCGCCGCATCGATGTCCACACTCAGACAGGTTTCGTAAATATTGGGAAACCGCTTCGCAATGAAGTCCTTCGGCTTGTGGCTGATGTCCAGATAGACAAACGGTCCACCGGTCCGCTTGATCTCCGTATCGATCGCACGTGCCACAATGTCCCGCGGTGCCAGGCTTCCACGTTTGTCGTATTTGGGCATGAAATCGTTTCCATGCTTATCGGTTAAACGTCCGCCCTCCCCTCTCACCGCTTCAGAAATCAGAAACGACTTCAGTTTGGAATTGTAAAGCGACGTTGGATGGAACTGGGTAAACTCCATGTTCGCCACCTCCGCGCCAGCGCGCCAGGCCATCGCGACTCCATCCCCCGTCGCGATCTTCGGGTTCGTAGTATAAAGGTAAACGCGCCCACTCCCGCCGGTGCAGAGAATGATGCGATTGGAGCGCAGCGTCATCACGTCGCTATCCAATTCGTCAAATACGTAAACTCCAACACAGCGATCTTCCGACGCGTATCCCATCTTGCTCGTCGTGATCAGGTCAATCGCGAAGTGATGCTCCAGAACCTCAATGTTCTTCGTCTCGCGAACGCGCTCAATCAGCCTCGTTTCAATCTCGCGCCCGGTGGTATCAGCGGTGTGCAGAATGCGGCGCTTGGAATGGCCACCTTCCCGGCCCAAATCATATTCATCATCTCCGTCGTCATTTTTTCGCCGATCGAACTTCACCCCGGCCTGGATCAAATCCTCGATCGCATCGGGAGCTTCCTTCACAATTTGCCGAACCACATCTTCCCGGCACAATCCCGCCCCCGCATCCAGCGTATCTGCGACGTGCTTTTCAAAGGAATCCTCCGGGCTCCAGACGCACGAAATCCCTCCCTGCGCCCACGACGTATTCGCATCCTCCGCATTCCGTTTCGTCACGATACACACGCTTCCGTGTTTCGACGCATTCAGCGCGAAGGTGAGACCGGCGATGCCGCTCCCAATGACAATGAAGTCGTAGGATTCCATGAACTGGCAGTTTGGCACTGGGACTCGGCCCGCGCAAGCACACCGAACAATCTTGCACATCCTCCCGTTTTTGAGCGATACTTTCCGGACCAGCCATGAGCAACGAGCCCACGACACCTCCCGAAGACCCAAAGCAGCGTTACGCCAAAACCAACCTCGTCATTGCCTTCGTTGCTCCATTTGCCATCGCCATCATTGGCGGCCTCCTCATTTTCGTCACCGGCAAGAGCGATCCCTACATCGGCCTCGCCGCAATCATCTTTCCCATCATTGGGATTGTCCCCCTTCTCGGCGGCTACATCACCTCCCTCCGTTGGAAAACCAAGGCTCCCGTGGCCTTCTTCTTCACCGGGTTCGGACTTTCCCTCGCCTTTGGCTGCGTCTGGTCCGCCTGCGTCTGGGGCTTCTGCACGCGGTAGGGCCGGATCAAAGCCTGCATCAACTCTTCCGCCTACTCACTCAGCCCCCGCTGGCGGCTCAACAATTTCCCAGCCAAGGGCACCGCGTACCAATAGTAGATGCAAACCGTCGTGAAGAGCATGAGCGACAGCCACCAGTAGCCGCCGTACAACCCGATGGGGGCAAACAATCCGCAACCACCGGCGTAATACCAGAAGAGCGCGATTCGTTTTTCCAGCACCCCGGTTGCCAGGTAGTAAATCGCGAAGCAGAGCCCGATCACATTGGCAAGCCAGAGAATCGGGGAAATGGGCGCAATCAGGTCCAGGACCCACTCCGGCCTCGTTCTTGGAATGACCGGAACCGGCAATCGCGATACCAGATTGGTAAGCAAACCGAAAATCCCAAGAACAAATGCCGCCAGGACAGAGCCGAGTAGACCGCCGATTCCCTCGTAAAGTGCATCAACCTGGTCGATCGGATGACGCATGACTTACCCCGCGGCCGTCTCAAACAAGAAGCTCAGGTCATCGCGGGTGAGCGTCTTGGCAAAGCCTTCTTCACCGAGAACGCCAGTTGCGGTGGCTTCCTTCTGCTTTTGGAGAATGCGGATCTTCTCCTCGACGCTGTCGCGCATGAGGAGGCGATAGGCGATCACCTTGTTCTGCTGGCCAATCCGGTGAGTCCGGTCAATCGCCTGGTTTTCCACCGCCGGATTCCACCATGGATCGTAAAGAACGACGTAACTGGCCGCCGTGAGGTTGAGACCGCTACCACCCGCCTTGAGTGACAGGAGGAAAACGGTTGGGTCGTTGGAAGTCTGGAATTCCTCGATGACCTTCTGGCGATCACGAGTCTGGCCCGTCAGCATGGTATAGGGGCGATCCTCCTCAACGAGACGCTCCCGAATGATCTCAAGCATGGAGACGAACTGGCTGAAGACGAGAACCTTGTGGCCTTCCTCCTTCAATTGATCGAGCAGGTAGAACAACGCGGTGAATTTGGCGCTCTCGTCCTCCATGTAGGCCCGTTCGAAGAGACCGGGGTGACAGCAAATCTGGCGGAGGCGGGTCAATCCCTGCAGAACCGTAAATCTCGCGCGGTTGAAATCCTCATCGTTCTTGACGTTGAGCAACGTCTCCTGAATCCGCTTCACTTCAGCCTGATAGAGGGAATCCTGTTCGCCCTCCATTTTACAAAGCACATCTTCCTCCGTTCTCGGCGGCAGATCGAGAGCGACCTGACCTTTGGTTCGCCGCAGAAGGAAGGGGCGGAGGCGCGCACCGAGACGAATCTGGCACTGGGGATCCTTGCGACGATCAAAGCGTTCGCGGAAATATTTGCGGGTTCCCAACACGCCGGGCATGGCAAAGGCCATCAAGCTCCAGATATCGAGGAGGCGGTTCTCGATCGGAGTACCGGTGAGGACGAGGCGGTTGTCGCTTTCCATCGCGCGAGCTGCTTTCGCCGCTTTCGAATCCGGGTTCTTAATCTGTTGACCTTCGTCCAGAATCATCGCGAGCCACTGCTGGGTGCCGAGCGGCTCGGCATTGACGCGAAGCTGGCTGTAGTTGAGCACGAGGACATCGACGTCCGTCGCGATCTCGTCCATGTTCAGCTCAAACTTGTTGCGGAGGATGCGAACGCGGAGGTGAGGAGCAAACTTCTTCACCTCACCGGCCCAAACATCGAGCACGGACTTGGGGCAGACCACGAGCGTGGGCTTGCATTCATTGTCCTTCTGGTTTCGGAGCCAGAGAAGCCAGGTGATGGCCTGCACCGTTTTACCAAGACCCATGTCATCAGCCAGAATTCCGCCGAAACCGTTGGTCGAGAGGTAGGAAAGGAATTGGTAACCTTCGATCTGGTAAGGTCGAAGCTGAAGTTGCAATTGCTCCGGAACAGCGGGACTAACCTGCAACTTGAGAGCATTGCTCCGCTCACAGATTTTGTTCCACGCCTCTTCGTCAAAGACCTCTTTGGCGAGTGGTTCGTTCAACTGCAGGACGTGCATCCGGTGGCTCTCTCCAGTAAGATCAAACGGATCCAGGCCAAGGCGATTCACGGCCTCCGTCTGCTGCTCGGTCAAATCAATTTCCAAGCGCAACCAGGTTCCGTCCTTCATCCGGACAAAGCCCCCGCGAGCGGCAACCAGAGCTTTGATCTCCTGGGTCGAAAGGTTGAGTCCCTCCACGTTGACCACAATCTTGAGATCAAACCAGTCGATCTCGCTCGCAACAATATCGAAGGTAACCGAAGCCTTGATCGGATCGGCCATGAGCGAGCCAAGATGCTCATCAACTTCCTTGTCGATCCCCTCGGGAAGCGACTCATACCAATTCACAAACTTCTCAGGGAAGGTTTTCGTAACCCGTCCGCGAAATGCCTTTTTGCCGGCATCCCAGGACAGGCTCATCGGCTCCATCAATGCCGGGAAGCGTCGCAGCTGAGCGCGATCGTAACGGTAAATCACTCCGTTCGTGCCTTCCTTCCGCTCGGCGATAATCCAGCCTTCCTTCTCCAACACTTCACGCCGGGTTTCCGGCTCATCAATCGCGGTCACTTCCACCAACAGATTCTCGCTCTCGCTTCCCGTCAGTTTCTGGCTCAACCGAAGATTCATGCGCACCTTCATGGTTTCCTCACGAATCATCTTCATGAGTGACTCGGGAAGATCTGCGCCAACTCCGCCGAGGAATGCAACCCCCGGCTCACTCAAAATGACCTTGCTTGGAATCGCATAGCGCGGCTGAATCTCCGTTCCCTCGCCCCAAAATGTCGGCCCGGGAAACGCGGTTTCGTCCCCCAAATACAGACAACTCAATCCCGGAAGCAGGCGCACGGTGTGCGGAATCGGCTCTCCCTCGGCCGAAATGAGTTGAAGATAATAAACGTCTTCCTCTTCCACCTGGCTAATCTCGCAAACCCAGCTCACCGGCCGATCGTCCAGTTTGACGACTCGATCGTCGAGGTTCACCAGTCGTCCCGCCAATTCTTCGGTATGGAGAATCCGGTTCAAGACCCCGGCCTGTTCATACGACTCCAGCCGCAGGGTGATCGCTTCCTCCTCCTCACCGAGTGCTCCAATAAATTCTTCCCAGACTAGGGCGGAAGCGCCGTTCAATCGCAGCGCTCCATTTTTGTACAAGCCCTTCAGACGAAGCAAATCCGACTTCTGCAGCACCGTATCGAACTTCTCGGCGTCGGTTCCCTTCCACTGCAACCGTGCTTCGCTCGTGGTCAACAGCAGGCGCATTTCCAAATGCAGGGGATCATCAAGATCCACCTCGGAAAAGGCGCAAACCGTCTGGCGCCATTCTTCCTCAGCTTTCTCGCGTTCCCACTCCTTCATCGATGCCTCGACTGCAGCCAAATCGGTCACCACCCCCAAAAATTTGGGATACGGCATGTTCCGATTGTCGAAGTGGTAGGCGATGTAGTTCCAGAACTGGATAATATCGTTCGGCGGCACCGGCCAGAGTTGAATCGCATCGTCGTAGGATTCGATCGGCCACTTCGGATAAAGCCGAGCCATATCGTGATCCGTCATCCGGCCTTCGGTCTCGAACCGGCGATAGCGCTGTTCCAGCTTCTCGACGTATTTCGCCTCATTGTCGGAAACCGGGCGATTCAGTTTTCCCTCAAGAATTTCGGTAAGCGACTGATCCTCGACCTCGTTGGGAGATTCCGGCAACTCACCATTGCGAGCCAGGCGCTCCATCATCGTGGCCACCAGCGACGGGCACTGAATGCCTTCATGACAGGAGCAATCGCCTTCCCAAGCGTTTCCGCTCAGTTTGATTGTGGTGCGACAGGCGGAACGCCCTTCCTCAACTTTTCCCTGAACTTTGATACTGGTTCCGAAAATCTGGACAACGCAGCCCTCCTTCTGGAGTCGCTCGCCCTCCTTACGATTGTCTTCTGGAAATGCATTGAGGAAGTTGAGTGTCGCGCGGTCAGGATTCATGTATGGGAAGCAGAAAATCGTGCTCAGCGATGCGGCCAAATCCCAAAATGGATTAGCCGCAAAGGACAAGCACTTAGCGGGAGCTTATCCCCGGGCGCAACCGCAATTGTGGAAAATGGTCAGGGATTTCCTGATTTTGCCCGAAGAGAATCCCAACTGGCGCTGGCAATTCCGGTCCGAAACGGGATCAGGAACGCCCTTCGGCCTGTTCAAAGGCACTGAGATGCGGATTCTTTCGTGCCGCCTCCCTCAAACAGGTGGCAAACCGATGGTAGAACTTTCGCCCATCCTAATTTATAAGAAGCTCGAAATATGCTCGCCTTAATCAGATGCCCCATCCTCGTTCTGCTTTCGCTAGTGGTTGCGTCCGTAGCCACTTACGGCCAGCAAAGTGAACCCACACGGGACGAGACACCCGCTGCGGCTGAAGTCTCCGTGCAATCCGCCGACTCGTTGCGAGTCCGAATGGAAGAGGCGAAGTCGAATATGGAATTGCCCGAGGGGATTCGCTCGGAAGTTGCCAACCTGTTCCAGCAAGCCATCGACCTGCAGGAAGAAACCACTCGGAATGAGGGGCTGGCAGCCAGCTATCGCAAAGCGCTGGGGGAAGCGGGTGAACTGACCCTGAAATCGCAGCAACAGCGCCAAACGCTCCCCACCAATGATGCGAGCCTGGCCTCGCTCAAAGAGGAGGCGACCAAGCTCGACCTCCCTCAACTTGAACAACGCATTGCGCAGGAGCGGGCCCGGTTGGCCGAATTGAAATCCGAACTTTCGGCCCGGGAAGACGAATTGCTCCGGCAGGAAACCGTGCGGCCCGATGCCATTCCGAAGGAAACGAAATCGGCGCGGGAAGCCTTGGCCGCAGCGGAAACGGCCTTGGCTCAACTCGCCACCGAGGAGGTTTCGCCCCAAATATTGCAAGAAGCCCGAAGGGCAAAATCGTTGGCCCGAAAAATCGCCGCCACCAAAAAGCTGGACGCACTACAGCAGGAGCAACTGAGCCGGGAACCGCGGCTGGCGCTCCTCACGGCGCAGCGTGATCTGCTCCGGGATCAAGTGCGCATAGGCACGGCGGGACTGGCGGCACTACAGGCGCTGGGAGATGAACAACGGCGCATGCTTTCCGAGCAATCGCGTCAGATTGCCGAAAAATCCCGCACAGAGGCCGAAGACCAATCCCCGTTCGTTCGCGACCTGGCGGACGAGCTGGCGGAGCGCTCCAATGAGTATGAGACCCTCACCGGACAAATTACCGCGCTGAGCGAGGAGCGGAAGGAGGCCGCCCAGAAACTGGCAAGCTTCTCCAAAACGGCCGCCCAGGTGGACAAGCAACTGGCCATCGGCGGCGTTCAGGGGGCGTTCGCCCAGATTTTGATTGAGGAACGGCGGGCCCTGCCCAATCCGCGCCAGGGGCGGGCAAGTCTCAAGGCCTTGGGAGAGCGACTTTCCGAGGCTCGAGCCGCTGCGTTTCAGGTCGACCGAAGACTGCGGGAGCTTCCGGAAGTGCAGGAAGAGGCGCAAGCAAATGAGGAGCATTGGGCCGCCGCCGAACCCATTCTGGAAAACCTGAAGGAAGTGCTGACGTTGTTGCGCGATGCCTACCGGAGACTGGGGGAAGACCTTGTCGAACTGAGCGCCACGGAAATGGAGTATCGGGACGAGATCGCCGAATACCGGAACTTCCTCGGGGATCAGTTGTTCTGGGCACCCAGTTCCCCCATTTTGGGCCCGGGCACGTTTGTGGAAGTGCCCGCCGCGGCCAGGGCCTTGTTCAGCGTTGAAAATTTGCAGGACTTCGTTCGTGCCATGACTCAGATCCCCCGTCAGTCGCCCTGGCAATTTGCGCTGGTCGCAGCCATTTGTCTGGGCCTGACAGCCTGCCGCCGAAAAATGCACGCAACCCTCAACGCGCTGGCCGTGGAAACACGCCGGACGTCGAGTGACCGGTGGGCGCACACCGGAGCCGCCCTGGCGCTAACCGTGGGGCGTGTCCTGCCATTGCCGCTGTTTCTGGGCTACCTGGGCTGGAAAATCTACCAGTTGCCCTCAGCCACCGATTGGCTGCAGGGAGTGGCCGACGCACTGATTTGGTCATTTATCGCGATTTTATCGATCCATTTCACCCACCAGATGGCGCGGCGAAACGGGTTGGGTGAGGGCCACTTTGGCTGGAAACCAACCATCCTGGAGTGTTTGCGCTCCAATCTGGAACTGCTGTTTTACGGCTACGTTCCCTTGATCTTGCTCGCCATCATCACGGTGGCAACCGGGTCCTCGGAAGCCTTCAACAGCCTCGGTCGCCTGCTCTTCATTGCCGCCATGATCTGGGTGGCATGGGTCGGAAAGCGAATCACCGATCCTCGTCGCGGGGTTCTCTCAGGGCTCATC
>TARA_R110002096_G_scaffold430709_2_pt1 | contig 12457 bp, 10 predicted proteins | sample TARA_R110002096 | Tara Oceans TARA_R110002096 (sample SAMEA4397295) | marine metagenome | biome: Polar Biome; feature: [DCM] deep chlorophyll maximum layer (ENVO:01000326); material: water (ENVO:00002006), including particulate matter (ENVO:01000060) such as... | depth 35 m | reverse complement strand
ATGATCGGCCTGCTGCTTGACGGGTTTCCGGTCTACGGTCCTCAGGGACCAAGCGGTACGCTGATGAGCAATTCCGATCTGGATGCGTGCAGCGGACACAGGGAAGCAACGCCGGAATTTCCAGACGAAATCTACCATTATCACCTGACAATTGACGAAGCTCCTTATTCAATCGACTGCTTCCACGGCGTCGTTGAGGAAGCCCGCTTTGACAATGCGGGTGGCCCCGGTGGGGCAGATGGCGGCCCGCCTGATCTGGCAGCAGCGGCGGAACAACTGGGCGTAAGTCAGGCCGCTCTGGCAGAGGCCCTTGGCAACGACATGCCACCTGATTTTGCACAGGCAGCCGAGATACTCGGAATTGACATCGGGACTCTCCGATCAGCCCTTCCGTCCGCGAATTAGAGCGTTTCATGGTTCAATGTAACCGTGAAGCGCTCTAATGCGACAAGCCGTCAGCTCTCTGCCGGCTCGACCATGGCAGGCTCGGGAATGCCCTCCAGCGAGAGCTCGGCGGCGTGATGGCAGCGTACCAGATGGCCGGGCGCCCATTCCCGCAATTCGGGCTGCTCTTTGCCGCAGATTTCAGTGGCATGCGGGCAGCGCGGGTGAAAATAGCATCCCGAAGGTGGATTGGCCGGGCTGGGCACATCACCTTCGAGCGGTGTCATCGCCGCACGCTGTCGCGGATCGGCCACCGGAATGGTCGACATCAGAGCGGCTGTATAGGGATGCTTGGGTGTTGAATACAGGGCGTCGGTGGGCGCCACTTCGACAACCTTGCCCACATACATCACGGCCACACGGTCGCAGATATGCCGGACGACGCTGAGATCATGCGCCACGAACAAATAGGTCAAATGCAACTCCTCCTGGAGGCGCATCATCAAATTGAGCACCTGCGCCTGCACAGAGACATCGAGAGCCGAAACCGGCTCATCCGCCACCACCAGCCGTGGATTGAGGGCCAAAGCGCGTGCTATGACGATACGCTGGCGCTGACCGCCGCTGAAAGCATGCGGGAAGCGCTTCATGTATTCCGGACGCAACCCCACCAGCCGCAACAACTCGGCGACCCGCTGATAGCGCGCTTCGCGATTCTTCATGCCACCTGAGATCATCAGGGACTCGCCCAGAAGGTCCTGGATTTTCATGCGCGGGTTGAGCGAGCCGTAGGGATCCTGGAAGATCATCTGGATGTCGCGCCGCAATGGGCGCATCTCGTGTTCCGGCACCGCCGCGAGGTCAGTCACAGCGCCGTCCGTGCCATGATAGAGAATTTCGCCGCCTGTGGGATCCAGGGCGCGCATAATGCAGCGCGCGGTCGTGGTCTTTCCACAGCCGCTTTCTCCCACAAGACCAAGCGTTTCACCTTCCAAAATGGAAAAACTTACATCGTCGACAGCCCGCACCTGGCCGACAACTTTGCGAAGGAAACCCTTGCGGATAGGGAAGTATTTCTTTAGCCCCTTGACCTCAAGGACGGTCGCACGACTCTCCATGGGCGCTTTCTCTGGCGCTGGCACTTTCCCCGGCACTTTCACTGACACTGGCTTTGGCTCTGGCATCAGGATTCCTCGGCAAGCTCGTGGTGAAGAAAACAGGCGACTGACTGGCGCGGACCGACAGGCGCGAGAAGTGGCGTGCGCACATCACATTTGCCGGGCATGAAGGCTCCGCATCTGGGATGAAAAGGACAGCCGGCGGGGCGATTGAACGGGTGCGGGATTGTACCTTCGATGGCCGGAAGCGGCCCACGGGCTGTCTTCTGAACCGAGGGGACCGAATCCAGCAATGCCTTGGTGTAGGGATGCTGGGGGTTGTGGAAGATATCATCCACTGGCCCCGCCTCCATCACCCGGCCAAGATACATTACCACCACATCGTCTGCGATCTGGGCGATGACACCCAGATCATGAGTGATGAAGATAATCGACAGTGCATGATTGTGTTGCAGACTGCGCAGCAGGGTGAGCACCTGCGCCTGGGTGGTTACATCGATGGCAGTGGTCGGCTCATCGGCAATCAGCAGCTTCGGGTCGCACAACAGCGCCATTGCGATCATTACGCGCTGGCGCAGTCCGCCACTGAGTTCCCATGAATACATGTTGAGGCGCTCTGCCGGGTTGGGCATGCCCACTTCCGAGAGCCGTTTAAGAACGATCTTCTCGGCATCGGCCTTGCTGATCTTGCGATGCAAACGCACCGCCTCGATCAACTGATTGCCAATGGTGTGCACCGGACTGAGCGCAGCCATGGGCTCTTGCGGGATCAGGGCGATCTCATCTCCGCGAATGGACCGCATCTCGCGCCCGTTCCGGTCGAGTTTTGCCAGATCGATCTCTGACTGAGGGGGGTCTCCCGCGTCGGGGCGGAACAGGATGTCTCCATCCACGACGTTGCCCGGCTTTTGCACAATACCCAGAATGGACTTGATGGTGACGCTCTTGCCGCAGCCGCTTTCGCCGACAATGCCGACAACCTTGCCACGCGGAACATCAAAGCTGACGCCGTCAACCGCCTTGACGACGCCTTCCTCGGTGCTGAAATGGGTCTTGAGGCCGTTCACCGACAGGATGAAGTCTTCGTTCATGACACGCCTATCAATGGTAAGGATCTGCTGCGTCACGCAGCCCGTCACCCACGAGATTAAGCGCGAGCACGGTTATGATGACCGCCAGGCTGGGCAGGAGCAGCCACGGTGCCAGTGCCACCGATTGCAGGTTTTGCGCTTCCGCCAGCATGACGCCCCAGCTGATCGCGGGCGGTCGCATGCCGAGCCCGAGAAAGCTCAAAAATGTTTCATTGATGATCATCACCGGAATGGCCAGCGTCACGGCGGCGATGATGTGGCTGCTCATGCTTGGCACCATATGGCGCAGCACGATGCGCATCTGGCTGCATCCCGCCAGCTTAGCCGCCACGACAAAATCCTCTTCGCGCAGGACAAGGAAGCGCCCGCGCACCTCCCGGGCGAGCGTTGTCCAGGTGATCAGCGCCAGAATGGCGGTAATGGCCAGATAGGTTGTGGTGACTGACCAGGTTCGCGGCAGGGCGGCGGACAGGGCGAGCCAGATGGGAATCGGTGGAATTGACTGCAGCAGTTCGATAACGCGCTGGATGACCATGTCGGTAATGCCGCCGAAATAGCCCGAAATACCCCCCAATACGATGCCGATAATGGTGCTCAGAAACACGGCAAACAGTCCGATGGACAAGGATACCTGAGTGCCGAACAGCAGTCTCGACCATTGGTCGCGCCCCAGCCTGTCCGTGCCCAGCAGGTGGATATTTCCAGCCGACTTGGGGTCCGCCGGGACAAGAAGATGAAGCGTGGACGGAATCAGCCCAAACACCCGCCATTCATAGCCCCGGCCGAACAGAGCCAGCGGTATCTTGCGGTTTTCGTCGATCTTCCATTCCATGCGCAAGGTGCGCGAGTTGCGCGAGCCGGTGGCGTCGAACACAAAAAGCGCCGGTCCGTTGTCCCACAATTGGATGGTTTGCGGAGGCCTGAAGGAGCCCCGTGAATTACTGTCATTCGGGTCCTGGGTGCTGAAGAAGCCGGGAAGGAGCCCCATCAGGATGATGACGATCAGCACCGCTCCGCCCAACAGGGCGAGCCGGTTCTTTTTGAACCGCCACCAGACCAGTTTCCAGTTCGGCGCAACCGCGACCGCGTCCGGCTGGCCGGTTATGTCTGCCGGCGGCTTTTCCAGATCGCTCAAGTCGGTCGGGGACTCAACGGACATGCGATTGTCTCCAGACCAATGCTCGTGAGTGTGGAGGGAGCCTCATCGCCACTGCCACCGCCATGATCACGATCCCTCCATGCGAATGCGCGGGTCGATCCAGGCCAGCAGGATGTCTGAAAGCAGCGTGCCGATGACCGCAAGGCCGAAATAGGACATGACGATGGCCCCGGCCAGGAACATGTCCTGGCTGATCAGCGAGCGCAGCAGCAGCGGTCCGATGGTTGGCAGGTTGAGCACTGTCGCAACCACAAGGCTGCCCGAGAATATCAGTGGCAGATACCAGCCAAGGCTGCTCACCAACGGGTTGATGGCCAGACGAACCGGATATTTCAAAACCAGCTTCCACTCCGACATGCCCTTGGCGCGCGCCATTTCCATATAGGGCTTGCTCAACTCGTCGAGCAGATTGGCCCGCAGGATGCGCGCCAGCCGCGCCGTGCCGTCGAGACCCAGAATTACCATTGGCAGCCAGATGTGTTTCATAAGATCCCACGTCCGGGCAAAACTCCATGGCGCATCGGCGTAATCGGGAGAAAACAGACCGGTAATGGTGATGCCCCATTGCGTGAAGGCAATCCACATCAGGACGAGGGCAGTTACGAAGGTCGGCGTGGCCACTCCGACATAGTTGATGACGGTAAAGACGTAGTCGAAGATGGAATATTGCCGTGTGGCCGAAATGATGCCGATGGGCAGGGCGACCGCGAATGTGAACAGGAATGTCGACAGGCCCAGAGCCACTGTCAGCAGAAGCCTTTGTCCAATCAAATCCGCGATTGGTTTTTGAAAGTCGAGCGACATGCCCAGATCGCCTTGCAGCATGCGCAGCATCCATTTGGCATATTGCACGTATATCGGTTGATCGAGACCGTATAGTTGCCTCAGCGCTTCGATTTGAGCCTGGTCGACAGAGGACCCGGAAGCGGCCAGTTCGGCAACATAGCTGGTGACGAAATCGCCAGGTGGGGCCTGAATGAGCGCGAAGGCGATAATGGAAAACACGAACAAGAGCGGCGGTAACAGCAACAGCCGCTTGACGACATAGAACAGCACAGGCTGGCCCTCTCAATGAATATGCGGTCCTGCTCAGGAATCACTCTCCCGCCGCATTTTGCGCCGGGAGAGTATTCGCAATCCGATGCTGTCTACTGCGTGTAGTAGAACTGCTCGGGCCGGGTATTGCCGGGCGTGCGCAGCGGCCAATCATTGCCGGCGACTTCTGCGACGTTTTTCAGCTTGCCGTTTACAACAACGACACCCTGCACCATCGGCGTCAGGCCGACCGTGCCGATCTCCCAGACATTGTCAGCCCAGATACGGAACAGTTCCTGGGCAAGTTCGATCTGGCGATCCTGGCCGGAAACCTTGGCCTCGTCGATGATGTCCATGATCCTCTGAATCTCAGGAGTTGGCTTGACGCCTTTTTCTCCATTGCTGTTGACCCACTGACGCACCAGGGGTGCAAGGGTCATGGCAGGCTGGCTGCGCGGATCGTAATTGGGCTGCCCGCTGAAGGGGAACCCTGTCGTATCCTCGTTCCAGATCTCGATCTGCAGGTCATTGCTGTCACGCATGGCGAAATGCGGAGTACGTTCGCGCAGTTCGATATGTGCCCTGACGCCAACATCTGCCCAGTCTTCCGCGACCAGTTGGCCGATATCCGCCCAGCTGGCAAATGCCGGCACAACGCTGATTTCCAGATCAAGCCGCTCACCATTGGGCAGCAGGCGGAACCCGTCGCCATCGCGTTCGGTCAGACCGATGCCATCGAGCAGCGCATTGGCTTTGTCGATGTCATACTCGGTATATTTGAACGCATATTCGTCACCCGGATAATAGGGATGGAACGGTGCCGGCACGCCCTGGCGTGACTCGCCAATGCCGAGGAATGCCAGTTCCTTGATCGCTTCGCGTTCAATGGCATAAGACAACGCGATCCGGAAATCCTTGGTCCGCAGAATATCGCCAATGGCCGGCTCGTTGTTGTAGGTCTGATTGAACATCAAGACGGCATCGGAACCACCGAATGTCGGATAGGTGACCACACGATAGTTGCCCTTTTCCGCGTTTTCCATCAGCACGGGATAATTGCTCATCTCGATATGACGGCCCTGCATGTCGATCTGACCGCCGACTGCTGCCAGATTCAACGTCTGCTTGTCGGCAAAGAAGGTGAATTTCACCTCATCGATATAGGGAAGCTGATTGCCTTCGGAATCGACGGCGAAATAATACGGGTTGCGCTCGATCACAAAGGTTTCGTCACCTACAGTCGTGCCATTGGGCGCCCACGCGGCGGTACTCGGACGCTTGCCGCTCAGATGCGGCAATGCCTCGATCTGAAACAATTGCACCCAGTTGTCAAAGCCAGCCTCGGCCACCTTGGCCTGAAGCTCATCTGCATCGGTGAAATCAGGGTGAAACTGCTTGAGGTAATGAGCCGGCGCAAAGGCGAGATTGGCGATTGACTTGTCAGCCCCGTCCTTGTTGGCCAGATCGAGCAGGAATGCCGTGTTCGGTTGCGCAAAGGTCCAGCGCACCGAAGTCTCGTCGAGCTTTTCAACGGTCACGACCGAGCCGTCCGGATTGCTCATCCACACGGGCACGGACGGCATCAACTCGGCATTCTGCAGAATCGAATTATACCAGAACATGATGTCGTCGGCGGTAAAGGGCTCGCCGTCGGACCATTTCATGCCCTTGCGCAGGGACACTGTCCACTGAGTAAAATCGGCGTTGGACTCCCAGCCCTTGGCGATATGTGGAATCACCTCACCGCCGGTGGGTGAAAATCGTACCAACGCGTCATAGGCGACGCGGGTGTAGTTGTTATGATCGGATGGCCCAAGGAAACCACGCCGCAAGACGCCACCATAGGTGCCGATGGAATCGGTCACCTGTTGGACAAGTGGTTCTTCCGGCAGCCGGTCCTGTACCGGGGGCAGGTCGCCGCTTGCGACCAATGCGGCCAGTGCGGGCGCTTCTTTATATTCAGTTTGCGCCGCCGCCTGTTGCGAGGCTGCCAACACAAGGCTAAACGCCGCGGCCAAACTCCCGGCCTGCAGCGTTTTCCAGCTCCAACTCATGTTCATTCCAAGTCTCCCTGTTTTTTGATGTGAACCGCTATACGCAGTCATTTTTTCTTTTGGAACCGGCCTGCGCTCGTGATCTGTTCCAGATGTCACGCACTTCTTCTTGATTGAATGAGCCGCAGAGATTCTCGCAGAATACTGGTCGAGGGGAAATGCTATTCGCATCATCAACCAGTCAAACAGTCGCAGAATTGATCGCATTGTCAAGCCCGTCACGGACGCCTATTCAGGCACGACACTCCACGGACCGATCACCGTTTTCACCACATGTGGATGACCGCCGCCCATATCCCATTCGACAAAATCTGCCGGCCCGGCCGGCCGGGGATTCTCTGTGGAAAGTCCGATGGCGCGCAACGGGTTGATCCGTGTCAGTCTGATGACCTCGCTCATGCTGAATCCGTACCATTGCATGACGTTGCGGACCATCTCGTCCATTGAGGCGGCAGACCCGGCAAGATAGCTGGACCCAGGCAGCCGCACCGACCCGTCCTTGTGCCTGAAAATCGCCTGGGCACCGATGGTGAATTGGCTTTGCGTGGCAGGCGCACCAGCAGCAGCTGAGGCGTCGGTCACTATTATTGCCCGGTCGAGAGTCTTGGCGCGCAGCCATGATTGCAGAATATCGCTGGGAATATGGATGCCATCGGCAATGAAGCTGGCCATCAACTGGTCGCGTCCCAACTGGACCAGCAACGAGCTTTCGTTCTTGTTCAGCATATGCGGCATTCCGTTGCCCAGATGCGTTGACATGGACGCACCGGCAGCAATCGCCGCGTCGATCTGGGCTCGGGAAGCCCCCGAATGGCCAATGGCGCAGGTGATGCTCTGCGCCCGCAGGAACGCGATCAGATCGATGACGCCATCGATCTCGGGTGCAACCGTCATCAATTTGATCGGCCGCGTCGCCACACGTTGGAGCGCCACAACCAGATCGGATGAGCCGGACCGCATATGCGCAGCAGGATGGGCGCCGACATAGCCTTCTTCCGGCGACATGAACGGACCCTCGATATGATAGCCGGGGACCATTAACGGGCCGAGATTGCTGCGCGAGACCGCATCGTCGAGCGTGCTCAAAAGGGCAACGAGTTCGTCCTGACCGGCGGTGATCAATGTCGGCAGGCAGCGGGTCACACCCGTGGCCAGCATTCCGGCCAGCGCTTCGTCCATGCGTTCCGGCGTCACGCCGGGCGCATTGAAATCGATGCCGGCAAAACCGTTGACCTGGATGTCCACCATGCCCGGAGTGACGATCCGGTCCCCATCCTGTGCCACACTTGTCTCTGGTCCAGCGCTCAGGATTTTACCTGCACCGTCGATGTCATAGCGCGCGGGCGCTCCCTGCGGTCCGAAGGCGCTCGCGATCGTATAATTTTCGCCCTGCCTTTTGAGTTTCATCTGTCAGGTTTCTGAGGCCAGAGCCGCCAATGTGCCGGGCGCCAGCAGCCCGGCCGAGTCTGGTTCGAGGAAGAGATACGTGTTGTCATGCGTTCGCATGATGGACGCCGGACAGGAATTGCTCACAGGCCCCTCCAGGGCGTTCTTGACGGCTTCCGCCTTGCGCGCATCGGGTACGGCGCACACCAGGGTGCGGCTGCGCAGGATTTCCTGCACGCTCATGGAAATCGCCTCGGTCGGCACGTCGGAGAATTCAGCAAACCAGCCTTCATTGAATTGTTGGCGGCGGCATTTTTCGTCGAGCTGCACCACGATATAGGGCTGCGTCGTATCGAAATCAGCGGGAGGGTCGTTGAACGCCAGATGCCCGTTTTCCCCGATGCCGATAAAGGCCACATCGATCACGAGCTCGGAAATGAGCTTTGATATCCGGGCCAGTTCCGCTTCCAGATCGGATGCGTCGCCATTGACCGGCACGAAGGCCTTGAGCGGGCCCACCTTGTCGATGAAGCGCGTTTTGAGGTAGCCGCGAAAGCTCGCCTTATGCGTATCCGGCATCCCGATATACTCATCGAGGTGAAACACCGTGACCCGCGACCAGTCGATATCCGGCGCTGCGATCAGCGCATCGAGGGTTTCGAACTGGCTGGCACCCGTGGCCAGAATCACGAAGGCCTCGCCGCGTTCCTTGATCGCTTGTGTTATCTTTGCGGCACCGGCTTGAGCCGCCTGTTGACCCAGTTCAGACGAGTTTTCAGCAAGACTTGCGAACATGCAGCACCGGCTCTCTTGTTGTTGTGAATCAGAAATTTAGCTTTAACGCGAATGCTTTACAGGGTCAATCCAGCGCTCGGGCTGGTCCACAACTTCACATCGATCTGCAGGCAGAAAAATCGAGTTTCGATAAATTTTCTTTATCGGTCAAATATCAAAATGCGATTAGACAGATGGCTCCATTCACGACACGATATCAGTCTGTGCAAAGGATTTTTTGATTATGACTGACAAGAATATCTATCTAAAATTCGTCGAAGCCGATGTAACGGGTATCATTTCCCTTTATTGGGAGACGGCGCCAGAGACATGCAAGGCCATCTGGGGCGCGTTGGAAAAACCAATACAGGTGCCCGCCAGTCATGCTATTTTCTCAGGTCCCGAAATCATGATGGGATTGCCGGAAGAGGCGCGCAATTTCGACCCTAAAAAACTGCCACCGGAAAATCAGACCGTGCTGCCGCAACCCGGCGACATGCTGTGGTTCTACCAGCCGAAAAACTTCTTCAAGATCGATCCTGAAGAATTCTGGGAGGTCGGCATGTTCTATGGCGTTGGCGGCCGGACTTTCGGGCCGACCGGATGGATCCCATGCACCTATTTTGGAACGATGACAGAAGGCCTCGATGCAATTGCCGAACAGTGCCGGCTGATCCGCAAGGACGGTATCAAAACAGTCGAAATTGGCCGGATCTAACTGATCCGCCAAGCGGTCCGGCGATGCGGCAGCGGACCATCCGTTTAAATAAATAAACCAAAAGGGACAGGACATGAAAAACATGAAAACGACAGTCACAGTCAGTATCATTGGCGTTTCCGCGCTGCTGGCCAGCACGGCGCTTGCCCAGGCTCAAACCATTGTCATCAACTCTTTTGGCGGAGCATATGAAGCGGCGCACCGGGAATGCATCATTGGCCCGTTTGAAGAAAAAACCGGTGCGGATGTCCAGATCGTCACAGCCTATTCCGCAGATGCCTTTGCGCAGTTGCGGGCGCAGAAGGATGCGCCCCAGTTTGACGTTATCCACTTCTCGGGCGGACAGGAAATTGTCGCTGCGAGTGAGGGCCTGTTGTCGCCGATTGATGCCTCAAAGCTGACGAATGCAGCCGATGTCTATGATTTTGCCAAGGCCAATCTGGCCAAGGGCGAAGGGCCGGCCTATTCGATTGCCGCGATCGGTCTGCTTTACAACACGGAAAGTGCCGATCCGAAGCCGACCAAGTGGATGGATCTGATGAATGAGGCCTATTCCGACCACATCGTGCTGACGGATATTTCCAACGGCTACGGCATGCTGGGCTTCTTGATGCTCAATCAGGTGAATGGTGGGGATCTGGACAATATTCAACCGGGTCTGGACGCTGTCAAAACCCTTTTGGATAATGGTGCGATCATTGTTTCCACATCGCCGGAGATCCAGCAGGAATTCGCCCAGAACGATGCCTGGATTGCAGCCTATGCGTCGGATTATGCGTTTACGCTGCGCAAGGCTGGCCTGCCGACAGCTTTCGTGCAGGGTAGTGAAGGCACACCGGCAAGCCTGATCACCGCCAATGTAGTGGCCGGACGCCCGAACCAGGATATTGCGATGCAGTTCGTCGATATGTCGATTTCTCCGGAGGCGCAGGCCTGTTTTGCCGAAAAGCTGCGTTATTCGCCGACCAATGCCAAAGCGGAACTGTCTGACGAAGCTGCCGCCGATGTGGCATATGGCGAAGCAGGGGTCAGTGGCCTGATCCGGTTTGATCCGGTAAAGATCGAGGCCAACCGGTCGGCATGGGTCGATGCGTGGAACCGGACCATTGCACGCTAGGACAACTGACTGATCTGCGCGGCCGCCGGACATGCCCGCGGCGGCGCAGGCCAAAGCGGCTTTATCCCGGTGTGAACCGGAACAGGATGACAATGACGGATCGGGCGGAAAACACGCTGCTGATTTTGCCTGGCCTGCTGTTGCTGGCACTGGCGTTTTTTGTGCCAATCGCGCAAATGCTGGTATTGTCGATTTCCGGCGAAGACGGGCCGACACTAGTGCATTTCACGCGTTTTCTGTCTGATCCGTATTATCTGAATGTGCTCTGGCGCACAGTGCGTCTGGCGGCGATCATCACGCTGATCTGTGCTTTGATTGGCTTCCCGCTGGCCTATATCATGGCCCATGTCGGTGCGCGTGCGCGGCTGTGGCTGGTGATCCTCATCATCTTGCCGCTGATGACCAGCGTTGTGGTGCGGACCTTTGGCTGGATGGTGCTGCTGAGCCGAAGCGGGCTGGTCCCCGAAATGCTGCGCGATCTGGGCTTTGTGGGGCGTAATTTCAGCCTGATGCAGACCGAGACTGCCATTGTGGTCGGCATGGTGCAGGTGCTGCTGCCGTTCATGACGCTTTCCATTCTGGGGGTTGTCAGTCGTATCGATCCAAAGCTGGAAGAGGCGGCGCGCACCATGGGCTGCAGCTTTTTGCAGAGCCTGCGCACCGTGGTGCTGCCATTGGCAACACCGGGGATTGTGGCCGGATCATTGCTGGTCTTCACGCTGTCCGCGAGTTCTTTCGTCACCCCCAACCTGCTGGGCGGATCGCGCATTCAGGTGCTGGCGGCTTCAATCTACCGCTCGGTCACCCAAACACTGGACTGGCCATTTGCCGCAGCCCAGGCGGTTATATTGTTCCTGGGTATTCTTGTGCTGCTGATCCCCTATGCACGACTGTCGGGCCGGTCGCATGGTTAGAGGTGTTTCAACGCCGATCCGCATCGGGGCCATTGTCTTTGTGGTGCTGACAGGGATTTTTCTGCTGGCCCCGCTGGTCGTGATTGTCGGCGTTTCGGTGTCCGACAATCAGTTCATCAGCTTCCCACCAAGCGGATTTTCCACACGCTGGTACAAGGCTGTGCTGACGTCTGACGCCTATGTCAATGCAGCCTGGATAAGCCTCCAGGTGGCGCTGCTGGTGACCGTTACCTCCTGTCTGGTCGGCGGCGCGGCGGCCATCGCGCTGCACCGGCGCAAGTTGCCCTTCACATCGGCGCTTTCAACTGTGTTCCTGTCGCCGCTTGTGCTGCCGACGATCATCTATGCCATTGGCATGCTGATGCTGTGGAGTGCCCTGTTTGGCCCGGTCTCGATCATAACGCTGTGGATCAGTCATACGGTGATCACCACACCCTATGTGATCCGCACCACGCTGGCGGTGTTGTCGGAATCCGATCCGCATCTGGAAGAAGCAGCGCAGACCATGGGTGCCAATCGCTTTCAGCGGCTGCGGCTTGTGGTGCTGCCGCAATGTCTGCCGGGTCTGGCTGCCGGCACCTTTTTTGCGTTCAACATTTCCTTCGACGAGGCTGTGCTGGCGTTGTTCCTGCGAAAACCCGGCACCACCACGCTGCCGGTGCAGATTTATGGCCAGTTGGAGTTCAGCCCCGATCCTTCGGTTGCTG
>TARA_R110002096_G_scaffold70943_1_pt1 | contig 12462 bp, 5 predicted proteins | sample TARA_R110002096 | Tara Oceans TARA_R110002096 (sample SAMEA4397295) | marine metagenome | biome: Polar Biome; feature: [DCM] deep chlorophyll maximum layer (ENVO:01000326); material: water (ENVO:00002006), including particulate matter (ENVO:01000060) such as... | depth 35 m | reverse complement strand
TTTTCATAGATCTGACGGAACCCTTCGGTACGCACATCAACCCAGGTATTGTGATTGCAGCGTGAGCGATGCTCGCGCAGGGATTCAATATCGATCGGACAACTGATCACCTGTTCTTCCGGATAATCCGCCCGCCGCAACACCAGACCGGTATAATCGATGATAAAGCTATGGCCCGGACAGAAGGCTTTCGGATAAAATTTGTGATCGACCGTGCCCCAGTTCGACCCCAGCAGATAACACATATTGTCATGGGCCCGGGTGCGCCGGGTGAAGGTCCAGAAGTCCCACGGCTCATTGACCCCTTCGACTTCCTGAATGGCGCCAGGGTGGCAGATAACCTCGGCCCCGTTGTAGCCCAACGCACGGGAGACTTCAGGGGTACAGCCATCATGACAGGTCATGGTGCCGAGCTTGCCAATATCCGTATCCACCACCGGAAACAGATCCTTGATATCACCACCAAAAACGTCCGAATATTCATCAAGAATATCATGGGGACTTGTGCCCAGGCCAAGAGAAGCATTGATGTGCCATTTGTGGTATTTAAGGATAACTTTCCCATTGGGGCCGATAATAAAGGCTGTATTGAACCAGCGATCCGGGAATTCCGGCACCCGTTCAATAATACCGCCGCCGGAAATATAGATATTATATTCTTTCGCTTTTTCACACAATCGGCCAATTTCCGGGCCATCAAAAGTCACCGCCTTTTTCATAAAACCGTCAAGACCGTCTTCCCCCTTGCCGGGCGTGGTCACCCCCTGCATGAAATATTCAGGCAACACCACCAGCCGCGCCGGCAATTCCCAATGATACCCCACGCTAAAGTCAATCAGATTACAGATCCGGTCGAGATTTTTACGCACCGCCGAGTGATCATCCGAGATGGTGACCTGGGGCTGGATCACAAGGGCGGTATATTTTTCGATTTTTTTTGATGGCTGAGACATAAGATCCTCGTCTGTTTAATAGTCGTTACTTTTGAGGCCAAAATCCTCAAGCATGATGTTGGCGGTGATGGTCCCCATAGCGGAAATCGCCCCGCCCGGGTGGCAATGCGGTCCGGTCATATACAGGTTCTTCACCGGCGAGCGATAATGGGCATACCCCGGGAAGGGCCGGAAATAACCGAGCTGTCCCTGTATGCGCTCCCCGCCGGTGGTCACTCCGTCGACAAAACTCGGATTGGCCGCCTCGAGACTTTCCCGGGTTTCAATATATTCCCCGAGGATCGTGTCCTGATTAACGTTCGGCGCATATTGCTGCAATTTTTTCAGCAGAACATTATGGGCATAGTCTTCCTTGATATTGTCCCAGCTCTGACCATCGGCCAGCCAGTTGGGCACGAACGTGTCGAAGATCAATGTATGCTGTCCTTCCGGCGCCCGGGTCGGATCAACCACTGTCCAGCAGGCGCTCCACAGGAACGGATCACTTGGGGGGATACCCTGGGCGATCTCGGCATATTGTTTAATCAGCTGTGGCGCCGTATCGACGATACGGTGAAAGGCGCAACTGCTCATCAGATCACCGTTGTTAAACCGCGGCGCCTCTTTCAAAGCCAGATGCACCCGGCAAATGGTGATCTTGCCAAAACTGTAGCGGTCAACCATTTGAGTGAATTCCTCACTCAACACCCCGGGTTTGATAAATTTACGAAATGTTTGTTTTGGCTCCAGGGCACTGACCACCGCCTTGCGGGCGCGAATTTCCGTGCCATCCTCCAGAATACAGCCCTTCGCCTCACCGCCTTCGACGATAAACTCTTGGATTGGCGCCTCTGTCATCACCTGCCCGCCATTGTCATCAATATAGCGTTGCATGGCGACCGGCAGCATCATGCTGCCCCCTTCGGGGATCGATTGGCCAAAGACATGAATCGCCGGAATCATGATATAGCAGGACTGTCCAGCCCCTTCCTGTTCCGGCAGGATTTGCGGCGCCATGGCCCAGTTGAGCATCGTCGCCTTGACAAATTCATTCTCGAAATTCTGATCGACCCATGCCGTGGCGCTCAGGGAAAATTCCCGCATGCGTTTGAGGCCTTCCTTGCTGTTTTCCATAGCCTGCGCCATATAGCTTGGCGGCGACGGCGGCGAGAAAAAAGCCTTGAGAAACCCTTCCCGCACCAGCTCGAAATCTTCATAAACTTCGCGATATCGGGCGGCGTCCTTTTTGGAATATTGCGCAATACTGTCGACGGTCTTGTCAATGCTGCGATAAATCACAATACCCGGTCCGCCGGTCTGATCGGGGTGACCCGTAATCTGGTCATCGGACCAGATATATTTCAGGCCATATTGCTCAAGCTCCGTCTTGATTTCCTGAAAATCGGGATTGCAATGGATCCACACATGTGAGGACCCGAACATGTCATGTTTGAACCCTGGCAAGGTCACTTCGCGGGTCACGGCCCCGCCACCGACCCAGGGGTTACGCTCCAGAACACAAACCGATAGTCCGTATTTAATCAGAAGGCTGGCGCAGGCCAGTCCGTTCACCCCGCCGCCCGCAATAACGACATCAAATTCTTTCATGCATCTTTCCCTAAAGACAAAGGTCAAACTTCTCTCTTTTGGGATACAGCAGTGATCAACGCCCAACAAATGATAGATTCTCATCGCAGCATTAGAATTATCAATGAAGCATTCGCACCGATTTGGCTTATACTCGGGTCATGTTTTAATCACACCGGGTTTGAGTTCAGCATATGGCGGTTATTCTCATCACAGGGGCAGGCAGCGGGATCGGATTGGCCCTTACCACCGCCTATGCAGCCCGCGGAGATCAGGTCTATGCGGCGGTCAGAAATACAGATCACTGCCCCCCCGCCTTCCGACATCCTGGCGTGCATCCAATCCGGCTGGACGTCACTTCTGAAGAAGAAATTCAGGCTGTACTCCCTTTGATGACGCAGCAGGTCGGCCTGCCGGATATTGTGATCAATAATGCCGGCATAAACCTGCCCGGCACGATTGAGGAAACCTGTCGCGAAAGTTGGGATGACATATTTGCGGTCAATGTCTTCGCGCCACTACGTCTCAGCCAGGCGTTCCTGCCAGCCATGCGCACCGCCGGCACGGGTACGATTGTGATGATGTCCTCGCTCTCTGCCGAGGTGGCGCTACCAGGAGACGGGCCCTATGCCGCCAGCAAAGCGGCCCTGACCCGAGCCGCCGAGGCCCTGCATTACGAAGTGGCTCCCTTTGGCATCAAGGTTATTTCCCTGGAACCCGGCGCCGTCAAAAGCAACCTGAACCAGAGGCCGGTCCCCCCAAAAAAGACCATCCCGGCCTATGATCTATTACGGCACCATATGCAACAAAGGGCCAATGAGAAATCCGGGGGAGCAGAAACCGGGGATATCGCCCTGGACATGATCCGCCTGATCGAGGCGCCGGACAGTCCGGCGATCTGCCCCGTCGGCGCACAGGCCGGGGAAATCATCCGGAAGCTTAATCGGGCCGCTGCAGAAGAACGGGCGCAATTGATCCGGGTGGCTTCCGGTTTATGATCAACACACAAAAAGAACTTAAAGAAATATAAGGGAAGAACAAATGCCATTCATATCCGGAGATAATATCCTGGCAACCCTGGCCGTCATTCTGTTTCTGGCGTGGTTTGGCTTCTGGGCCGACAAGACACGACTGGGGAAAGTCACTTCTGGTGTTGTCTGGATCATCACCATCGGCATTCTTCTCTCCAACCTGTCAATTACCCCTTACAAGTCCGCCATCTATGATTTCATCGGGCAATATATGGTGTCCGCCGCCATTCCTCTGTTGCTGCTCAAAGCCGACCTTCGGAAAGTTTTTCGCGACAGCGGCCGGGTAATGCTGCCTCTTGTCATTGCAGGCGCAGGGGTAATTACCGGTGTATTGCTCGGTTATTTTCTGCTTAACCTCGGTGAAATTGGCCCCAAAGTCGCCGGGGTATATACCGCGGGCTATATCGGCGGCGCGATGAATTTTGTCGCCGTCGCCAAATCAGTCAACATGTCCCCCGCAGAATTCAGCGCCGCCATCAGCGCCAGCAGCATTGTCAGCGTCATCGGCCTCATGGTTCTGGTGGCAATCCCGTCAATCAAGCTGATCCAGCGGCTGATCCCGTCAAACATCATGGCCCAGGCCGAAACCCCTTCTAGAGAACAAGAACAGGACGCTGTCATCGAGATGAACCTGCTGCATCTCAGCGGCGCGCTGGCGCTCAGTTTCGGCATCTGCACCGCGGCGTCTCTTCTCGCCGACACGCTCGGCCTCGGGCAATATAACATTCTGTTTATTACCCTTTTGACCATTGCAGTGGCCAATATTTTCCCCCGGCAGTTGCATCTCCTGAAGGGAGAGTTTGAATTGGGCATGCTGTTTATGTATATCTTCTTCGCCATGGTCGGCCTGAGCACCAATATGACCACTTTCCTCGACCATGCCATCATTCTGCTGGTTTATGGCCTGTTGATCATCACCGTACAGTTTATCGTGGTGCTTACCATGGCGAAATTGCTGAAAATTGATCTCGCCGAAGCCATTACCGGGTCCGGCGCCGCCATTGTCGGGCCGGCAGTCACGGCCGCGGTGGTATCTTCCAAAGGCTGGAACAGCATGATCACCCCGGCGGTCATGACCGGCATATTCGGCTATGTAATTGCCAATTTTATCGGCGTTGCCCTAACCGCTCTTCTGGCGGGGTGAAGCAGGTTTCTTTACTCCGGCATTATGGGCATCATAAGAAGCCCTGCCGCTGAGACATCAAAATCTCCCCTTGTTAAACGATCAAACCGGCCAGCAGAGATATGGACAGGCCGGTCTTCTTAATGGTCCGTATGCTGGTCAGGTCATGCGCAATTTAGGGTGTGATACAAGCCGGGTAATCATTGAGAGATAACACGTTGCCCCGGGCGTATCTGCCGGTGGGTCTAATGGAAGTTCCTCTTCCTTGTTGTCACACAGAACACCAAAAAAAGACACCTCCCCAAAGGGAAGGTGCCAAGTCAAGACTAATACTCACTTATCATTATACTGTAGAAACATGACCGCGAAGGTCTAGCCACCGAATTCCATGGTCCAGCGTACTGTAAACCGCCGCGGATTATATGTCGCGGCGCGGCCGATCATGCTATTGTCTGTCGAAGTAAAATACTCTTTATCCAACAGGTTAGAAACATTCAACGATACCCGGTGGTTTTCCCAACTCTGGGTAATTCCGGCATTGACCAGCGTGAAGGCCGGAACTTCTGTCGGGAACCCCAGAGAGGCCTGTGAACGGGCATTGGAGACAGAAGACCGGTGCGTCATTCCAATCCGGCCAGAGAGTTCCCCTCCCAAGGCGTCCATGGTATATTCCGCCGCCGCAGAGGCCGTGACAGAGGGCGCCGCGCCGATTTTGGAACCGGAAAGATCCTGGTCTGTCCCTTTAACATTACCGATATAGCGGACAAATTTAGCATCCAGTATCCCCAGACTACCGCTCAGTTTCAGTTGTTCCGTTATCAGGAAGTCACCGGAAATCTCAAATCCCTTGGAGGTCGCTTTTTCTGCATTTTCGGTGCGATCTATGGGGGTGATGACACAAGTCGCCGGATCATTGGTTTGATCAAAGATTTCCTGATCAATCAATACGCCATCTTTTAAACAGGCCGTTTGACGTACTTCAACTTGCATGTCCCGCCAGTCCATATAAAATACAGCACCGGAAATCCGGGCCCGTCGATCCATGAAATAGGCATTAAAGCCAACCTCATAGTTCATCAGTCTTTCTTTATTATAAAGACTTACATTATCAAGGCCGCTGTCAGGGTTGGCCCGCGCCCCGGAAGGTTTGTAGCCCTTTGCAATACTGGCATAGGCGGAAAAATCATCATTCGGGTTCCAGTTAAGCGCCACGCGATAGGAGAAATCGTTTCCTGACTGCTCGCCAAAAGTACCGATATCCTGAATAGCGCGTCCCCCGGTCTGACGTACGTCACCATCCCCGTTGACATCATAGACCAGGTTTCCAACCTGATCGGGACGCAATGAACAGCCGTCAGCAAGAGCGGACCCCAGCGCCTGGTTCGCACAGGCCGAATAGACCTTATCCCAGGAGTTGGAATGTTTGTCATGAGAATACCGTCCCCCGACGATTAAAGACAGGGCGTCAGAGAAATCATATTCGACATTTCCGAAGATGGCCCAGCCTTCTCTCTCGTCAGTCACCTCGTTTTCGTTGGCGAAATCACCTTTCATCCAAGGTCCGAGAAATGTGCGTATTTCGATATCATTCTTGGCAAAATTTTCTTCTTTGTAATAAATGCCGCCCAACATCCATTCAAAAGCATCCGTCGTGCCGGTTAACCGCATTTCATGGCTCCAGCCTTCAGATGTGAACCGCCCATGACGCACCAGAAAATCGCGCCCAGATCCATCCAGGTCAAGTAACTGGTCCATTTCAGATTCGACAAACCCCGTGATCGATGTCAAATTCACATTATCACTGAAATCATGTTCCATATTCAGGATATATATTCCGGTACGCGCATCGGAAAATTCATCCGCATCCTGCGCAATCATATCTCTGTTCTCGCGAATACTGGATAAAGTCACACCATCCGGCAGAACCGTTTCCCCCTTGGCGACAGAATCCGACAGAACACCATTGAGATCATAACACCCTATGCCCCGCCCCGTTGTCTGGTCAAAAGGATCACCGCCAAAATATGTATTCACACAGGTGGGTAATTTTTGTTGATGATCGTTATAATCAAGGGTGTAGTCACCTAACAGGTTAATTCTTGTATTTTCGGTTGGTTCCCAGCGAATCTGGCCCCGCGCCATCATATATTCTGTACCGGTGCCTTTTTTGCCCGGTACGGCGTTTTTGAACGGTCCATCTGATACGGAACTGTCAATCGCCACACGGGCAAACAAGGTATCCGTGATCGGCACATTCGCAACCGCGCCCAGCGTGTAGGTCCCCCAGGTGCCATATCCGGCATCAATCCGGCCATAGAGGTTCTCGTCCGGTTTCTTCGAATGAATGACAAGGGCGCCGCCTTCCGAATTACGTCCGAAGAATACGCCTTGAGGCCCAGCCAGAACTTCAACAGCTTCCGCATCGTAAATAGAAGGGTTGGGTTGTCCTGTTGCCAATGTGCTCAGGCCAAAGTCATTAAAATACGTCGCAAAGGCGCTCGTCTGGTTGACTTTTTCACTGCCCTTGATATCTGAAATACCGCGAATGGCGATAATAATCTCTCGCTGACCATTGCGGCCGCCCTGCTGGAAACTTACATTTGGGGTCTGGGCCAGATAGCCTTTGGCGTCAGTAATATTTTCCTTATCGATTTTTTCCGCCCCAAAGACTGTGCTGCTGACCGGCACTTCCAGAATGGACTGCTCTTTCCGTTGACCGTGCACAACAATTTCTTCCAATTGTATGGCATCCGTCCCGGCGTTTTTCATTTCCTGCGCGACTGACACGCCAGAGGACATACATAGCGCCATCAATGAAACGCCTGCAAATGCAAGGCCTCTTGATATCCGTACTCGATTACCGGCATCTTGTGTCATGGTGTTATATTCTTTCTGGTGTTTGTTTTTTAATAGCATGTGTTTCATTTACTTTCTCCCTCTCTTTGATGCCTGGTCGCACGGCTTGCACCGTTTACAGGGCCTGTGCAAGGTGCCGCATCGCTCATCTGTCTCCTGACCCGTGCTTATTAAGCCGGGCGAAAGAAGGGAATCTCAAACGATAGTTTCTTATGTTGAGATTAGAATAACTAATGCCAGGAACGCATGATCTGTAATTACAAGATTTTTCACTTCGGCGGTCCAGAAATTCTAATAGGGGGATAAGGAAAAGTCATTTTATCGTCAGGAAACACAGCAGTTACAATCATCGGAACACATATAAAACACGCCACTTCATATCATAAAATATCAGGGAATAATCAATGCGTTTTCATATTTTTCTTGTCGCACTTTTAGCCACCCTGCCGGCAGTATTTCTATCCGCAACCGTTTTCGCCAGCACCCCGGCCTCTGAAGAAAAGCCTTTCGTGATTATTGTTCAGCCAATTATTGTACGGGGAGATGACGGGACAGATCCCGCTTCCATGGCCCTGCCGGAAGATCTGGTTGATCGGGCGTATGACAAGGCCAATATTGATTTCTATTTCCTGGAACCTCTGCACTATAACAACAGCGCCGCCCGTGATGGCGAAATCAATCTGGATCAAATTGTACTCCAGGCGAAACAGGACGGCATGCTGCGCGGCCAGGGTGACATCGTCAATATGTTCTTTGTCAATGCCGTAGACGGTCAGAAAGGCCCCTTGGGCCGGGGTATGTTCAATGGGGATCTTACTTTTATCACCTTGGGAAAAGACGGCGACAGCCCGGCGCAAAAAGCCATGCAGGCCTTCGTTATCGCGCATGAGGTGGGGCATAATCTGGGCTTGCCACATGCGGTTGATGATCCATCTGTACCAGATGACCTGCCCAACATACAGGGGGACGGCGCCTATGAGGACCGCATTGACCCCCGGCATAGCCTGACCCCATCCCAGATTGAGAAGATCATGCAAAGTCCGCTTGTCCACCCGCGCGTTGATCTGTTGTCCCGTGCAGATGGTCAAGAGGCAATTCTTGATGAAAGTTTCGAACCCTATTTCTCCAAATTACAGAAGCGCGAGATCGAGGCCTTTGTCGCCGAAACCGCGCCGGACGGATCACTTGAGTCCATTCGGGATTTCGCCCGACAAAAATTCACATCTGCTGTTCTGGATTTTACCCCGAAAGAAAAGCAGGCCCTCGTCTGGCTCACACAGGAAGTCAGACGGGAACTGACGAAACATAACATCGGTCTGATGGCCGGTCACCCCTGGCGCTTTATCAAAGTTGACAGTTGGTTGTGTGGCGGGTTCGCCCATACCCGCGGCACCTACATTATCCTGAGCCAACACCATATGGATTCCTTACGCACCCGCTGGTCGGGAGAGATGACGAAAGAGGCGCGCGAAGCGTTGCTCAAAGGTTTTGGCGCCTTGCTGGTTCATGAACAGATGCACAGCCTGCAGCGTAGCTTTCCGGAAAAATTTGCCCGTCTGAATCAGACCTCTTGGGGTTTTCACAAAGCTCATGTCGAACCGGAAGAGTACATCACCCTGAATCAGGTTTCCAACCCCGATGCACCTCAGGCGGAATGGTTGATTCCCGATCCCGGGAAAGACAACCAGTATTACTGGATCAGAACATTGCTAAAACCCACCGACGCAGTCCCCCGAATGGGCAAAGATTTCACCGATCAGGTTTTCACCGTCACCCTGCGGGATAACAAATACCGGGTCAAAAAAGACAGAAATTCTGTCCCGAAAAGCTTTCCCGTAACAGATTTTTCCTGGTTCACTGACCAATTCCCGGTGTCCCGAGGGATTGATCACCCCAATGAAATTGCCGCCTATATGTTCGCGGAAAAATTCAAGACATACGTTGCTTCCAGAAAATCCGAAGACATGTCGAATGACCCAAAATCGATGGAGAAAACAAATATTTTCCTTCTCTGGGTCAACCAACAAATGTCGTATCAACACAAATAATCTAAATGGTAAAATCCAAGGCTGCCAAATAGCTCACGACCTTCAGGTTTTCGCCGTTTTTGTGCCAGAACCGTGCCAGGTGCAAAATCAATGACTTAGCGGAATATAAAGAGAATACATAGGGATTATATTTTATACTATTTTGAATTATGTTTTATAAAACAAATAGTTAGAAGTGATTGCGGGGACTCGATATAAACGGAAATTGACTCGCGCGTTAGAGAGCGTTCTGGATACTGTGTCAAGTTAATCAGTTAGATGTCCAACACGTCATCTAAACGACCTTCAAAATATATCGCGAGCTGTGACAAAGTCAAATTCCAGTTGTGACTGGCATAATCCATTTCTTGGTCATATTCTAGATGCCAACATACCCCAGCTTTAAAGCGATAAAACTCTAAGATATATCCTGGATAATATCCTCTTCAACATACAACGTAGCTCCACCAGATGTATAGGTGTGAAAGGTTGTATAGTAATCAACATATACATCTTCACCCCGAATCCAACCTTGACCAACAGATGTGACCGTATCTCCAGAGCCATCAATATAAAGTATGTTATCCTCATCAGTGACATTCAAAACATCGTCTAATGTGAGGGTTAGATGTTCCGAGAAATCATCCACAGTTACACTGAGATTTATCTGTTCGATATTAATGACATCTAAATTGGCGAGATTTACCTCATAAATCGTGTGATTCGGAGAAAGAGGATATGTTGTCATGGATTTTCCTACGAGTTCCAGTATATCAAACCCTGCCCCGCCATCAAAGTGATCTTCATGTGATCCATCAACTTCGAACGCAAATAATATATCATCCCCATCTCCACCGCTTAAAATATCTACGCCACCCTTACCATTAAGCTTGTTATTATTGGAATCGCCAATGATCACATCATTAAAATTTGACCCTTCAATATCCTCAACATTTATTAGTGTATCCCCATCCGCATCCCCACCAGTATTAATATTTGAAACAAGGTTTACACTTACACCGGAGGTCGACAAAATATAGATCATTTTATCATGAAAGCCACTACCACCATCAATGGTATCTGCTCCGATATCACCATAAAAATAATCATCTCCAATATCGCCATTCAAGATATCGTCACCTGCCCCTCCAAATAAAAAATCGTAGGAACTTCCTCCATTCAAAATATCGTTTCCTTCATCACCATACAAATAGTCTACATGCGAATCCCCATAAATAATATCGTTACCATCACCTCCATAAATATAATCTGAGGTCCCCCCCCCATGAATTTCGTCATTCCCCTGACCGCCATAAAGTTTATCTGATCCATAATTTCCGTATATTATATCAGCCCCGGCTTCTCCATAAATCACGTCAGTATACTGACCGCCGTAGATGGTATCATTCCCTGCACCTGATGCAGCGGTATTTTTATTCCCCCCCAAATCAATATAGTCATCGCCAGAGCCCGTTCTTATATTGTCGTAATTATCATTTCCCGTGTATGTTATATTTTCGATTGAATTATTGTCATAAAAGAAGGAATAGCCTATGTCTGTGTTTAGCGATGTGTACTGATTTGTTCCTGTTTCTATATAGTTAGGAACAAACTCAGGAAACCCCACCATTTCTATGTCTTCATCAATATAGACTCTCCCGCTTGGTGAACCGAATCTGAAATATAATTCCCCCTCATACATATCAAATAATCTGAAATCATGTGACCATTCCGGACCTGTGTTGATAACGCTGTCACTAGCATCGCCAGAGATAAGTACAACATATGTATTTGAAGTCGAATAAAAACCTCCTTGCTTATTTATGTCTTCCTGATTGATTGCAAAGGTTTGAGCGCCTTCTCCTAAATGAAATTCGTCAATACCACCCGCATCAATTGTACTGATATCAAGATCAAATATTTGGCCAATATTACCTTCAATAATCAACTTATTATGACCATGATCACTTCCACCACGGAATATATCCTCCTGGCCATTTTCGCTTTCCAATAGATAAAAAATATTATTGCCCATGCCCCCTGACAAGTAATCTTTACCCAGCCCCCCCTTTAAAATATCATCACCTGAATCGCCGTATATGATATTATCATTGCTATCTCCATCAATTATATCGTCACCCGTTCCACCTCTGATAATCTCTGGATTACTTTCAATCACAATATTGATCGCCCCCGCATAGGTATTACCGAATTCATCAGAAACGACATACTCAAAAATATCTCCCGATTCATTCCACATAGAATCATTAGGTGAATATGTTAGAGTTTGATCAGCATTAAAAATTACTTTGCCTCTCCCCGCTCCCAAAGCAAAAATATCACCAGGATTTCGCGCATACCCATTAATAGAAATTATCGTGAGATTATTTCCCGGAAGATCATAGGAAAGATCCAAAGGCGCAAAAGTGACATTGCTAACTTCATCAGTAACTGCTGATACATTGATAGGAAGAATTTCACTTGTCGCCACTGACGTCACACTCTCATCGGTGCCCTGCCCATCCGTATAACGTGCCTGTACCGTCAGGATACTCCCCACATCAGCCTGTGCGAGAAGATAAGTCTCCCCAACCTCACCCGTGTCATTGCCGTCGCGGTACCAGTGATAGCTGATCGCACCCAGACCATCAATATCCGCAATATTATTACTTACCATCAGGGTTTGCCCCTCAATAGCTGCACCTGAAAGAAACACTCCTCCACTGGGAGTATCGTTAACATTGGCTATTGCTATTGTCGCACTTGAGGTCACACTCTCGTTATTGCTTTGACCGTCTATATAACGCGCCTGAACCGTAATAGTAGATCCCACATCTGCTTGTTCGAGAAAATAGCTGTCACCAACTTCCCCTGTATCATTGCCGTCGCGGTACCAGTGATAGCTG
>TARA_R110002096_G_scaffold121875_3_pt1 | contig 12481 bp, 19 predicted proteins | sample TARA_R110002096 | Tara Oceans TARA_R110002096 (sample SAMEA4397295) | marine metagenome | biome: Polar Biome; feature: [DCM] deep chlorophyll maximum layer (ENVO:01000326); material: water (ENVO:00002006), including particulate matter (ENVO:01000060) such as... | depth 35 m | reverse complement strand
ATTACAGCAGCGGCAGATATGGATGCGTTTATAACAGTAGTACAAGATCAGAGGTGGCCTGAGTGACAGCTGCGATCTTAGAGCTGTGGCCCATCATCTCAGCCGTTGCGGTTTTGTTCGCAATGATCATCAGCTTTAAGTCGGAAACATTAATTCGATTGCGGCACATCGAGGAAAAGATAAGAACTTTATTTGAACTTTGGAATAAAAAATGAGCACACAAGCACAACTTGATTCGCACGAACGTGAATGCGCAGTGCGTTACGTGTCAGTCCATGAGAAATTAACTGCGCTGGATAAGAGATTATGGCGACTGGAGGCCATGATCATGGGTAGCACCATTTTAGTTATCACACTGGCTGTGAGCATTTTTGTAAGTTTTAGGTAAGTCTCAGTGTCCACCTAGTCAAAAAAACGATGTCACAGTAAGTTTGTCATAATTCAAAAGGCAAGCTAATGCTTACGCTAATTTCTTCAATTGCTGGATTCCTCACGTCTGGTGTACCTAAAGTTCTGGAATTCGTCCAGGACAAATCCGATAAAAAACAAGAAATCCAAATCATGCAAATGCAAATGGAGCGCGAGTTGGCGCTTCAAGCTGCCGGTTTCCAAGCTAAAAAAGAAGTGGCTGAAATTGAATACGATCGAACAATTGTTGAGTCCGAGGTGCGCGAAGTTGAGAGTCTACATAAATTCTCAGCCCAACTTGGTGATGGTGCGTCCCAGTGGGTCGTCAATCTGCGCGCGAGTGTGCAGCCTTGTATTACTTATGGTTTATTTTTCTTGCTGGTATTCATCGACGGTTACGCCTGTTGGTACGCCGTCAAGACTGGTATGGAATTTACAGGCGCAATTCAAACAATCTGGACGGATGACACGCAAGCGCTATGGGCTGCAATTGTAGCGTTCTGGTTTGGCGGCAGACAGTTCAATACAAAACGTAAATGAAGATCAGTCAACCTGGTATTGATTTAATAAAAAGATTTGAAGGTGTGCTGAGACGACCGTACTTGTGCCCAGCGAATTACTGGACGGTTGGTGTCGGATCGCTGTTATACCCAGAGCAAATAGCGCTTCGCGATTCGCGCAGCCTTTTTTGTTTAAAGCCAAGTGATGACCGGGCGTGGTCAGAATCAGAGATTGATGAATTGTTTCGTCACGATTTACGGAGGTTTGAACGAGGTGTTACACGACTTATTAATTACCCACTTCAACAAAATCAATTTGATGCTCTGGTTTCTTTTGCTTTCAATCTTGGTAATGGAGCATTGCAAGCCTCGACGTTACGTCGAAAACTTAATAGGGGTGACGTTGAAGGTGCGTCAAACGAATTCAAACGATGGGTAAGAGCTGGTGGACGCGTATTAAAGGGTCTTGTAAGGCGGCGTGCGGCTGAGGCAATTTTATTTAGAGGGGGTAATGATGGGCATAAAAGATAAATTAATTATGCACGGAGAAACTTTTGGCAAACGTTTCGTAAGTGCTTTCATCGGAGCAGTTTTAGTAGCAACTCAAGTTAACGTGTTCGAGATAAACAATCAAGTTTGGATTGATGCGATCAACGTTGGTTTGATGTCAAGCATATTGATTATTCTTTACTTGTTAACCGCGAATGACGGTGATGAATACAACAAGGTAAAGATGTCGATATTAAGCGGGGCAGCTGGATCGCTCGCTTATTACATGGTTCGTGAGCCTGGGCTTATTGAATCAATTATGAGCGGCTTAGTAACAGGGGGACTTGCTTTGTTATTGAGTCATTTAAAACGACGTTACTTTTGGTGGTGATAATTATGTACGGAAAAAAACCTAAGCCTCGACCTCGACCTCGACCAAAGAAGATAGGAGGTTTTTAAATGGCAAGCAAACCCGGCTTGTGGGCTAATATCCATGCGAAGCGAGCACGTATAAAAGCTGGTAGTGGTGAGCGTATGCGGAAGCCTGGCAGCTCGGGTGCCCCAACTGCGACTGCGTTAAAGCGTAGCCAAAGTAAAAAGCGGGGATAAAAATCCTGCTAAATAACTTTCGATACCCGCATAAACATTGGGTTGTACAAGGGTTCAAGTCCAATTCATTTAGCAGGAAATTTATTAAATAATATATATAAATCAGTAATTTAGTGCGATTCAACCCCATGCCTACGAAGCATGGGGTCGCACGTTCGAATCGTGCCGGGCGCGCCACTAGCTTAGGTTTGGGGGTTAGGGTTTACTAACCGCCTGCAAAATAACCGCATTCCTGCAAAATAAATTACTTAAATGTACTCTTTCTGCGGTTTGGTTTTGATGCCTCACCTTTAAGTCGATACACCGTTTTTGTGATTTGTTCTTTGGTGTGACCCGCACGTTTTCTTGCGTTCTCAAGATCATCATCATCCGTTAAAGATTTATTTCTCAGTGAGCGATCATCAAATCGTGTGGTTAATTTAGTCGTATTCAATGCTTTGACCATCGCTCGATCCCACATACTTTCCCAGCCGTTAGCTCGACCAGTTTTTAAATTGTGGTAACTCTGACCATCGCGATTAGAAAAGAGATACATACTCGCGACGCTGTTATCGAGCGCCAGTATTTCATTCACCAACTGACGTAGCTCATCCGTCCATTGGATGCGCAATTTAATTCCCGATGAATGTTCTGTTTTTGTGGGTTGTACGTAAATCGCATCGTCTTTTAAATCACGTCGTGTAAGTAGCAAAATGTCGACGCGTCGCAAACTCGTCATCAATCTAAACTCGACATACAGTTTCAACTTCTTTGGGGCGACGCTAATAAATTCTTGAATTTCCCAGTCCTCGACGTAACGCGCAGACGTCGTAGCTTTCTTCAAACGTATTGTTCCGTGCAATGGGCTGCGATCCATTAACCCCCATTCAACGGCTTTAGAGTATGCCGATTTAAGCAACGAAATATCCTGTTCGGTGACGCGCTCAGCTCGTACACGATTGTCGTTCCAGTATTTGTAAACGTGATGTGGTTTGAGTTGATGAATAGGCACACGTCCGAAAGGTTTTATCAAACGCTGCACGCAACTATGATCTGTTTTTTGTGTGTTCGGGGCTTTAGTCGGGGTTACTTGCACAATGTATTGCTCGAGCAAATCACCGATCGTTTTTGCATCCTTTTGGATTTGCAATCGATCTGCCCAAACTCGGTATGCCTCGGTTAACGTTTTACCTAGCGTAAATTGACTTTTGCCATCCCACAGATGACGTTGCGCTTTGGGAACTGAATAACGATATGACCCGTAACTCAATCGCCACCCGGTTGGTAGTCCTTTATGGCTTTTTATTGTGCGTTTTCTAGGCATTCATTGCATCCCAATCAGGCTCAATAACTTGCTCTTCCATGACTATGTTGCGTAACGTAGAGTGTAGCACGCATGGTCTACCATCCGGTCGCACGTAATGATCAATCCCCATCTGTTGTAACGCTGCAATTTGATTACCCCTGCGTCGATAGCCGGTGAGTTCTTCCAGGTCTTCATTATCTAATAATAAATTCATCATCGTTTCCTTTTCATGGCGTCGAGCAGCAAGTCTTGAATTGCTCGTTTGCTAATCCGGCGTTCCATTATTTGTTCGTCGACCGTGCCGCGCGTCAGGATATGGTGAATAAAAACGGGTCGGTCGTACCCAGCTTGCATCTGACGAGCTGGGCCAATACGCTCGATGATTTGTTGGTACTCCTCAAGGTTCCACCAGTGGCCAAAGAAGCAAATGATATTGCCTCCGTCTTGCAAGTTAATCCCGTGGCCAGCACTCGCTGGGTGTGCGAATAAGATGGGGATCGTTCCAGCGTTCCAATCCCTGATCGTTTGCGGGTCTTTATCGAGCGCTCGACCCTGCGGAAAAGCCTTACTTAACCGCACCAGGTCTGATTTGAAATGGTACGCCACCAATACCGGCATACCAGACGCTTCTTCAATCACACTTTCAAGAGCTCTCAGCTTCTGATCGTGTATTTCATGGAATGTTTTTCTGGCCTCGTCTTTATAAATCGCGCCATTAGCCAGCTGCAAACATTTCGTCGTTCGCGCAGCTGCGTTGAAAACCTCAATCTCAGTCTCACCAATGGAGAAAAACATTTCTCTCTCGAGCTCTTCATATTGCCGACGCGCCTGGCTGGGCAAGTCGACGTAAATGTTATTGACCACTGGCTCACTGATATCTAAATGATCCCGAGCGTCGATAGATAAACACAGATCGTGCAATCTATCTTGTATTTGATCTTGTGCAAAGTCATGCGCGATGTATTGCACCGCGTGTGCATCGGCGCCAACGCGTACCGGCCGAAACCATCGATCGACAAAGGATGTAAAGCTCAGTCCCAAGCGTTTTCCTGCATCGAGGAACCACATCTGGCCCCACAAATCCATTAATCCATTGGGTGAGGGTGTGCCCGTTAACTCAATAAAATTATGAGTTTTGTTATGCGCGACTTGCGCGAGTGCTTTGGCGCGTTTACCACCTTGGCGAACCCGAAAGTTTTTGAGCTTGGTCGACTCGTCTGCAACAATTGTTTGGAATGGCCAATTGTCTTTGCATTGCTCAATCAACCAGGGCAATTGTTCATAGTTGGTGGTATAGATATCCGCTTTAACTTTGAGCGCAGCGCGCCTCGCTTTGACGTCACCAACAACCGGGCTGATAGTTAAGTCGTGCAAGTGATCCCACTTAGCCACTTCATCTGGCCAGGTGCTTTGGGCAACGCGTAGCGGGGCGATCACCAGTGTCGGGCCACCGATGAGTAAGTGCTGATAGCGCAGCGCGGTGAGCGTTGCTACAGTCTTACCCATCCCCATCCCAGCCCACACGGCACAGCGATTGTGCCGTGTGATGTGGTCAATGATCTGATTTTGATACGGCCTGGGATCAAACGTGTTCAATGTATATTTCCATTGGCCGGCATGACATATGGCTCAACATTAAGCGCATTAATCGTGTCAACACACATATTGATGTATAACAAAACATATTCACCTTTACTCCGATTGGTGCATTGATAATCAAGAATCCCGTGTTTCTTAAAAAATCGCAGTGCATGCACTGGTGATTGAGGATCGTGCTCATCGCAGCGCTTAAAGCAATACTCTCGTAAATCTTTTCCAGTGAACGGATTCTCCCCTTCAATGTTTTTTAAAAATAAGTCAACAAGATAATTTAATGTTGCTTCGCGCACGGTTTGTTTTACTTTCTTCCCCATCAAAATACTCCTCAATAAATTCATCAACCAACTCAAACGAGTCAATCACTAAAACAATTTGGCCAACGTTTCTTAGACGCTGGTGCTCACGAAGTTGGTAGGCTGGTACTGTTTTACCTGGAGCCTTCAACTCAATATAAATAGTGCGGCCGTTTGACATAACTGCTTGGTCGGGCGCGCCGCGATGCCCCACAAAACGTAACTTTCTCACTTGGCAATGGTGGGCTCTTAATTGTTTGAGCAAGTAACGCTCAATGTCGGACTCCCTAACCAAGGAAAAGGCACGCTAAGATGACGCCAATAATTAAACCATACCAAAACGAATGCTCAGTTTTGCGTGGCGGTTCAAAATCGTGACCATAAATTTCACGATGTGATCTAGGAAACTTCAAAGTCCAGTTCGAATGTTGTGTTTGCATGTTGTTCTCCCTTAATCGCGCCGATTTCTATTAATGTTTTATTAGCTTCGTCTATGTACCACTCAAAATTTAAGTCACTCGGAAAGGTGTTGGGTAAATCCATCAGTGGTTGTGCACCCATTGAGCGTGCGACTAGGCCACCTTTGTGATCACGCAATCCGTCTGTTTGATTGGTTGAGTAGTACCACCTAATTGCTTTACCAATCGATTTATTTTGTTGATCAAACGCACCTTTGGTCACCTTTCTTAATGTCAGAAACTGTGTGATGTCCTGGCATTCTCGAATTGATTCTTCGACTGGGTAACCAGTACGTAAAAAACGTATCACTGACTCATTTACAATTGCGTTCGTTGGGTTTTTTGATAGGCTGCTTTTGGCATAAACCCCTTTCGCTTTATATCCGGTGTCCCAGATCGCAATGTAGTTATTTACATCTTTGCTATAAATACTTTCATAGTTGATTGCCTCAGTCTCGAAGTGCGTCATCAGCTCCCACACTCCTACGTAATAATCAAGCTCGGGTAGTAAATCACGGCGACACTTAATCACAATCCCGTCTGTATTGGCCGATACCACCTCGATCCCAGCGATCGATAGCATTTCAATCAACATCAATAGACTCAATTGTCCGGTGATGGTGGTTTGAATCAGGAGCTGCGGTGAGTAGAGCACCGACCACTTACTTCCGAACTTACCAAATGACCCATTGATAGTAATTTTTAACGTGTCACTGGTGGTTTTATCGCCAGCACGTTTGGCCTCAATCCGCCGCTCAACAATTGATTGATAGACGTCCGTGAAATGTTGGCCCAAATGTTCAGGGGCCAGTCCGCAATTTAAAATAATCGCTGGGTAATAACTTGTCACATCCCGGTCGATTAAAACGAATTCATCATCAACTTTGTGCGCTGTTGATTTCTCCATCGAGTGCAGTCCACCAATACCAAATGTATAGCTGGTGTGATCAAGCTTAATCTCCAGATCACTGATCGCTTTGGGTGTGGTGATGCGGCCCCCATCCCCAATTAAAAAGTCAGCATTGCAAATAGTCTCAAAGGCTTGTTTCAATTGAGGGGTATCGAAACCCAAAAAACTCGGGGGTAGATACTTAAAACGTAAACCAATTTGATCGTCGGGTACGTTAACTCGACGTCCTGATAAACGTTTAACCTCAGCTCGAATCACATTCTCAGCTATTTGCGCGTCGGACTTCGAACGCAAATCAATGTTGTACTGAGCACTGAGCGATTCGCGTAACGCAATCTGTCTTTCGAGCGCGAGATACAGTGCTCGAGTGACAATTAGATCGTTAACGCAATAGTCGCTTAGCAATTTGCGATTCGCGGCATCGATCGACGCGCCAGGTTCAATGGGTAAATCTTGCAGTTTCTTGCAGTGCAGTCGACCACCGTATACTTTCAATGACGCGTACCGTCCAGCCACCTCAATCAAATCCACGTGATTGGTGGGCACCAATTCAATGTCCATACTGCGTGCGGTGATATTGTTTTGGATGATCATATCGCTCACGCGTTTACACGCAGCGCAGTTCGCACCACCGAGCGCCAAAGACAATATCGGCAAGTCATAGTTGATGCTGTTAAATCCAATGACCCGGTACTTGGTCATTATTTTTGAGATGGTCTCGACATCGAGCGGGTGCCCTGGATACATTTCAAACGCTTTGACCTTTTGGGTTTTAACGTTCATGAATGCCACCAGAAAATAATCCCGATACACCTCGATGTCGAAAACAACGTCTTGCATGGTCATCCCATCAACTCAGCCAACTCGTCTTCAACCAATTCAACGTCGACGGGTTTAAACAAATTGGCCGTGCTCACAGCAGCCGCGCCAAACGACTCACCGTCTTTTACGAATTGGACACCAATTAGTGTGGCGTTAATCCGCTTGCCATAATTGTTGTCTTGAGCCCAGACATCGATCACACCGTTCACTTGGCAACCTGCGTAAATTAACGATTCATCGTCACTCATATTTGCGTCCTGGTCGTAAACGCCAATTTTGGAACGTGAGTTACTGCTTGACACAAAATAGTTACCTTCAAAGCCAGCGTAACCCGCTTTCAAATCACCATCTTTAATGCACACCTTATTGGCTGCGCGCAGTTCTTTCTCAATTTGTTTCCACTTGGCACCCCACTTGGCTGCGCCAACTTCATTGATGGTGTTCTCGAGCAACTTGTGCGCGCCCTGCCCAGGGGTCATGATGAAGGTTGCAGAGTGTTGTGGTTTACCCTCCATAACAGATTTCTTAACGTGAAGTGAATCACAGAAAGCGATACGTACATTTTCTAGTTGGATTTGCATTTTAAATATCATCCTTTTGAAAGTATTTTGGAAAATCCCGACGCACTCGATTGATTGCGTAGTCGACGGCCTTACGTCGAGCCAGCGGATCAAACGGGGTTATCGGTGTTAGCGCTGCTTTTTTCAAAACACGCTGCGCCGCTTCTGGCAACAACGTGTGTGTGAAATTAGATTTATTCAACGGTTTGCCCTAGTGGTTTAAACGCTGTGGTAGCCTGCGAGGCACCAGGGCGTTTGTCGTTTTCGGGAACAATTTTCAGTGTTGTTGAGTCACGTGTAATCAACGCTTGCAGTTGCGACCACTGATTTGTATTAAGCGTTTTGCTTTTTGCCAAGCGTTCGGCACTTGTTGGTGTGATGAGATCGGTTTTATACATCACCTCACGCTTCAAACGCATGTGCTTCAGTAAGTTTTCAACCTCGTCGGTGTCAGTCCATTTTCGACTACCTCGAGAGCCTTGGACTAATTTGTAGCCTGGTAAAGGTTGACCGTCCTCGAGAAACTGTTTCGCAGCCGTCTCAACCGCGCTACACCAACCTCGAATCGCATCAACGCTGCCGTATGCATCGGCTAATTTCTCAGCGCGCAGATTTTGACGATCGTTAATTTGTGTTTGATCAACCTTTGCATTGACCCATCGCGCAAACGATTCGCACTCGGCTTTTTTCATACACCACTGGCACTGTTTTGTACCTGGTCGAATGGTTTTGGCGGGTCGTATCGCTTGCGCCCAACCCATCAGCTCACCGACTGAGATTGACCATTGGTCAATATGATCGAGCATGGGCTGATAAATGATGGTGTGTACCGTGTCGAACGGATTGGGTTGAGTGTCATCGATCAATCGATGCATTTCAGTGAACAGTGAAACGGCTGCTGCCGCGTACATTTGAAGTTGACCATTGTCTTTAGCATTGACGCGTTTTCGACCTGTTTTTAAATCAATCACTGTGATTGATCGTCGCTCGTAATCGACCAGGACTGCGTCAGCCGTCCCTTTCGCATCGTCTTCCCCAGTCATCCAGCTGATATCCATAGCGAGCTCTACGTGTTTTTCTGTGCTCCCCGTGCATTGAGCGTTAACCCAATCCGCGTAATCCTGCATATCTCTAAGAACATCTATGCCGGCGTTTGGCGTTTTCTCACCGAGAAGCAGCGCAGCGGCAACCTCGTGGGCCAGCGTGCCGGCAGCCGCCCATTTGCTGGGGGTTGGGTCAGAGGCCCATTCAGAACACTGCGACCAACCGTTGTAACCACTTGGCCCAAACTTGGCATGCACACTCATGCAATCTCTCCGCATAATTCGTTAAATCTATTGAGCACTTTGGGTAACGCTTCAGGTGCCAGGTCTTTAACGTGAGTGACGTCATATTCACTCATGACTTTTCTGAGCTGTGCCATCGCGCCCGTGCGATTAATTTTCGACACAGTAAGTAAGCGTTCAGTCAGCTCCTTGTAACTCGGGTGCTGGGTCACACTACCCACAGCAACGGGTTCAGGCTTCGGCGTAATTTGTGGCGCAATTTGTGGCTCCTCGACGACGGCCTTAGCGCGGCGATATTCGTTGGGTGCTGCCAAGATTTCAAGTTTTGAGATGAGTTGCTGGATGGCGTGTGTGTTTTGCTCTATTACAGTTTCGAGTGTCATGCTTATCTCCTTAGTATTAATTTGAGTTGAACGTTGCGCGCTTCGCGATTCGCGAGACCCACTTTGACGGGGGATTCGAGGTGCGCGAAAACGTGGATGTGTGTTGCTGGTGAGTAGTGGTACTGGTACTGATGCCCTGGCAGCAACCCAGCAGCCCGAGAGTCAGGGCCAAGCGAGTCGACTTGATAAATAAAACCACTCAACGCTCGATCAGCTCTCATGGTTTACCCCAATCAACTGCTGTTCAAGTAAAAATAACGCACGCATTTTGGTATGCAGATGTTTAGCCTCCCAGGTGTCCTCCAGCGGCTCAGGTATGTCGGCAATCTGTCGACCAGTCTCATACGTGGCCGCTAACAGCACCTCGAGGAGCGCCGATATTTCGCGATCCTCGAGAGCCAGTGATAATTGTCGTTTGTTCATAAGGAGTAATCTTCGCTTGCTTCCTTGTCAGCTTTGATCCATTTAACGCCGTACTGAACAGCGCTTAAAATCACTGCACCGTTTTGGCGGTATTTAGTGCCCAGGTTCTGCATAGCGGTTTGATGATCAAAACCTTGTTTGTTTAGATCAAGATAGTCGCGAGCTACATCGTATTGAAGTGCAGTAATTTCGCCGTAATTTGTCATCATTTATCTCCCTATGAATTATCAGTTGTACAACTTGTACAAGTTCTAAGATATAGAAAAATACAACCCAGCACAACCCATTTCTGTATTTTTTTACAAGTTGTGGCTGTAATTTATTACAAAACCAATAAAATCAACGGGTTTGTGATGGTGTGGGTGTGCAGCAGACAATAAAAAACGCGCTCTAGGCGCGTTTAATTAACTAAAACTAAGTTTTTTACAGTGTTTAATTGTCTGTATTATTACCAGTTTTTGGGGGTTGCGGATTTATGTGGTTGTTAAGATGAGCCACAAATTCAAAGTAATTATTGTAATCGCTTATCAGTGGCATGATGAGATTCAATTGACGCCCAACCTTGGCCATTTCTTTAAATACTGATATCTCTTGAGTTGTATATCCGGCCGTTCCAATGCAAACAATGACACTCATACTTTTACCTAACTCTTCAGCCACTCGAGCCATAGCCGCAATTCGGACTAAGAAATAGGAGTATTTTTCTAGCTCTCGGTGCGGTAATAACTCAGCTTTAAATCGTCCAGCTGAACAGATATAGATTTCTTTATTAATAACTAAATCAAACTGGTGCACAATACCGCCGAGCTCCAGTGCTTGGCGCTTCACTACATTCGGAAAAGCGCTATCTATATCACGCAGAAATTTATTGTGGGCTTCATGCGTTAAGCTGATATTTAGGTTTTCATCAGCTTTTTGGGTCATTGCGGAGTCAGCCGTATCAAAAGCAGTTTTATTTAGTCTTTGTTTAATTTGGTTGATTGAATCAATGACAGTCACGGACTGATTGGTGTTGTGAACAGCTTGAGCTGTGACAGCGGTTGTGTATTCTTCCCGTCGATCCCAAGCGACTGAGCTTTTATCCACCATTGCTGCGCGCTCTAAGGCTGAAACGCCCATAGTATTTAACCAATCGGAACTGTTGTAAGCTGCGCACAACTCTGATTTCTCGCCCAATTCACTATCGAAAAAATTCACTAAGGTTTGCCAACGCGCTTGGGGTACCTCATTTTTGCGCCGCCATGCAGAAATAGATTGTTGGCGAACGTTTAATTTAGCCGCAACCTCAGTTTGTGTTAGCCCGGACTTTTTCAAGTCACTGTCAAAAAGTAAACGGAATGGCTTTATTCTTATTGTTTTGTCGGTACTCATTGGCTGTTTATACACTTTTTAATATCACAATACAACTGTACAGTTGTTAATAATTGTATCTGTGATCAACCATTTTTTTGCGGTGCAATAATTTTACAAGTTGTAAAAAGAATCAAAAACACTTGTACAGATGTTAAAAATATATTATTTTGTACTTTCTCGATAAAAACGCAGCATGTTCTTTAAGAGGTTATCGAGTAACGAAGCACCGTGCGGGGTATTGACCGCAAAGATTGTTTTGTTTTTGAAAAATCTTCTATAAAGGTTAATGTCAGCATGGAAAATGGTAACGGGATATCACGAGCAATACTGCATTTGGGTAGTCAGAAGAAACTGGCTGATGAGTTAGGTGTGACACAACAATTCATCAGTTACGCCAAACAGCGTGGTTGGGTCAGCCCAGATCGCGCCAAACAAATTGAAACGATCACTGGTATTGATAGGTGGGAGTTGATTGAGCCAAAGGTCGCAGACACACTAAAGGACGGTTAAATGCCGTCAAAAGTTTTGTTTGATAACGTTCAACCACTGGTCGAACGTGTACGCACCGATGTCACCTGGTTAAAGAGTAACACTGGGTCGATCAGTTGTACGCGTGATGCGTTGACCCATGAGCGCCTCGCGAAGCACTTGAACGGTGGCCCAGCGCGCGGGTGTTGCCCCATCAAGAATGGCGAATCGACAACGCGCGTCGCGCTGTTTGATCTTGACGCACATGACAAAACGATCAGCTGGGTTGAGATGTCATCGGTTGCAAACCGATTGGCTGAGAGCATGGAAGTGTTTGGCTTAAACCCCATCGCGTTTCGCAGCTCCGGCGGGCATGGTATTCATTTGTTTATGATCTGGGATGAACCGCAAGACGCGTACTCAGTTCGTAAACAAATGGCTGCTGTGCTCGACGGCATTGGCTTCGCGCCAGGTACGCGTGGGGTTGAACACAAAGAAATTGAAATATTCCCCAAGCAAGACAGTGTGCGTCTTGATGGATTTGGCAATCAATTCATCCTGCCACTCGCTGGAGAATCCCGACCGATTTGTGTGAGCATGCTTGGCCTCGAGTTGATGGCACGGGATTACCCAGT
>TARA_R110002096_G_scaffold360192_1_pt1 | contig 12487 bp, 13 predicted proteins | sample TARA_R110002096 | Tara Oceans TARA_R110002096 (sample SAMEA4397295) | marine metagenome | biome: Polar Biome; feature: [DCM] deep chlorophyll maximum layer (ENVO:01000326); material: water (ENVO:00002006), including particulate matter (ENVO:01000060) such as... | depth 35 m | reverse complement strand
ACCAGGACAATTTGTTTATATCAAACCAACAATGTTATATGCTGGGCTACGGAACGGAGAATCATTTACCACTGAAACAATTAGGATGGAGGGCTATTACCATATTAATAAGGTGGAGGGGATTATAGAAGGCGGAAAATATGAAACTATTTTAGATTGTAAATATCAATACCCTGCTGCAGATCCAGACTCATCTGTTCCCATCTCTGATGGTATCCCCATAGATACCCCCACATTGAATGAACCGCGCCCCAACGCGCCCCCACCAAACACTACTGGTGGTGCATCATAATTATAAATTGTGTTGCTATTTATTGATAGTAGGAGATTTATATGGTAGATTTAGCTAATATACTGAGACCCAATGGACTGACTAGACGTGCGTTTCTTGAGAGTGCAAAATTAAATAATTTAAATTTTCAAAATTCAATTGATATACTGCATGAAAGACCAATGTTTGGAAAAATTAACTTAAAGGGCAATGCAATAATACTATCAGAAGTTAATTTAAGGCAATTACGGACTCCACTTGCAGAAGAAACGTTTTTTGCAGTAGATTTCGTTGCAGATGCTTTTGAGGCATTAAAGTCTTATTATGGTAAAGCTTTTAAGCGAAAAAAACTAAGACAAAAATCAATAATGAAACAAATAAAGCCATATAAGGCTTGGGAAAGCATTAACCTTTCTTATCACGAACATATTCTAACACTATATAAAGGTTTTTTTGAAGTCTTTATTAAAACAACCAAACAAGAAAAACAAATTATTTCTTTTGAAAGCTTTTTACGAGTGTATGGGCAATATTTAGAAAATTTTTTAGATATCATGCCAATGACAAAGACGGGTTTTGTTCTATCAAAATATACTTCAATATACTCTAGTGGTTTGGCAATTGATGTTTTTCCTGCTGGCAGTTTAGGGATGAAAGAAACTGTTGATACTTTTATTAGTGATCCTAATTTTAATTTTTTTGCAAATGCATGTAAGAAATTTGGGTTTAGGGTTGATAAACACGCTCCATATAGAATAATTGCTGATATATATTCTCCAAATATGAAAAAGTGGATGAAACCGTATGCACTGACTCCAGAAAAATTTTTAAGAGAATATTATTATGAGGCGTACAAATATGATGTTTCTTCATTAGCTATTTATTTGAAGGATTTTTATAATTCTTATATTGCTACTTGGCCTTATATTAATGAAACTCAAGGCGCCGCTAAGTCGATTTATGGAAAAGGGTTTTATAAAGATCTTAAAACTAAAAATTGTTTGGTTCCTAGAAAACCAATCAACCCACTGGAATATCAAAAAAAATATGGACCATCCACTCTGTGGATGTTAAGAACCTATACCGTTATTAGAAGTTTGGAGGCACAAGCTCGCTGGTTGTTGACAGATTACCAAGCAAAAATACAAAGATCTATGGAATTGTCGAAAATGTTTGACTATAATAAAGCAGTAAGTTATATTAATAAACAAGTGCGGAATGAACAGATAAATATGTTAAACGGAGAATCAGGAAGAAACCTTATGTTCGTGAAACCGGTCAAGAGTGATATTACAGCTGTTTTAAATAAAGAGTTTTTGGATATGGCATATGCCAAGAACCCATCTCAAGGTACAAAAATAGATTTAGGAGAAATTCCAATTTTTCATAGTCACGTTCTGGGTTGGAAGAACGAGCCGGTTAGTGGGCATACGACTGCATCGGTATACAGTACTTTTAAGCATTGTAAGAGTTGTAAGCCTGGAGAGCTTTATTCTAATACAAAAGTGCTCAATGACGCAATGCTCCAATTTACAAATCCAGCCGCAGTCTCGCCTGCGATTGCATCTCCTACAGATGCGTTTGCTGCACCCCTTGCTGATGGCGGATTGGGCTCACAAACTGACGGTGGAAGTATCACTGGCGGTGGCTCTGGTGGTTCTGGTGGCTCTGGTGGTTATTAAGGTGAAGTGTGTATTTTCAAACCTTAGATAGTAAAAATGAATGTTTTGGTATTTTTTGTAATGATAAGATTTATTATTCAAGAGACAAATTGGATATTGATGAGTTAACCCATACATGGGCTTATGCTGATTATTTAAAAGATAATATAAACATATGCTATGCACAACTTTATTGTGGTGGCAAAACCTTGCAAGAAGCTTGTCCCAAAAAATATCAAGAACATATGGATGAGGTGAGTCTTAAATTAAAAGCCTATATTCGCTCTATGAACGAATGTAAACTTTCAATGAAGGAGCATTGTTTTTATGACTTTGTGCCAAAAAAAGTGTTGCATGATCTTTGTGAGTTAAAAAATAAAATTTCTCTGCATATTTTTAAAAATTATACCAAACCTGACAATTATGAAACTTTGTTAGAACTCACAAGGATGTTGAATGAGATATCTAATAGAAAAATTGAATATGATATTTCAGCTCTTAATCATAAAAAGAAAAATTATGCTTTAGAGCAGTTTACAAAAAAGATGCAATCGATTGAACCATATATTAATTATGATCAATACAAGTCAAAAACAGGACGATTGGTAACGAAACCAAACTCATTTCCAATATTAACCATGGACACTGCTTATCGAGCGATTTTAAAGCCAAAAAACGATTGGTTTGTCGAGCTAGACTATAATGCTGCCGAATTACGGGTTCTTTTGGGCCTACAAGGCACGGAACAGCCCCAGGGGGACTTGCACGCCTGGAACGCTTTAAACGTCCTTAAAACGAAGAAGAGAGAGACTTCTAAGAAAAAAATCTTTACTTGGCTCTATGGAAACAAGAAAAATGACAAAATTGAGCAATATTACAAAAGAGAGTTAGTGAAACAAAAATACTGGGATGGCAAAAACGTAAAAACGGTTTTTGGAAGAGAAATTGAATCTGACGATCATCACGCAATAAATTATATTATTCAATCTACCGCCGCCGATATGTTTTTGAGGCAGATGGTAAAGGTTTGGAAAAAAATTAACAACACAAAAACAGAAATTGCTTTTTGCATGCATGATTCTATCATCTTGGATTTTTCTGAAAAAGATATGAATATTCTAAAGAGTGTTAAAAATATATTTGCCGACACTCAGTTTGGAAAATTTGAAGTAAATGTCAAAGTTGGAAAAGACTATCTAAACATGCAAAAATTGGCGATGTAAAAAAATGCAAATTATTATAGGATTAGGAAAGGCTGGTTGCAATATTGCGGATATGTTTGTGAAACATCCTCAGTATGAAATCTATAAGATTGATACCGGTATCAAAGGGGATAATTGTATATCCTTAAAGCACCAGACGAGTCCAGAAAATTACGAAAAAAAGTTTATATCACGTACCACGATGATTAAAGGAATATCGCGAAAAGAAATTTTATTTATTACAAGCTGTGGACATGTCTCCGGTGCAGCCTTGAGGATCCTTCAACAGCTTAAGAAGAAAAATTGTATAATTAACGTGTTATACATTAAACCTGACGGTTCTCTGCTTTCACACACAAAATCCCTGCAGCAAAATTTATTATTTAATGTATTACAAGAGTATGCTCGATCTGGAGTTTTTAAGCGATTATACTTTATTGATAATGTAGTTTTATCAACTATTGTGGGGAATGTACCATTACGAGAATACTACAATCGACTAAATGATCTAATAGTATCTACAGTACATATGATTAATGTATTTGATAATAGTGATTCCGAAATTGATACATTTTCGGATATGTTTGGCAGTGCGAGACTTTTAACAATTGGCATATATGATTATGACAGCAACGAAGAAAAATTGTTTTTCTCTCTTGACAATATAAGAGAGAAAAGATACTATTATGGTGTCAATGAGAAAACTTTAGATTCTGATATGTCTTTAAGAGAAAACATTGTTTTGCAGCTTAAAAATAATTCAGAAGATGGGGCTATAAAGATGAGCTATGGAGTGTATGCGACACAATATGATAAAAATTATGTTTATTGTTTGGCATGCAGTTCTAGAATTCAGAAAAGAGAAAAAACTGCTTGACAAAGAAAATAATGTTAAATATAATAACAAAATGAAGTTTGTAATTAAACTTAGTAGCAGCATGAGAGAGTTATCATGTTGACTTTAGCCAGAAAAAAGGAGATTTTAAATCATGGCAATTGATATGAAGAAAATGCGAGATCGCATGTCGTCCCTTAAGAATAAGGGTAACGGGGGTTCGAACAAGTTTTGGCGCCCACAAGAGGGGGATCAAACTATTCGGATTGTTCCCCCTGAAGATGGGGATCCTTTTAAGGATTATTGGTTCCATTATAATCTTAAGGATTCCAATGGAAACGATGTACCGGGTTTTCTTAGTCCAAAGAAGAATTTTGGAGAAAACTGCCCTTTGGATAGTTTTGTTCGTCAGCTTTGGCAGGATGGTTCTGAAGAGAGCCGCAAGCAAGCTAAGACGCTCTCTGCACGACAGCGTTTCTTCGCACCAGTTCTTGTTCGAGGTGAAGAAGATCAGGGTGTTCGACTCTGGGGCTTTGGCAAAACTGCGTATGAAATGCTTTTGAATCTAGTTCTGAATCCGGAGTATGGAGACATTACAGATCCGGAGACGGGTACAGATCTTAAGCTTACCTACGGCAAGCCAGCGGGTGCTCAGTTCCCACAGACTAAGATTGTACCACGACGTACTAGTTCCCCCATGCATGATAATACAGATCTTGCTAGCGAGCTTTTGGAAAGCGTACCAGATTTTGATGAGGTGTTTGCCAGTAGTCGGAAAACCGTCGCAGAGGTTCAGACTATTTTAGACGAATATCTTCTGTCAAGCGACGACGCTGAAGGGGATTCGTCGGAAATCAAGCACATTAATGCTAAATCTTCAGATGCTGGAAATCTAGTAGATAATACATTTGCAGAACTTCTAGCTTCGTAACCGTAACAGCTGTACAGCAACCGCAGGGAGGCACGGGTTTACAGGTGCCTCATTTTTTAAATAGGAGTTATTAGTGGCAAAAAATAAAAATCTTGGTAAACTTTCAATTTCTGATATGCGTAAGCTTATTAACAAGAAAGCTGGCATGAACATCGCCCACAATCTAAACGAAGATAGTCCAACGATTGTAAAAGATTGGATCCCTACCGGCTCCCGGTGGCTTGATTCAATTATTTGTCGTGGGAAGCTGGCAGGGATTCCAGTTGGAAAGATTGTAGAAATTGCAGGGCTTGAATCTACAGGTAAATCATATATGGCAGCACAAATTGCTGCGAACGCACAAAAAAAGGGCATGGTTGTAGTTATTTTCGATTCAGAATCTGCTATTGATCCAAAGTTTTTAGAAAAAACCGGTTGTAATGTTGAGGATCTGATTTATGTCCAAGCAACCTCTGTGGAACTTGTTTTAGAAACAATTGAAGAGTTGCTTGATTCTGGTGAACAAATGCTTTTTGTTTGGGATTCTCTTGCACTAACTCCCGCAATATCAGATGTTGAAGGGGACTTTAATCCTAATTCTTCCATGGCTGTAAAAGCGCGGGTTCTTTCAAAAGGAATGTCTAAATTAACGATTTCAATTGCGAACAGCCAATCAACATTCTTAGTTTTAAACCAACTTAAAACAAATATCCCACAGGGACCATCTGCGCGTATCCAAGTAATGACAACACCATATACAACTCCTGGCGGAAAAGCCATGGTATATGCATATTCATTACGTATTTGGCTTACAGGGCGAAAAGCAAAGGCTTCGTTTGTGGTAGATGAAAAAGGTTATAGGATCGGTTCAGAAGTAAAAGTTAAGCTTGAGAAATCTCGTTTTGGAACTCAAGGACGTCAATGCAATTTTAAGATTTTGTGGGGCGATGATATTGGAGTCCAAGACGAAGAAAGTTGGCTTGACGCAATCAAAAGCTCAGAGCACCTTAAACAATCTGGCGCATGGTTTGAGCTTGTATATGAGGATGGGACGTCTGAGAAATTTCAGACAGCCAATTGGAAAGAGAAACTTAAAAATGAAAAATTTAAGTCAAGAATATACACATTAATGGATGAAGAGGTAATAATGAAATTTGATGATAGAACCGGAGATTCTAAGAATTTTTATGATGAGGGAGAAGCATAGTGATGGTTGGCATGTGTATTGCAACTATTATTAGGCAGGAGGAAATTTAATTATGAATGTATGTGTTTTGTTTATTCTATATAGCGGTTGGGGGTATGTAACTCCTGCCTGTTATACGAGTCATGGGCTTTTAGAACCACAGGATGTGGTGTATGTGCAACACCTAAATAGTGGGTGGAATCTTTGGGATGCTCCCGATGAGTATGTTGACTGTTATCGATCACGGCGCCGCCATGTGCGCCATGTTCATAGATATCGTGCGCCAATGCGAGGGTTGAAGATCACTCATTGGGGACAAAATCATCATGGGTATTCGCACCATCGACGCTTTAAACGACGTGCTCATAGGCACCATAACCGCGTGCGCCACAATCGTGGACACCGGCAGCGGCGCAACGCCAAGGCACGACTCAACATTAGAATCAATGGCGGGAATGTTGTCATAAACCGATACAACAATTCTTCTGCTCGTAGAAGTCACCGTTCTGGTGCTCGGAGGCAAGGTACCAATCGCGGACAGCGGCGGAAACATCGCCATCGTCGTCACAGACGCCACTAAGCATTATGCTTGCCTTTGAAGCCACCTCAGTAACCAGCCTTGAGGTGGCTTTTCTTTTTTTGTGTTTATAATGAACCAAGCAAACTATTTATTAAAATGTATTAAAGGAAGGACACTCTAATATGAAACTGTTATTCGAAAGTTGGAGAAAATTTATAAAAGAAGAAGAAGAGTCTGCAGAAGAATATAAAAAATGGCAGGATTATGACGCCCCCATGGGGCAATGGTATGATATACCTTTAGAAGATATTAAAAAAGCAGCGCAAGTAAAAGGTGGAGAAATAACTATCGCTTCTGAACTTTATGATTTAATTGAGAAAGCATATGCTGAAATTGGTGGGCACTTTGATTTTGCAAAACCTAGCGATTTACCGGATGATTACACAGATTGGTCTGCCATTGAACTAGACGGAGATCCACAACCAGACGCCGTACGCGTAGCTAAAGGAAAGGGTACTGGATTAAAAATGGCTGCAGCAGGGCATGATGGAACAAAACAAGCAATTGATGCTTATTTGGCGAAAACTGCAGACTTATTAAAAGGTGATGGATATTATGGAGAAATGTCTAAAGGAATTGCTCATGTTATGATAAAATATCATAATGTACCTTTTGTTGATAATCACGAGGACGTTGAGCGAGTGTTAGGTAAAACCGTGGAATGGGTTGGAGCACATCCAGAAGGGAAATATCCAAACTACACTGGTTGGTATATAAGAATGATTGGTGGCGAACACAGAGACATGAAAATCATGCTTGGACGTCCAATAGGCATCCAAGGAATTGTTGATCCATGAAATTACTATTTGAAAATTGGCGAGATTATTTGTATGAAAGGCTAATGCTTAAACCCGGTCCAAACGGCTGGGATCTTTATGGAGAGTTAGTCGCACGTGCATATGAACAAGCCCCAACTTATGATCCGGCAGCTGTTTCATCTTTCGAGGCATTGGAACCCTTTGTCAATAAAATGTTCAATCAAATGCAATCTAGAGTTGACGTACAGTTTGTCGATGTGAATCCCTACCCGTCAGAAAAAGAAATGTGCATCGATGCCATACAAAATGGCGTATTAAAAATTTGGAAAGGGGGAACTGAACATCCAGTGTTTACTCCAGAATTAAATTTAAAATTAAGAGCAGTACATGATTACATGACGCATTGTCAGAGAAACACTAATTTTACCCTTCAAGGAGAAATTGCATCATATAATGGGCACATGAAAACAGTACCACCAGAAGCAGCCGGGGCACTATTTACAGAGGTAGTTGGACAAGCAAGCCATTTTATAAAGAGAGGCTTTTTTCCAGAGCAAAAAATAGCAATATTGCCTGGATTTGATTTTGATCGTGTTGGCGAGGTAGATCCAGATCTCTGGGGATATAAAATAGATTCAATAAAGAAAGAACTAATTAAGGTGAACGGAGAGGAAATATTATGACAATGAAACTCATAATGGAAAACTGGAGACACTATGCTGACGAACAAAAACTAATTCATGAAATTAATACAGGTACGCCAGTAACGTATGGCATGCTAAAAGCTTTTCTTAAGGCTATTGTGGGCGCAAAGCAGGGATTGGAAGGCGAATCTTTGGCTAACGCTTCAGGGCTGCTTGACTTTTTTACAGGCGGTGACGCAGTGGACGTTGCAAAGATGGTTGGAGGTCTTTTTGAAAATAATACAAAAGATAAACAACTTCTAAACGAAGAGCCAGTCACACTAGCTCTCTTTTTAGGTTCAATGAAAGTTTTAGGTGCGATAGGTGCAACAAAGAATCTGGTTGGTTTAGGTAAGAAACTTTGGCAAAAGTTTAAAGGCGATCCAACAGAAAAGACTGATAAAATGCCATTTTTAGATTTATTTAATTTAGATCCCAAGTATTCAGAAATAGTTGATGATAGAATTGAGCAACAGTTTTTGCAATGGTGGCTTGACGAAATGCAGTCGCAGGCTGACGATGCAGAAGTAGATACTAACGATTTGGATGTTAACTTAAAGCTTCAAAAATTTATTCAAGCGGAATTTCAGAGAGAACTTTCTGGGCACACTGCGCCTGGGTTAGCAGGGGGAGCTTCTGATATAAAAACAAAAACTAAACAAGCTAAGAGAATGAAAACTAAACAAGCGGCTCGGGCTGCAACAGGAATAAAATAAACGGAGAGGAATTATTATGAAAAATTGGAAACCATTGATGTTTGAAAATAGCAAGATACCTGTTTGGCTATCTAAGGTTGCTCCAATAGATATCTGGGCAGTAAGTATTTTTATATTTGTGTTCTGTAAAGGTGAAATGAGTGATTCTACAAAAAGACATGAAACAATCCACTTCCAGCAACAACTTGAGTTGGCATTTGTTGGGCAGTGGGTTCTATATGCCTTATTCTGGCTTATAGGGCTGGCTAGACATAGAAGTGGTAAAAAAGCATATTTTTTAAGCCCCTTTGAACGAGAGGCATATGAGAATGCTGGAAAAGAAGACTATTTAGAGAAAAGAAGAAGATATTCTTGGGTGAAATATATAAAATGAAAGATTTATTTGAACAGTGGCGTAATTTCATGGAAGCCTCCGAACCTCAATTTAAACCGCAGGAAGGTATTAGAGATTTTACTTTCACTAAACAGGAAGCATTGAGACTTAATCACGCTATTTCTAAAGTGGTGAATGAAGCAATGAAGGTTTTAGGTGGAGAGTTGGCAGGTTCTTTACCAAACTTATTTAATCTCTTAATTCCTGTTAAATTAGATACTTCACAAAAAGATGCTACTGCTGCTGAAACACCGCTTCGCATGGTAGCGGAAGGGGATGTTGTTGACTTAAAGAAATATTTTGGAGATGAAGCGGAAGAACGGCATGATTTAAGACAAAGGTACCATGGCGAGGGTGGCGAAATAGAAAAATCAAGTCCTAGAGCAGCTAAAGGCTTAGAAAAGGGACTAGGGCAGATGTCAGCTGCAGAGTTTGAAGAAACAGGCTATGTCATGCGAGTACCAGAAGAAGTGTTAGAAGATTTCAATGTTTTGGTACAAGAAACTAAAAAGACTGGTGAGTTATATGAACAAGCCCGCAGCTGGTATCACGATATTAGAGCTTTGTTGGATCAAGAAACAAACAATGATAGAGACGCTACTCTTTTAGGATTATTAATAGCAACTTATTCTCCAAGAGCGAAGTTTGCGCTTAATTTAGCTGAAGCAGCTTATATGTTTAAAGCTGTACAGAAAGATGTAGCTGAGCAGCCAGCTCTTTTAAAACAATATTTAGAAACATTCCCAGGTGCTGAAAAGAGAGAACCAGGGGATCCAAGAGGGTTCACAAAAGCTCATAAGGTACCTAATTTTGCTTTGAATTTAATTGCCCCAAAACTAGCTGGGAAAAGAGATCCAGAAACTGGGGAAATGACTTATAATGACATGTACATGTGGAACTCTACTATCGATACATGGATGATTGATGCCTTCTACCCTCTTCTTAAAAAAGCTTCGACTACTAAAGAGTGGGACGCCATGAAGGGTAAATTAATGTCTAATGTGGTTTCTTATCGGTACATGGCTCAATTGGTTGCCAATGAAGCTAGAAAATTAAATTTATTACCTCACGAGCTTCAAGCCATTGTTTGGGTGTCAATGCAAATAAGACAAACAGGTGATCCAGACTTAGGCGTCACGACTGAGTTTGCTGTTAATCAAATTAGAGAGTCAATGAAGAACATTAGAAAAATCAATAATGAACTTGAACTTTATAAAAAAGAGTTTGAGGAAAAGAGTTGGCTCGGCACCGTCTTTGATGAGATTGATAATAAGGGGTTTGAAGAAGCAGGTAAATTTATTCTTGGTATTAAAGATGAAAAAGGTAAGTTTGTTGCCCCAGGTGTTAGAAGCATTACCTCCAGTGGTAAAAAGGGCAGTGCATATAAATATTACCCTCAACCACCAAAAGATGAAGAAGAACTCAAGGCAAAGGCAAAGGCAAAGAAAGATAAAAAAGCACCGAAACCAAAGCCTGAAAAGAAATACGCTTCTGAAGAATTCGCAGCACTTCACACACATTACGTCATGAACAACATTATTCAAATGCCAACTGGTAAATTTAATAATTTGTACGATTCAATAATGCTTTATTTAGACCCAGAGTTTACAGTACAGAAGGCAGTTGAATACCTAACAGGCAGATTTGATCCCACCGCTAAAGCGTCTGGTAAATATTTTAAAGAGCAAATTACAGCTATAGTGAATAAAATCCTTTCAGAAAAACGCTTGACAAAAAAATAAATTCAATTATAATTGTAGTCAGGTCAATCAATTGAATCTTAGTAAAAAGACTAAAAAATATGCAGATCTAGCTAAAAGAATAGCAGATCAAAGTGTATACCCCGATTTCAAACACGGGGCTGTTCTTGTTAAAGGTTCGGTTGTTATAAACGCTTCGTGTAATAAGTCTGGGTTTAATAGTTTTGGTGCAAGATTCAGAAAAAAAGAATATGGCACCGCAACTCTCCATGCAGAACTTGGTGCAATATTAAATGTTGAACGTTCAAAAACTGAAGGTGCAACGATATATGTTGTACGAGTAAATAAAAGAGGAGAGAAAAGACTTAGCAAGCCTTGTCACATGTGTGAAGCTGCAATGGAACATTGTGGAGTTAAAAGGGTTGTTTACTCAACAAACGGAGGATATGAGGTAATGAAGTTGTGAGTTATAAGGTTAAACATTCAAAATCAAGAAGGTGAAGAAAGTTTGATTCTGGAAAGAGACGTAAACGTAAATTAGCAAGGAAGAATTAATGTCTAGAGTTATGGTAATCGATGCTCTCAATCAATTTTTGAGAAACTATATTGTAGATCCAAGTCTATCAAAGAACGGGCAACCTATAGGCGGCGCCAAAGGGTTTTTAAAATCCCTGCAGAAGCTCACTAGGGAAATTAAGCCAGACGAGATTGTAATTGTTTGGGATGGTGCTTATGGTTCTAGAAAGAGAAAATCTATTAATAAAAACTACAAGGAAGGCAGAAAACCTGTACGTCTCAATCGTAATGTCCGTAATCTAACGGAAGATCAGGAGCTTCAGAACAAAGTTTGGCAACAATTGAGGGTAATTGAATATCTAAATGAGCTGCCAGTGATTCAACTTAAATATGATCAAGTTGAGGCAGACGATGTTATATCTTTTGTTACTCAGTATTCAAAATATGATGGATGGCAAAAAGTAATTGTTAGTGCAGATAAAGATTTTTTTCAACTCTGTGATAATGAAACTGTTGTGTTTCGTCCAATTCAAAAAGAGATCATGAGTACAAAAAGTATTGTACAAAAGTTTAATATTCATCCAACTAATTTTGCGTTAGCCCGTGCAATCGTGGGGGATAACTCTGATAACTTGGTTGGCGTTAAAGGTGTTGGTTTACCAACAGTTGCTAAGCGCCTGCCTTTTCTTGCTGAAGGTAAATATTATACCATCGATGATGTTATAGGATACTGTAAAGAAGCAGAAGAAAACATTAAAGCATATTCCAACATTATTGAACAGGAAGATCTCATTAAAGAAAACTATTCTATTATGCAATTGTATGCCCCCTTGTTATCAGCAATTACCAAAAGACATGTCCAAAACGTATTAACAAATTTCGTACCGGAATTTAATAAAACTGGACTTCTCAAGCTGCTGATCAGCGACGGCGCTGCTGAATATAACTGGAATGAATTGTTCGTGCGCTTTCGAAAAATCATCGCAGATACCAAGAAAACTGGTTGACAAAATAATCATGGTAAATTAGTATATGTATATGATTTGGCTGAATGGTGGAATTGGTAGACACAAGGGACTTAAAATCCCTTATCCGT
>TARA_R110002096_G_scaffold331986_8_pt1 | contig 12491 bp, 8 predicted proteins | sample TARA_R110002096 | Tara Oceans TARA_R110002096 (sample SAMEA4397295) | marine metagenome | biome: Polar Biome; feature: [DCM] deep chlorophyll maximum layer (ENVO:01000326); material: water (ENVO:00002006), including particulate matter (ENVO:01000060) such as... | depth 35 m | reverse complement strand
ACCGGGAGGAAGGTGACGGACGCCGTACTCCCGATCGGATCCACCTCAGATGGAACGGACATTTACCGGAGCTCGGTCTCAGGGACTCGAGGAACGCAAACCCGCTTGCTCCAGCTGGAGCTCACGGACGCGCGCGTCGAGAACCTCGAGGACCTCGGGGGCCAGCAGTTCCGCGTCGGCCTGGTTGTAGCGGGTGCGCGCGATGCGCAGGTGCCGCAGGGCAGCGTCGAAGTCGGCGTCGAGCGCACACAACTCGGCCATCTCGCCGTGACAGCGCGCCACCCATTCGGCGTCGTTCGGCGAGAAGACGGTGCGCAGCAACTGCTGTGCGTTGGCGAGCGTCTGCTCCATCGTGGTGCGCGCCTCGTGCGTATGGCCGGCCAATCGTTGCGCGCGACCCAGAGCCCATTGCGCGCGCAGGCGTTCGTGATTCGATCCGGTGCGCGTCAACAGCGCGAGGGACTCGTGGAAACTGATGAGGGCTTCCTCGCGCATCTCCAGATCGTCCTGGACCCAGGCCATGCCCTCGAGTGCGGAGGCCTCCCACCGCGGGTTGCCCGTCGAACGCGCGACCTCGACGCAACGCTGACTCCAGCGCAGTCGATCCGCACGTGGCGCAGTGCCGGACGCCATCCAGGCGGCCTGCATGGCACGGTCCGGATGGCCCATCTCGAGCGCCAGCGTCCAGAGCAGCTCGAACTCGCGGTGCGCGAGGGCGCGCGAGCCTTCCGCCTGGAGGACGAGGCCATGGGCCAGCAGAACGCGCGACCAGGCGCGCGGTTCCTCGGGACTCGTCGCCACCTGGGCTTGGTCCAACCAGCTGCGTGCGGCGACGGATTGGCCGGACAGAGCGAGCACGGATGCGACCTGCGCAGTCGCCTCGGCGAAGCGAGCGCCGTCCCCTTCGCGCTGGGCGGAAACGGCTGCGAGCTTGTACGCCTCGAGGGTCTCGAGCGTGTTGCGCGCGCCGAACATCGAGTCCGCGCGTTCGAGCAACTGGGTCGTGCCGAGGGGCTTGGGCTGCTTGGGGCCTTGCGTGACGCAGGCGCCGGCGAGGAGGCTGGCCGCAAGGGCGACGATGAGGGCGAGGGGAGCCCGGGGGAACGGTCCGGAGGAGGCCATGGGGTCACTCTAGCCCCTTTCTTGCCGTGGATCCCGAACGAGACCTGGACGCCGGACCCTGGCCAGGACGGACATCGCTATCCTGGTCCCCTCCGGTTGGCGCCGGAGGGGAATCGATGAGCAGGAATCAGCTCACCATCGCGATCGGATTGGGCCTCGCAGCGGTCCTGGCATGGATCTTTCTGTCCGGAGAACCGGAACGTGAGACCGCGCTCGTGCACGCCGGTCCTGGACGCGCGACCTCCACCCCGGCTGCGGACGGAGGAACGCTCAGGCAGCAAGTTCCCGGCGTCGATCGCGACCAGGATCAGCCGGTCGTCCCACCCGCAGCGACCGGCGCACAGGAATCGCCCCAGCCTCCCCGCAGCACCGATCTGAGTCCGGTCTCGGGCGCGCCCGGTGTTCGTCGACGCGGGCTCGAACAGGACACGGGCCCCGAGCCCTCCCAACTGGACATCACCGTCCGCGATGCGATGGGTGATCTGGTCCCAGGGGTCGTCGTCCGCGCCTACATCGAGGACCCCGGCTCGGGTTCGGTCCAAGCCTCCGGCCGCACCTCCGACGATCACGGAGACCTCAGGCGCTCCCCCACCACCGATGCGAACGGGCGCTGCTGGATCGACGTGCCCGCCGGATCGGCGTTGCGGCTCGTCGTGCGCGACGACGACGGGGCGACGCTGACGGGCAGCCTTCGCGTGGCTGCGCTCGACGACAGCGAGGTGCGCGGCGTCGAACTGCGTATGCGCGCCGGCAAGACGATCATGCAACAGGTCACGGCGGTGAACGCGGACACGGGCGACCCCGCGGCCGGCGCGGTCGGGTGGGTCCTGCCCCGCACGGGCAACGGCGGCTCCGCCTGGGAACTGGCCGATCCGGATGCGCGCGGCGGGGCTTCGGGCAACTTGGCCGTGTCGCGCACGACCGATCGCCGGGTGGTCCTGGTCGTCGGAGCTGCCGACCGGGCTCCGGTGGCGCTGGCCTTGCACGGGAACACCGGCTTCGACGACGTGTCCTTGCGCGTTCCGCTGCAAGCGGGCGCGGGACTCGAGATCGTGGCCCGCGACGGCGCGGGTCGACCGGTGGCGGGTGCCTCCGTCACCGTCCTCCTGCACCTACCTTGCCTGGCCGTCGACGAGGGGCGTCCCCTCCCCGACCGACAGTTGCAACTCGTGAAGCGCACGGACTCCTTCGGTCAGGCGCGATTCGAAGGGCTCCCTCCGAGCTGCCTCCTGACCCTGCGCAGCAAGGGACTGCTCGGACTTCCCGAGCAGCTTCAGCTGGAACCCGGCGAGGACCGCATCCTGATGGCGAGTTCGGGCGGTGGCGTTCCGATCACCGGTCGCATCACCGACGTCGCGGGCACGGCGCTCGCCGACGAGACGCTCTGGTTGGTGCCCGCGGACACGCACGGACCGACGCTGTTCCCACGCGAACGGGAGCTCGACGCGGTGTTCCTGCGAACCGACGCGGAGGGCCGCTTCGCGCACGACAACCTGCCCGCCGGCAGCTGGTGGATCGGCCCTTCGCCGCTCGGTGACTGGGTTCCTTACGGGACGCACCTCGAGGTCACCTTGCCTTCGCCCGCGATCTCGATGGACCTGATCGCGCATGCACCGCGCTTCCTCGAGGGTCGTGTGGTCGACGCCAAGGGGGCCCAGGCTCTGGGGGCCATGGTCCAGGCGACCGGACCCGGTGGCTTGAGCCCTCCCGCCTCCCCGGTTTCGACGGAGGGCCGGTTCCGCATCGGTCCGCTGCCCCCCGGGGCCTGGACCGTCCATGCACTGCCCGGACGCGGCCATCACGGATCCAGAGTGGCTGGGGCGGAGGTCTCCGACGACGCGCAGGACCTCGAACTGCGCTTGCGGCGTGGGGCCGGCCTGCGTGCGACCGCGATCGACGAGGACGGGACTTTCATCGAAGCGTTCGAACAGGTGCTGCTCACGGACATCGAGGGTCGCGTGCGTTCCTTGGTCGGGGAAGACGCCACGCTCGAACACGTCGGCCTCGCCAATGGCAACTTCGCGATCTGCGCGGTGCTCCCCGACGGCCGCATCGCGCTGTCCGAGGATGTGCCCACCCGCGCGGGGACGGCACCGGCCGACGTCGTGCTACAGTTCCATCCGACCGCCAGGCTCGAGTTCGCCGCACAGCCCGAGGCCGTGCCCTTCCGCATCTGGTTCGGAGCAACCTGCGTCGCGCTGGGTCGCACCCTCGCGAACGCGCCCACGGGCATCGACGTTCCGGCGGGCACGCTCACGATCGAGTGGCGCTTCCCGCAGGGCGCACAAGAACAAACCGTGACCGTGGCTCCAGAGGCGCGTCACGCGTTGGAGATACGCAAACCGTGACCCGCGACGATCCTGCTTCCGCCCGAGGTGGCGGACCCGTGGCCGAGTTGCAGCGCAGGCAAGAACTGTGGTCGCGATTGATCGCGGACGTCGACGGTCCGGCATCGCGCTTCGCGTTGCACGCTGCGGGCCCCTCGATCGCCTGGCTCCTGGGCCACAACCTGGTCAACACCGACTCGGTCGCGGAAGCGGTCGGCGGAAGACCGCGCTCGCTCGAGGCCACGTTCGGCGACCGCCATGCGGAACCCCACTTCGGCGTCAGGACCGATGCGGACTGGAACGCCTTGCGCGCCCTCTGGGAACCGACCGCCATCCGCACCAGAGATGCGGTGCGTGCGCAAGCCGACCTCGATGGCGCGCCCGACGTGCCGATCCTCCCCGAGTTCCAAGGACACCTGACCACGCGGCGTGCGTTCCTCGACGGACACCTGTTCCATCTGACCTGGCACGCGGGTCAGGTGGGCATGTTGCGCGCGGCGCTGAACCTCCCCTGGGTCTGAGCCGGCCGGCGCCCCCTCTGCTCTCCGGGGGGGAGCGGGATGCGGACCTCGGCCCGGGCGCGTGGCCCGCATCTCGTCGCGCGTCCGCGCGTCATCCGCATCTGGCGTCCGCGCGCCATCGGCATCTGGCGTCCGCGCGCTGCCCGCATCTGGCGTCCGCGCGTCATCGGCATCTGGCGTCCGCGCGCTGCCCGCACTCGGGTGCCCGCACGAGCTCGGCCACCAGGAACCGCGCCCACCAGCGGTTGGGGTGCGGGCCCGGCACCAAACCTCGACCGACCCACCCGATCTGACGGAATCCTGGCGGCAGGAGCAGGATTTTCCAGGGGCTGGGGACGCCGACTTGGTCCGATCCGACCCAGAGCTTCCTAGGAACGTCCCTTGACGCGAGTGCCTCGATTTGGCCCACGCCACTGGGGACCCGACCCACAAGATGTAGGGTTGCACCGAGCGACCACGTCCATATGCTGTGGCGCGCGGCCCGCACGACGCTTCCACCCTCGAGAGTGGAGATCGGGGCCGACTCCCTCTGCCCGCGGGCCCGATTCCGGACCCACCACCCCCAGCCAGCGCCTGCTCTTCATGGATCTCGCTTCTGCTTCGACTGCTGCTCCCCGGACGCCCCAATCCGCCGATCCCGACCAGGGTATGCGTGTGCAAAAGCGGAATGGGCGCTTGGAACCGGTGGATCTGAACAAGATCGTCCGCGCCGTCAGTCGCTGCAGCGAAGGGCTCGAGGGGGTCGATCCGATGCGCATCGCGACGCGCACGATCAGCGGGCTGTACGACGGCGCGACGACCTCCGAGCTCGACGGCCTGTCGATCCAGACCGCGGCCGGCCTCACCGCCGAAGAGCCGCAGTACAGCCGTCTCGCCGCGCGCCTGCTGGGCACGTTCATCGACAAGGAGGTCCAGAACCAGGAGATCCAGTCGTTCAGCCAGTCCGTCAAGGCCGCGCTCGACGCGGGCCTGATCAACGAACGCACCGCGAAGTTCGTCGCTGCGAACAGCCGCAAGCTGAACGACACGATCGAGACCGAGCGGAACCACCTGTTCGACTACTTCGGGCTGCGCACGGTGTACGACCGTTACCTGCTGCGCCACCCGCACACGCGCCAGGTCCTGGAGACGCCCCAGTACTTCTTCATGCGCGTCGCGGCGGGCCTCGCCCAGACGCCGGGCGAGGCGCGCGATTTCTACCGCTTGATCTCGTCGCTCGGGTACCTGCCCAGCTCGCCGACCCTGTTCAATTCGGGCACCGAGCACTCGCAGCTCAGCTCGTGCTACCTGCTGGACTCGCCGCTCGACGATCTGGAAGCGATCTACGACCGCTACAAGGACATCGCGCGCCTCTCGAAGTTCGCGGGCGGCATCGGCGTCGCCTATTCGCGCGTGCGCAGCCGCGGCTCGCTCATCAAGGGCACCAACGGGTCCTCGAACGGCATCATTCCGTGGCTCAAGACGCTCGATTCCTCGGTCGCCGCAGTCAACCAGGGTGGTCGCCGCAAGGGTGCCGCGTGCGTGTACCTGGAGACCTGGCACGCCGACATCGAGGAGTTCCTCGAGCTGCGTGACAACACGGGCGACGAAGCGCGCCGTACGCACAACCTGAACCTCGCCAACTGGATCCCCGACCTGTTCATGCAGCGTGTCGAGGAGGATGCCAAGTGGTCCCTGTTCGACCCGAACAAGATGCCGCACTTCGTCGACCTGTACGGCGAGGCGTTCGAAGCCGCGTACACGAAGGCCGAGGACGAAGGCCTCTTCGAGCGCCAGGTCCCGGCGCGCGAGTTGTATGCGCGCATGATGCGCACGCTCGCCCAGACCGGGAACGGTTGGATGACCTTCAAGGACACGTCGAACCGCACGTGCAACCAGACGGCGGTCGAGGGTCGCGTCGTGCACCTCTCGAACCTTTGCACCGAGATCCTCGAGGTCACGAACCAGGACGAGACCGCGGTCTGCAACCTGGGCTCGGTCAACCTCGGCAAGCTCGTCAAGACGAACGACAAGGGCGAGACCAGCTTCGACTTCAAGCAGTTGACCAAGGTCGTGAAGACGGCGGTGACGTACCTCGACCGCGTCATCGACATCAACTTCTATCCGACCGACGAAGCGGCGGCCTCGAACTCGAAGTGGCGCCCGGTCGGCCTCGGCACGATGGGTCTCCAGGACGTGTTCTTCAAGATGCGGATCGACTTCGACTCCGAGGAAGCCAAGGACATGACGGCGCGCATCGCCGAGCACATCTACCTGCACGCGATGTCGACGTCCTGCGACCTGGCCGAACGCGACGGTGCGCACAAGGCGTTCCCCGAGACGCGCGCGGCCCAGGGCGACCTGCAGTTCGACCTGTGGAACGTCGAACCGACGCAAAAGGCCGAATGGACCAAGCTGAAGGCACGTATCGCCGAGCACGGCCTGAAGAACTCGCTCGTGATCGCGATCGCGCCGACGGCCACGATCGCCTCGATCGCCGGTTGCTACGAGTGCATCGAGCCCCAGGTTTCGAACCTCTTCAAGCGCGAGACTCTGTCGGGCGACTTCCTGCAGGTGAACAACTACCTGGTCAAGGATCTGAAGGACAAGGGCCTCTGGAACGAGGACATGCGCAACAAGATCAAGAAGGCCGAGGGTTCGGTCCAGGAGATCGAAGGCCTGCCCGCCGACCTAAAGAGCCTCTACCGCACGGCTTGGGAACTGCCGCAGAAGGCGTTGATCGACCTGGCCGCCGCGCGCGGACCGTACATCGACCAGAGCCAGTCGCTGAACCTGTTCCAGGCCTCGCCCACCATCGGCAAGCTGTCGTCGATGTACGCGTACGCATGGAAGAAGGGCGTCAAGACGACCTACTACCTGCGCTCGCGTCCCGCCACGCGCATCCGTCAGACGACGGTGTCCGACGAGGCCGCGGTCGCGTGCTCGCTCGAGAACCCCGAGTCGTGCGAGGCCTGCAACTAGGCCGCGCTCCCAAGAGAACAGCCGCACTCACTTCGGAGTGCGGCTGCCATAGGAACCCATCACGAGACACTACTCACCATGATGAATTCGACAACACAATACCCCTTCACCTTCATGAACGTCAACACCGCGCCCAATGGCCGAGGAGTCTACTTCCTCTACCACGGCGAGGAACTGACCTACATCGGCAAGAGCATCACGACAGTTCGTGAGCGGCTTCAGAGCCACCTCGCTGGACGAGAGGGCCCCTGCACGGAATCCGCAACTTCGTTCTCCACGATGGCCGCTCTGTCGCCTATCGAAGCCGAGAAGAAGCTGCTGCAGGAATTCGAAGCTACTCACGGGCGCCTACCCCGATGCAACGATGTGATGCCTGGGTGATTGATTGGTAAGCGACTGGGGCGGATCCCCTCATAGATCCGCCCCACTTCCCATAGTCAGAGCAACTCGCACGACGGACACCACGATGATTCTCGACCCCGGATTCGACCTGACCCTGCGCCCGATGAAGTACCCGGTCTTCTACGACATGTACCGGGACGCCATCAAGAACACGTGGACGGTCGAGGAGGTCGACTTCTCGACCGACGTCGTCGATCTCGACAAGCGGTTGCTGCCGGCCGAGAGGCACTTGATCCACCGTTTGGTGGCGTTCTTCGCCACGGGGGATTCGATCGTCTCGAACAACCTGGTGCTCAGCCTCTACAAGCACATCAACTCGCCGGAAGCGCGGATGTACTTGTCGCGACAACTGTACGAAGAGGCGCTGCACGTTCAGTTCTACCTGACGCTGCTCGACACGTACGTTCCGGATCACAAGGAGCGCGAGGCCGCGTTCGCCGCGATCCACAACATCCCGTCGATCCAGAAGAAGGCCGAGTTCTGCTTCAAGTGGATGGACTCGGTGGACGGGCTCGCCGAGACGGACTCGCCCGAAGCGCGCAAGAAGTTCCTGCTGAACCTGATCTGCTTCGCGTGCTGCATCGAAGGCCTGTTCTTCTTCGCGGCGTTCGCCTACGTCTACTTCCTGCGCTCGAAGGGTCTGCTGAACGGCCTCGCGTCCGGCACCAACTGGGTGTTCCGCGACGAGAGCTGCCACATGGCCTTCGCTCTCGAGGTCGTGAACACGGTGCGCGAGGAAGAGCCCGAGTTGTTCGACGAGCACCTCGAAGCCCAGGTCGTGACGATGATGGAGGAAGCCGTTGCGTGCGAACTGCAGTTCGCCGACGACCTGCTGCAGGGCGGCATCCCCGGTCTGTCCCAGGTCGACATGCGCCAGTACCTCGAGTTCGTCGCCGACCAACGACTCGGCAACCTCGGATACGAGAAGCGCTACGGCTCGAAGAACCCGTTCGGGTTCATGGAGCTCCAGGACGTCCAGGAGCTCTCGAACTTCTTCGAGCGCCGCGTCTCCGCCTATCAGGTCTCGGTCACGGGCGAGGTCTCGTTCAACGAAGACTTCTAGGCAGCCTTAATCGGATCGGACCAGAGCCCGGTCCAACCACACCCCGTGAGGGGCAGCCCCAGGCGCAAAGGGGGCGGTCGAGGCACCTCGGCCGCCCCCTCCTTCGTGCACGCGCCGGTCTTGGGTGGCCACATCACATGCCCGTGGCCCAAACGGTCTCGGCGCCGAACATCTCCATGCACGCGCGATACCAGGCCAAGGTCGCCTCGACGTGCGGCACGTGCTCGTTCGGTCCCCACACGACCGACAAGGTCGACCGTGTGCCGGGGTGCGTCTTGGTGCGCTGCGAGTCCTTGACCGAGTTCGCGCACGGGCCCTCCGCATCGAACAGGCACAGAAGTCCCTTCAGGCGAATCGTCTGACCCGAAGCGTTGAACACGTACTCGGCGTCGTCGCCCGGCAAGCCCACGCGATGCGGCGCCGTCGCGAGGTCCGCGTCCACGACGCTGATCGGCAGCCCGGAATGCAAGGAGACGACGTTGCACGCGTCGACCGCGGGATTGATGATGGGCAAACCGTCCCCTTCGGCGGCGCGCACGAGGTATTCGGCGGACGGCTTGCCGCGACCCGACGGCTTGTGCCCACCATGACGCAACAACCGACGCACGGCTCCGCGTACGTCCTCGTTGCGCGAGACCGGCACGTCGGCGTCCAAGGCGGCGAGTGCACGAAGGTCCGGGGACGCAGGGATCTCGCCCAGGGGCGCCGGCCAGCGCATCAGGCATGCGGCCGGATGCAACAAGGGGTGATCGTCGAACTGCAACATGCTCCTATGTTCGCCGATCGCGCGCGCGTGGCAAGGGCCCCCTCACTCCGCAGAATCGCGACATGCTTCCGAGGCGGAAACGACCCAGGAGCGCCGCCCCATCGAGGCGACGCTCCTGGTGTGTCCTGACGCCAGGGTCAGGCCTTTCGCGAACGATCTAGAACGTCGCGCCGAGCACGTTCGAGAAGTTGCCCGAACCAGCGGGCTGGTCGCGGTACCAGAGCTGGAAGTAGTGCGTGTCGCCGGCCAGGATCAACTGCCCGGGGGGCACGTGCGGCAACTCGATCGGGACGTCGAACCCGGATCCGTTCCCCGCGTTCGAGTTGCCCGTCAGGCTCAGGAAGACACCGTTCGCATCGAACTGTCCCAGCGAATCCAGTGCGCTCACGCCCTGGTTCGTCACCGCGGTCGAGTTGTACCGAGCAAGCGGGAGGTCGAGGCAGAGCAGGCCGTTGGAGACCGGCAGCGACGAGGTCGCGCTGGCGCTCGTGCAGAAGAACCCGAAGGCGTTCGGCGGGCCGTCGACGGCCTCGAGGTGCAGCCCGCTCGGCGCGAGGAAGCCGAACGAACTGGAGTTCAGCTTCACGTCGTCGCCCAGGAAGTGGTCGTTGTTCGGGTCGCACGTGATGGTGAGCGCGTTGCCCATGTCGGGAACCATCGCGGGGGCCGAGATCGAACCACCCGTCTTGAACATGCCGAGGTCGACCAGGCCGTTCGCCGGCGCCGTGTCCGCCGTGAAACGGAAGTTGTAGGTCGTGCCCCAACGGATCGCGTTGGCGTTCGGGTCGTTGGCGAAGAGGTCGGTCGACCAGTCGATGCCTGCAGGACCGATCCCGGACGCCCAATCGGCGTTGCTGTACGGCTCGCCCGAGTGGCAATCGGCGTCGTGGAACCCCACGTTCGTGATCGACGTGCCCGCCAGAACCGGAACGTCGAAGCTGCCGCAACCGACGTCCGAGTTCAGGTTGAACACGGCGTACTCGTAGTCCCACGTGCCGTCGCCGTTGTCGTAGGCGTTGCTGCCGACGATGAAGAGGCCCTCGCCCGGAGCGTGGACTTCGCTGAGCACGACGCTGGGGTCCGCGTCCTGCCAGGCGCGGATCGCCGGTTCCTGGCGATGCGTCGAGCCGGACAAGGACAGGTTCCAGCTGCCGCCGCTGAACGGTCCGACGTTGATGTCGATCCATGCGGCGTTGTTCTCGCCGTTGCCGGCCTGAGCGTCGTCCTTGGCCACGTACTGGGCCGAGCCGAAGTACTGCGCCCCGGGGTTCAGGGACGGATCCAGATCGGCGTTGGCCACTTGAATGCGCTTGTAGGCCGCGTCGCCGCTCGATCCTTGGTCGCCGTGGGTGAAGGGGTACAGGAAGACGCCTGTGTACGGGTTCACCTCGCTGCGCGGACCGAGACCGAACTGGCTGCCGTTGAGCCCGGAACCGTAGGGGTCGGAGCAACCGACGCCGAGGGCCGAACCGGCTCCAGACCCGGTGCACGTGCAGCACAGACTTCCCTGCAGGGCGGCGAATCCGTGCTTCAACCACGACTGTCCGATCTGCTCGAAGCGGCCGTCCTTGAGGCGATAGATGTTCTGGCCGATGACCGGGTGATCGTTCGTGCCGGCGATCCAGTTCAGGTTGCTGGTTCCGATGTTGCACGAGGTCGTGCCGATCGCGTAACCGGCGATGCCGCCGACCGAACCGTAGTCGCTGATGCCCGACAGGGAACCGATGATGACGTCCGGACCCGGAGCAGGGGCCAAGCAGTCACCGCCCGGGTTCACCCCGCCCTGGGAGACCTCGATCTGGCCGAGGCCCTGGTCACCCGTGTAGCCGCCGACCTGGAACAGATAGGTGGTTCCGCTGACCGCGGCGAAGGTCACCGTGCTCTGCAGTCCGCAGGTGTCGTCGTTGCAGCTGATCACGTTCGATGCGGGGCAGCCGGACGGATACACGGCGATCGCCGAGTCGTAGTTGGTGCCGGAGCAGGTCGACAGCGTGAAGGTGTCGGTCGCGATCGCGGTCCAGGAGAACCAGACGTCCGAACCGATGCTCGCACAGGGACTGGGTCCATCCGTGGACGCGCCGAGGCTGCTGTAGGTCCAGGTGCCTTCACCGGCGATGGTCGTGGCCGAAGCGCAATCGTCGGTTTGCGCAGTGGCAAGGGTCGGGAGAAGGGCGAAGGTCGCACACGCCGCGAGATGTTTCAGGATCATGATGGGAATCCGGTCCAGGGATATGGGGAAGTCGCGAGTCCGTTGGATCGGCAGAGATTGTGACGTATGGGCCCATCGCTGCGCGCGAACCCCGTTGGATCCCGGCGGACCGGTGCCCATCCGCCTCGACCCTCCGCACTGGATCCCCGCCCAGGACCTCCCAGAGCCGCACCACGGCCCCCGGGACTGCCCCAGATTGAGCCTGCCGACCCCGGGTGCCGGGACCTGCGCCGCTGTCATGGATCACGAAAGAGGGGCGCCGTCTCGGTCAAGACGACGCCCCGTGAAGGCTGGCCGATCCGAGGGATCGGCCGACGCGGTGCGACTCCTAGAAGGACGCGCCGAGCACGTTCGACCAGTTCGCCGTGCCCGCGGGAAGGTCGCGGTACCACAGCTGGAAGTAGTGCGTCTGACCCGCAAGGATCGACTGGCCCGACGGGAGGTAGGGCAGTTCGCTGGGGACATCGAATCCCGAGCCGACCAACGAGTTGCCGGACAGGCTCTGGAAGACGCCAGCGCCGTCGAACTGGCCGATCGAGTCGAGCTGGGGCAGACCCTGGTTCGTCGCGACGTTGCCGTTGTAACGCGCGATCGGCGAGGTCAGGCACAGGATGCCGTTCGACTGAACGATCGAACCGCTGCCGCCGCCACCGATCAGGAAGAAGCCGAACTGGGTCGGCAGACCGTCGGTGGCCTCGAGGTGCAGGTCGCTACCGGTACCGCTGCCGAACGAGCTGGAGTCCAGCTTGACGTAGTCACCCAGGAAGTGGTTGCTGTTCGGATCGCAGTGGATCGACAGCGGGCTGCCGGTGCTGGTGCCCGGAACCTTGGCCGCCGCCGCGACCGAACCGCCGGTCTTGTACATGCCGACGTCGACCGAACCGGTGACCGGGGCGGCGTTCGCCGTGAAGCGGAAGTTGTAGGTCGTGCCCCAGCGGATCGCGTTCGCGTTGGGGTTCACACCGAACGTCTGGGTCGCCCACGAGACGTCCGATCCACCGACGCTGCCGGGCCAATCGGTGTTGCTGTACGGCTCGCCCGAGTGGCTGTCGCAGTCGTGGAAGCCCACATTCGAGATCGTCGTGCCGGCTTGCGTCGGAACCTCGAAGCTGCCACAGGA